>Ga0247843_1001246_pt1 | contig 53329 bp, 48 predicted proteins | sample LaCruzMarch2017__FD_192420 | JGI IMG/M metagenome (GOLD analysis project Ga0247843, IMG submission 192420) | Freshwater microbial communities from meromictic Lake La Cruz, Castile-La Mancha, Spain - LaCruzMarch2017_8m | ecosystem: Environmental > Aquatic > Freshwater > Lake | place: Spain...
TTGTAGTCGGAGGCACCGGCGTTGGAGTCGGAGGCACCGGCGTTGGAGTCGGAGGCACCGGTGTTGGAGTCGGAGGCACCGGCGTTGGCGTCGGAGGCATCGGTGTTGGAGTCGGAGGCACCGGTTCTGGAGTCGGAGGCACCGGTGTTGGCGTCGGGGGCACCGGTGTTGGCGTCGGAGGCACCGGTGTTGGAGTCGGGGGCACCGGTTCTGGAGTCGGAGGCACCGGTGTTGGCGTCGGAGGCACCGGTTCTGGAGTCGGGGGCACCGGTTCTGGAGTCGGAGGCACCGGTTCTGGCGTCGGAGGTAGGGGTTTGGGAGCGGGTTCCTCTTCAGGAGGCGCTTGCCTGACCGGATCCCCCCCGCCGAAATCCTCTTCGGTTAGATTCTGCACTTCGCTCAGTTTGGTCCATGGATCGGGCGCAAAGTCCGTGGGAGCAAGCTTTGGCGGCGCTGGTGGTGCCGGGGTGGGAACGTCGATGGCTTTGATCAACTGTTCCGGAGTAAGTGGCTTGCCGGGCTCGTAGTCCTTTGGGCGCAAATCTACGATCGGCGCATCCGCGAGAACACGGGGAGGCGGCGACTTGATCACCAAAAACACTGCCCCCGCCGCAACCAGGAGGCCGAAGATTAAGGCAAGGAAGGATTTCACGGGTAGGAGGACGTGGATGAAAGGGAGAGAACCAGAGGCGAATCGCGCCAGCCTAGCACGTCAACGGCTCCGACCGGGATGAGAGCCAGAGCCCGGACGGACAGAGGAGCCCCCAACTATTGCATCAGAAGCGTCGCGCAGGCCAGGAGAGCCAAGAAGATGATGATCATCCACTTCGTGGACTCCGCATTTGACATCTCTTGCCAGCCGGCGTCGAAGCGATCCTGGAAACCGCGCCCGATCGAGTGAAGGAAGCCGACCCGCGAGAACAGCCAGACGGTGATCATGACGAGCCCCACCCGGGAAAGGTAGGTGGTGAATTCTTTGATCTGGAAGCCCACTTCCTGAGAGACCAAACCGCTTCCGACCAGGCGATCTGCCCCAATGATCGAGGCAATCATGCCTGCGAAGGCGACGAGGAAAAAGGCGGCTTCACTGAACGCGGTGCGACCGCGACGTTTTGGTTTCGTGGACATACTTGCTAGTGGATCGAATTGGCGAAGGAGATCTGGAGGCGGAAGAAATCCCAATTGAGGACCTCTTCAAGGAGCCTGACCTTACAAAACGCCTCTCCATAGCGCAAGCCTTCTCTGCGGGAATGGGAGGGAAGTTTCACCTTCCCGTTTCGGGCGACGGCGTCGGCCCAGGGGCTGATGACCTGACCTGGCCCGGCCTGGGGGGAATCATCGGAAAATCGCCCGGCAGCTTTTCCCGCAACTGTTGCCGGGATTGCGCGAGCCGGTCCCTCTGCGGCTGCGTGAGGAGTGGCTCCGCTTGCTCGTATAACCCGCGAACCGTCTGGAACTGTTCAAGCATGGCGCGCCTCCGTTGGGCCTGAAGCCGTTGCGCCGTCTCTCGGACCATCGGTGCCAGCGCGGCCTTCTGTTCCGCCGTCAGGTCAAGGCGCTCCTCCATCCGCTTCAGGATCATGCCATCCCAAACCTCGGCGCGGCCCAACGCCACTTGGCGCAGGACAATGGCACGGCGGCCCGCCACCCAACCAACCCCGACGCCAGCGAGAAAGATCACTGCCAAGGCCAACCCGATTTTCCACTGAAACCCTTTCACGGCAGCAACCATTCCGTTTCTTCTCCCCCCGACGCGGGGACCATGATGAATTCTTCCTCACCCGTCATCGCCCGTTCCCACTGAAACGAGAATCCCGCGACCACCAACGCGACCACCGAGGAGCCGAGGGCGGCGCGAAGGGACAAACGTTCCCAGGCGGCGTAAACCTCCCCGGCGCGCAACTCCCGCCACCGGGCGGCAACCCGCACGGCAAAGCCAAAGGGAACTGCGGAATCAAGGCCCGCACTTTCTTGCCGGTGCCTCTCGGCGAGCCTCGCCCAGAGCTCCGTTCCTGACTCAAGATCTTCGTTCATTTCCTCTATCTCCTCACTGTACTCACTCCCCTGCCAACCCCGGTTCCAAATCGCGCAAGACCTCCCGAAGTTTGCGCCGCGCCCGGAACGCCGTGACTTTGATTCTGGATTCTCCCCAGCCCAAAAGGGCGGAAATCTCCTTCACCGGCATCCCCTCCAGATCGAGCAAGCGAAGCACTCGCTCTTCGGCAGGCCGGAGGGTCGCCAAGAGTTTGGCCAGCAATTCCCCGGTGGCTTCCCCGGAATCCAGATGAAGTCCGGAGGGATGCTGATCCGCGAGGACCGCCTCGAGCACTCTCTCCTCGTCCTCCGTCAGATCCGCACAGCGCAACTCCTTGCGTCGACGCTGCCGCCGCAGATGATCGAAACAGACGTTGCGCGTAATCCGGGCCACCCAATGCTCCAAAGGCTTGTCCCCGCGAAATGTCCCGAGTTTGCTGAAGAGCTTCATAAAGACCTCTTGCGCCAGATCCTGCTGGTCCATGCCCCGGGGCAAATGATGGCAAACGATTCGGACCACGACCGGGTAGAGCAACCCCACGAGCCGCTCCGCCGCCGCAGATTCGCCCCGCAAAACGAGGGAAACCAACGCCTCGGCACTCTCTTCGCTGGGCTCCATTCACCTTGGGCGGTGGTGTGCGTTCATCTCCACGACTCTTCAAGACGCACCACGCCACGCCGGGTTACAAGAGCCCGCTGCAAAAAAAGCAACCGCTTCAGTCCAATCCGCCCGCATGAAATCCCGCCGCGTGGAGCGCTGTGGCCAAAGCCGCCGGACTGAAATCCCCGCTTACGCTGACTTGGGTGGCATTCTTCTCGACTCCAGTCACCCCGGTCACGCCGTCCGCGGATTGGATCGCTTCCGTGGCCGCTGTGACACATTTGCCGCAGCAAAGATGGATTCCGCTGAGGGTCAACGATTTGATCTTGGCTGTGGCGTAGGTGGTCTTGTCCGCAAATGCCTCCATGCTGGGGGCGCCAAAGTAACCCGCTCCGTTGATCGCCTTGACGGCTTGCAACGCCTTGGCGCCGTCCGAAGAGGCGATCATGACGTTCTTGCCCTCGGTGGTCACGGTGACGCCCTCGATCCCCGCCGCCGCAGCGATCACCGCCTCCCGGCAACCTCCGCAGCAGAGGTGCGCATCGGCCAGGGTCAACTGAACCGGCCCAGCCGGCAAAGCGGACTTCGCATGCCACTCCGCCACATATTTCTGATCCGCCTCCGCCAACATGCCGAGCGGAACATCGATCCCGACGCCGCCATCCCGCAGGATACGGATCTTATCGCCCTCCACCCGCTGCAGTTCGCCGGTGATCGTTTTGCCGGTGGCCGCCTGGGTCCAAGTCCTGGATTCCGCCAAGGCAGAACCCACCAGAAGGGACAGACACAGAGGTAAAAGCGGAAATCTCGGCAGTTTCATCGTAGGGACCAACGGCGCGGCGAGCGGGATAATTCTCAGCTTTTCGCACTCACCGTGAGCCGCCGCCTCGTTTGCCCCGCGCCCCGGAGAACAGGTTGCGCAATCGCCCCGGCCGGGACGAGTAGTCGGATCGCTCGGAAGCGGCAGGTTCCGGGGTGACGGAGGGAGCGAGGGAGGCCGCCCCGTCCGTAGCCGCCAGTGGCGGGGCCGTAGGGAAATGCCGAAATGGAATCGAACTGTCCGAGGAGTCGATCACGACCTGCCCGATCTCATTGCCCGCAGCATCGACGAAGGTCAGCAGCCAGGTCGGAGCCGGATCCCCTCCGCGAAAGCGAAGCTGGTAGTGCAGCCGCACGAAGCTGATCCCCGCGAGAATGGCCTCGTCGTCGGCGATGCGATACGCCTCGGTGGAATCGACCCGGAGCGTCGCCCCGAGGAGCGGCTTGTCGGGCAGATCTGCATGGTCCGCCCGTCGAATTTCATTGGGACCCGCCAGTTTTCCCCCGGCGACGACAAACTCTTGGAGCACTTCGGCGTTGGCGGGATCCCTGACCAGCAGCCGCCAGGCATCCGGCTGATCGTTTCCGTTGAACCCGACGATCCCTACCACGTTGGTGACGGCCTGAGAGCCTTGCGCTCCTTCCAGAACTTGAAGCGCTTGCCGCGCGCTGGGGCCGGCAACCGCCTCGCCCCCGGCCAGGGCGAGCCCAGCCACCGCGAAAATCCTCATCTGCCACCACTTCATCAAGCCTTCGTTCCGACGTTGTTCACCCTTCGCCCATTCGGCCAGGAAAGGCGATCCGATTTCGCAAGCTTGCACCCGGGAATTGCGCCGGAGCGCGTCCGCCGTTACCGCTGATCCGTTTTTGCACAGATGAGAGACCTTACCGGCTTGGCGGACAGCGCCCTACTTCTTCTCGGTCACGGTTCCACCGAGAACCCGGACTCAAGCGCCCCCACCCTGGCGCATGCCGACGAAATCCGCCGCCGCGGCATCTTCGCCGAAGTGCAGTGCGCCTTTTGGAAAGAGGAACCTGGTTTCGGGTTGTCGGACTACTTGTTCGATAGCGAAACGATCTACGCCGTTCCCAACTTCATCAGCGAGGGATACTTCACCCGCGAGGTCATCCCCCGTGAACTCGGTCTGGAGGGCCCCACCACCCAGCGGCGCGGCAAGGTGATCCACTACTGTGATCCCGTCGGCATTCACCAAAGCATGACGCCGCTTCTCGCCGGGCGCGCCCGGGAACTGGCTCCAGAGGTTCCCGTGGAAGAGACCGCCCTGATCATCGTGGGCCACGGCACCGGCCTGAATGCGAAATCGACCGAAGCCATTCGCGTCCAGGTCGACCGCTTGATCGAGATGGGACTCGGCTACGGGCAGGTGCTCGATGCCTACATGGAGGAAGCTCCCTTCATCGCCGACTGGGATCAACTCACTCCGCTGCCCAATGTCCTCGTGGTGCCGTTCTTTATCGCAGACGGCCTCCACAGCTATCAGGACATCCCGGTGCTCCTCGGGATCGAATCGGCGCCGACCGCCGCCATCAGCCAACGCGATGTCTTCCGACAAAACCCGGTTCACCTGCGCGGCCGCTCCCTTTGGTATAGCCGCTCCATCGGGACAGATCCGTCGCTCGTCGACGTCATCCTCGACCAAGTCCACGATTTCCTCTCCTCTAAACCATGAGTGCTTCTCTTCTCCATCATCTCACCGGACTCGGCGGGTTCACGATTGGTCAAATCCTGATGACTCCCATCGAGGGCGGCCGGTTCGAATTGCGCCACACCGACGACGCCGCGCTTTCCGTCGGCGATCTCGAATCGTTTTCCGATCCGCTGTCGGCCCGGCAGATCGCTCATTACAATGCCGCCGGAGAATATCGCCCGCTCAAGGGCACTCCGGATCTCAGGACCGGTTGGCGCCTGGAACTGAATGGCGCTGAAGCCCTCCGAACCGCGCTCGACACCTTCTACCCGGCCGCCCTCGCCCTTTGGACGGCCCACCGGGAGAACCGGCTGCGGGTCCTTCCCTTGTCGGAAACGTTGGACCGGCAAACCGGGATGTATCGCTACGCCCGGACCATTTCCCCGGAAGGCGCGGAAGGATTGACCCAACGTCGCTGCCGGGAAGGATGTTCCCGCAAACCTCTCTGGGCGGACGGGGCCGACTCCGTTCCCCAGGAACCGGGTATCCTTCCCCTGCTTTGCCCGGAGGCATGCAGCTTCTTTGTGGCGGAAGCTCGCAACGTTGCGAAAGCAGAGTTCGAGGCAAAGGCGACGCAGTCGATCGAGGAACCCGCGAAATGAATTGTATCAAATGTGCGAAAAAAGGTTGCGCTCTTTAACAGCTCTGTATTATTTCGTTGCTTTAGTGGTCTGCTAGACCTGAAAATCGGAAATCCGCGCAACCAACTCCATCATGGCCAAAATCATCATTATCGACGACGAACCGGGCATCCTTCAGGTCATGCGGAAGCTGGCTGAACGGATGGGGCACGAGACCTCCGCCTACCAGAGCGGCAAGGACGGGATGGCGGCCATCCAGAGGATCATTCCTGACGTGGTCGTGGTCGACCTGCGGATCGGCGACATGAGCGGGCTGGAAATCATCCAACGTTGCCACAGCCAATACCCCCATATCGCCATCATCATGGTGACTGGTTACGGCACGGTGGAGTCAGCCGTCGAGGCGATGAAGCTGGGAGCCTTCGACTACCTGACCAAGCCCTTCGAGCTCGACGACCTGCAGCGGACCGTGAATCGGGCCCTCAGCCATCGCGACGCCGCCGGCCAAACCTCGCCGGTCGCCTTGCTCACCGACTCCGATGCCGAACCCGCTCTGGTCGCTTCGCGGCTCATTGGGGAGAGCCAACGGATGAAGGAGATTCACGCCATCACCGAAAAGATCGCCGACAACGACAGCCCGATTCTCTTGGAAGGAGAATTCGGTGCGGGCAAGCAGATGGTGGCCCGGGCGATTCACAACCGCAGCAAGCGCAACGCCGCCCCCTTCAAAGTGCTCGACTGCTCTTCGCTTCCAGAGGATCTCCTGGAAATGGAACTCTTCGGCAGCCCGGGCGGCCGTGGAGAAACCATTTTCCGCCGCGCCCAGGGCGGAACCGTCTTCCTCGAAGAAATCAATCTGCTCCCGCAACGCTTGCAGTCGCTCCTCGAAGGCTATCTCGAGGACATCACCGCGCGGCGGATGAACAATTCCCTGCATGAGTCGATGGACGTCCGTTTCGTCGCCTCCACCAACAAGCCGCTCGAAGAAGAGGTCGCCGACGGCCGTTTCCGCGAAGATCTTTACTACAAGGTCTCCGTGATTCCGATCAACGTCCCGTCGCTGCGCAACCGGCACAGCGACATCCCGTTGCTCGTCGAATACTTCCTGGAGCGTTACGCCGCGATGAACAAGCGGCCCAAGCCCCAGGTCGATAAGTATGCGTCAGAGTTGCTCGAAAGCTACAAGTGGCCCGGCAACGTCAGCGAGTTGCAGAACACCGTGGAACGCGCCTGCGCCTTCTGCGAGGACGGCCGGATCCGCCCCGTCGATCTCCCCAGCAAAATCTCCCAACGCGTGGAAATCACCGACGACGAGAACGCCCAACTCGTCCATCACCTGCCGATCGGCAACACGCTCAACGACTTCATCCGCAAGCAGGAGAAACTCTTCATCCGGGAAACCCTCAAATACAACGAAGGCTCCCGGGAAAAGACGGCCAGCATGCTGGACGTCAGCATCGCCACGCTTTACCGCAAGATGGGGCTGAAACTGGAGCGGGATAAGATGCTGAGCAATTGAGGGGGCGGGCGGCCAGGACTCCATCGGCCTCGCTTCCAATCCCTTGGGCACGCTTGGATCGTCAGTTTCTTGACAAAGCACTCCATCGTGCTCTAAAGCAGTCAGGATTAGGCAAGAGCCCCCTCCCATTCCGGTTCACCGTGGGATACGGGATTCCAAGTCGAATCCCTTGTTTCTTGACTTCTTCCTAGTTACCATGGGACTGCTCACCGGGCTAGTGGTGGGTTGGCTTACCAATTTCCCCGAGAAGCTCGACGGGCACCTTTTGTATCCCGGGCGCAGGGGGATTACCCAGGACAAATGTCACTTCCTTCTCGAGGCTATTGAGAAATACGAGGAGGTTCACCAAAATCTCCCAGAGGGACTCGGATATCCGAACGCATATGGGGACATCATTGTGCCGACCGACTACTCCAACCATCTTGCCGAAGCTCTGCTTGGAGTTTACTCCAAGCACAATCCGCGAGGCATCCCATTCTTTGACGCGTATCGCCCCAATTCCCCGGATCGCGGTGGAGTGCAACGCTACTCTCCTTCCTTCTTCGGGATTACTGATCTCTGGGGGAGACCATTCCACGTGGCGATCGATGCCAACAAGGATGGCGTGGTCACCATCCCTCATTACGAAGTGCCGAGATCTGGTGATCAGGAGGCCCGAACGATCAAGCAACCCATCGTCGTGTGGAGCGATGGTCCCGACCGTATTTCAGGGGACGACCGAAACGGAAAATCGGATGACATCTTCTCCTCTGATCCGCCTTCTGAGCTCTTCCTTCGCTACAGGTCAGAGCAGTCTGGCCGACCTGAGTGATGCCCGAAGGGGATGTCCAGTCGACCAGTCCCCAGAGTCAAAGCTGCGTTGTTCCCGAGGACACCCTAATCTTGGCCGAAAGATGGCCAGCTTTCAGGCTAAATCGAATCCGGGTCCACCCCGAGCTCGCGAAGTTTGGCAGCCAACCGGCTGGCTCGCAGGGATTCGGTTTCGGCGAGTTCTTTGCCCGTGAGAATCACGTTGCCGTTTGGGTCCGCCCAACGCAGCCAGGTGGACTGGGTATCTTCGTAGAGGCCGTCCCAGAGGCGCAGGGAAAGCCCCACTGGAGCGGCTTGATACGGGGCTACTGTCTGGGCTTGGTATTTCGTTTGGATCAGGTCGAACACTCGCAACGTTTGGTCCGAAAGGTGGTGATCCGGGTCCATGACGGCGTAGGTGGCGATGCGCAACTTGGCATAGCGGTCCATCTTGGGACCAAGCTCACCGCCGTCCTTGTTGGAGACGATTTCGATCACCACTTCCGGCGGTTTGCCGTGATCCCAAAAGAAGTAGCACTTGCTGCCTCCGGCCAGAGCATCGGCGGGCTGGACATCCAGGGACAACAGCACATCGGGGACGATGGCCTTGGCGTTTAATGCCTCATACATGCCGACGTTCGCGGACACCCAAAACGGCCGCCCCGGTTTCCATGAAGTCCAGAGCGGCTCGGTGAGCAAGCGCATCTGCTTCTCGCAAAACAGGTTGTCCACGGGCTCGTCAGTTTCGGTGATGAGGTGAGCGGTCGAGAAATGTTCCGGCCCGCCCAGCACTTCCAGGCCTGTGAGCGACTCGTCCATGATCCTCAGACTAGCGTTATGGACCAGTGGCGTCAACGTCCATGGCGATGCCGTCCAACACTCAGACCCGCGGCAGCGGAGGAGGCACACGCCGGAGAACGTTCTCAGGCTCTTCCTTCATCCGCAGCCGGAAGATGATCCCCAAGATGATTCCCGCCAGCAGTCCCCCGACGTGGGCACCGTAGGAAACGCCTTCACTGGGAAGCCGCCGATCGATCATTTCCGCGAGCATGCCCGCTCCCCCGACCAGCTGCGAAGCGATCCAGAGTCCGATGACGACAAAGGCCGGCACGGAGAGGACCCAGAAGAAGATGAGAACCCGCACCATGTTCCGCGGAAAGAGCACCAGGTAGGCACCGAGGACTCCGGAAATGGCTCCAGATGCCCCAAGCATCGGGACCTGACTGGTGGGATCGAGAAGCGCATGGGCCAGCGCCGCCGCGATGCCGCTGCCCAGGTAGAAGGCGAGAAATCGCTTCGCCCCGAACCGGTGCTCCACGTTGTTCCCGAAAATCCAGAGAAAGAGCATGTTCCCGCCGAGGTGGAGCCATCCGCCGTGCATGAACATGGAGGTGATCAAGGTCAGGGCGATGGGCGTTGGACCGGGTCCTTGCGGAATTTCGATCGGCTCCCCACCCGGTCCCGGCACGGTGCTCGTCCCGACCAAATCCTGCCCCGTGGTGATCTCCAGCGGAACCGCGCTGTAAGAGTAGCTGAACTTCTCATCCACGAGTTGCCACGCAAACACTGCTACGTTGAGGACGATAAAGGTGTAGGTGAGCCAGGTCGGCTTGGAGAGCTGGCGGTCGTCGTCGGCGAGCGGAAGAAGCATGAGGGCGACCGTAGCATGAGCACCGGAGAGCGCAGCCCAAAAAAAGAGGTCCCGGTGCGCGAACGCAACCGGGACCTCCGTTCAGTGCGGACGCTGGCTAGGCGTGCTTCCGCGACTGCGAGTGGTTCAAGGGGAAATTACTTGTTCTTGGGCTTCTTCGGAGCCTGGGTCAGAGCGGCGACGAGTTCGGTCTTGTCGAGCTTGCCGTCGGCATCCTTGTCGCCTTTTTCGATCATTTTGGCGGCGCGTTCTTCCGGGGTCGGAGCCGGTTTGTCAGGAGCGGGAGCGCCCGGCTTCGGCTTGGGAGCAGGCTGAGCGGAGAGTTCGGCCTTGTCGAGCTTGCCATCAGCATCCTTGTCCAGATTCTTGATCATGCTGTCGGCGCGGGCCTCGGGGGTCATCGGGGGCTTCTTTTCGCCCTTCGGTTTGGCATCGCCTTCTGCAGCGAATCCGGTGGAGACAACGGCGAATGCCGCAAGGGCCGCTAGGATGATTTGTTTTTTCATTTGGGATTGATGGTGGGATTGTGATTGAGTGCCGGTTCAAAATTCCGGCGTCCCACGGGATGAACCGGGGAACCAACGATTAGTTGCAAACAATCCGTGCGATGAACAAACATTTCTTGCTCCTGGGACTCCTCCTTTGCCTCCCGCTCGCTCTTCCCTCCCCTCTGCGCGCCGCCGATCCCGATGTCATCGCAGCCGCCAAGGAGGCCTACGGCAAGGGAGACTTCAACGCCGTGTTGGAGAAGCTCAAACCTCTGCTGGCCGGTGAATCGGAGCAAACCCAGCTGGCCAAGGAGATCGCCGCTTCCGCGTATCAGCGGCGCGGGGAGGACCATTTCCGCAACGCCCGAATCAAGGAATGCATTGCTGACTTCGATGCCGTGATCGCCCTCTTCCCCGAAGAGGCGGCCGGACACTGGCAACGCGGGATCGCTCTCTACTATGCCGGAGAATACCAGCAGGGAGTCAATCAGTTCGAACTCCACCGCACGGTCAATCCCGAGGACGTCGAAAACTCCATCTGGCACCTCCTCTGCCTGGTGCGCACCCCGGGGACCACCTTGGAAACCGCACGCGAACAATACCTTCCGGTCACCCGGGACCGCCGTGTGCCGATGAATCAAATCCAAAACCTTTTCACCGGGAAAGGCACTCCGGAGGAAGTGATCGAAGCCGCTTCCGCCGCCAGCGAGAATGCCCGCTTCCACACCGATCTTTACCTCGGCCTTTTTTACGAGATGACCGACGACAAGGAGAAATCCCTGCCATACATCGCCCGCGCCGCGGCCAACCCCACCGCCGGAACCTACATGGGAGATGTCGCCCGCACCCATCTCATCCTTCGCGGCCAAGCCGATGCTTCCGGAAACTGAGCCGGAGCAGCCGACGGAACTCAATCCGTATTCCGCACCGGATTCGGCGTCGTCTCTCGCTGCGCCCCCTGCGCCGCGTCCATGGGGTTTTTGGGCCACCGCCGGGTTGGGCGTGGCCGTAATCGGCACGTTCGTGCTGATGCAGTCGGTCGCCTTTCTTGTCGCCTGGTTTGTCTTTCCTCCCGACGGCGTGACCATGGAACAGCACGCCAACGACGGCGATGTTCTCGGCGCAATGACGCTGGTTTCCGGGACGGCCGCGCTGCTCCTCATTGCCCTGTTCGCCATGCTTCGCGGATGGAACCCGGCCCGCTACGTCGGACTGCAAGCTCCCGTCGGCAAGCGCTACGTTCCGGCCTGGATTGCGTTGACGGCGGGGCTCGGCTTCGTCCACTCCTACTTCGCGCCGATGCTGGGAGTGGAATCCCCGCCGGAATTCATGATCGTGGCCTGGACGACGACGGATTCCTTCGCCCTGCTCATCCTCGGGGTATCTCTAATGGCTCCGCTCTTTGAGGAAACCTTCTTCCGGGGCTTCCTCTTTGCGGGTTGGGCGAAGAGCTGGATGGGAGTGGCGGGAACTGCGGTTCTCACCTCGTTACTCTGGACCGTGATTCACATCCAATACGGCTGGTACGAACTTTCCTTTATCCTTATCCTAGGCATCCTTCTCGTGGTCGCACGCCACCAAACGCGCTCGCTCTGGACTCCGCTGCTCATGCATGCCGTGAACAACAGCATCGCGATGGTGGGAATGGCCTTCGAGATGGGAGCGTGAGAGCAGTCTGCGCTCCCTAGGCAATCGTCTCCCAAAAGCGCTTGCCAGAGTGCCGGGGGCGACCGCTAGGTAAGCCATGGCCCGCCTTGCCGGAATCGTTTGGTTGCTCCTCACCGCCTTCGCTTTCGCGGCCCCCGATTCCGGGGAACTTCGTCTGGTCGACGGCACCCGTCTCACCTACACTGGATTGAGCAGCAATCCAGAGGGCGCACTTATCTTGCAGGCGGGCCAGGCAAAGGCGGAGCTGATTACCTGGAACCGAATTTCGCCGGTGGGATTGGATCGGCAACAGCGGGAGCAGCAGGAGTCCTTCGTCCGCCGCTACCTCGCCGAAGCGCGGTCGCTCGCTGACGCTTCGCCGAGCCGATCCAAACAAATCGTGGTGGGGCTCAATCCGTTGATGGCCCTGATGGATAGCCAGGCGCAAGAGAGGCTGGGCTGGATCGACGCCCAGGCGTTCCTGGCCAAAAAACGCCCCACCGCAGCAGCGCCAGCTCCCAAGCCCCTTTCCCCCGCTCCCGCCTCGGTGCCGGACTGGGTGAATGCGCTCTTGCTCCCCGACTTCTCGGCGCTGCCCGCACCGGGAGAGATCGCCGCCACGACCCCGGAGCGTTGGCAACGGTTTGCCACGTCCCTTCGAGGCCATCCCCGCGCCTTCTACACCTTCGTCGCCACGCTGCTGATTGGATCCATCCTTCTCTTGGCGGGCTCCCGCCTCAAGCCGGGCCCCAAGGATCAATTGGAGAAAGCTCAGCGCAAAATCAGCCATGGGGTCACCGCCGGGATTCTGGTGGCGATTCTCCTGCTGGGAATCACGATGCTGACGATCTTCGAGAAATCTCCGTTGGGATGGCCCACCGGCGCGTGCAACCTTCTCGATATCGCGGTGATCCTTGGGCTCGCCTGGGGTCTGACCTTGCGGAATCCGTTCGCGGCGGTTTTGCTTTTCCTCTACTTCGGATTCCTCGTGGTTCGCAACGTTTGGGCCGCGCCGGAAACAATGGCGGCCAACCCGATCAGCCTGGGTGGGGCTGTCCTTTGTCTGGCCTGCTTTGCAGGCGCGATCCGCGGAACGTTAGAATTCCGCCGCTCCTGAGGCGTGAACGCTGACTCCCGGAGCAAGGGCAAGCACCGGCGACCTTTTTCTTCCGCTCAAATTCTACCAACGTGTGTGGTTCGAAGGAGTCAGCGCCCCCACGCACCAAAATCAACTTTCTCGGGGCACTTACACCAGATCAGGTGCGGGCGATCAGATGGCCGCTCGGGAACACACGCCGGTCGTCCTTATAGATAATAATATGGCTGGGTAGCATCGTAGCGTGCCAACCTGGGGGGAGCTGACGCACCGTTTGAGAAATCACATCTCTTGGTGTCATTGACGCCATCGCGGTGAGGGTTATCTCTGTTGCCTCAAGATCCGGGTGGGCCAAGGCCGAGTTCTTCCCAGCTCTCTGGAACCGGATCAGATACGGCAAACCTCCCTTCAGTTGCTTTAGAATGGTTGCCGCACTTGCACTTTGGGGAACCAAGAAGGAAAGCGACCGGTCAATATCGATTGGAAACTGGGTGTCAAAGTGATCCGCCTTATAGGTGGTCGTGTCACGCTTTTCCCCAGGATCATTGGATCCAAATCCGCTTCCGTTCCATCGCACCTCCGCAGTGCCGCCGTAGTGCTTGATGAGCTGGGTTTCGAGATCGACGGCGGTGAAAACGAAGACACGCACCGCCTTGAATAACACCAGCCCGGGATCTAGATTCTGACGATTCTGAATTTTTTTGGCATGGCGCAATAGGCGCCGTTGCAGTCCGGCTGCGGCATCTGTCTTGCCGACGTAGACGAGATTCGCTTGCCCGTCCTGCACCAAAAACAGCTGATAGACTCCTTGCTCCTCTGGAATGGCAGAGACGTTGGCCTCCCGCATCGGAGCCGGGGGCAACGCGTTGAAGACATTGATCAGTTTCTGCAGGAGCGCGTCCGGTAGGTCGAACTCAAACTCAGTGTATCCGTCCTTCACGTCCCACCTCTTGCTGCTTCGAGTTGAGAGCGGACACTGTTGGCCACAATCATCGCGAGTTCCACCGGCACAGCGTTGCCTAGCTGTCGCATTGTCTCCGTCCAGGAGCCATGGAAAACGAAGTCGTCCGGGAAAGTCTGGAGCCGTGCGCTCTCGCGAACCGAGAAATACCGGACCGAGCCGTCGGACCTGAGTAGCATGTTCTCGCCACCCGGAACTCCGTGATCCCCAGCTTTCAACGTCTTCCCCGGTTCATCGATCGGACTCCCGGTGTGCCCCTTGTAGCTCCGAGCGCCTGGCTGGAAGCGATGATTGTGGAACTCGCCGGCCTTGCCCGGATGGCGTTCGGGATCAGGAAGATCGGAAATTGCATCGCGCACCGTGCGCCACGGCTTGAGTCCGGGCCGATCGAACAAATCGGGCGAAAGGGCGACTACCTTCCCTGGCCAGTTCCGGTTGGTGAGATTGTGACGCTCCTGATACTCCCCGTTTTGGCGCTGCGACCAAATCAAGGCGTCCTGGCTGTGCGTTGGGTCTGGAAAAGACCACTCGATCCCGAGATCAGATCGAAAGCCGACGAGAAACACCCGTTCGCGCCGTTGCGGCACGCCGTAGTCCGCCGCATTGAGGAGACGCGCCACCACATGGTAAAGAAGGCCGTCCTTCTTGCCTTGCGTGTGGTGGCGATCAAGCCGCCCCAGGTGATCCGTCCAGGCATCGACTTTGCGCCGAACGAGTTCCGGATAGGACATCTGAAGCTGGATGTAATGGAAGTAATTCGCGAACTTCTGACGGGTGAGGCCCTTCACGTTCTCGAAGACAAACGCCTGCGGACGCAACTCACGCACCGCTCGAATCGCTTCCGGGAACATGTCGCGCTGGTCCTTGTTGCCACCGTGTTTCCCGCCGAGGGAGAACGGTTGGCAGGGAGGTCCGCCTGAAATGAAATCAACCCTTCCGTCAATGGTCTGGAAGTCAAATTCGCGCACGTCTCCCTCGGTCAGGGGCCAATGGGCGACGGGGTCAAGTCCACGCCCCTGATTTTCCCGAATCGTGTCGCAGCAATACTTGTTCCATTCGATGACCGCTGCCGGCACAAACCCGGCACGACTAACACCAAGGCCAAGCCCGCCTGCTCCCGCGAATAGCTCGATTGATCTCATGGAAATTCGGAACTGCGGGGCTCGATGGCAAACGTCTCAATAAATCCCACAAGGGGCAAACTGATGCCATCTTGGCCCTTGGTTTGAGTGGTCAAATTAGGACAATGAACCACGGATTCAATCCGGCCAAATGGTTTCTGCTGGATTGTTCGCCCGAACAAAATCCACTCCTCCCACCCCCTAATGCGTGCCTTTCTTGACGCGTTCGAGTCCGCAGATTATCAAGGCTGCGATGATCCCACGCATCCTCCTCCTGGCGCTCACCGCGTCCACCGCGCTGGCGCAAACGCCCCCGGTTTACTCTTTCCCCATCGCCCCCCTCTCCCCTGAGGAGGAACGGAAGACGATCGAGTTGCCCGAAGGCTACTCCCTGGAACTGGTCCTCAGCGAGCCCACCGTCAAGGAACCGATGGCGATCGCCTTCGATGGGGACGGCAAGATGTATATCGTCGAGATGCGCACCTACATGCAGGACATCGACGGCACGGACGAACTCACGCCCAAGAGCCGCATTTCCCTGCACGAGAGTTCCAAGGGAGACGGCGTCTTCGACAAGCATAGCGTCTATCTCGACAACATTCTTCTGCCCCGAATGGTGTTGCCGCTCGATGACCGTGTCCTCGTCGGCATCACCGATACCAGTGACATCGTCATGCACCGGGACAAGGACGGCGATGGCTCCGCCGATGAACACTCCGTCTGGTATGCAGGCGGGGCGCGCGGCGGGAACATGGAGCATCAACCGAGCGGCTTGGTCTGGGGTTTGGACAATTGGATCTACACCACCTACAACAACTATCGGCTCCGCTGGAACGGCGAGGGAAAGCCTGCCCTCAAAGACAATACCGCAGGAAACGGCGGGCAATGGGGCCTGGCCCAAGACGATTATGGCAAGATGTGGTGGAGCAACGCCGGCGGCGAAAAAGGAATCTGGAACTATCAGCTCCCCATTCTCTATGCCGCCATCAACGTGAAGTCTCAGAAGAGCGAGCTCTTCGACACCGTCTGGCCGATCGTGGGGTTAGGTGATTTCCAGGGCGGGCCGGGCCGTTTTCACTCTCCGGAAGACAAGCGTCTCAATCATTTCACCGGTTGCGGAGGACAAACGATTTACCGCGGTGACCGCCTCCCCAAGGAACTTTATGGAAATGTCTTCCTTCCCGAGCCGGTGGGACGCCTAATCCGCCGGGCCACCGTGGAGGTGAAGGACGGCATCACCACGGTGACCAATCCTTACGAGGCGCAGAAGACTGAGTTCATGCGCAGCAGCGATCCCTACTTCCGGCCGCTCAATATGACGACCGGCCCGGATGGATGCCTCTATATTGTCGATACCTACCGCGGTATTATCCAAGAGGGCAACTGGGTGAAGCCAGGCAGCTTCCTGCGGGATGCGATCGAGCCCACCGGAATGCAGCATGTCACGGGCCGTGGCCGGGTCTGGCGCCTCGTTCACAAGGATTTCGAGCCCGGCCCGCAGCCGAAGATGCTCTCGGAATCGCCCGCCCAACTCGTCGCCCACCTGACCCATCCCAATGGTTGGTGGCGCGATACGGCCCAGCGCATGATCATCGTCAAGGGCGACAAATCCGTGGTCCCCGCTCTGACGGCGATGGCGGCCACCCACGAAAATCAGCTCACCCGCCTCCACGCGCTCTGGACCTTGGACGGCCTCGACGCCATCACGCCGGAAATGGTCCGCGCCGCCATGAAGGATTCCCATCCGCAATTGCGGGCCCACGGGATTCGGCTCGCCGAATCCTTCCTCAAGAAGGGAGACGCCAGCTTCGTCTCCGACATCAAGGCCATGCGCTCCGATCCCGATCCCACCGTGGTCCTGCAAAGCCTCTGCACCAGCAAGCTGCTCAACTGGCCCAACTGGAAGCCGGAAGCCCAAGCGATCCTGGTGACCTCCACGAGTTTCGGCGTGCGCGAGATCGGCTCCCAGCTCCTTGCGGAAGCGCCCAAGATCTCCGGGACATTCACCAAGGAACAGCGCAAGCAACTCGAACGCGGCCAGGAAAACTTCCGGTCACTCTGCTTCGCCTGCCACGGCTTCGACGGAGCCGGCATGCCGATCGCCGGGCGCGAAGGCGCAACGCTGGCCCCGCCGCTGGCGAGATCCCGGACCGTCGTTCAGGGAGACTCGGTCGTTCGCGTCCTCCTCAACGGCTTGGCCGGGCCGATCAATGGCAAGACCTACGAATCACAAATGGTCAGCATGGCCAGCAGTGATGATCAGTGGATCGCTGATATCGCCTCCTACATCCGCAAAGCCTTTGGGAACAATGGACCGCTGGTCTCCAAGCAAGAAGTCGCCGCCTTGCGCAAGGAACTCTCCACCCGCACCACTCCCTGGACCATCGAGGAACTGGCGCAACGCTATCCACAGCCCCTGGCCAATCGCACTTCCTGGAAGCTGACATCGAGCCACAACGAGAAGGAACTGGGCAAGGCGGTCGATGGCGATATCACGACCCGTTGGACGACTGGCAAGCCGCAAGTTCCCGATATGTGGCTCCAGATTGAACTGCCCACGGAAACGGAGATCACCGGGTTCCTCCTCGATACCGGAAAATCCGGCGGCGACTACCCGCGGGAATACCAGATCCAGTTGTCCGCAGACGGCATCGCCTGGGGTAAACCGGTGCTTGATGGCAAAGGCAATTCCGGGACCATCGAGTATACCCTGGCCAGCGCCACCAAGACCAAGTTTATCCGAATCAGGCAAACCGGATCGACCACCGGGACCTACTGGTCGATTCACGAGTTGGATTTGCTTGGAGCGGAGCCTGCGAAACGCTAGATCGGACGTCCTGACCTGCGCCATGCGGATGCGCTTCCGCTACTAGTTTCGATGCCTCTTTGATGAGCGGACGCCCCCCATAATGCCAGGTAACATCTATCGCCTGCCTCATGAGGTCGAGTGGAGACGAGGAGCCGCCAAGCTGGCTGCGATGGGGCAGCAAATGTGATCGGTCAGCTTTCCAGCCGATCCAGCCACGCCGAAAAGCGAGGGCAAGCGCACAACAATCGCCCCCAATTCGACCGAGCCATCTGGCCCATGATCAGAGGAGCATGCGCACTCACACTACGTTTCTTGTAAGCGGGAAACGCCTTGGCAATTCTCTTCGATGGAGCCGTTTCGAATCCGTTATTGATCTGCTCACAGCCTCCGCATTCCTCTACGATTCCGGCGAAAACCGCTTCAAGTTTGGGAGCCCCGAAGGTCTGAGCCATGGCCGCTGGGTCAGCAAAAAGCAACGCTTCGAACTCGAAGAGTTGAATGTAGGGCACGAAGCGCTCAGGCCTAAGGTCCGGCGCCTCTTTCGCCAGGACAATACTCATCTCGGCTTCGATGAGCTGAACCGCCACCTCGGGAGGCAACTCCGCCGATTTAGGATAACCTGGCCACTTCGTCAACGGCAGCGCGTAGAAGTCGAAGAACGTGCTTACCCTGACATCCCGCTCCTGTTTCAGCAGGTTCACAATCTCAGGCAGCACGGCTTGGAACGAACGAATCCCGCCCTTGTGCCCAGGCTTCCCAATGACTCTTGGGTTCAACGCAAAGCCCCGGCGAACAAATTGCCCAGCGACGTCGCTTTGCTGAAAGCAAGCCCGCTCCGTCTGCCCCTCCACCACCACGAGAACCCGCCGCATACGATGGAATTGTCCTAGGGACGCCCGACGACCGATATCTCGGAGGGTCCCGCCTCGATCACATTCTTCTGCACCAACTCGCCTAACGTATAGTCGTCAAGCCAATCCCGCAGGGAAGCTCCATCCAAGCGCAAAAACTGCGAAGCTCCGCCAGAACGCTGAACGACCACCACATCTTCCGGATCAAATCCGCTGAGGAGTGCCGGAGATTGCGTCGAAAGCACAATTTGGGTTTTCTGCGCCGCCTCCTTCACCAGAGACACAAGTAGATCCAAGGCGAACGGGTGCAATCCGAGCTCCGGCTCATCGATGACAATCAACATCGGTAACTCGGGTTGCAGCAATGCCGTGACCAAGCAGATGAAGCGAATTGTCCCATCGGACAATTGCCAAGGCTGAAACGGATAATCCGTTCCTTTCTGTCGCCACTCCAAGCGAATGACTTCGTTCGGCCCCTTGCTTTCGGGCTCTAGCAGAAAATCATCAAAGAACGGAGCAATCACCTGCACCGTCTGCCGAATCCGCCGGTAGTCTACTGGCGCCGCGCTCTTCATCCAGAAGAGAAAAGCCGCGAGATTACTCGCGTCCGAACGTAATTCCCGGAAATCACGCACCGAATGCTCCCGCCGCATCCCTGCCGTGTTGCTCGTATCGTGGAAGTGGTAGATCACCCAACCCAACGAATCAGTCCAGCTCGGCTCTGCCATTATCCAGCTGCGATACGTCGTTACGTGAAGATCACCTCCCAACGACGGTTGGAAAGAATACGCCCAATCCGTTTCGTGAGCGCGAAACCGAATGATAATCTCCCCCGTCACCTTTGGCCCACCGAACAAGAAGGTGTCCGCCCCACCTCCTTCCCGCACAAAGTTGGCAAGTCGTTCGTCAGCCATCGCTCGGAGCATTCGGAAGCAATCGACGAAGTTGCTCTTGCCTGACCCATTCGCGCCGATCAGGACATTCAACGGGCGCAGTTCAAAGTCCTCCAATCGCTCGATCGACTTGAAACCTTCGATGCTAATTCGCTGAAGCTGGGACGAAATCATCCGCGGTGTCGGCGGTCCCGCCGCCCCTCCAGCTTGCGCCAACAAAGACTTCTTCGCAACCTCGCCGTTTGGGCTTTCTCTTCCAAATGGGGAGAGCGGCGGGAACAGGCATGAAGTGGGTGCCCACGCTACGGCACGGCGCGGGCAATGACAATGTGGAGCTCGGCCCGAATGGAACCCTCACCATCCCCAGGCCGACGGCGGGGCGGCCGCTGGCGCGTTGAAGCGCAAATTCCGAGCAGGAATCTCGGTGGGTCCGACCCCGGTGAACACCGTGGCGAGGTCTGCTTATCTCAGTTGAGTGCCGCCCCCTTCATTTCAGCCCACCAGCTCCACACTCGCCGTTCCCTCGGCCACCGGTTCGGTGGAGCGGGGGGCGATGCTGGTGGTGGGGGTGGCCGTGGAATTTGCTCCGGGCTCGGGCTTGAGCTGATTGGCTTTGGCGAACAGTTCTTCCGCGAAGGCGATGGCTTCGTCCGCTTCGGCGCGGAGGCGATCGGCGTCGCGCTGGGCCTTGTCCGCCCGGACCCGCTTCTTCTCGGCCTGGATTTTGGCGGTTTCCGCGCGGCGGATCCCCGCATCATATTTCCGTTCCAGGGCCTTCTCGGCCTTGGTTTGGCTCTTGAGCTCCCGGACCGGCTTGGCGGCACGGATTGCGGCGGGACTTTCACAACCAAAGTCAGCCCAACGCGCATCATCATCGCTCAACCCGATCGAAGCTTCGTCGATGAGGCTGCGCAATCGGCTGCGGACCCGGGCACCCGCCTCTTCGCGCGCGGCGATCAAGGTCCGGTGGGATCGCTCATGCGCGGCTTCCCGGTCGAGGGCTGCTTTCAACTGGGTGGCGGCGGTGTGGAGGATCGCGGCGGTGAGTTCGGGATCTGTGCTGACCCAGCCCGACTGCTGGCCGAAGAATTTGGCCAGATCCGCCAACAATGCTTGCCGACCTTCCATCGACGTCGGCGTCTGCAAGGTGTTCTGGGTGAAACCCGCCTGGGCATAGACTGGCGTCCAGTGAATTCCCAGTTTCAGCCGCATGAAATTCTTCGCATTCTGAATCGCTGAGATTCCCACCTCATCCGCCTCCGCCAGGATCGCGCTGATCCGGCTCAACTCCGCTGCGGACGCATAATACGCCGTGTCCCGCGCCTCGCTGTCCGCCACCGCCGCAGCCAGATTCTCACCCAGGGAACTGGGCACTTTCAACGCTTCATGATGCAGGAGAAATCCAGAATGGGCTTTGCGCCCGGTGGCCGGAAGTTGATCGAGCGGAGTGTCGAAAATACGCATGGCGAACAGGATTTGAAGCTGGTTTCGTCTTTGGATGGGAATCGACTGAATCGGTCTTCTCAGCCGACTTCGGATTTTTCGCACATGTTAGATGTTTGTAAAACCAGAATTTCGAAGAATTGCTGATTTTGAACCTAGGTCCTCGACCGAGAGGTCCATTTTTCCGATCGGGCGAACAGAAGGGCCAAAACAATCGTTAATTTTCACAGATTGCGATCAGAGTGACCAAAACAGCCACGGTTTTCATGGTTCTGGCGACCAAAAAGCCCAAATCGGCCACCATTTTTCAGTTTTGGCGACCAAGAAGGTCAAATCGGTCGCCGTTTTTCGGTTTTGGTGACCAAGAAGCTCAAATCGATCACCGTTTTTCGGTTTTGGCGACCAGATCGCACCAAACGGTCGTTGGCTTTGAGTTTTGGTGACGAGCCGCCTGAAATCGGTCGCCGATTCTGCGCATTGCCGATCGGAGTCGCAAAGAGCCCGGCCCATCAAGGCGACCTGATGACATCGGCGCCCCCGATCGCTGACCGGTCCGCGTCATGACCAAAGGACGAAAAGTCCTTGCCCTCCACCCCTGCCCACCTGTAAATCCTCATAAAAGCCCTCGGCCCGGGCCAGAACGGGCGGCATAACACGGTAAATTCCACAGTGTTGCCAATAACATGTTATTGGCAACGGGAGGGGTAATTGTACTGTTCTACCAAGAAATGAATCCTTCGCAATTCAAGGGCAAATACGAGGTGGTGGAGGACAAGCGCCCTTCGACCCACCACAGAGATTGTCCTAGTTGCACCAAGTCTATCGAGTATTGGTGGACGTCAGGGATGAGCGAGTGCTACCCACACTTCTACTGCGGGGATTGCGGCGAAGTGATTTGGCGTGAGAAGGACAAGATCCGGACGTTCACCTCGCACGGCGAAGGCGAATTAAAGCATAACATTCGTGAGATACTTGCGGAATTACCCACTTGTCGATGCGGAGGCCACTACACACTCGAAGCCGGCCCAAGATGTCCGCATTGCCGATTCGATTTTGCCGACAAGAACAGGGCATTCTCAGATCGGGCCTATGATCCTCACATAATCCTTCTTCAGGGTTCACGCCTATACATCGAGAACAAAAACAGGTAGAACAAGTCGAGACACAGCAACCCCCGCTAGCCGCCCTGTTTTCAACCTCACCAGTAACATGAACCTCCACCCCGCGTTCAACGCTCGCCCCCGCTAGTGGGGTTGCGTGCTCTTGGACGTTAAGGCTTCGCAACGGGAGCAAACATAGCTTCGATTCCCCCATCCGGCATAAGCATCATGCAGATCGCCACGATCAAGGTCGGCAACGCCGCCGCCAAGGCGAGGTGGACTGGCTGAACGCCATCGCCGAAGAACCGGCCCAGGATAGCTTGGCCGGCCGGGTTCGGGGCGTTCGCGATGACCGTGAGTCCGCCCCCGGTGACAGCCCCGGCGAGGACGGCGTATTTCAGTTGGGCATCGAGGCCTTCCACTTGGCTGGCCAGGTAAGTGATCGCGGCGTTGTCGTTGAACGCCGTCAGAAAGGTCGAGCCTGCGAAGAGCGGCCATTTGGTGAGGCTGGCGAGAATCGGCCCCAGCCACCAGCCCTGGAGACCGCCGTGAATCACCAGGCTGGCGAGGAAGAATCCGACGAGAATCGGCCCGCGCAAATTGATCTCGTTCTGGTGGTGAGCCGTCGCTTGAGAAAATGCCAGGAAGAAGAGAAATCCGCCGATGAAGAGCGGAGGAAAGTGGGAGAAGAGCACGGTCCAGGCCATGAACCCGAGATGGGTGATGGTGACGAAAAGCGGGACGGGACGTTCCGGGGACTTCAGGTCGCCCAGGCCATCCCCATCGTGATCAGCGGCACGTTTCATCATGCCCGCCAACTCCTTGCGAAAGACGGCGAAGTAGACCAGCGTAGAAAGGACAATCCCCGTGATCGCCTTGCCCCCAAAGTGAGCGAACATTTCCGGCGTGGTGAGGTCCCAGGCGCGAGCCACCATGAGGACGGGCGGAGCGGCAAAATTGGTGAGCACGCCGCCCACCGAAATGTTGACGAACAACAGCCCCAAGGTGCCATAGGCAAAAGCCGGGGAGGGCTTGAGAGGGTAGAATTTGCGAGCCAGAAGCATGGCGGAAATCGTCATCGCGCCCGGCTCCGTGATCAGCGAACCGAGCATCGGCCCAGCGATGAGGATGGCCAGCCACCAAGCGGCCGGGGTCTCCTTGCCCATCTTGGCAAAGAACCCGAGGGCGGCTTCCGCGAAATGGAGAATCGGCCGTGTCGAGGCCAAGGCCATGATGACGACCACGAAGAGCGGCTCCGTAAAATTCACATGATCCGTCAGGTAACCCGTGACGGAATCCAGCCCATGTAGAGCGCACATCGCGCCAAGGAGCACCACCACCCAAATCCCAAAAATCGCCTCCACCTCACCAAAAAAATGGAGCAGGGTCGCCTGGAAGCTGACCAAGTCGGTCGCATGAGTCGATTTCCCCTGTGCGGCGCGCTCCCGGCGGACCTTGGCTTCGTGCTCATGCTGCACCGAATGGGCGAACTTGGTGATCCGCACGGCGGCAAAGGTGTGAAGGATCGCGAGCAGGAAAATGACGGAGGCGACCACCAGGAACGGCTCCGATTGGGCCCGGTAGAAGAGTTTCGCGCCAGTCTGGCTGATTCCCACCGCCGTTTCTTCAGCCGGAAACTCCGCCATGCGGCGAATGAACTCCGGCGCAGCCGATTCGTGACCGCCCGCAGCGGCTGCCGTTGCCGGGAGCCCCAGACCGCAGATAAGACAGGAATAGAGCAATCGAATGATCAATCGGAATCTCATAAGCGGAGGGTCGGAGCACGAGCCTCCGCCTGTCCCACAGCCCGGGCAAGGAAAATTCGCCCCGCTCAAATTCACTCGCCAGATCGCCGTCCCGGGCTAGTCTAGGCCTGCGGAATCCCCGGCGGTATCGCCCTCGTGCCACCTTATGCGCTGGTTGAGACTGAGTTTCTATTGCCTCCCCCTCCTCCTCATCGCCGTCGCCCAATACTTTCTGGCGAGTCTGGGCCATGAAGAGCAGGCCGCCGAGGAATCGATCACGTTCGCGATCACCACCGAACCCTTGGGCATCGATCCCTTGACGGAACAGGATCCGGTCTCGGAGGAAATCGAGAGCCTGCTCTTCGACACCTTGGTGGGTCGCGCCCCCGACCTGGCTCTGGAAGGCCGTCTCGCGGAGTCGTGGACCTTTTCCTCGCGCGCCCGCCTCTTTTGTATCTCGGAGCGATTCGCGGCCCAGGCCTGGACCGAGGTGGAAAATACCCGGGAACACTGGCCGGAATGGGGGATCGTCAACGCAACCCGAATCAAGGATGAGATCCGCCTTGAGCTCAATCATCACGACTCCGCCGCACCGGATCGCATCTTCGACGTCATTCCCCAGGATCTCCGCGCCCCGGTCAACGTCTGGCGGATTCACGCCGGCCAATTCGCGGTGGAGTCCTTCGAGAACTTCCGGCGGCAGGCGGTGGAAGGCTGGCAGTCCCGGCGCACGTGGTCGGGCGATGCCGATTACGTCGAAGTCTGCTCCGCGGGCAACGAGGAGAACTTCGAGCGCGAGCTACGGCTCTATTACCAATCCAATCCGCAACTGAAACCGCGGGTCGAGAAGCAATCGCCCCTGCATTACCTTCACGAACCGGCCATGACGATGTTTCTTCGGCCAGGCGTGCGCTGGCATGATGGCCGCCCCCTGACTGTGGAAGACGTGCTCCACTCCATCGAACTAGCGCGGGAAAGCCGCAACCACCCGGCCCTTTCCTCCGCGATCCGGTCCATGCTTTCCCTGGAACCAAGCGGCCCGCTCGCCTTCAAGGTCACCTACCGTCAGCGCTTCGCCCCGGCTTTGGAGGTCTGGGAGCAAATCCGGATTCTCCCCAGCCACGCCTGGCATGCCTACTCCCCGGAACTCCCCAAACTACACCTCACCGGAACTGGCCCGTTCATGATTCGCGATTGGCGTTCCGGTGGCCCGATCGTCCTGGACCGGTTCCCGGACTACTTCCGCAACGAACCGGAAAACCAGCACATCATCTACAAGCGAGTGCTGGAAAACCGGCTGCGCCGCATTCTTTTCGAAATCAACGCGATCGATTCCTACGAGGCTGCCCCCGCCGCCTACAGCCGTCTGGAGGAGGACAGGGACTTCAGCCTGGTCAAAGGCCCGGCCATCCTCCACACCTACGTCGCCTGGAACCTCGATCAAGGCCCATTCAAGGAACCGCGGGTCCGGCAGGCGCTCGCCCAGGCCATCGATTGCCGCCAACTCATCGCCGAACTTCTCGCCGGACGGGGCGAGGTCGTCGATCATCTCTTTCATCCCGGCGTCAGCTTCGCCCCGGGACCGTTGCCAGAACTGATCGCCTACAACCCGGAGGCCGCCCGCAAAACCTTGGCCAGCCTGGGATTTGACAACCGGCTCCGCTTCACCCTGACGGTGGTGGCCGGCGACGATTACCAACGGGACGTGGCGCGGTTTCTGCAGCGGCAGTGGCGGCGAATCGGAGTGGTCGTTCAGCTGCGCCTCGTCTCCTACGGCAAGATGTCGGGGATCCGCTCGGGAAACACCGGCTACGAGGCGGCTCTACTCATCGATCCCCTGCCCCATCACATCGACCAATTCAGCCGGTGGCACTCGTCGGAAATCGGGGAAGGGTTGGGCAATTTCACCCGCCTGCGCGCGCCCGAGCTCGATCAAACCCTGGAAAGCATTCGCACCGCCTACGACACGGCTCAGCAGAAGCAGCTGGCCCAGGAACTGCAGGAAACCCTCTACGAGTTGCAACCCTGTTTCCATATCGCCTTGCGCGATACCGCCCGCGTCTTCCATAGGGACAGGGTCGAGGTGATCGACAAGAGCCGGACCGGCAAGACGGCACGGCGCTCCATTGGGACGGATCCGCTTTCGCTGACGCGCGACCTTGCCTGGTGGATGGAACGGCCCATCCCGGAGGAGAAACCGGCCCCATGATCCAACTGCTCGCCAAACACGCCCTCCTGGCGGCGGCCAGATTGCTTCTCCTCTGCGTGGTGATCTTCCTGATCCTACGCTCCGCAGAAAGCTATTATGACCGGGACCTCTCTTTTGTGGAGTTCTTCCAAGCGATGTTCTCTGGCCGTCTGGTGCGGGCCCCCGGGTTGACCGGCTTGCCGCCGCTCCCGACCGCATTCCTCTACAGTTTGACCACGTTGACCGCCGCGTTGCTCCTGAGTTACGGCTTTGGCGGACCACTCGGAGTGGTGCTCGGCCGCTACCGGATGCCTTGGGCGCAAGTCCTCGGGCACGTGGTGATCAGTGTCGCGCTGGCCACCCCCGCCTTCCTGGTGGCCTATGTGGTGCTCTACGTGAGCATCTCCGACTTCGGGATCTTCATCGGAGGAGAGTCGGCCATGGCCTCCGGAGGGAGCCCTCGCGCGTTTGCCGGCCAATGCCTACTCCTTGCGATTCCTCTCTCCCTTCCCGGAATTGCCATGATCGCGCGACAGGTTTCCCAAACGGTTTTCAACGCGTTTCCAGAGGGGTCGCTACGCGCCTTCCGTTCGCTCGGAATCACGCAGCGGATGATCTTCGACACCGTGATCATCTCCGCGATTTGGACGCCCCTGCTGCGTGCCTTGCCCTTCCTCCTTTCGCTGTTTCTCAGTATCCTCATCGTCACAGAGACCGCCTTCTTCATCCCAGGCTTCGGCTACTCCATTTTCAAATCCGCCAAGGAATCCGACCTGCAAAGCCTCGCGGTCCTTAGCCTCTGGGCGAGCACCGCCCTCCTCGCCGCCAATGCCTTCGTCGATGTTCTCGTCGAGTGGATCGACACCCGGAACCCCGCTATTTCCGAAGCCGAATGAACCTGCGCCTCCTCGCCCTTCTCCTGGCGCTCACCGCGGTCCTCTGCCCTGGCCCAGCGGCCGCACAAATGATCCCAGGAACGACCGGTATTGCGGCCGGTGCCCCAGAGGAACAGGCCGCTCCACTGGACCCGGCTCGGGCCCTGTCCCCCGTAAACGACGTCCGGGCGGCTGCGGCCAATTCCATTCTGACCAGCTTAGTCGTCGCGATCATCACCTACTCATTGGCACTCGTCCACGCGTTCGGGGTGCTCTACTTCGGCCAATGGACCAGACGGATCCTCCAATTCACCCTGAGCACGTTGATGTGCGTGTCGCCCATGGTTCTACTCCTGGTGATCTACGCCGCCAAGAACGATATCGGCCTGCTCATCGTCATCTTCCTCGCCATCTCGATTTACCCACTGACGGCACGTCTGCTCCTCACGCGGATCTTTGACGCTGCGGCAGACTTCCATTTTCTCCAGGCGAAGATTCTGGGACACGGGCCAATCAGCGTTTTCGTCGGGTATGCCTGGCCGCGCTTCCTGCCGCTGACCCTTCCTTTCTTTTTCCTCGGCTTCATCTATTCCCTGCTGATGGAATCGATGTTCAGCTCCCTGGGTCTGGTGAGCCTCCCGCACGGAGACACCTGGGGCAGCCTGATTCACCGCGGATTGGACGAACTGCTCGACAATCCTTGGGCGGTCTTCGCGCCGGGGCTCGCCATCATGGGCACCGCTCTGGTTGCTTACGCCTGCATCCCGGCTTTCGACAAGCTGCTCGCCGTCCCGCGGGAATTGACGTAACCCTCCTCGATCGCATGACTGGCCCCATCCTCGAAGTCAAAGGCCTCAAACTCAGCCTCAATCCAAGCTTCCTCGCGGACCGCCCCAAGGAAATTCTTCGGTCCGTTTCGTTTCGGCTTGAGAGGGGCCGCTCGCTGGCCATCCTCGGCCAGACCGCCAGCGGCAAGTCACTCCTCCTGCGCAGCTTGAGCCGCTTTTTTCACGAGCTGCCCATCCGCGAAGTAGAGGGCGAGGTGCTCTTCGAGGGCAAGAACCTCCTGCGCACCAGCCAATCACGACTCCTTTCCCTGCGCGGATCGCGGATTGCTCACGTGCTACAGGATGCACACGCTCTCTTCAATCCACGACTGACCATCAGCCAACACTTTTCGCTGATCCTCCAGCTGAAGCAGCGCAAGCTCAAGGATCCCATCGAACACACGGTCCGTCATCTCTACCAAGTCGGCATCGTGGAGCCGGAATCCCTTCTGCTCGGGCGAGTCTACCCGGAAGAGCTGGATACATCGACACGACAGAAGCTTATGTTTGCCTCCGCGCTGGTCTGCGAGCCGCATCTCCTCATCGCCGACGAACCCACCGCAGAGTTCGATAGCGGCACGGTGGCCCGAATTGCAGAACTCTTGGAAGAACTGAAGAAGGACTCCGGCCTCGCGGTGATCGTGGCCACCGGTCGGGTGCGGCGCGCGGAGCAGTTTGGCGACCGCATTGCGGTGCTCGATCAGGGGGAGCTGGTGGAATGCTCAACGCCACGCGAACTATTTGATCAAGGCCAGCACGAGGCGACCCGCGCGTTTGTCGAAGGCACCTTGCTCGCCGGATCGGGCCGAGAGCGGCTCCTTGCCCATCGCTTCCGGAACAAGCCGTAAGAAGCGGACGCCACGCCGCTCGTTGCGCGCCACCTGCGCAGCCTACGCGACACGGTGATCGCGCAGAATCCATCATTACTGCGTTTTTTATATTTTCTAGATTCCTGGCATTCTACTAACCACAACATGCTGCCATTTTGCCGTTGCTTTTTGGAACTAAGTCGGTAGGGAAACACGCGGATCTTGTTCTCGGCTGAAACGGTGATCTGCGAAATCAATTTTGGGCCACTCTCCATGACCTCCGCCTTCCGCCATTTTCGCTTCACCATCCTGCTCCTCGGCATTCTCGTTCCCCCGTCAGTTGCGCTCGCTCAGTCCGGCCTGGATTCCGACGGCGATGGCTTGGCCGATACCGTGGATCCAAACCCGACCGACCCCTACAACGGCGGCTGGAAGGTGCTCCCGACGTCCAACGGATCAACCCTCCTCTCGCGGCACGAATCGGATTGCATCGTCCTCAGCAATCAAATCGCCGTGATGGGCGGCCGGGAAACCTCTGTTGTTGAGTATTACGACCCGATCGCCAACACCTGGACAAAGACCGGTTCCGCACCGTTAACCTTTCACCACTTTCAGGCCGCTTACGTGAATGGGCTGGTCTATGTCATCTGCGCCTTCGTAGGCCCCTATCCCAACGAAACGCCCGTCCCTGATATCTACATTTACAATCCCACCTCGAAAACATGGTCGAAGGGTCCATCGATTCCCGTGGATCGTCGACGCGGAGCATCCGCCACCGGTGTCTACAACGGTAAGATCTACATCGCGGGAGGAAACACCAAGGGCCATAACGATGGATGGGTCGCCTGGTTTGACGAATTCAATCCGGCCACTGGCACCTGGACTCGCCTTCCCGACGCGCCGCGCCCTCGAGACCACCACCGAGCTGCAGTGATCCAGGGCCGCCTTTACCTGGTCAGCGGGCGACGCTCAAGCGCCAACCTGACCTCCGTTACGGCCAACACGATCAAGGAAATCGATGTCTACGATTACGCCACAAGCGCCTGGTTCACCATGCCCAATGGCATCCCAACTTTGCGCGCTGGATGTGGAGTCATTCCCCACGGGCGGGAGGTCATCATCCTGGCCGGCGAGAACACTTCCGGAGCACTCGCCAACGTGGAAGCGCTCGATGTGGTCACGGGTGCTTGGCGGATCTTCCCCAACCTCAAGCAGAAGCGCAACAGTCCCGTCGCAGCCGCCATCGGCAACAATCTCTTCGTGAACGGAGGACAAGGCGCCGGAAACAACAATCAAGAGACAATGCTCCAACCGCCGCGCCCCCTGCCCGTCGGCCAGACAGGCGTGCTCGGTGAGCCCATCAACGTTCCTCTGCAACCCGTGATCTCCCTCGATTGCGGAGGCACTGGCTCGGGCGGGTTCGTCGCGGACGCGAACTTCTCCGGTGGCACGACGACGACCACCTCGACCACGGTTACCACCCCAATCGGTGCCCCTCAAGCCGTCTATCAGTCCGAGCGCACTGGCAATTTCAGCTACTCATTCGGAGCACTGGATCCGACTTCCTACTACCGCCTGAGCCTCAATTTCGTGGAGTTCACCTTCGGAGCAGCGGGTCAGCGCAAATTTGATGTCACCCTCAACGGCATCCTCGTGCTGGATGATTTCGATATCTTTACGGCCGCCGGTGCCAAGAACAAGGCGGTCGACCGGGTCTTCACGATCAAACCCCTGAGCAACGGCACCATTTCGCTCCAATTCAGTTCCGTCGTGTCCGATGCAAAACTCAGCGGATTGTCGGTTTCGCGTCTCGCGATCGGTCCAGTGGGCAGCGACCGCGACGGCGATGGCTACCCGGACGCCCAGGATGCCTTTCCCGACAATTCTGCGGAATGGCTGGATTCAGACGGAGATGGCGTTGGCAACAACTCGGATGCCTTCCCGAACAACGCAGCGGAGTCAAAGGACACCGACAACGACGGCACCGGCGACAACTCCGATGCCTTCCCCAACAATCCTGCGGAGTCGAAGGACACCGACGGCGACGGCACCGGCGACAACTCCGATGCCTTCCCGAACAATCCTGCGGAGTCAAAGGACACCGACAACGACGGGATCGGCGACAACTCAGATCCCTTCCCCAATGATCCCAACAACGGCGGCAATCCCAGTGTCGAGCTGATCACCAACGGCAGCTTTGAGAGCACCACGCCCAATCCCATCGGCTTCGCAAAGCTCGACGAAGCCTTTGTTCCTGGATGGCAAACCAACAACCCCACCAACAAGATCGAAGTCTGGCAATCCGGCTATCTCGGCATCCCGGCTCAGAACGGCAACCAGTGCGTCGAAATGGACGGATTCTCGGTCGAGCGCACTCTTGCGACGACCCCAGGCGCCGTGCTCAACTGGTCCTTCTGGCACCGGGGCCGTGACGGCAACGACACCGTGGCGCTCAACCTTGGTGTTCCCGGGACCACCCTCACCCGGATCGGGACCTATGTCACCGGCCAGGCTTGGGTGAATTACAAGGGCAGCTATGTCGTCCCGGCTGGTCAGACGCAAACTCAGTTCGCGCTGGTCGCGATCGCGGCGGCCTCATCGATGGGGGCCGCCAACGTGATCGACAACATCTCGGTCAAACAGACTTCATCCGGCACTCCCGGCGACCAGGATGGCGATGGCGTACTCGACGCCCAAGACGCCTTCCCCATTAACCCCCTGGAGTGGAATGATACCGACAACGATGGCGTCGGCGACAACTCCGATGCCTTCCCCGCGAATCCGGCCGAAACCAAGGACACAGACGGCGATGGCGTCGGCGACAACTCGGATAGGTTCCCCACGAATCCGGCCGAAACCAAGGACACCGACAACGACGGACTTGGGGACAACTCCGATCCGTTCCCGAACGATCCGACCAACGGAGGAACAGGGACCGAACTGATCCTCAATGGCAGTTTCGAAAACACCACGCCCAAGCCCACCGGCTTTTTGAAGCTCGACGAAGCCTTTGTTCCCGGATGGCAGACCAATAACCCCACCAACAAAATCGAGGTCTGGAAGACGGGCTATCTCGGCATCCCCGCTCAGGATGGCATCCAGTGCGTGGAGATGGACGGATTCTCTGTCGAACAGACGATTGCCACCACTCCCGGTGCCGTGCTCAACTGGTCCTTCTGGCACCGGGGCCGTGACGGCAACGATACCGTGGCCCTCGATTTGGGAAGTCCGGGCACCCCTCTCACCCGGATCGGCACCTACGTCACCGGAAAAGCCTGGGTGAACTACAAAGGATCTTATGTCGTTCCCGCTGGCCAAACCCAGACCCGGTTCGCCCTGATTGCCGTTGCCGCCGCCTCATCGATGGGTGCCGCCAACGTGATCGACAACATCTCCGTGAAGCAGGTGCTCCCCAGCACTCCAACAGCGTTGGTCGCGTTTTCCGCCCGAATCGACACCGATCGCGACCTTGTCCCGGATGTCTACGACGCCCTTCCAAACGACGCGACCGACTGGACCGACTCGGATGGTGACGGCGTTGGTGATAACCGTGACCTCTTCCCGAAGGATCGCTCCACCAACGGCAAGGGCCGGTATACCCTGCTGCTTCCCGTGCCCGGCGGAGTCACCGGGATCGGCGATGGCTACGGTCTGCTTACCCTTGATGCTTCCTTGAAGGGCACGCTCCAGATCAACATGGGGGACAACTCGCAGTTCGTGCAACGGGTCACCGTGAAGGATGGTGTCCTCTCCGTAAACGCCACCGGCACGCGCCCGCATACCGGGGATACCCTCAAGGGCAACCTGAGTTGGAGCCCGCGGGCTGGAGTCAGCGACTTCAACGGCACGCTGGAATGGATCATCAAGGAACAGCCGACCCCAATCAGCGTGACCACCATCGGCTCTCTCTACAAGCCAAGCTCCTTCCCGACTCAACTCGGAACCAATCAGATCACCGTGGACCTCATGGGCGCTCCGACCGATTTGAGCCTCCCCGCCAAGATCACCGGCAACAAACTGCAATGGGCCCTTTCCAAACCGGTCGGAACGTTCAATCCAAACACCGGTTATTTCACCTGGCCGATCATCGTCGCCAAGAAGAAGATGTGGGTCGAAGCGGTCTACTTCGAAGATCAGCAGCTCGTGAGCGGCTTCTTCCACGACGGTAAGGCGGAGGTCGGCGTCTTCCGGATCGCTCCCTGACCCGGCGTAGCTGGCGAGGGCGATCGACTTTCCCTGCTGCGTCTCGGGCCACGACCTCTCGGCCCAGCCATCGGGGGACGCTGGCTATAGCGCAAATTGCTTGCGTTTAGGAATCGACGGGGCATTTATACCCCGTCGTCCGGTCACGGTGGGGTGGAGATCTGCTTGGTTGAGCTCCCCCTCCCGCACCCAGTCCATGAAATCCTTCCGCCGCTTTCACGCCGCTCAGCCCGCGATGTTTCTCGCGATGGCCGGGGCCGTGCTCGCCTCGATGGTCCTCGCTATGGCGATGGCCGTCTCGGAGGAACTCCATGAAGAGTTCCACCATGATGCCGATCATGAGGAGCATGAGTGCGTGGTCACTCATCTCATGGACGGGACCCTCGGGGACGGCGCGGCTCTGCCCGTGGTCGCCGGAGCGGTTGACGACCGACCGGAGTTTGCGAAGTGGACGTTGCGGCAGACTGCCGCGCGGCCGCTCCATTTGGTGAACGGGGTGCTGGAGCACGGCCCTCCGCTTCGGGGGTAAACCACATTTTCCCGTTCCTCGATCCGCTGCCTTTCGCGCGGATTTTCTCCGGCTCCACCGCGCCACGGAAGGCGCGTGTCTGTGGACCGTACCCACACATATGCGAACCAAACATTTTCCATTTCATGAAACGAATTTTCGGGATCATCGGATCCCTCCTGCTGCCTCTGGGGGGCGCCTTTGGGCAAACGCCTGAACCCGCCCCATTTCACACCGAAGACACCATCTTACTCGATGAGGTCGTCATCACGGCCAGCCCCTTGGGCCGGACGTTGTTCGAACAAGCTCAAGCCGTCACCGTGCTGAGCGGGGAACGGCTCCAGCAACAGGCCCAGGCCACCCTCGGCGAAACCCTCTCCACCACACCTGGGGTGCGTTCCACCTACTTCGGCCCCGCCGCGAGCCGGCCGGTGATTCGCGGTTTGGATGCCGACCGGATCCGGATCCTGCAGAATGGCGTGAACACCATCGATGCCTCCGGCACCAGCGTGGACCACGCCGTCTCGTTCGACCCGATCAGCGCGGAGCGGATTGAGATCGTCCGCGGTCCGGCTACCTTGCTCTATGGTGCCAACGCCATCGGCGGGGTGGTCAATGTGATCGACAACCGGATTCCCGATCAGCCGATCAACGTCCCGGTGACCGGCGCGCTCGACGGTCGTTACACTTCGGTGGACGACGGCCTTTCCCGCCACCTCATGCTGGAAGGCGGGATGAACGGCTTCAACTACCACATCGAGGCGAATCGCCGGGAGATGCAAGACACCCACATCCCCGGTTTCGCCCGTTCGGATCGGCTTCGGGCAATTGCACCTCTGGAGGCTGGCGAAACGGAAGAGGAAAATGTCCTGACCAACAGTTACCTGGACGCGGACGGCTTTTCCTTGGGCGCGTCCCGGACCTGGGAAGGCGGATTCTTCGGCTTGGCCTACTCCGGCTACGACGCCAATTACGGGACCGTGGCGGAGAAGGAAGTTTCCATCGACATGGCGAACCGGCGTTGGGACTTCCGCGGCGCGTTTGAATCCCCTTTCGCGGGGATCAAGGCGATCAACTACCGATTGGGGTTGGGTAGTTACGAGCATACCGAATTTGAGGGCTCTGAAGTCGGCACCGTCTTCAGCAACGACGGCTACGATAGCCGGATCGAAGTCCTTCATGAAAAGGTGGGGCGCTTCGAAGGGGCGTTCGGCTATCAGGGCGAGCGCAGCGATTTCGCGGCGCTAGGCGCAGAGGCCTTCCTTCCGCCGGTACTGACCACATCGAATTCTGGTTTCGTCTTCGAAGAGTTCACCCTGGCGGAAGCCTGGAAGCTCCAAGGCGGGGTCCGTTACGATCACATCACCGCCGCGTCGGCGACCAACGCCAACTTCGGTCCGGGAAGCACCCGCATCTTTGGGAATGTGAGCGGTTCCGCCGGCTTGGTCTTCACCCCCAATGACGACTACGCCCACACGCTCGCCGTTTCTCACTCCGAACGGGCGCCAACCTACCAAGAGCTGTATGCCAACGGACCGCACATCGCGACCAATGCCTTTGAAATTGGCGACGCCGAACTCCCGGTGGAACAAGCGCTTGGGTTCGATCTTTCCGTGCGGAAACGCACTGGATTCGTCACTGGAGCGATCTCGGGCTTCCTGAATCAGTTCGATGGATTCGTCGGCCAATTCCCCACGGGAGAAGTGGCGCTCCTGGATGACGAGGAACTTCCGATCTACGCCTACCGTTCGACGGAGGCCCGGTTTTACGGCGGGGAAGTGGAAGCCACCTTTCACCTGTTGGAACCGGTCGAGAATCCGGATCCGGTCGTCGCGGATGCGCGGAATTGGACATGGCCGGGCCAACTGCTCAGCGGTCAAGCCTTGCCCTCCGCCCTGGATCTGGAACTGAAAGCGGATGTCGTGCGCGCCACGGACCAGGCCACCGGGACTGCCTTGCCGCGGATCTCGCCATTTCACGCGAGCGCCGCGCTGGACTATCACCTAGGGGATTTCGGCGCCCGGGTCGAAGGAATCTTCGCCGGCGAGCAGGACCGGGTCGCCGAAAATGAGATTCCGACCGACGGTTACTTCATGCTCAACGCGGCACTGAGTCAGACCATTCTCACGGGGGGCGTTGCGACCAATATCTACCTGAAAGGGGTCAACCTGACGGACGAGGAGGCTCGCGAGCACACATCGTTTCTGAAGGACATCGCCCCTCTCGCTGGCAGAGGTGTAGTCGTCGGAGCCAAAATCACCTTTTGAGGCTCCCCCGACGTTGACAATCGTGGGCGGTGTTCGTGAATGACGCGACACCACCATGAGCCATCAAGTCGGAATCATCACCGTCTCGGACCGCGCCAGCGCCGGAGAATACGAGGATCTGGGCGGTCCCGCCCTGCGCGCGGAGTGCGAGAAGCGGGGCTGGGAGGTCGTTGCAGAAGCGATCGTGCCTGACGAAATCGGCGGGATCCAGGAGGCGATCCGGTCGTTTTCCGCCCAGGGCTGCGGGTTGATCCTGACCACCGGTGGAACGGGCATCGCCATCCGCGATGTGACTCCGGAGGCGATCCGGGGGCTGATGCGGGTGGAGATTCCCGGCTTTGGGGAACTCATGCGGATGCGTTCGGTGGAGATCACGCCGAACGCCATCCTGACCCGTGGACTTGCCGCCATCGTGGAGCAATCGCTGGTTCTTGCCCTGCCCGGAAAACCCCAAGGTGCCGTCGATTGCCTGAGGTTTGTCGAGGGCGCGATCGACCACACCGTGAAGATTGCGAGGCGCGTTCCGACGAGTTGCTGAAACACCGCGCGCGAAGCGATTCACGCAGCTGGACGAAATCGCAAACCTGCGATACAATTGCGCGAGACCTGCCTTTTTGGAGGCATTCTCCCCGATTGCATGAACCGGCTCCCCGTAGTCTCCCTCCCAGTTCTGACCCTTGGGTTCCTCGCGTTGGCCCCACTAGCTTGGGCGCAAACCACCCGGAACCAGATGCTTGAAGCGGCCAACACCGCCCGGATGCAATCCAAGATGGAGCAGGCCACCGGCTACACCGCCCCGGAAAGCGCACCACGGTCGAGCCAGGCCTATACCCCCATTTCCACCTCCTCCTCCAACCGCGATTACGACCAACGCGAGCAAGAAGCGGCCCTGGCCCGCTCACGGAGAATGAAGGAAATGATGCGGGACGTTTCCGGTTCCACCCCTTCAATCGACCGCCGTAGCGGCCCGGTGAGCACCGGCATCACCGATGGAAATTGGCAGACCGACCGTTTGGCGCGGATTCGCGATGGCTACGATGGTATCCGGGAAGAAGAACCTCGCGGAATGCTCGGCAAGATGGGCAGCGCCCTGGACTCGATATCGTCGAAAGAGGAGGATTACATCCAGCGCCGCCGGTCCGGTGAATTGGACGAAGGATTTCATCCCTTGGAACGGCTCAGCCCCGAACATCGTCAGGAGCTGAACCGCGCCCCGGAGGAGCCCGGTTTCTTCCAAAAGCTTCCGGACGCCGCTGGCGCGGCAGTCGGAGGAATCGGTGCCGCAGCCGGCAAACTCATTCCTTCACCTCGCTCGGATGATCGTGCCGCCGATGAATCCGACCGAGTCAGGATTCAGTCCGCCCAGAGCGGGAATGAAGCCATGGGCGCTCCAGTTGTCGTGGCCGCCGCCAGCCCGAGTCCGGTGCCTGCCCCGACCCGGACATCTGCCCCCGCTCCGGCAGCGGCTTCCGCCCCAGCGCCGGAAAACGCAACACCAGCCAGCGCAGCTGCGCCGAAGCAAGGCTTTTCGCTTCCATGGAAGCGCCCGGAACGTGGATTGGAGGAGTTCCAGCCAGCCTCAACATCCGAGGAGCCAGTTGTAGCGAAGCCGGAGCCGAAAGTAGAATCCAAGCCCAAACAGGAAGAAAAGCCATCGCGTTTCACGGCTTCTGGAATCGGCCGGACTCAGTCGAGCGGTCCTAGCAAAAAAGAACCTACCGGCCCGTTGGCCCCTGAGAAATTCCAAGTGGTGCAAAACCCTACCGGAACGGAGTTCTACCCCTACGACAGCCCGTCGCCGATTCCAAAGATCCTTCCAGAAGGCGGACTTCTCGAGATTCTCAAACCCGGTGATGAGTGGTCCGGGGTGGTCCTCCCAGATGGCACGGAAGGGATCGTGCGCACCGGCATGCTACGCCGCGCCAGGATGAGCGAGATGCCCAAGGAAGCTTTCGCCGAGCCCACCATCCCGTCGCTCCCTCCCTCCAAGACGATAAACTACGATGGCTCGTCCAATGTGCCGTTGCCCGATCTGCCGACTCAAGACGACTTAAGCATGCCGTTGGGACAGGGTCTGCTTCCGCCGCTCCAGCCCGACAATTGAAGGGGTAATGGAAGCAGCCCCCGTGTTGCGGATCGATCCAGCAACTTGGATCTCTCTTGCGTCCGCCTGCGTCGCCCTGACCGCCGCATTCATTGCGGTGATCGCTGCCGTCCGTCGCCCCGCACCCTCCCCGCCCCCTCCGGAGGTTGTGAAGCCAACTGATGCTCCTCCCGCGTGGGCCGGCCCCTACTTTGAAGGAGTCCTCCGCTGGGCCGATTTGGCTTGCCTCGAGCTCGCTTTCGCGATCCACCTGGCGGAATCTCCAGGAGAGCCCGGCCGGGAAAAACGGTTCGGAGAGATCAAGGCTTCACTCACCCATTTGATCGATACCGGCCGCTGGTACTTCCCCAACAGCCAGGAAAACTCCGTGGATCGCGAGCACCCTCCGGCCTATCGGGGCACCTGTCATGCCGCCTTGGACTTGCTCGTGGCGGCCCAGGGCTTGGTCGGAAAAACCGACCAGATCGGCATCGCCGCCCTGATACGAGCCAAACGCGAATTCGTTTCTCACATTCAAGTGCTCGTCAATCCCCACCAACGGGAAGCCGGCATCGCCAAGGTGCTCCACCGGTTTGCATCGGTCGGTGAGGAACCGGGTCAACTCGGTTGATCTTGCCGCGTTCCTCGATCTAGTCCCGGCTGAATGAAACCCTGGGCTGCCGTCGTCGCCGTCACCGTGCTCTGTGCGGCCCTTTACCTGCCGTACCTGGGCGCCATCGAACTCCGTGGCGAGGAACCGCGTCGAATTCTTCCCGCCCGCACCATGTTGGCCACCGGGGATTGGATTGTTCCCAAGATCGGCGGATCGATCTACCGGAAGAAGCCGCCGTTTTTGAACTGGTCCATCGCGGCCTCGTTCATCGTCACGGGCGGGCACACCGACTGGAGTGCACGTCTCCCTTCCGTTTTCTGGATCGGCGCGTTCGGGATCACTGCGGCCCTGGCTTTGCGGCGGCGCCTCGGAGATTGGGGAGCACTTTCCGTGGGGCTCTTTTTCATGTCCACCTTGGCGATGATGGACAAAGGCCGGATGGCGGAGATGGAAGCGATGTATGCGGCGCAAACCGGCATCGCCTTCGTCCTCTGGGCGGCCTGGTGGAGCGCAGGGAAGCACTGGCTGGCCTACACGATCCCCTGGTTTTTCCTCGGGCTGGGTATGTTGACGAAAGGCCCCGCTCACCTGGCACTCTTCTACACCCTAATGATCCCGGGATTGGTTTTCTCCAAACGGCTAAAGGATCTCTGGTCCGGGCCGCACCTGATCGGACTTGTCCTGATGACGGCGGTGTTTCTTCCCTGGACACTGGTCAACCTACGACTCACCGATGAAGGCGGCCGGACCACGGGCATCTGGGCGGGCGAGATGACGGATCGCCTCAATCTGGCGGAGATCGACTGGTCGGCCTGGCTGGTGCGTCCCCTCCAGGTGCTGGGCGATTTCCTGCCCTGGACTCCTTTATTGGTGCTTGCCTGGTGGCGTACCGGACCGATTCATCCGCAGCCGGGGCAATCCACGGAAGCAGCCCGCTGGGATGCGCTGATCCGGGGGACCCGTTGGGGAATCCTCGCCGGGCTTCTTGTGCTTTTGCTTCTCCCCCGGGGCACCGCCCGTTATTGTCAGCCATTGTTTCCCGCCGCCTGCCTGCTCCTGGTCGATCATTGGCGTCGGATCACCGAGGCCGAGCGACAGCCGATCGAAGAGCAATGGAGCAAGGTCAACGCCGTCGCAGGTTGGCTGGCCGTGGCCGGTGCCGCGATTGCGGCTGTGGTGGCTCCGATCTATCTGGAATCCACCTGGATCACCGGAATCCTCGGCACGCTCATCGCCCTGGCCGTGGCGCTTATCCCACGCTACCTCAAACAAAAAGCCATCACGCTACCACCGCTCGTTGGCAGTTGCTTGGCCATGGCCACTGTGGCCGGAATCGCGCTGTCCCATCTGGGCCCAATCATGGACCGGGATGGCGATTACCGCCGGACTGGCCGCGAGATGACCGCGCTGTTGCCCGACACCTCAAGGCCCGTAATCTTCTACCGCACCAAGTATTTCTGCTCTCTGCATTACCTGGACCGGCCCTACCAGGAGATCGCCAGTTCTTCCCGGCTGCCGGCCGGGTCCGCCTACATCGTCCTCCCCGCCAAAGACCTCTCTCAACGAGCGTTCAAAGAGTTCCTCGAATCTTATGAAGTGACCGAACTGAGCCGTTCCACCTGGGAAACCAAAGAGTTCGTGGTGCTCCGGATCGATCCACGCGGGAACGCCAAACCCGCGAATTCACCTTCCTGAGCGATGCGGGATCTTCGTCTCAAACACGATCTGCGGCTCAGTTGGCAAACGACCCGCGACTTCCTCAAGCGCCATTGGATTGCGATCGGAATCTGCCTGCTGGCCACCGCCTTGTTCGCCATCTTCGCCGGTTTTCCCAACGATCCCGCCTTGATCAGCTGGCTCCGCGCGGGCAAGGACAAGAAGCTTCGGGAGATCGCCGGTCAGATCGGTGATTGGGGAGGCCTGGCGCAGTACAACTTTCTCATCGTGATCGGCCTTTGGGCGGTCGGCCGCGTGCGGCGATCCCGATTCCTGCAGCGATTGGCCGTGGTCACCTTCCTGAGTACCTTCATCGCGGGAGCATTCTGCAACGTTTTCCGGTTCAGCGTGGGCCGCCCCCGGCCGTTCACCAAAGAATCTCATCTAGCCTTCAAAGGTCCCCAATCGCTACCCAAGTTTCACGGGTTTCCCTCCGGCCACACCTCCACGGCATTTGGAACGGCCATTCCCCTGTTGATCGCCGTTCCTGAGGTCGGCGTGCCCGCCACGATTTTCGCCGGGGCCATGGCTTGGGCGCGCGTTTACGACAAGCAACATTACCCGACCGATGTCATCGTGGGCGCCATCATCGGAATTCTCGCGGGCATCGTGAGCGGTTGGCCCATGCTGAAGATCCGGCGTCGCCTGAAACGCGGCCCGTAGCGAATCGTTTGATAGTGCGATCTTGCCAGCCGGGTGAAGAGTCTGACATCTTTGCCTGCAGCCATCATGCGCTTTCTCTTTTGCCTCTTCCTGGCCACACCCCTCCTGCTCGCGCAAGATCCGAACGCGGACACCTCGGTCGCCGCCAATCCTCAGGTAGCCGAAATCATCCGCACCTTTGGCGGACGCGGCCAACTCAACGATGGATCCGCCCCGACCGCGCCCCAGGACGCTCTGAAACAATTTCAAATCCGGGACGGTTACCGCATCGAACTGGTGGCCAGCGAGCCGGAGATCGTCCAACCGCTCTTCTGCACCTGGGATCAGAAAGGCCGGCTTTGGGTCGTTCAATACCGCCAATATCAATTCCCCGCCGGACTCAAGGTGGTGCGCTACGATCAGCACCTCCGCGCCGTCTTCGATAAAGTCCCCTCTCCCCCGCCCCATGGCACGCCGGGCGACGACCGGATCACGGTCCTGGAGGATAGCGATGGCGATGGCACCTACGACAAGCATAAGGACGTCATCACCGGATTGAACATCGCCACCTCGGTGCAACCCGGCCCCGGTGGAATCTGGGTCCTCAACCCACCGTATCTCCTTTTTTATCCGGACGCGAACGGCGACGATGTCCCCGATTCAGACCCAGTCGTCCATCTCTCCGGATTCGGGCTGGAGGACACGCATTCGGTGGCCAGCAACCTGACGTGGGGCCCCGATGGCTGGCTCTACGGCGCCAACGGCAGCACCACAACGGGCGACGTCAGTTCTGCGGTGAGTTCCCATGTGAAATGGCAAGGGCAATGCATCTGGCGTTATCACCCGGAGACCAAAGTCTTCGAAATCTACGGCGAGGGCGGCGGAAATACCTTCAGCCTGGCGATCGATTCCACCGGACGCGTTTTTTCCGGGACGAATGGCGGGTCCTCGCGGGGAATGTATTACCCACAGGGCGCTTATGGCGTGAAGAACTGGGGCAAACACGGACCGCTCACCAATCCCTACGCATTTGGCTATATTGAGCACATGAAGCATCAGGGCGACGACAGACGTTTCCCCCAAGCATTTTGTGTTTACGAGGCATCCGCGATGCCGGGATTGCGGGGCAAAGTCATCGCCGCCAACTCGCTGCACAACATCGTATGGGTCAGCCAACTGATCCCCGATGGCTCCACCTTCCGCACCTTCGATGAGGAGCCCCTGGTGCGCACTACAGACCGTTGGTTCCGCCCCGTTTGGATCGGCACCGGCCCGGACGGATTCGTCTACCTGGCGGACTGGTACGATTCCCGCCTCAGTCACGTCCGGCCCGTCGATGACTGGCACAAGACGAGCGGCCGCATCTACCGGATCCGACCCGAAGGCGAGGTGAAGCCGTCCCCGTGGAAAGCGCCGGCAGAGACTCCGGTGCAGGCCCGCGCCAAGAAAGCTTCCCAGGCGAAACGCTCCCCGATGAACGAGGCGCTTCCGGTCATCGCGGAGCTGTTGCGTCATGATGAGGATGTTGATGATCCGCACATCCCGCTTCTCCTCTGGTGGGCGATCGAGGCTCACGCGGAGACGGGTTGGAGCCAACTTGAACAATGGTTCACCGAGCCCGCTTTCTGGTCCATCCCGATGGTGAACCAGCACATCGCGCAACGGCTCGCCCGGCGCTATGCGGCGGCGGGAGGCCCCTCCAATTTCGACCGGTGCGCTCGACTCTTGGATCTGGCTCCGGACGATGCCTCTCGGCAGCGCCTCCTCACCGGATTGAACCAGGCCTTCCAAGGACAACCACTCCCCGCCCTGCCCCCCCGCCTCCTGGAAGCCTTGGCGAAGAGCAAGGGAGGCGATGGCGCCTCGGGTCTGCTTTTGGCCCTACGGCAGGGCGATGCCAAAGCGACCGCCACCGCCCTGAAGCTGGCTGCCGACTCGTCTGCGGATCTGGGAGAACGCGCCACCATCATCGAAACCTTGGGCGAGACTGGCGAGCCGCGCCTCCAGCCTCTTCTGCTCAAGATGATCCGCGACAAGGAACCGGCGATCCAGCGAGTCGCGCTTCGCACCCTGACCCGGTTTGATGACCCGGCGATCGCCCGAATTGTGCTGGACGGCTATCAGTCATCGATCTCTGCAGAGAACGACGTCCGGGCCACAGCGAATCGAGCTCTGGCCACCCGGCCCGTCTGGGCCTTGGCGCTGCTCAACGAGATCGATCGCTGGTTTGTCCGCCCGGAAGATGTCGGCGCGGATGTGGTCCAGCAACTCCGGCTGTATCCGGATCCTGCCATCAAAACCCTGGTCGAAAAGCATTTCGGCAAAACCGCTGCCGTTTCCTCACCAGAGAAACTGGCCGAAATGGACCGGCTTCGCGGCGTCCTCGCCGCAAACAAGGGAAATGCCTCCCTGGGCCAGGCCGCCTTCACCGCTCGTTGTGCCGCCTGCCACCGGCTCCTCGGTGAAGGCGGAAACATCGGTCCCGACCTCACCGGTTACGAGCGGGGGAACTTGGAATTCTGGCTTCCGGCCATCCTCGATCCGTCTCTCGAAATCCGCGAAGAGTTCCAGAGCTACCTGGCGCAAATGAAAGACGGCCGCCAAGTCCTCGGGATGATGGCGGAGCAGGGCGAACAAACGGTGACGCTGAGGGACGTCGCCAACCAACTCTCCGTTCTCGACCGGAAAGAGATCACCACCCTGCAAGCCTTGCCCGTTTCCCTAATGCCGGAAGGGCTTTTGATGGGGGTCACGGACAGCGACCTCGCGAATCTGTTCGCCTACCTGCGACGATGATTGATGACGGTCGCCCGGATCGTCAGCACCAGGATCAGTCCTTCCGCCACAATATTGACCGCCGCCGCGCCGGTCATCCCGAACCTGGGAATGACCAGGAAATTGAGGCAGAGGCTGGTCACGGCGGCCACGATGCTGATTCCGAGCATCGCCCGGTCTTCTCCCTGGCTCCATAAACCATAGGAGAACAGATTGTTGAGGAGGATGATGCAAATCGACCCCACCAACATCGCGAAAGGAATCGAAGCCCGGGCGAACTCGGAGCCGAAGATCATTGGATAAACAGCCGGGCTCAGCAGGAAGGCGGCGGCGGTCAATGCCACTGCGCCGACGGACATATAGCGGAAGAGCTTCCACTGATTGCGATAAAGGAGATCCGGCGAGATCTTTTGCCACTCCAAAAACCTTGGATAGAGCAGCATCGGGATCATCGAAAGAAAGGTCCACACGGTCATTTTGAGACCTTGAGCGGACCGATAGAGTCCGAGTTCCTCCACCGAGTGAAGATAGCCCACCAAGGGAAGTTCAAACTGGGTGTAGAGGTAAATCACGATCCCAGTGATATAGACAATCCGACCGTCCCGAAAGATACTCCAGGCAGCGGCGATGTTGAACGGGCGTAGATATTTCCAGAACTGCGCTTCCCCCGCGCATCGCCACATGATGGCACAGGAGGCGATTCCGGAAATGGCGGCGACCACCATATCCGCTCCAGCCACGGCCCCGGGACGAATCATCAATAGCGACAAACAAGTGGTGACAATCGCCATATAAAACTGCGCCCGATATTGAGCAGGCTGATCTTCCTTGGCCTGCATCAACCAAGCGATATTGAGCGCCGTGACGAACAACACGGGCAAGCCGCAAAAGTAGGACAAGCGCCAGTTCTCAGGCAGATCGATCAGTAACCCGACCACGAGCGCGATGAGGGCGATCCCCGACGCCAAGACAACACGCATCGTTGTCGCGAGTGCAAGCAGTTCGCGCCGCTCCAGGTCGGTGGCCGCCAATTTGTAGGCACGGATGAGGAAGGACTCGGGAAGGATCCAGATGAGGAGAACCGCCTGCGCCAAGCCGGTTTGAATGAATCCCGAGATCCCGAGGTTGGCCGGTCCAAGGCAACGTGCGGTCCAGATCGTCCCAACGCTGGTAAAGAGCATGGCGGAAATACGCCACGTAAGCATGCTTGCCCCCCGCTTTACCAGGCGGTGTTCCAGAAGGCCTTGGATCTGAGTGGGAAGCCTGCGGATGATCCCGGCCAGAGCCGCCCCGAGAAAACTGGGCAGCTGATTGCCTACATCTTCGCTGCGCTGAATAGGCCCCGGGGAGAACATGAAAGCATCTCTTAATTATCGTAAATATTGATAATTAAGAGATACATGAAGACAAGTCAAGGGAAAGCCCCCCCCCTTAGCTGTCTTCCCACTTCTCCCGAAGATGTCCGGCGATCGCGTCGATAGCCTCACTTGGGAATTCGCCGTCGCCCCGAACCCCGACCGGACCGGTGCCGAGCCTCCGCCAATCCGCCATGGACCGGATCTGCCCGTCCTTCCAGGCCCAAGCATCGCCTGGATAGGGCCCTACTTTGAGGGGATCCGACCAAGTATGGAGAGACAAAACGCGAGGCGAAACGGCAGCCGCCAGGTGCATGGGACCGCTGTCCACACTGAGCGTCCAGGAAGCGCGGCGCAACAACCAGATCAATTCCGGAAGCGAGGTCTGGTTCAGCCAATTCACTGTAGCTTTGCCCAACCGCCCCTCCCCTACCTCCGCCCGGCCGACGAGGACCACTGGGATTCCGTCGAGCGCATCAAAAAGCCGCTCCACCTGATCGACCGTGAGAGACTTGCCACGGCCCCTGGAGAAGGGATGAACAAGGACAAACCGCCCCGGAAGATCACCGGCCCCTACCGGCATCTGACCGGGCGGCAACGGGAACGGCAACGGATCAGGGATCTCCCAGCCAAGAGCCTGTGCGAGAGCGAGATAGCGATCGACCGCATGAGGCGACCGGACCTGACGAATGTCGATCCTCTCGTCGAACGCGAGCGACGCTCCTTCCCGCGCATCGGAATAACCGATCAACTGCCGGGGCCGGAACGTCCTGGCCAGGAAGACACTGCGCAGCAGACCTTGGACATCGATCGAGATGTCGGGCCGCCAATGCGATTGGGCCTGGATCCACTGGAGGAGCCGCCCCGGGGCCGCCCATCCCCGGATCGCGTGGCGAGGGAACTCAATGACCCCGTCGAGCATCGGGTGCCCCTGAAGGAGCGGAGCCCAGATTTCATTGACCAACCAGCGAATCTCCGCGTGCGGAGCCTGCCGGCGAAGCAAACCGAGCAAGGGCAGGGTGTGGACGATATCGCCCAGCGAACTCGGCTTGACGATCAGGATGCGCCGGGCCGCCCCGAAATCTGACGGACTCACTTTCCGGCAGCGAGTCGAGTGGCCAGCATTTCCGGCAAACCGGCATCGCGGATTTTCTGCTGGGTGGTGGCGATGTCGTATTCCAATCGCCGGATGGAGATGATCTGATTATCCACATCGTAAACGGCGTAGGAAGCCCGCCAATCCCCGTCGCGAGGTTGGCCGACGCTTCCGGCATTTACGAAGTACTTTTTGCCCATCTCCAACTGAACCTGGTCCACGGAAAGGGCTTCGACCGAACCGTGTTTGACGTAGAATCGGGGAGAGTGAGTATGCCCGTGAAAGCAGAGTGTGGTGAACTGATAGCTAAAGCTGGCCATCGCATCGAACTTGTTGGTCACGTAGCCCCATCCGCCCGGAGTGTCTAGGGTGGCGTGGACGATGGTGAAATCACGCACTTGGCGGACGAGCTTCAGGCTGGCGAGCCATTCGCGGTCGGCTTCGGTCAAGGCTTCCCGAGTCCACTTCAGGGCGTGAGCGGCCAAAGGATTGAGGGACTCCAACGAGGTGGTGAGACAGGCTTCCTCGTCGTGGTTTCCCTTGACCACCGGGCAGTCCATACCCTTGACGATCTCCAGGCATTCCCGGGGATTGGCGTTGTAACCGACCACATCTCCCAGGCAGACGAACTGATCACAACCTTCTGCGGCCGCATCGTCCAAGACGGTGTGGAGCGCTTCAAGGTTGGCGTGGATATCTCCGAAAATCGCGTACTTCATTCCAAATACCCCAGTCTTCGCGACCCGGAGCCGTGGCGGCAACCAGACCGACCGCAACCACTCCATTCGGCGGCCTCATTTTTCAAGACCGAAGTGATTCCTTTGCTTAGCGCCCCGATTTCTTCGTGAGCTCGGCTCGCAGCTTCGAAATGATTCCAGGAAGAGCTGGATCCTTTGGCGTGCCCCCCTGGTCCCGCGCCAAGAGCCGCTCGTAAACCGGCAGAGACTCTTGGGGCAGCAGAGGCGTCGCAATCACGAAGCCCTCGGAATCAAAGCGTTCCGGAATCCTCTGCGCCGCCGGGACCCCGAGACGTTCTTCCAACTTGCGCATTTCCACGATGAGCGACGGTTTCCAGATGAGCACATGTTGTTGGCGAAGCACTTGCAATCCCTCGTCATAAATCTGGCGAAGGACCTGCATCGCCTGCTCGTCGTGTTCGCCGCATTCGGCCAAAAGGTAACCGTAGATGCGGTGGAGAAAGTCGGGGGCTCCGGGCGTCAAACTGGCGAGCCGGTAGTACTCCGCCGCCTGGCATAGATCACGGTCCCGCTCGCGGTAGACGTTGGCCAGGTCGCGGTAGATCCAGGGATTGTCCGGGTTCCACTTGATGCCCTCAAGTAGCATCTCCTTGCCTCGCTCGACCCATTCACGGGCCAAGATCTTGCGGACGGCCGGTGAATGGAGCCGATCATCCTGGCTGTACCAAGCCCACGCGTTGGAGTGGCAGTGCCAAGCCCCCGTGATCCAGGCGTCGGGGTTGCGGGGTTCGAGCAGTTGGATGATCCGATACTCCTCGAGAACCTTGTCCCAGTTTTGAAACTCCCAGTGGTAATTCGCCCGGAGCGTCAGGAAGGTGGAAACCATGTAACGCAGTCCGCCGAGCGCCCCCATCATCACCTGAACCCCCGCCTCCTGAACGGCGGAAGACCCGCGTAGTTCCGGATGAAATCCACCGGAGCGCAGATCAGCGAGCAGCTTGGACTCGATTGGAGCCCGGACCAATCCACTGATCAGCAACACCAGAGCGATCAATCGAGGACCGCGGATCACCATCGGCCGCTTCATAGCTCCTTGTCCACAAAGACCAATTGGGCCAACAAAACGAACAGGGCCACGTAGAACAATCCCATCCCCGTCAGCTGCATCCCGGCGGCGATCCCCAACGGGGTGCCCGTGATCACCTCGTCGACGATATCGAACAGCCCGAGGTTGGGGAACACGATCACCAGCAGGCGGGCCACGAGGCTCCCGAACCATCCTGCAGCTTCGTTGAGTTTCCAAAAATCGAGCACCAGCTGATGGAAATGGCCGATGAAGACCACCATGGCGGCGGTCACGATCGTGAACAAGGAACTGGAAGCGAAGGTGGAGATAAAGAGCGTCACTGCGGAAACGACACTCGCCTTGAGATACAAGGCCCAGACGGCCCAAAGAAGGCTCCCATTGACTCCGTAGCGGGCCGCCTCCGCTTTGGCCTGGTTCACCTCGGATTGGGCCACCGCCTCGCCAGAAGCACCGTGGAGGAGCTGTTCCACAAGCTGCTGCTCTACGGCGGGCATTTTCCACGTGACCAGCAGCGACATCGCCAGGAACATCGCGGCGAGAGCGATCCCATTGAGGATGAGCACACCCACCAGCCGGCCGAGCAGGTACTCGATCCGCGGCACGGGCTTGGAAAGAATCGTGTAGAGCGTGCGATCTTCCACATCACGAGGAAGGAGCAGTGCCGTGGCGGCGATGGAGTATACCATGGTGAACAGATACATGGCACCGAAGCTCCATCGCTTGAGCGCCAGGAGATGCTCGGTGGGCAGCCAGAACAAACCCGCGCCGGCGATCACCAAAACCAGGGCTACGAAGATCAGCAGGAAGTAAAAGACCTTCATGCGGACCAGCTGCACAAAGGTGCCTTGGGCCAGCACCCAGATCCGCAGGGGGGAAATCTCCCAAACCGGAACCACATGACCGGCACCGCTGTTGCTCTCAGTCATGCCGGGTCCCTTTCGTTTCTTTCGTTTCCATCCGATCCCCGGTCGCCTCAAGGAAGAGCTTTTCGAGCGTCGTCCGCGGATGGCCGCTACTGAGGAGACGGCCGCCTTCCTGTTCCACCAGGGTGCGGATTTTTTCTTCCAAGCCAGCCGGCCCGCCCTCCACCACGTATTCCATCTGCTGGTCCAACTGGGTCAGGTCCTCAAGCCGCCCCTCCAACACCATGCGCCCTTTGTAAATGACGCCGGCTCGGTCACAGACCTCCTGAACCTGCTCCAGCAAGTGCGAGGAAAGGATCACCGAGATTCCCTCCGCCTTCATCTGGAGGATCAGGTCCCGAATGTGCCGTGAGCCCCGGGGATCGACTCCGGCGGTGGGCTCGTCCAAAACGACCAGACGAGGTCGATGAACGATGGCTTGGGCCAAGCCGATCCGCTGCAGCATCCCTTTGGAATAACCCGCGATGGACCGGTCTGCGGCCGACTCCAAGTCCACCATGGCGAGCAGTTCCGGAACGCGCTCCCGGAGCCGTGCGCCGTGAATTCCGCAGAGCTTGCCATAAAACTCCAGAGTCTCCCGGCCCGTCATGTGTTTGTAGAAATACGGATTCTCCGGGAGAAAGCCGACGTCCCGGCGACTCCCGACCTTGCCGCTATCGATCCCGAACACCTCGGTGCGTCCGGACGTGGCCGTGATGAGTCCAAGAATCACCTTCATGGTCGTGGACTTCCCGGAACCGTTCGGACCGATGAGGCCGTAGACTTCTCCAATGCCCACTTGGAAGCTGAGATCGATCACCGCCGCGACCTTCTGCCGGGTCAACGAAGGATGGAAGACCTTGGTAAGGTGATCCACCAAGACGGCGGGCGGTTGTTTCTCTGTCGGGGCTGGCTGCGCGTTCAAACTGTCCATGATCCTTCGATCCGGCAGGAGTGGATCACTTCCCTTTATCCTTCTTGAAGAGTCCGCGAAGTTTTCCGGGTTTGCCATCGGTGCCTCCCTTGCCCGCATCGCCTTTGCCTGTGGCTCCGGTCGCCTGATTCTGGGAGGAGTCGGGATCCATCCAGTAAAGCAATTCCGGTGGGAGAGTCCCGTAATTCTGGATGCGAGCAGGAAGTTTCTTGCCGGTGCCAGGATCGTAGTCTTGGACCAGCCTTCGGATCATCTGGTTACCGGGCAGAGAGTAGAGACGCTCCTCAGACATCCGGTCACGGACGTCGTAGGTGAATTCGCCGCGAAGGACGGGCCGACCCGATGCCTCGTTGATCACGAAAGTCACCGGCTTGCCGTAGCGATCCAACTGATACAACCGTCGCAATTTCAAATCGCCTTGAGGATCGTAGGTGAGGACCTCCTGTTCCGCTTTACTGGGATCCTTGGCCGTCACGGTCCGGCTTCCATCGTTGTGCCGCACCATTCGGACAAACGGCCCGGAAGCGGCGGGAAGCTTCGACGGATCGCCTTGGGCTCGGGTCGGTGAATCGCCCGCAAACACGAGCAAACCTCCCGCCAAAATGACGGTCCTGTATCCGAAATGCCGTAGGGTTAACCGCATCGCGCCGTCAAGGGGTAGATTTTCGTGCCGAATCCGTCAAGTCCGCTAAGACATCAGGGAACGCGGAATACCTGATCCGTGGTCGGATCGACCGCCAATTCGCCCGATTTAAAGCCGGTCACGTCGATCACGTTGTAGGGCGAATACGGACTCTTCACGAAATTCGGATCCGAGGTCTCGGTGCCAACGGGGTAACTTTGGCCGCCGGAACCGGGATTCCCTCCGGCCTCCTTGTACCGCTTGGCTTTGATGGCGTGACCCGCCACCGCGCCGACCGCTGCGCCAATGAGAGCACCGCCCAAGGCTTCATCGCCCGTAAGCGCTCCGATGCCCGCTCCTACCGCAGCTCCGAGAGCGGCACCGCTCGCAGCGTTGGTTTCACAGCCCGTGTTCGTCAGAACCAGGGAAAGGGTGCCCAGAACGAGAATACCTCGTTGAATGTAGGGATTTAACTGCATGGAAAGTGGAAATGGTTTATCTGATTCTTCGATTCAACCCTTAGACGTAGACGCTCGCCCGACGTGCATTTTTTGCAACTTACGCAGTGGAGAGGGCCAATGCCAGCGAATCTCCTTGTTCCCCTGTCGTTTCCATCCGATTTCTGTTTGTGGCAACGTCCAAATTGTCGATGACCCCCATCCCCCAGAACCGCCGCAATGCGGGATTCAAGGCTCTTCTGGTCGCCGCTTGCCTGGTCGTGGTCATCGGCGGATTGAAGCTGGCTGCCGGCTTCATCATCCCCATTCTCCTGGGTCTTTTTCTCGCGGTCCTCAGTTTGCCCATTTCTCACTGGCTGCAGTCACGACGCGTCCCCCTTTCCATCGCGGTCCTCGCCACCGTTCTGGTCGACTTGCTGGTCCTCGGCGGCTTGGTCTTTCTCATCGCGACGATCATGCCGGATTTTCAAGCCAGCGTCGGCAAGTATGATCTGGAATTCCGGCGCTTCCTCATGGTCAAGGTCACGCTCTTGCAGCAGACCCTGACGGACACCGCCGGACCGCTCCAAACTTGGTTCAATCAGAACTTCGGCGTCGCCGGTGAGCCTGAAGCTCCCCCGGCCCCGATTTTCGACCTGCGCCGCGCCGCCGAGCAAATGCTGAGCGTCAGCTCGTTGATGTCCCTCATCAATTGGAACACCAGCATCCTCAATGTTCTGGTCTCCTGGCTCACTAAGTCCTTCTTCGCCTTCGTCCTCATGGTCTTCATCCTCGCCGAAGCCGACAAATTCACGGCCAAAGCGGAACACATGGCGGCGCTCCGCGGTCCGAACTTCCGTCTCTTCCGGGACACGACCCGTCAGATGCAGCGCTATCTGGTGATCAAAACCGTGGCGAGCGTGGCCAAAGGACTCCTTGCCGGGGCAACCTGTGCCCTTTTCGGCTTGGAATTTGCGGTGGTCTGGGGGTTGATCGTCTTCCTCTTCAACTACGTGCCCACCATCGGCGCTCTGGTTTCCGCAGTCCCGCCTATCCTCCTCGCGTTGGTGAAGTTTGGCCCCTGGCAGGCCACTGGACTTGCCGTGGCCTTCATGACCGTTCACACCGCGATCGGCAACTTCGTCGAACCGGCCGCGCTGGGACGCGGCTTCGGGATCTCCACGATCGTAGTCATCCTCTCCGTGCTCTTCTGGGGTTGGCTGTGGGGTCCGGTGGGAATGTTTCTGGCCATCCCCCTCACGATGATGTTCAAGGTGATGGTCGACGGCAGCGACGACTTCCGGTGGGTCGGCGTCGCCATGAGCAAGGAACCGGAAAAGGAGTTCGACGCCCTCATCCGGCAACCCGCAAAGCCTCAGATCGATCCAGACTCCGATCCGTTGGTCGTGCTGGATCGGGAGCTGTGAGGCGGGTGATCGGCCTCACCTTGCCTGAGCAAGTAGTGAAACCGCCGGGCGGAAAATGTGGCAAGGACTTCAGTCCTCGAACCAAAACGGATGACCGGCAGAATAGATGGCCAACCGGTGAATCGCGGCCAGGCGTTCCACGATGGTGGTCGGGCATTTCAAAAAGATAATGCACAATTTTCACCACGAAATGGGTGCGACTCGCGGTTTTCACGGTGATGCGCCTCCATCGATCCCTTTCGGCACCAGCCGGATGAGCATCGCGTGAGCCGAAGGTTTCGACCCCTCACGCGTTTCGGACGACCCCTCACGCGTTTCGGACGACCTCTCACGTGCGACGGAAGACCTCTCACGTGCGACGGAAGACCTCTCACGTGCGACGGACGACCTCTCACGTGCGACGGACGACCGCTCACGTGCGACGGACGACCGCTCACGCGCGACGGACGACCGCTCACGCGCGACGGACGACCGCTCACATGCGACGGAAGACCGCTCACGCGCGACGGAAGACCGCTCACGCGCGACGGAAGACCGCTCACGCGCGACGGACGACCTCTCACGCGCGACGGAAGACCGCTCACGCGCGACGGAAGACCGCTCACGTGCGACGGACGACCGCTCACGTGCGACGGAAGACCTCTCACGTGCGACGGAAGACCTCTCACGTGCGACGGAAGACCTCTCACGTGCGACGGAAGACCTCTCACGTGCGACGGAAGACCTCTCACGTGCGACGGAAGACCTCTCACGCGGGCCGGAAGACGTCACGCGCGCCGACGCGGTTCTACCGACTGCGCACGTTGTAGGGCGGACATGTTGTCCGCCCGCTTGGAGTCCATCGCCGACCTGGACGGGCAATGTGCGCATACCTCATAAAACCTCACCCTCCAAACGAATCATTAGTGTTCAAACGAAACAATCCATTTGCCACCGCACTCACGATTGTCTTTATGAACATGTATGCCGTCCATCTACCGCCCACGCCGCGCCCGAGCCTCACCCCTCTGGCAAATCGTCCACCACGGCTGGCCCCGATTCCTCGCCGAATATGAGTCAGTCCACCGCAAAACCCACGGCCCCTTGCGCAAAGACGCCGTTGCCGTAGTCGACCAATTCTACAAATGCGGCGACCTCGCCGCCGGGTTCACCCGCCTCCACTGCCCGGACTGCGGCCACGAAAAGCTCCTCGCTCTGCCAGGCTGGAGACTGCAGACCGCAGGCTGGAGGTACCTAAAGTCTCCAGCCTAAAGCCTAAAGCCTGGGTAAGCTCCTCGACCTCCTCTTTCATGAAGCCATCGCCTGCTTGCAGGACTGGTTTCGCACCCGGCTCAATCTCCCGGATGGCCAACTCGCCGCCATTGCTGGAGTGCAAACCTTCGGCGACTACCTCGGCTTGCCCTGACAC
>Ga0247843_1001249_pt1 | contig 53217 bp, 47 predicted proteins | sample LaCruzMarch2017__FD_192420 | JGI IMG/M metagenome (GOLD analysis project Ga0247843, IMG submission 192420) | Freshwater microbial communities from meromictic Lake La Cruz, Castile-La Mancha, Spain - LaCruzMarch2017_8m | ecosystem: Environmental > Aquatic > Freshwater > Lake | place: Spain...
CTTCATCGCGATAAAATTCATTTGCTTCGGCCAATTGAAGAACTGCGGGTATATTTAACAACAAACCAATTGCCTCTTGATTGTGGCTTGCCATGGCTAATCGAAGAAGCTCATTATTTTCACTATGCGCCAATAATCTGACACTCGGAATATTTAATAAAAACAAAATGTCATCTTGAAGCCTTGCCTCGTTACGGCGTATGAGATTTCTTAACACATAAAATAAAAGATTGGCCTCGTTAGGATCTATGATATTAAATACGCCGTTAGGCGCTTGTTGTTCTAGACGGTTTTTTTGAGCACGGAGTGAACCTAACTTTTCATCGATAAATGGATTAACAAAACGTGCATATTCACTCACATGCATTTCAGCGTAAGCAAATACGATTGGATATGAAAGAAGGCTCTCTATAACAGCGAAACGACCGCCTCCGACCGCCCATCTAAATGCCTCGAAGTCTTGAGCTTTAATCATGTTTTGGACTTCGGCCGGGGCTAATTCAATTAAGCGCTCTATAACAGAGAGATGACCGCCTCTGGCCGCTTCCCTAAACGCCCCGAAGTCATAAGCTTTAATCATATTTTGGACTTCATTAGCGGGTACCAATTCAATTAAGCGCTCTATAACCGTTAGACGACCGCGCCAGGCCGCTTCCAAAAATGATTCTTTAATTATGTTTTGGACTTCATTAGCGGGTACCAATTCAATTAAGCGCTCTATAACAGCGAGATGACCGCCTCGGGCCGCCACCCTAAATGCCTCGAAGTTATAAGCTTTAATCATGTTTTGAACTTCATTAGCAGGGGCTAGTTGAATTAAGCGCTCTATAACGGCAACATGACCGCCTCTGGCCGCAAACTTAAATGCCTTAAAGTCTTGAGTTTTAATCTGGTCTCGGAAATTTTTTAATGATTCTGTAAGGTGATTGAAGAATGATAGATTTCCCAATAAAGATGCACAAATCAATATTTCTTGCTCATCCAATGATAAGTACCTTGCTATCTCTAATAATCTGGAATTCGACATATCAGGGTGACTATAGGCAATAGAAAGCCAAACTTGATAACGACCGTTATGTTGTCTTTGAATGAGAAGACTATTCTGTCTAAGCTCATTATCAATCTCTGTATTATCTGCTGTCATGATTGACAATAGATAATCTGGAAAATCATCCATGTTAAAAACACACCTAAAAACGTTATCGGGTATTTTAGATGCTTGCGGATGTTCCTTGATTGCCTGAGGGTTATTAAATCTCATAAACATTTCCATTTGACTTTGGATTCAATTGGTAGGTAAAAGGGCCAGATTGCTGTAGTACTGTTATCCGCAGCTCCAGCCATATTAAAAGGTCGCGCGTAATACGCTTTTTAAAGGCTTGATAGCTGCAAATTTCTTTTCCATGATTGCTGATTTGACACTTGTCTTGGATTGGCAGCAATGATATCTCTTATTTTAATTTGGAGATGCTAACATAGTGATGGATTAGTGGTCAATATAGATTTTTTATAGTTACGGAGGTCTTAAAATTGCATTCCTGCGCCAATTTTTTTATTTTTAAGCATGATGTTTATTATGCGGTAAATTTAAGCTAAATTGACCTTTTTTTGTATCGCAACCCAAAGTCCAGCTTGATACATTTGCCAGGGTTAGGGGACTTTGTCCCCCCTCGTCCTCGGAAGCTTAAGGCTTCGGTCTTGTGTCTGCTGTTCATTTTTACCAGATGTTTTTTTGATTAATCAATTTGAGGAGATCTCTGAGGCTCATCTGTGATTGCTTGATAGATTCTATCAATGATATACAGACACGTGAGTACACAAGCACTGGCGGCAATTATCGCTGGGATACCTGTAAAGCAGGCTGTAATAGCAATACCCCCCCTAAAATCAGCAACCCAAGTGCAAGTTCCTGTAGTGCTTGGGGCAAGATGGCATGGCTATGATCCTTTTTCAAGGCTTGAGTTTTTCCAAAGATACCCACTTCGCTTAAAGGAACTTGGGACCCAGTCTCTTCAAAGAAATCCATTAAACAATGGCCAAAATTTTGCACATGGAACTCGTTTTCTTTTAGGAAAAATTTCTTCTTTATTTGCACTAAAAACGAAGGGTCTTCAGTAAACTGTTCTTGATATTTATCTCTTAAATAGCCTATGAATTGCCCTTGTTTTTCTTCCGAGATATTAAGACTTGTCAATACAGCAATGTCATCTTGTGTGAGTTTATCCAATGAAATTATTTTATCCCAAGCCGAATGAATAGCGCTTCGGTTTTCTGGATTAACCGATTTTCTAAGGTGAGAGAGGATTAGCCCTCGAAGCTCAGCATCAATTATACTTTTAGTCAGAATGTTCAAAAGTGGGTGGCCTCTGACCGACTGAAATAAACGACGTGGTACACCAGAGTAGCAACTCGGCCGGTCTCCTTCTAAATCATCATATTCTTCCATGACAGGATTGCCGTCTTTATTGATTTTAAACCGCTTTTTATCCCAATTATGAGCACGTGCAATGAGAGCCAATTCATCAATAAATCCCTCTAGTCGAGTCTCTATCGTATAGCCATCCGTAGGAGCACATTGGCTATCAATTGCTGCTAGGTAATAAAGACAAATAACGGGCTGGTATTCTTCAAAGGTAGACCACATTTCATGGGTAGCAGGATCTACATTAACAAGCGCAGCATCTTGATGCATCCAAGGATTGGGTTTGGATAAATAACGCCATGCAGTATGGTCTTTGTGCTTTGCATAAGCTGCCATGGCAGCACTTCTCTCTTCCTGATTAAGTTCTAGCGCTTGAAATGCTGTCCATTGCAAAGGCAATATACATGTTTGTCCTTGACGGACAAACATAGCGGGATGAGTCTCATAACGAGCAGCAAGGGTTTCTCTTAACTCAGTCATGATATTAGCCACACCAGATGTATCTATCATTGGCTTGTAATGGTCAATAGCACGCTTAAGACGATTTTGTTCGCCTTGGCTTAACACGGTCATTGACGATTCACGGTTCTGTGCAAGTTCCCTTAAGTTGATGCCGCCTCGTGCTTCATCGCGATAAAATTCATTTGCTTCGGCCAATTGAAGAACTGCGGGTATATTTAACAACAAACCAATTGCCTCTTGATTGTGGCTTGCCATGGCTAATCGAAGAAGCTCATTATTTTCACTATGAGCTAATAATCCGACACTCGGAATATTTAATAAAAACAAGATACCATTTTGAGGCCTTGCCTCGTTACGGCGTATGAGATTTCTTAACACATAAAATAAAAGATTGGCCTCGTTAGGATCTATGATATTAAATACGCCGTTAGGCGCTTGTTGTTCTAGACGGTTTTTTTGAGCACGGAGTGAACCTAACTTTTCATCGATAAATGGATTAACAAAACGTGCATATTCACTCACATGCATTTCAGCGTAGGCCAATACAATTGGATATGAAAGAAGGCGCTCTATAACCGCTAGATGACCGCCGCAGGCCGCCATCCTAAATGCCTCGAAGTTATGAGCTTGAATCATGTTTTGGACTTCAGTTGGGGCTAATTCAATAAAGCGCTCTATAACAGCGAGATGACCGCCTTCGGCCGCTAACCCAAATGCCTGGAAGTTTGCAGCTTTTATCATGTTTTGAACTTCAGGCAGGGCTAATTGAATTAAGCGCTCTATAACAGGTAGATGACCGCCTATAGCTGCTTCCCTAAATACCAGGAAGTCATCAGCTTTAATTATGTTTTGGACGTCAGCCCGGGCTAATTCCATCAAGCGCTCGATAACAGGCAGATGGCCGTTTTCGGCCGCCAACCTAAATGCCTGGAAATTTTTAGCTTTAATCATGTTTTGGACTTCATTAGCCGGCACCAATTCCATTAAGCGCTCTATAACTGGGAGATGACCGCCACAGGCCGCATTCCTAAATGCCTCGAAGTCTTGAGCTTTAATCATGTTTTGAACGTCAGCTGGAGCTAATTGCATTAGGCGATCGATAACGGCTAGATGACCGCCACAGGCAGCCACCCTAAATGCCCCGAATTCTTGAGCTTCAATCATATTTGGAACTTCAGCCGGGACCAATTGAATTAAGCGCTCTATAACAGCGAGATGACCACCATAGGCAGCAGCCCTAAATGCCTGGAAGTTTTCAGCATGAATCATGTTTTTGACGTCAGCCGGAGCTAATTGAATTAAGTGGTCTATAACGGGGAGATGACCGCCACAGGCCGCATTCCTAAATGCCTCGAAGTCACCAGCATTAACCATGTTTTGAACGTCAGCAGGGGCTAATTGAATTAAGCGGTCTATAACGGGGAGATGACCACCACAGGCCGCATTCCTAAATGCCTCGAAGTCACCAGCATTAAACATGTTTTGAACGTCAGCAGGGGCTAATTGAATTAAGCGGTCTATAACGGGGAGATGACCACCTCTAGAAGCTTCCCTAAATGCCTTGAAGTCTTGAGCATTAATCTGGTCTCGGATATTTTCCAATGATTCTGTAATGTCATTGAAGAATGATAGATTTCCGAATAGAGATGCCAAATGAAGTATTTCTTGCTCACCCAGCGATAAAAATCTAGCTATTTCTAATAGCCTAATATTCGACAAATCCGGGTGACTATATGCAATTGCAAGCCATACTTGATAACGACCGTTATGTTGGCTTTTAATCAGAAGACTATTCTTGCTAAGCGCCTCATCCATTTCTGTATTATCTGCTGTCATGATTGAGAATAAATAATCTGGAAAATCATACATGTTAAAAAAATACGTAAAAACGTTATAGGGTATTAAAGACGCTGGATGATCCTTAATTGCCTGAGGGTTATTAAATCTCATAAACATTTCCATTTAACTTTGATTTCAATTGATAGGCAACAGAACTAGATTACTATTACCCACAGCTCCAGCCATATTAACCGGTCACACGTCATACACTTCGCCAATTAAAAAGTGAAGTGCAAAAGAGTTGCTAAAGAGATAGATCAGGGAAATTGTTCCCTCAAGGAAATTGCTTTTTTGGTCAGTATAATCAACTCAGTTCAACTTTGGCAACAGTTTGATTTAATATATCTCTTTATGATGGTCAAGTTAATACAGAACGATAAGGACACGTGTCTCCACAAGCCAATGGGTCAGCAGCACCCATCCATGGAGGTTTATATCCCAGGACCTTACGGGGACGATTATTTAGCTTATTCTCAATGGCGTAGACTTCATCGTCTGTTAAGTCTTTAAAATCCACTGATTTAGGTAGAACGCTCAATAAGAGCGCTTATTATTTGTAATAAAATGTAATTTTTACACTAAAGAAATAGCAGTCTCCTAGTTATATAGATAAATATTAATCAGGTTGCTTAAAATTAAATTGCTTTAGTGCCTACATATCTGTTACAATGCTGATATTAAATTCTTTATGTGTAATTTATTTTCACAAACAAGTGAGCATGCAATCAGGATTTTTAGTTACACTGTTTTATTTGTTGCGGAATATTTGAGGGGAATAGCTAAAAATACGCTAATGAAACAATTAAATATTGTAATAAGAAGCGTAATATCTGACTGATTATTGAATAATCTATTAGGGCCTTAGCGCTATTGCAATTCCCGTTTTAATAAATTAAAGGAACCTTAAAGAGGATAGAAAAATGCAAAGTAAGTACGTTGTAAGTTATGCAATCATGGATAAGGAATCTGGTGCAAATCCCTTTGGACATGCCGTCATTCTTTTTCTTGAACAACAAGCTCCTGGCGCAGCATGGAAACTTCATCGTGCATATGGGGCTTATAGCCAAAATACAACAACGACCCATATTGTTCATAAAGCAATAAAAGATGTTTTAGGTATCAAATTCGATTTACAAGACACTCACATGATATTAAAGGAGGAAGAAGCCCGCCACCTTAATTTAGGCCTTCTCAAAGCAAAACATTTCAATGTCGACCAAGAAAAATATGCCAAATGTGAGAAATATATATTTGAACAGATCGAAAAAGAACACGCTGCAATAGAAGATTTAAACCAACAGTTGGCTCCTGCCTCCCAAAATGGGCACGAACGCTATAAACTAGAATTAGACTTAGTAAAGCAAGGTAAAATACCAGAAAGCCGCTTACAACCTTTTCATATTGATACAACATTAAGTTATGACGGCTCGTCTACCTGCAAACATTGGGCTTTAAAGTTTCTTTTAGATAATGAGTTGATGAGTAAAAAGGAACAAAAACAATTTATAGGCACATCATCAAGTATCGGATCAACAAGTCCGGTTAAACATGGGTTCGAACCGACTCCCCTTCTATTTGTATCTGTAAACGGTAGTACGCCTTTTGTGAAAACGAATGGCACCTCTGTTTCTTCATATGATTGGGATAAAAGTGACCTAAGAGCTGTTCTTCCTATCGATAAAAATGTTCCCGAAAAACTGGGTCAGTATCTTCCACAAATTAATGGACAGTTGCAAAAATTACGAAAAATAGAAGAAAAGATTAATGGTTTACCTAAAAAAGACCAAAAGCCTGATTTGCTCAGATGCCATGAAAGAATATTGAAACTTACAAAAGAGTATACTCAATTTTCGAACCTTCAAGTTCTGGGGGACCTACAGCAAACCATTGAAACGCTTAATGAGCAAAGTCAAAACTTAATCAATGTTTATAGCTATGTCAACTTGCCCAAAGAACTACAGGAATCTTTGTTGTTACGTTTATACTATTCACAGGCCATGCGCCAGCTTGCAATTGGGTTACTTATTTTAGGGGTGAGTATGGCCATTGCAGCCTACTTTTCAGATATCCCTGCTATAAGTGCCGCCAGTGCTTGTGTGCTAACGGGTCTGTATATCATATATAGAGTCTATCAAGCAATCACTGAAGAGCAGCAATTTCAAGTATGTTCTGCGCAGTATTCTATATTTTCCAACGCTGATGCAGACACGCCCGCTGTTAAAAAACCATTAGAAAACGTGGTGGGTATAAATTTAATACATGACGGCACTGCTGAACATACATTGAGGTGATTTTAGGCTTGCATTTGAATGAACATGCCTATTGGCTATTATTCTAGAATTACTCTCTACAATCGGTTCCCACCCTACGGGCTTCCAACCCAGGGGGGGGGCGGTAAGAAAAAGCGCTCCTATCTATAAATGCTAAATAAATAGAACCTAGAGCGATGAACCTTTGCAGCACACCGACAGAATTCGGTGTTGCAAAATGTTAGCAAGAGGAGCGCAAATCATGGCACCTCCACCGAATCCTATAACATCGAGACCGGTTGATGAGGCTAGAAACAGGGGAGAGATATACCAGATCTCAATAACACAACCCGCAACTGATTCAAATAACCGTCAAATGTTGAAATATAAAACACCCTCACCCCAGCATAATCCAGATATTCCCCCTGTTAATAGATTCTGAATTAATTTAAATCACCTCTTGTCTTTAAATTTCACAGCCTGTTCTGAACCACTAGTCACATTTCGTGTGGTATAATAGGCTCATGCAGAAAGACTGGTTCCTGAAGTATTTCGTATTTATCTCAATAATATTAACGCACTTTTCACTCCAAGAGAGACACCCCAGACTAAAGGAATGCATACCACTAACCATGCAAGTATGAACTCTAAAGTTGTGCTCTTTTTATCCCATTTTAATGCTAGAGCGGCTTTTGTATCGGCTGTAATCTCATGGGCTATTGTGCGTTCTATTTCCAGTTCTTTATCAGTCATATAATATTTATCTTTAACAGGCTTGATAAACAAGTTACAAATAAAACCAATGATCAATAATCCAGCCATGACATAAACAATACTGGAATAAACCTCTGCATTGGGTATATGTCTTGCCAGTTGATAATCACGCAAATAGTTAACGATAACCGGTCCAAAAATACCAGCAGCAGACCATGCTGTAATTAATCTTCCGTGTATTGCTCCAACCATTTGCGTCCCAAATATATCAGCAAGGTAGGCCGCAATTGTGGAAAAACCTCCACCATACATGGACAGAATAACGCCAAACGCTAAAACAAATAAGGCAATATATCCCTGTGTAGCCGATATCGGAGCTGTAGAGTACAAAATAAAGCCTAAGGTAAAGAAAATCGCATAGGTTAGTTTACGGCTTATGAAATCTGACATAGAGGCCCAGAATAAACGCCCCAGAATATTAAACAAACTCAACAGGCCTGTAAATCCTGCAGCAATAGTAGCGATTTGAGCTTTTTGTGATAAGGTGAGTTGGGTAAATGTTTCAGTAGCGCCGATAAGCTTCCCAGCAAATATTTCCTGTAGCATAGGAGAAGCTATACCCAGAATTCCAATTCCAGCAGTTACATTCAGCGTTAATACTAACCATAATAGCCAAAATTGGTGTGTTTTTACGGCTACATTTAAATGAACGTGCCTGTTGGTTATCATGCTAGAATGACTTGCTACAGTTGGCTCCCACCCTTCGGGCTTCCAACCAGGGGCGGGAAGTCGGTAAGAAAAAGCCCCTCCTATCATAAATGCTAAATAAATAGAACCTAAAGCGATGAATGTTTGCACCACACCAACAGAATCAGGTGTTGCAAAATGCTTCATCAAAATGTTAGCTAGAGGCGCCCCAATCATGGCGCCACCACCAAATCCCATAACAGCGAGACCGGTTGAAAGACCGCGATGATCAGGAAACCATTTAATGAGGGTAGAAACAGGGGATATATATCCCAGGCCAAGACCTATTCCCCCAATTACCCCAGATCCTAATAACACAATCCATAACTGATGCAAATAAATACCCAATGCTGAAATATAAAATCCCCCTCCCCAGCATAATGCAGCGATAAAGCCGGCTTTTCTTGGGCCTGCGCGCTCTAACCAGCCCCCCCATATGGCAGCAGAACTTCCAAGGAATATAAAAAACAAAGTAAAAGTCCAACCCATGGCACTGATTTTCCAATCGCAATCCGACATAAAAAAGGATTGAAAAAATGTTACATTTGCAGGACAGGTTCTCGGTTTTGTAATACCTACAGCTTCAGACAATGGCAACCAAAATACACTAAATCCATAGGCCATACCAATGCATAGGTGTATCATAAGCGCGGCTGGCGGAACTAACCATCGGTTATAAAATGGCCCAACAAAAGTTCGGCTTTTAGAGAGTAAACCAGGCTTTTTTAGAGCATTGGCGACCTTGGAGTTAGCGGACATCATATTCCCCTATTAGTAGATTTCAAATGTTCCTGAATTAATTTAAATCACCTCTTGTCTTTAAATTTCACCGCCTGTTCTGAACCGCTAGTGGCATTTCCTGCGGTATAAGCATGAGCGCCTGCACCTGCAAGTTTTCCTTTATCGACAATAAGATACTCATTACGAATAGGCCGACCTTCGAAGTAGCATTCCAGAATTTCTCGAGTACCTGCTGCATAACGGGCTTGTGCAGAAAGACTGGTTCCTGAAGTATGTGGCGTCATACCATGGTGAGGCATGGTTCGCCATGGATGATCTTTTGGCGCTGGTTGAGGAAACCACACATCTCCTGCATATCCAGCTAATTGACCGCTTTCCAGAGCTCTTACAATCGCATCCCGATCACACAATTTACCACGAGCAGTATTAACGATATAGGAACCTCTACGCATTAATTTCAATATCTTGTCATCGATTATGTTTTCTGTTTTTGGATGTAGCGCGGTATGAATAGAAACCACATCACAAGCTGAAAATAAAGATTCAACATTTGAATGATAGGTGAGATTAAGTTCTTTTTCTATTCCAGGTGATAATCTGTATTGATCAAAATAATGTAATTTGACATCAAAGGGTTTCATGCGTCGCAACACCGCTAATCCTATTCGACCGGACCCAAAAACCCCAACATCCATACCTTCGACGTCGTAAGATCGTTCTACACAATCTGCAATATTCCAACCTTTTTCAATAACCCATTGATAAGAAGGAATATAATTACGGACAAGGGCTAAAATCATCATCACCGCATGTTCTGAAACACTGACACTATTACAGTAAGTAACCTCAGCCACTGTAATACCTTTATCCATAGCAGCCTGGAGATCGACATGATCGGAACCAATACCTGCAGTAATGCTCATTTTTAATTTTTTTGCTTTCTTAATCCTATCTGCGGTCAGGTAAGCTGGCCAGAAAGGTTGCGAAATAACAATTTCCGCATTGTGCAACTCTCTCTCTAATACTGAATCCGGACCATCTTTATCAGAAGTTAAAATGAGTTCGTGACCTAAACTTTCAAGATATTTTCTAAGCCCTAATGCACCCGATATACAACCCAGTAATTCTCCAGGAGTAAAATCAATTTTTTTTGGGTTTGGTAATGTTTGTCCATCTGGGTAAGTTTTCAAGCAAGGAATTGAGTCGCGCGCATAAGAATCAGGGTGTCCTGTGATTGGATCATCATAAAGTACACATATTATTTTTGTCATAAACTTCTCCATGGTTATGTTTAATGAAAAAAACCTAACACTTATGACAAGTGCCTAATAATAAGCATAGTTTAAAATTGGTGATTGTGTTCGTATATTGGTTTACAGTTTTGTAGTTGTTTATTGACCTAAAAAAATAACCCGCAAAACAGTATGTTTAAGACCAGCATTTGGTATTCAAACAGAAAGAACGTGATGTTATTAAAGTCAAAAATATGAAGTATTGGGTCAACACGTCCGGTTAACTATACTTTCGAACCAACATCCCTTCTATTTGCAAATATTCCCGAAGAATTATAGACATCCCAGCGATAATTACCGCCAGTGCTTGTGTGCTAACGGAGCTGTACATCATTCATAGAATCTATCAAGAAATCACCGAAGAGCAGCAATTTCAAGTATATTCTATATTTTCCAACGCTTATGCAGCCACCACCATTGCTCTGGGTGCTGCATAATAATTTCCTCAATAACCTGATTATAACGTAAGGTATTGGCAGCAATCGCCGATTGATTATGTTCTGTCTCCACCGCATAAAGCGGTGGATAAAATTTTAATACATGACGACCGTCATCGGTTCGATAACCAGCTGCTGGAACCACCTGAACCTCGGTGTATTTCGCCACCATCGCCAAGCTCCGATAAGTCCCTGCAGGCTTGCCAAAAAAATCAACGGCAATACCATCTTTATTGGCAAGAGAGGCATGTTGATCGAGAACAAACACCACTGCATGATTGTTTTCCAATGCGACTATGATTTTATCTAAGGCATTTTTTTTAGGGATAACCTTTAAACCAGCCTTGTGATAACGTTTAAATAGCAACTTTTCTAAACTCTTGATTCCCAAAGGTCTGCGAATAAAATGAAAGCAACCATTGTACTGTTTAAATTGAGGCATGCCACCTAAGGGGGCAAATTCCCAATTTCCAAAATGTCCGGTTAAAATCAGCACCCCTTTGCCCTGAGCAGCCACAGCAAATAAATGTTCATGACCTTCAATCGATACGCTGTCTATCAGCTGTTTTTCTGATAAAAACCGCAGACGCCATGTTTCTTGAAGAATTTTTCCCAAATGAGAATAGAAGGCTTTGGCAAGATGACATTGGGCTGTTGGAGAAATTTTTTCTCCAAATGCCTGTTGTATATTCGACAACACCACTTTTTTTCGGTAGGGGAAAAACTGATACATCAACTTTCCCCATCGCGTCACTGGTCTGGATAAAATACGCTCTTCAAGCTCATTCATAGGCTCTAATCACCACAGCTGCATTCATGCTGGCGAAGCCGCGATTTAGGATCATCGCCGTCGGTGGTTTAACAGGAAGGTCTCTTGCGGCAGTGACCAAATCCAGTTGCGCACAGGATGCTGCTGGTTGCTCACAATGAATAATCGCGGGAATTTGTTTTTCTTGTAAAGAACGAATAGCCAAGGTGACATCCAATAATCCTGAAGCACATAAGCTATGTCCCATTAATGACTTAAATGCCGTAACTGGAACCCCTTTTGCCCCAAACACCGCTTCGATAGCTTGTGCTTCTGAGTCGTCGGATTTTGGATTACCATTACCATGAGCAACCAACATATGCATATCTTGAGCATGCATGTGGGCATGCGCTAACGCTTTTTGCATGACATCAGCCAAGGGTTTGCCATCATCATTGAGTGAAAACAAGCCAGAACCTTCTGTCATAGCCATTCCACCTAACATTTCTGCGATGGGCTTGACTTGACGTTGTTCAACACTGGCAGCACTTTCAAGCACAATTGCAGCAGCGCCTTCAGCCAATACAGTGCCATCATGCCTTTTATCAAAGGGGGCCAGTTGTGAGACTGTTAGTACGCCCAATTGCTCATAATAAAATCGTGATTGTGGCTCGGTGGCGATATCATAAGCGACCACCAACACCCTATCGGCTTGACCGGTACGGATTGCCCAATAGGCTTCAATTAAGGCTTGCATGCCACCAACCACATGGTTGGTAAAATTATGATTGATGCCTTTGCATCCCAATTGGATTCCGGTATAAGCCAACACATTATTTGGTAGAATACGTAACAGCCACATCGGATGGACTTGTTCAAACAAGTGCTGGGCAAAATATTGCATATCCTCTTTAGACTCAGAAACCAAAGGTAAAAAATCATACTGTTGAAAATATTTATTCCCTGGCGATCCTACAAATACACCCGTTCTGTCACAAACACTGATGTCCCCCCCCATGCCATTGGCTAAAAATTCCCTAAGCCCTGAGTGCTCTGCAGCTGCAATGGCTGCATATAAACCCATCACATCTTGCTTAGAAATTGCTTTCATGAGTTTTCTATCGGGCAGTGCGCGATTCCAATCAAAATCAGTAATTTCACCGGCCCATTGACTGTCCCAACGGGATAAATCATGCGCCTGGCTTTTGCCAATCTTAGATACACCTGCTTGTATGGATTTCCAGTGTGCGTCAATATCATGCCCGGCCGCACTTAAAGCAGAAATTCCTGTGATATAAACATTTTCAGCTTGAGACATTATTTTTTCCTCCAAGCTGGGTTTTTAAATACCAAACTACTATTAGAACCACCAAACCCAAAGGAGTTGCTCATTGCAGCACCAATCGATTTCTCTCTGGGACCTTCAACCACGTAGTCCAGATCGCACTCGGGATCAGGGGTTCTTAAATGCGCGGTCATCGGCACTCGAGATTGATCCATGGCAAGCACGGTAATGACGGCTTCTAAGGCACCAGCGGCAGCAATTAAATGGCCTGTTTGCGCCTTGGTCGAACTGACTGGAATCTGATAGGCTTTTTCACCAAATACCGCTTTGATGGCATTGGTTTCACTTAAATCATTCATTTTCGTCGAGGTGCCATGGGCATTGATATAATCAATCTCAGATGCATCAACCCCGGCATTGGCTAATGCGTTTTGAATGGCCTGAATTGCACCATCCCCATTTGGGTGTGAGTCAGTAATGCGATAAGCACTTAGACTATTACCCTCTCCGGCAAGCTCGGCATAAATTTTAGCGCCTCTAGCAACTGCACTTTCCCACTCTTCTAAGACCAAAAATGCAGCCCCTTCGCCCAAGACAAAACCATGACGCGTGCCATCAAAAGGCCGGCTCGCAAACTCCAGATCATCATTATCGGTCGACAATGCACCCAGCAAACAAAAACTAGACAGGCCTAAAGGATTAATCATGGAGTCAAAACCACCGGCTAAAATTTGTTTCGCATCTCCTCGGCGAATAACTTGCAATGCCAACCCTAATGCCTGTCCACTGGAGGCACAAGCGGTATGGACTGCAGAAGAATAGCCACGAGCACCAAATGCCTGAATTAAAGTGGATAAACCACTATTAGAGGTCGTTTTGCTAAAATCACACTGCTGATAGAAATCTTGTTTGGCAAGATAAAGCTTGTTCCAGTCAACGTCACCATCAGGTGCGGCAGCTTTTTGAAATCGATGAAGATAATCATATTCTGCCGTCATCATGCCACTGCCCACTACGATACCAAATTGCGAGGGATCGGTGATCGCAGGCATCAACTTCGCATCACCCATCGCTTCGTAGGCCGCTTCCAAGGCAAATGAGGTAAATCGCAACAAATTGCGTTGTAATTTTTGAGCATTGGGGTAAGTCGCTTGAAAATTTTTCACTTCAGCCGCAATCCGTGTCGGAAAACCACTGGCATCAAATTGAGAAATGGCATTGACGCCACAGTGACCAGCCATTAACTGTTCCCACATCGACTGGACGTTGTTGCCAATAGGGCATACGGCCCCCAATCCTGTTACCGCAACACGATATTGGTGCATTAAACCTCCGATTGATAAATGAGTTCGACCACACAAACGCGCTTTTGATAGACAAAACTTCTAATATGCAAAACCAATGCGCTGTCAGATACTTTTTTAACCAAAAGATCTGAGACTACACAATCTCCCGGTTGAATAAACTCACTCATTTTAATTCTTTCCATACGTATCAGTCGATATTGATGCTGCCAGCCAGAGGCTTGCATAAAATCTTTTGCTAACTGTCGAATTAATTCAAGTAGTACCGTTAAAGGTAATACCGGTTTGTTGGGGAAATGATCGGCAAAGTAAGGTGCTGCGCGAGTGACTTTTTTAACTGCTTGACAAGATTTCTGTGGCTCCATTGACAAAACCGTATCAAATTGCATGAAGCACTCCCGCCCGATATGTGCGAGATGATGATAAGAGGGTAATCGAGCAAGATATTCCTCGATGTTTTCATCGATTGGCCTGTCAATTTCGAGGAATTGCTGTCTGACATGTGATTCATCAATAAACTGTTGCATCGGCAACATTGGACCGATAGCGCCATTGACACTAAATACCACGCTACCATTCACTTTAGCATGACCGTGATATTCAACAGCCACCTCATCGACTGCATCAATTTCACATTCAAGTAATAAAGTATCACCGACGTAAGCAGGCTGATACATACAGGCTTGAGAGACCACACCTGCTACAGGTCGGCGTTTAAATTGATGATTATGCATCACCAACCAAGCCGCCAGCTGACCTATCGTCTCACCAATTAAGCTGGGTATAAAACACAAAGAATCCCCCTCGCCATCTCGGCAAAGAAAAGGATCCTCTGGAGTAATATGTTTTAAACCGATGATTTGGTTTGGATGATCTCGTTTTAAAATTTGATCTACAAATAAAAAACGCATAGATGTTTTCCAATTACCTTTTTTAAATTTATGCAGAAACTGTTTCAGCTTTTGCCTGTATTGCAGCGCCTACCAATTTGCAAAAAGTCTCAACAGTAAACAAAGCAGGAATCTCATTGGTTTTCATAGAGGATTTAAAGTAATCTTGTGGGACTTCACATAAATAACTCTTTAATGCCACAAGACCCTTTTCGGTCAATACCCCATTTTGTTCAAATTCAGCTTCAGTTAATTGACCACGTGCATTTTTCTCTAATTGACCACGGGGAATTTTAATCGAAAATTCTTTCTCCAATTGAAACACTAGGTCTAAAAAATCAATAGACTCAGCGCCCAAGTCGGCAATTAAACGGCTGGTAGCCTGAACTTTATCTTCGTCAATCACCAGCACATCGACAATAATATCTTTTACTTTATTAAAAATTTCTTGGTTCATTTGCGCTCAACCTTTTAAATTTATTTGGGCGAAATTGTAGCACAGTTTTTAACATTATCGAACATCAAAAAACAAAAAATAATTTGTTTTTTAGTACCGATATGCTTCTGTTTTGTAGGGCCCACCTACAGGGACTCCTAGATAACGCGATTGCTCTTCTGTCAAGAGCGTAATCTTCGCACCCAGCTTCTCTAAGTGCAAACGCGCAACTTCTTCATCTAATCTTTTCGGCAAGGTATATACCTGATTTTGATAAGCATTGCCATTGCTAAATAACTCGATTTGCGCCAACACTTGATTCGAAAACGAGGTCGACATCACAAAGCTAGGATGGCCTGTTGCGCATCCGAGGTTGACTAAACGTCCCTCTGCCAATAATAACAACTCTCGGCCGTTGGACATTTGAACAGCGTCAACTTGTGGCTTAATATTTTTCCATGGAAACTTTTTTAATTCAGCAACTTCAATTTCTGAATCAAAATGGCCAATATTACAAATGATAGCCAAATGTTTCATCTTTAACATATGCTCAAGTTTGAGTACATGGATATTTCCGGTGGCGGTGACTACGATATCTAACTGTTCAACCACATCTTCGATAGTAACCACACGATAACCTTCCATGGCCGCTTGCAATGCGCAAATGGGATCAATTTCAGAGATCATCACCGTCGCACCCTGGCCTCTTAATGCCTGAGCACAGCCTTTTCCAACATCACCATAGCCCATTACCAGCACTTGTTTTCCAGCTATCATCACATCGGTGGCTCGTTTTATACCATCCAACAGGGATTCGCGACATCCATAGAGATTATCAAATTTTGTTTTAGTAACAGAGTCATTAACATTAAAGGCAGGAACTTTCAACTCACCTTTTTTTGCCATTTCATGCAATCGAGACACACCAGTAGTCGTTTCTTCAGAAAGGCCTTTAATCTCAGGGAGTAGATCAGGGCGATGTTCATGAATATATTGGGTGAGATCCCCACCATCGTCTAATATTAAATTTGGAGTCCAGCCATTAGGTCCTTGGATGGTTTGTTCTATACACCACCAATATTGTTCCTCGGTTTCCCCTTTCCAGGCAAATACAGGAATACCTCGGGCTGCAATCGCGGCTGCCGCTTGATCTTGCGTGGAGAAAATATTACAGGATGACCAACGCACTTGGGCACCTAGAACAACCAAGGTTTCGATCAAAACCGCGGTTTGTATGGTTAGGTGTAAAGAGCCAACAATGCGAGCACCTTTTAAAGGAAGGCTCGCTTTATAGCGATGCCGCAAGGACATCAAGCCAGGCATCTCATGCTCAGCAATTTCAATTTCCTTGCGGCCCCAATCTGCTAAAGACAAATCAGCTACACAAAAATCTTTTTCAGTTTGAACGAAATCATCCATGACTTGATCCTTATATTAAGATGGCCTATAACGCTTTTTTCAAAGCATCGACTTTATTAGTACGTTCCCAGGGAAACCCTTCGCGACCATAATGACCATAGGCGGCCGTTTGTCGATAAATTGGGCGTTGCAATTGATGTTCATCAATAATACCCTGCGGCGTCAAATCAAAATTTTGTTGAATGAGCTCAATGAGTTGGTGTTCCTCTAATCGCCCTGTACCAAAGGTTTCAACGAAAATCGACGTTGGCTCTGCGACACCAATCGCATAGGACAATTGAATTTCACATTTATCAGCCAAGCCTGCCGCCACAATATTTTTGGCCACATGACGGGCAGCATAAGCGCCTGATCTATCCACTTTAGAAGGATCTTTTCCAGAGAAACATCCCCCACCGTGTCTTGCCATACCACCGTAAGTATCAACAATTATTTTTCGACCGGTTAAACCACAATCACCCAATGGTCCGCCAATCACAAAACGACCGGTAGGGTTAATAAAATAACGGGTCATGGCCGTTAACCAATCTGTCGGTATCACAGGCTTAATAATTTCTTCCATCACCGCTTCAACGAGCTCTTGATGTCTGATACTCGGATCGTGTTGTGTAGAAAATACGATAGTATCGACGGCTACCGGCATGCCATTTTCATAAACCAAGGTCACTTGGCTTTTACCATCGGGTCGTAACCATGGCAATTGATTTGATTTACGCAATTGCGCTTGTTTTTCTACTAAGCGATGAGCATAAGCAATAGGTGCTGGCATCAATACATCGGTTTCACGTGAGGCGTAGCCAAACATCATACCTTGATCACCAGCGCCCATACGACCAGTATCCTGGCTGGCATTCACACCTTGAGCGATATCTGGAGATTGTTTTCCAATAGCAGTAAGTACCGCACAAGATGCCCAATCAAAACCCATGTCTGAACTGTTATAGCCAATATCTTTGACCACGTGGCGAACAATATCTTCGACATCCACCCAAGCCTTAGTGGTAATTTCTCCGCCTACAAAGACCATGCCTGTTTTGACGAAAGTTTCGCATGCGACACGGGCTTTTGGATCTTGTTCTAAAATTGCATCTAAGATGGCATCTGAAATTTGGTCAGCAATTTTATCAGGGTGACCTTCAGTAACTGATTCCGATGTAAAAATCTGATGATAAGACATCCTTTCTCCTCAAAACTTAAAAAAATCAACTTCTGCTTAAAATAAGCGATTCACAGATTGATTGCAATGCTTTATCTAATGTGTTGTTAAATCATCAATAAACTTTTTAACAGTCGCAAACCACGACGTGGTTTTTGGCGTGTGATGATGATGCGTTTCTCCAATGCTGGATTGAAATTGTTGTAACAATTCTTTTTGCTTGGCATCTAAATTCACAGGCGTTTCTAAAATGACTTTACATAATAGATCCCCTTGTGTTTTTGAACGCACAGAGGTCATACCCTTGCCGCGCAAACGAAAGAGTTTTCCCGTTTGTGTTTCAGCGGGAATTTTCAAACTCACACGACCTGACAGGGTTGGGACTTCAATGGTTCCTCCTAAGGTAGCCGTGATAAAATCAATGGGGACTTCACAATGAAGATCATGACGATCGCGTTCAAAAATAGCATGCTTTTTGATTCGGACTTGAACGTATAGATCACCAGATGGACCACCAAAATATCCAGCATCGCCCTCACCGGTCAATCGAATTCTATCGTCTTGATCGACGCCTGAAGGAATCTTGACGGTTAGTTTCTTAGGCATTCTGACTCTGCCATCGCCGCGGCAGTCGACACATTTGTTGACAATGATTTTACCTTGACCATGACATGCCGGACAGGTTTGCTGAATAGAAAAAAATCCTTGCTGAATTCGGACTTGTCCAATACCACCACAGGTATCACATGATTTTGGAGTCGAACCTGGTTTAGCGCCACTGCCTGTACAGGTTTTACAGGTACATTGATGATAAATATCAACTTCTACCGTTTTACCCAAGGCAGCTTCTTCAAGAGTCAATTCCAAGCCCATTTGCAAGTCATTTCCACGTTGCGCTTGAGATTGTCTTGCACCCCCATGAGCGGCGCGTCCTCCAGTGAATATATTCTCGAAAATATCTTCAAAAACATCACCAAATCCACCAAACCCTTGACCGCCACCACCCATGTTTGAATCAATGCCAGCATGGCCGAATTGATCATAGGCAGCTCTTTTTTTAGAGTCTGATAAGGTTTCGTAAGCTTTTTGAACTTCCTTAAAAGTTTCCTCTGCTTCCTTATTATCAGGGTTTCGGTCTGGATGATATTTCATCGCTAGTTTACGATAAGCTTTTTTAATCTCAGGATCAGTCGATGAACGACTGATCCCAAGAACTTCATACAAGTCTTTTTTTTGCATTACTTTTTATCTTCCTGTACTTCTTCAAACTCTGCATCTAATACAGACTCATCTGATTTAGTGGTGTCTTGAGCTTCATCGCTAGGTTCTTGCTGGCTTTTGTTCGCATAAACCCTTTCAGCCATTTTTCCAGATGCTTCAGTCAAAATGCTCAGTTTGTCTTCGATCAACGCCTTATCCGTGCCTTTTAATGCTTCTTTTAAATTGGCAATGGCATTTTCAATCCCGGATTTTTCGTCGTCAGTTAGCTCTGCTTCGAGCTCTTTTAATGACTTCTCAGCATTATGAACCATACCATCAGCTTTGTTGCGCACATCAACCATTTCTTTGAATTTTTTATCATCTTCAGTATGCGCTTTGGCATCATCAACCATGGCTTGGACTTCAGCATCACTTAAACCGCTAGACGCTTTAATGGTAATCGACTGCGCTTTACCAGTTGCTTTGTCTTTGGCCGATACATTTAAAATACCATTGGCATCGATATCAAAAGTCACTTCAATTTGTGGAACACCACGTGGTGAAGAGGGAATATCATTTAGATCAAAGCGCCCCAAGGATTTATTTGCGGCAGCTTGCTCACGCTCTCCTTGCAATACATGCACAGTAACTGCGGTTTGATTGTCATCAGCGGTCGAAAAAACTTGTTGAGCTTTGGTAGGAATCGTCGTGTTCTTTTCAATTAATTTTGTCATCACACCGCCCATGGTTTCAATACCTAAGGACAATGGGGTTACGTCTAATAGGAGAATGTCTTTGACATCACCAGAAAGGACGGCTGCTTGAATAGCAGCACCGACGGCCACTGCTTCATCAGGATTGACATCTTTTCTTGGTTCTTTACCAAAAAATTCCTGAACCACTTTTTGCACCAAAGGCATGCGTGTTTGACCGCCGACTAAAATGACTTCATCAATTTGTGATATCGATTTACCGGCATCTTTTAAAGCCATTTTTAAAGGGGCAATGGTTCTGTCAACCAAAACTTCTACCAAAGATTCTAATTTGGCCCGGGTTAACTTGATATTCATGTGCTTTGGACCAGAAGCATCAGCGGTAATATAAGGCAAGTTAACATCGGTATGTTGTGCAGAAGACAACTCAATTTTAGCTTTTTCTGCAGCTTCTTTTAAGCGCTGCAAGGCTAATGGATCACTGTGCAAATCGATACCAGAGTCTTTTTTAAATTCAGCAACCAAATATTCAATTAAGGTCATATCAAAATCTTCGCCACCAAGGAAGGTATCGCCATTGGTTGCCAATACTTCGAACTGGTGCTCACCGTCAACTTCAGCAATTTCGATAATAGATATATCGAAAGTACCACCACCCAAGTCATAGACCGCAATGACAGAGTCACCGCGTTTTTTATCCATGCCATACGCCAATGCTGCAGCGGTGGGTTCATTGATAATCCGTTTCACTTCGAGACCTGCAATGCGTCCTGCATCTTTGGTCGCTTGGCGTTGGGAGTCATTAAAATATGCTGGAACGGTAATCACCGCTTCCTTCACTTCACGGCCCAAATACGCTTCGGCTGTTTCTTTCATTTTACGCAATACTTCAGCTGAGACTTGTGGAGGGGCTTTCTTATCGCCTTTGACGTCCACCCAAGCATCACCATTGCTAGCCTTACAAATTTGGTATGGCACCATTTTAGCATCTTTTTGCACCACTGGGTCTTCAAAACGACGACCTATCAATCGCTTAATTGCAAACAAGGTATTTTGGGGGTTGGTTACTGCCTGACGTTTTGCAGACTGTCCCACTAGAATTTCACCTTCATTGGTGTAGGCAACAATCGATGGCGTGGTACGATTACCTTCCGTATTTTCAATAACACGGACTTTACCATTGCTTTCCATCACCGCAACACATGAATTTGTCGTTCCTAAATCGATACCAATAATATCTGACATAATTTGCTCCAATTTTATACTTATACATTAATATGGTGTGTTAATTACTTTTTGCCTTCGCAACCATGACCCGTGCTGGACGAATGACACGTTCGCCGAGCTGATATCCTTGTTGTAATACATTTAATACTGTATTGGCAGCCTCTTCGCTATCGAGCATCGCCATGGCTTCGTGACAATTGGGATTAAAAGGCTTTCCCAATGCATCAATCTGGGCAACATCAAACTTTGTTAACGCATTGATCATTAATTTATGCGTCAACTCAATCCCTTCTATCATGCTTTGATTCTCAATTTGCACGGCAGCTTGAAGTGCTTGTTCCATACTGTCTAAAACAGGAAGAATTTCTTTAATCAGTTTTTCCACACCATATCGGTGGGCATGTTCGACATCTCGCTCGGTGCGACGACGCACATTTTCCAGTTCTGCTTTAGCACGAACGAGCTTATCCCCATTTTCATGAGCCAATTGCTCTGCAAGTGTTAACTTGTCTAATAATTCAAGATAAGAAGGATGTGTTAAAAGTGCGTTATCTTCATTTAAAGGGACTTCGGTATGTGCAGTCTCTTTCTCTGCATTATTTTCATCTTCTAAAATGGCTTGCCAATCTTTGTCTGTCATAAAAAATCTCCTCATTCACATCCTGAATGTAATTGGGGATGTGTGATAAAAATTCAAGGGCTAATTCATTTTATTTTTTTATTTTGATGGAATACTCATGTACAGCATCAATTAAAACCCCTACAGCATCTGGTGGTACATCAGGGGTTATCCCATGTCCAAGATTAAACACATGCCCAGGTGCATCACCATAAGATTCAATAAGCCGTTTAACTTCTTTTCGGATAGTGGCATGATCTTGTAACAAGACCACAGGATGTAAATTCCCTTGCAAACTGACTTTATCGCCGACCAGCGCACGTGCTTTGCCTAAATCTACCGTCCAGTCCAAACTCAGTCCCTGGCAACCCAAATTAGCCATATCCGATAACCAAAAACCAGCGCCTTTGCTAAATACAACCACAGGAATATCAGGACAATGGGCGCGAACTTTGCTGACAATGATTGCCATATGATTAAGATCGTACATTTGAAAAGCATGGGCCGGCAATATTCCACCCCAGGTATCAAAAATCATCAACGCCTGCGCACCAGCTTTCGCTTGCGCGATCAAATACTCTGCCACCACTTGCGTTAATAGGTCTAAAAGCTTGGCCAGCAATGCGGGTTTTTGATATAAAAAATTAAAAACTTTTGTAAAATCTCGGGTGCTTTGCCCTTCAATCATATAGCAGGCCAATGTCCATGGACTACCTGAAAACCCAAAAAGTGGTAATGACGATGGCATTTCTTGCCGGACTAACCGCAGGGTTTGAAACACATAGTCCAAACGCTCAAGAACACCTTCTACATGCAATTGCTCAATGGAGTGCTCATCTGAAATGACTTTTTGAAAAACAGGACCTTTTTTTTCCAAAAAATCAACCGTTAAACCCAAAGCATGGGGAATGGTTAAAATATCAGAAAAGACAATTGCTGCATCCAATGCGTAACGACGCAAAGGCTGTAAGGTAACCTCACAAGCATACTCGGGATTTTGGCAAAGTCCCCAAAAGCTTTTCGCTTGCGCACGGGTTTTACGATATTCGGGCAAATACCGTCCCGCTTGACGCATCAACCATACTGGTGTACGTTCCACCGGTTGACGATTAAGTGCTCGTATCAGCAATGAATCTTGAAAGGAGTTGACCATCACACCACCCTAATATGCTAAAAAGGAAGATGATACATGATTAGTAAGCTGAGGTGAATCATTAGCCAAAGTACTGGCCACCATTGATATCAATATTAGCACCTGTAATAAAACCACTCGACTCTTGTGCTAAAAACCCGACAACTGAAGCCACTTCTTCAGGCGTGCCTAATCGCCCCATAGGAATGGCATCCACAATACTATCTAGTACTTTTGGATCCATTGCATTTAACATCGGCGTGCCAATATACCCTGGTGAAATGGTATTGACAGTAATTCCTTTTTTAGCCACTTCTTGGGCCAGACTTTTGCTAAATCCATATAAAGCAGATTTGCTGGCAGCATAATTGCATTGTCCAAATTGGCCTTTACGGCCATTAATGGATGCAATTGAAATAATTCGACCATACTGTTTTTCTAACATACAAGGCAATACTTGGCGGGTTAGGTTAAAAATACTATTTAAATTGGTGTCCATTACCGTTTGCCATTGGTCTAAACGCATATTTTTTAATGTGGCATCTGCAGTCGTTCCCGCGTTATTCACCAATACATCGATGCGACCGAAGCGCTCCATTACCAATGTAACCAAATCTTCGCAGTCCTCAAACTTTCTCACATCGGCATAAATGATTTCCGCTTCAAACCCAAGGCTCTGTTGGATTTTTTTCCATTGCAGGGCCTTATCATGGTCGCCTTTTTTATAATAATGGGCCATTACTATGAAATTTTTTGACAAGTGTTGGCAAATTGAAGTGCCAATACCACCAGTACCACCTGTGACAATAGCTATTTTTTTTTCCATTCTTACTTTCCGTCCAAAAGCTCATCGGCAATCGAGCCATTTAATATGCCTTGTAATTCTTCCATAATTTGAATCACAATAATGCCATCAAAAATTCGATGATCCCAAAACAAACGAAATAACGGCCGATGATCCGGCTGAGTCATATCAAACACAAAATTAACGCCCAGTGGTGATTTAATCGATAATGAGCGCACCCCTTTTCCAATGCCTGTAACACCAAAAGTGCCAAAATAATGCAATCGAAACGTAGGGAAATTAAACCCTACCCACCAAGCAAAACGACGAATGAGAAAAGGTAGTCGATTGAACTTTAAAAACCGCCGAAATGATAAGGACTGCTCAGGTGGCATGGTTTTGGAATCTCTTAGTATTTTATCCAAATGCAGCAAAGACTGCTTTTCTGGACTATCCACTTTAACATACATCACCATGGTCTCATCAGCAATTTCACGCTCAATAGCCACCATTCCCACCGTGCGCGTATATTCATAAATATGCGGGTAAGGATATGAGAGATACACTTGTCTTAACTCCGGGAATTTTGCCGAAACCTCTGCAAATGCTTTTAAAAAAATAGTATACCAACTGATGCGGACTGCGCACTTTTTTCTAGCTTCGATGACAGGCGCTAAATCCATATATTTTTCTGCACTGACTGAATTCATACTGATTTTTTTACTAAAATACAAAAAATCAATCATACATCTTCGTGCCAATGACAACCCTAAACGACGCCCCCTTTTCTTAGCCACAAAACCCCCTTAGATACATATAAAACATTTCACCTATTGAATTTTAATTTAAAATTGTCAACAATGCTGACATCGTTGACCTTAAAGCCCTTATCCATGATAAACCACACTTTATCCGATTGCATCCATATTAACCAACTTCAAATTCCTCTGCATATTGGGGTTCATGCGTGGGAAAAAAACACCCTGCAAAAGCTTACATTTGATCTGAAGTTATTTCTACAACTGTCTGGTTGCCAAGATAATATTAAACATACAGTGTCCTACCAAACCATTTGTGAGGATTTATCCAACTTATTTACCAAGGAACATTATGAACTGATTGAAACGGTGGCCGAAAAAACCTGCCAACATTTACTCACACAATACCCAATTGATGCAGTCGAAATCCTGGTTAAAAAACACCATGTCATTCCCAATTGCCATTATGTTGCTGTACAACTATTCCGAGAAAAATCGGTCTGAGAGACTTCATCAACGGGTTGCAAATAAATTTTATAGACATTTAACGCCAGCATTGCAGATTGTACAATCATCAAACTCACACCCATTGCCGGGTGCAAAACCATGCCAAAAGCAAGCAAGGCGCCACAGGCAACGCTGAGTACTAAAAAATTATAGGCAAAACTTAACATCAGGTTTTGTTGAATCAGTGCGAATGTCTGTTCTGCAATTTGCAGTCCTCGCGATATACTCATCAAATTATCCGAATGAATTTCAACAGCAGCACCCTCTGAGGAGGTAAACGCAGAATGATGTTGATTGTTTTTAATCCACATACTGAGATGACTGGCTTTCATTGCCACACTGTCATTAACGCCATCACCTAAAAATGCAATCTTTTTTCCTGGGTTTTTGCCACGAAGTTCGGTAATAAATGCCTCTTTTTGCTTAAAATCACAACCACCTATAATATTTGCAGCATCGATGTTCAACTGTGCTTGAATCTTTTGTGTCGTCAATTCATCGGCACCCGTGCAAATCACAACCTGTTTTTTTTGGTTTTTTAAATATTGTATAAAATCACGCGCATCAGGTCTTAAGCCATCCTCAACATCTAAGTAATCCAGCAACTCTGCAGTGGATTCAGGTTGGGCTTGAAAATATAAATAATAACGATTGGCTAATGGCTCTAGTGGCACCGGAAGCCGTTGCTCTGCAATCAGCGCATTGTTTCCAAACCAATACGCCCCCTCAGGGGTTTTAAGTTTTGCACCATAATTTAGATCGGTAAACTCAGGCTCCTCATTCCATTGGCATTCGTTTTGAGATTCCACATGTTTTGCGATCGCTTTGCCAATATTGTTGGAACGCTTTGCCAACATTTGTGTTTCGATGTATTTGATGATTTCTAAACTTTTACCTTGGCTACTCAATTTAACATCAGGCTTTCCAGAAGTCAGCGTGCCATTGTAGTCAATTACAAAAATATCAATATTTGCGGCTTGTTGAAACGCTTTGCCGGATTTAAAGAAAACCTGGTGAGAGGCGGACTTTGAAGCACCCATTGTTAATGCCATGGGAATAATTAGCCCTAAAGTACAGGGACATGCAGACACTAAAATTGATACCATGCATTGCACAGCCAAACCGATAGAAAAGAAATAGCCAATCGCCACACCACTGATTGCCGTTAAGACCAACAAGCCTGGAATAAACCATTGCAGCCAGCGCTGAACCTGTTCCAGAATGGGTGCCGGATCATCACTTGAACGCGCTCTTTGCATCGCATCATCGATTCTATGAAAACGAGAACTATCAATCGGTGCGGTAATTTCTACCACCACCGAACCTTCCCCTACGACCGTTCCGGCCTCTAACATATCGCCTATCTTGACATCAATCGGTAACAAAGAGCCCCTCTTAATATGATCTTTTAAAACCGCTTGCAGGGAGATATGTAAGATACCATCGATAGGAATCACATCACCTGCATTGCACAAAATAAACTCTTTTTCTTTGAATTCTTTTGCTGGTTTTAAATCAAAAATAGCCTCACCTATCTCATTAGTCTGTTGAAATCGATAAGACTTAAATTTTTGGACATAAGGACGTGTAAAACCAATTTTCCTATCCAAATACCCTTGAAAAAGACAACCCAAATGCCGGAAACCAAATATTAAAAATCCGGCCTCTAGCATACAAGAAAATATCGGAAGGTATAAACTCGCTATCGAAACGGCAGTGACTATAAACCCAGAGAGTACAAATAAACTATCCATATTAAACCAGGGGTTTTTAGCGTCACGCAATGCCACTTGCATTTGGGCCCAAGCACTTTTCAAAAAAGGCGCTGCAATGACTGTCAGTAGCCCACAACTTGCATACACCAAGGCTGTATTTAAAAAAACAGGCACCAAAAGCCAGCCTAAAGAAATCAGCATCCAAAACACACCCATGCCTAAACCTAAACCGGCCCCCAATGCATTGGAATTCGACTCCTCAATCAATTTGAATTTTGAGTTCTCAAAACGTTTTTGCAGCCAATCTTTGAGTTGCAAAAAGGCACTTTCTTCAGACAATTCGGTTGTAATACACAGATGGAGTTCTTTTTCTGAGAAATCAAAATAGGGGGCTGTAATTTCCAAAGATTGGGGCATTGCAACGCTAATGAGCTGTAAAATACTTTCTCCACAGCCAGGGCAAGAAACATTATCGACTTTAAAACGATATTCAAATTGGGGCATGCTTGACATCCAACAAATTAAACGTGATTGCGTCTGGTCGTGTCACCGGCTGTCGATGAGCGCCCTAAAGGGACCGCCAAGTCACGGTTTGACAAATCATATCAAACAAGGGGTATTTTATATCAATTTTTCTTGACTGCAATGTTTATTTTTTGTTCTTTTGTGTCGAATGATTTCATCTTAATTATTCTATTCCGCCACTTATAAATAGCAGAAGATGAAATTGTGCATCAAACTGTGTCACCTCGCTTGTCACTTCAAGCCCAAAATTAAGTTGACCATCGAAATATATGTGGATCTGCGAAATGATCAGTGCCCAATTGTGCATGGGCTGATTCCATTTTTCCAGTATTTTTGACATGGGCAATAAATTAGCTTTAATAAGACATTTTCACTGGTAGAAACCCCTTTATTTTTAGTGTACTTACGAATTTTTCGCTGAAAGCCTTCAACGATATTTTTGGATACCTTCTTCCAAACATAGATAAAAAAATCAATATCTCTTGTAAATTCCAAGCATTTGTTCTAAACCTTCACTATGATAGAGACCAATTTCAGCAGAACTTATTAGACGAGATAGTAGCTCAATTCGTCTTTCCACAAAAGCATTCGCTTCTAAGTCAAGATTGGGTCGAGGAACCGCAGCCTCGTTTGGCAACATTGCTGCTATAAAAGGCGTATTTAGAAATAAGACCTCCTCTTCGTTAAAAATGCCTTCTGGTTGAACGTCGATACGGTAATTTTTTATTTGGCAAAATAAATAACTTAAAGCATCTTTATTTTGGTATCCAATGGGAGGTTTTCTGTCATCAGATCTAGTAGCTCATGGTTAGAATGATTCTCTAAAGCCATGTAAATAGTTTTCATAAAAAATCTTTATTAATCTTAAATTATTATAACTACACTATTTGATTTTATTTTGATTAATAGAAATTAATTGGCTACATCTAAAAATCCAATTATTTTTTTGAGATAATCTTTCAGTCTATAAACTGGAGAGTGATGATGGGATTATTAGCAGAAAAAAGTGCTTATTATGAAGAACATTTGCAGGCCTTGATTTTGGCTTAATGTCGACTTTTCCAGAGCTCGATTATGAACATCTTTTCTAGCTAAAACCCTTTAAATACCATCGAAACAAAGGGTTTTAAAATAAAAGTTGCGGATAACCTGGAGCGTTTAAAGAAACTTTGGAGCATTTCTATTTTCTAATATCAACAAAAAGCACAATCAAATACACAATTGAACTTTATTTGTTTAATATTTCACGTCTGTTCCCTGGTCGGAAACAAACATTAATTGTCTATGAATCAATGGGCTACTTCCATACCTGTTTTATTTTTCTGGCCCGGCCGAAAAATACTGCCACTTCATTTCAGAGTGTTTTGATGCCTCCTGTTCTGAAAAGAAAGTATATTTTGTTGGCTCATCTTCTGAAAATAAACGAGATTGATGTGCGCTTGCGTGAGTTAATGATGGGGATTCATAGGGGGTTCCCATAACCAAGCAAGCCATGCCAAGAAGGCTTTCTTTAATGCTTTCTTTAGGTAAAGTTAAAGGTATGAGCGGATGCGCAGTTTCGATATGCCCATTAAACTCATCCAAGCTAAAAATAGAGTCTTCACTTTCACATAGTAATACTTGTAGACGAGACCAGGTTCGTTCTCTCTCAGACTGAGGAAGTTGGTCTTTAATTTGACTGAGCAATGCCTCCGAGCTATAACTGGTCTGATTAATTAAAATAACCCGCCGTCCACCTTGATCATGGGCGTAATTCAGCACACTAATTAATTGCTCCATAGAAGTACTATCGATTTTTTTTTCCGTAAGAAAATAGTTATGTTCTCTGATTTCAAGTGCTATGGTTTTACAAGTGGTTTTTTCAAATATTGATGTATTTACAGTCCAATAAGGCTTTTCATAATATGTTTTACCATTAGACATATTACTATAGCGTCCACCTGCTGGCCTAAGCTTAATCCATTGCTTCTGTATAGGACGTAATTGATTGTAAGCATCACACTCTAAGAGGCCTGTCTTTCTCAATGACTGACGAATAGGTGCCATCTCTTCTGAGTCATCATTTCCTGGGATAAGCTCAACTACCCCCAAACGCGCCTGGTGGGTTTTCCAGGACGCATCACTAACGACAGCCCCTATCGATTGCCCAGCGCGCTTGGAACGTAGACTCATACCTGCCAAACCCTCTTTCTGTTGCCAATTTAGGTATTGCGGAGAAGCATAATCATTAAATGGAGGATAATGGTATTGTCCGTCTAATTTATAACCATAGCAATCCCTAAATCCAATAGGTTCATTGGAAGTGATAAATAAGCCTTTCCCTGGATTGCTCACGAACCAGGAATATATTTTTTCCAATAATAAATTCCCACTAAAACCGGCCAAATTGTCATCATCTAAAAAGACCACATGGGGATCGGAGGCTAATAATTTATCTATTTCCTGCTCACAATTAGCAAGTTCAGCTAAGCTTTTAGCTTGCTGGGCCCATCCGTTGACCACTACTTCTGAGATCCAAACAACTGTCTTCCCTCTAGCTGTTAATTCTTTCGCAGCACATACAGCCGAGGCAGTTTTACCAACACCTGCTTTTCCAGTTAATATAACCAGTTTTGATTCAGCAGCCATGATGCTCTGACAAAATTGCTTACTCATCATTATTAATTCTTTTTGCTGAGGTGATTCCTCTCTAAATTTAGAAAAATCCATAGACGTTCTATTTTCAAATGGAATAACAGCCAGTAATTCACAAGGCATATGAGAATCGTCAATCGCCTGATGCACATAATCGCTAGAATCCCACAGCATGGTTTGTTCAATCTGCTGTAGCCAATTTGAAAATCGATTTAAATCGAATGTGAGCTCAAATTGGGGGCTTTGCTCCACACAAGAGAACTCCGCTTCTGATATTGTGGTGTCACGTAATTTCAAAGCTTCCTCAATTAATTGGCCATAGGTTTTCAAAAGTTTAGGATGAAACACTTGTGGAGTGGCTGCATATAACGATAAGCGCTCAGTATCATAAGGCTTTCTGGCCTCATTAAATTCATCACGTAGTAAGTTTAATACATCCGTTTCAGTAATTCCCTGAGTATTCTTTAAGCGGGGATCAAAAATATAATATTGCTCGCCGATGACGATACAATTCTCACCACCGTAGCTTCCTCCAGGGTGCTTTAAGGGGTATAGGGGCGTATTTGAAAGATGCTTAACAGTGACAGAAGAAACGCTAGCCATCCCTTTTGGTGCTAAAAATGAATAAAGTGGATTTCCAGCGAAGGGTTTATTGCATTCTTCAATGCCATTGTAGGCGAGCTGCGTGATAAACAATGGGGCTCGTCCAAAACATTGATTAAAGCGCTCATTCCCTAGCATATATCGAATTCCAAACCATACACTTAATTGGGTAAACATGCCACAATCGATAACAGTCGGTCCTGTTGCTAGAGCGTCTAATGCTTGGGTTGGTTGCTGCCCCTTATAAATAAGTGTGCAAACACCATGTTGAAAAATAGCAGCCCATCCGGCAGGAACAAGCGTCATTATTTGAGAAGCCTCAAGTTTTGAAGTATTTCTATCATTCCATAATGTTGCTAAATCATTATTATAATGAAGTCCCCAATAAAGGTTTCCATATAAGGCTTCTCTACCCATAGAATCAGTGTTTGCTAACGCAATAAATCTTTTTACACCTTCTGCAAAATGTTCAGAACTTATTAATTTTGGTTCATTGAAACTTGATAGAATACTGACTAATTGTTGAGAGGGTTTCTCCCTATGAAGCTGATAAAAGTATTGAATAGCAGGATGAATCTCTGGAAAACTTTGGCTCATAGCTTATAACTCAGACATTAAAGATAATCGCATAGTAACACAAAATCAATCTAATTGTCTATTTTTTGATCTTAAATTTTGAGATAGATAGCAATAAACTCTGCTGAATTTGAAGATAAAGCATACTTCAATATTTTTAATTCTTTTTTTCTTCCTATGATCTCATCCATATAACACCTGTATTTTTCAAATAAATTTCTGTTCCGCTAAATATAATTTAGTCATAAGTAGCGGAACAAGATATTTTTTTTCATATCTTAATAATATTAAACAAATTTTAATTTAAATTTTTAGCCTACTACTATAAAAGGTACTTTGACTTTTTGCCTATTTTATAAGTAAAATTATACGCAAGATTGTGGATAGCTTGAGCTGGTGTTGATTTAGGTTAAATTAAAGATTTATGCTTTTTTAAGCATCCATCTGACGAATCATTCCTGGGGCGTGTTCTTTCGCTTGAAAAACAACTTTGGCTTTTTGTGCATCACTGATATTGGTATAAGGGCCTAGCATCACACGATACCACTGCATAGTACCTTGACGAATCGCACTTATTTTGACATCAAAACCTTTTAAAATTAATTTGGCTTTGAAACTTTCAGCTTGTGCCGAATATCGGAAGGAGGCCAACTGCACAAAGTAATTCGATTTACTGGGCGCTGAAGCAATTTTTGGCAATGCTGACGATGGCGCACTGGCCAGCTCTTTTACTTTGATGGGTTTTACAGGCGCATCGGCTTTTTTATCAAGCAGTGCTATTTCTTTAGGCTCTTCAACGGGCTTAAGTACCGGAGGCACCACATGTTTATCGGCTTTTGTTAAAACGGTATAAAACTCCAGTTTCGGATAATGGGCTTGGGGCTCCTCGTTTTTAGACAAAACATTCGGTTCTGGATGTGCCGATTGAAAACCGACCCCTTTGAGAGATTGATTTAACCAGGCGCCCAATTGATTAACATTAAAAATAGAGGAACTCATATATCCCGTTGCAAACGCCATACAGACCAACATGACTTGACCTTTATTTTGTGATTTATATGGCCTTGCTGATTTTAAATGCCGATTCCTTTTCATGCCAATTTCACACCCATTAATCTTAAACTATTTCGCAAAACCCATTGGCAAGCGAGAAGCAACATCATGTTTGCAGAGCAGCAAACATGGTCGTTATCGAATATCGTGATTTCATTATAATAATAATGTATGTTGGTGGCTAGATTTTTTAGATAATTATATAAATGATTCAAAGAGATACACCCACGCAGGTCTTCGACCAAGTCCGGGAAAAAACTTAATTTTTCAATCAATTGTAAAGCAGTAGAACACCATTTTACAGCCACAATCTCAGAGCTTTGTTCAATATTGCGTGAAGCAAGCATTTGTAAAACCTTAGAGGTTCTTTCGTAGGCATATTTGACTGAATACCATGGATTATCTAAGCTTTCGCTACATAGCCACTGAGCATCGAGGATCAGTGGCTGTTCAAAAGGTGTTTTAAAATAAAAAAACGCTAGAGCGTTTTGTAAAGCGCTATCATCTATCCATCCTAGCACCTGGGTATTACCCACTTTATTGTAATCAAGTGCTGAAACTACTCCCAGGCGAGTGGACATATCTTGATAAGCAAAACAACGCCCTTGTTCACAGGTTTTAGGCTGTCTTGTGGTATTTATTTCAATCGAACACGCGATGCCGTAAAGCGCTTTTAGCTTTAAAATCTCTAGCACCACCAATGCTGGATATTGCTCTGAAATAGAAAAGTTCAAAAACCCAGGTGCTGCCACCTCGACGCTTATAATGCCTGGAGGCAAGACTATCTTTGACACGATCGCATGAGCACAGTCCATAGGAGAAATCTGTAAGTATTGCGCCCAAACCATAGCAATATTTGACCCATAATTCCCATGTTGCCTATCACGATTAACAAATACCTCAAAATCAATATCAGGGATGTCTACAATGGATTGCAGTGCCGCAATCAGCTTATATCTCATTAGGAAGTTCCCCATTTTCCGACATCAAAATCGCCCAAAAACGTGTAGATTCAAAACTGCTTAAAATAATCATCATCAACACAGTCATCGGCACTGCCAAAAAAAGCCCCATACCTCCCCATAGACTGCCCCAAAACCCGAGCGCCAGTAAAAGGAATAGTGGGCTCAGGTGCATTTTACGCCCTAGATAATGGGTTTCTAAAAAATTACCAATAAAGGCATGGCATAAAACCTGCAATCCAAAAAACAACATGACTTTAGAAACATCTAACCATTGAAAATACGCAAACAAGGTAATGATTAAGGTCATCACCAGAGCGCCTATGTTGGGGATGAAATTCAATAAAAAAATACAAACACCCCAAAACTCAGCAAACTCAACACCCATCAATTTCATTAAAATATAAATACAAAATGCTGTTAATGCACTAAATAATGATTTTAACCCCAGATAACGTTGGATTTCATTGGGAATTTTTTGCAGTAAAAATGATGCTTTATCTCTTGGTATTTTTCCCACAAACAAACGAGATATTTTCGCATCAAAGCAGACTTGCTCTAAAAAAAAGAACAATACAAACAACATGATTAAAAATAAAGAACTCATAAAGTTGGTCATGGCCGAGTAAAAACCAACTAACAAACGTTGAAAATTTATCTGTTTTAAGGAGTTCTGTAGCAAACTCAATACATACGCTTTGTCCATCCCCAACAACGGGATTTTATTTAATAATAAACTGAGATTGTTTTGTAGGTCCCCTGAAGAAGCCATCATGCTTTGTAAGTTTTCCGATACAATTCGGCCAATTAAAATAAAAACAAAAATAACCACACTAAATGATACTAAAATAGCTATGGCTTGCGGGATCCATGAGCCTATCACTGGGGTTTTCTGTAAAGTATTTGCCATAGTCCGTAATATATTCCAGATCAACACTGCAAAAATAAGTGGAATCAGGATAGACTGGCTATACCATAAAAATTGTATTAATAAATAAATACTGATAAGCACTGCTGCAATCGTCACCGAACGCGTAGGCATCAAAAAACTCTCCAATTAAGATATAATATGAATACGATTGAACCACTTTTACAATCTTGCAGTATTTTAACCGGCATCGGAAGCCAATTATCTGAAAAACTACAAAATATTGGGATTTTCAACCTGTATGACTTGCTATTACATCTTCCGTTTCGCTACCAAGACCGCTCCCACATAACAGCAATTGGTGAGTTATCCTTGCATCAAGCGGCTGTTATTCAAGGCATCATTATTGAGTCCCATTGGCTCAATGGCAATAAAAAAGTGTATCATTGTGCTCTAGATGACGGCACCGGCGTTATCAATTTGCGTTTTTTTCATATGCCACCCTATCAACAAAAGCGCTTACAAAAAAACACCCCCCTTAAAGTTATTGGGGACGTTTTGCTCAAAACCCATGGTTTTGAGATGAGCCATCCAGAAATTGAGGTCTTACAGCCCGGAAAAGCCTCTAACGTTCAAGCCTATCTTACCGCTTGGTACCCTTCTACCAAAGGTATCCATCAGAATGTTTGGCGCAAAATTATGACGCAATTATTTACTGCTTTTAAAGCAGAAATAGATGCCCTGGAATGGTTAGATGCCACCTTTTTAAAACAACATGGGTTATTAACTCTCGCAGAGTCTTTAAAAGTATTGCATTTCCCAACACTTGACTATCAATGCGACCAACTCATATTAGCCGACCATCCAGCACACAAACGCTTGGCATTTGAAGAGCTGGTCAGCTACTCATTGAGCACCAAGCTTTTAAAACAACAAAATCAAGAATTTAAAGCCTATCCCTATCCCACACCTGACAATATTGACCAGTCTTTATTAGAGAAGTTACCATTTGAACTAACTGATGCTCAAAAAAAAGTAATTACTGAAATTCGTCACGACCTTCATCATACGCAACCGATGTTGCGCTTACTGCAAGGTGATGTCGGCTCAGGGAAAACCATTGTCTGTGCACTCATTTCGCTTGCCGTATTATCCGCCAAGCATCAAGTGGCACTGATGGCCCCCACTGATTTACTCAGTGAACAGCACTTTATCAATATGCAGAAATGGTTGGAACCATTGGGGTATCGGGTGCTTCGCTTAAACCGCACCACAGGTGCAAAAGAAAAAAAAGCCACTTATCAAGCCCTTGCTAATGGTGAAGGCCATGTGGTGGTGGGCACACACGCTCTATTCCAAGATAAAGTTCAGTTTCAAAACCTAGGCTTGGTCATGATTGATGAGCAGCATCGCTTTGGTGTGGCACAACGCTTAAAACTCACCGAAAAAGCCAACCCCGCCTTTCATCCGCATCAATTATTTGTGACGGCAACTCCCATCCCGCGAACGCTTTCAATGACCCAGTTTTCCCATTTTGATGTGTCGATTATCAATCAACTACCCAAAGGTAGAAAACCGATACAAACCGCTATCATGTCCCATGAAAAAAGAGATGCCATCATCGCACGCCTACAAGAAATTTTAAATCAAAAAGGACAAATCTATTGGGTATGCACACGTATTGAAGAAGATGAAACTGCCCAGCAACAAGCAACTGAGGCTCTACAAGATTATCTCAATACCCAGCTTCCCAAAGCGCGTATCGGCATGGTACATGGAAAACTCAAACCCCAAGAAAAAGACACGATGATGCAGGCTTTTAAAAATGGCGAGATTGATATTCTGGTGGCCACCACCGTCATTGAAGTCGGTGTTGATGTCCCAAATGCCAATATTATTATCATTGAAAACGCTGAAAGACTTGGGCTTGCCCAACTTCATCAGTTAAGAGGACGCGTGGGTCGAGGTCAAGCAGAGGCCTTTTGCATCCTGATGTATACACCGCCCTTATCTGAAAACGGTCAAAAACGATTACAAATTATTCGTCAATCCAATGATGGCTTTTGGCTTGCCGAGCAGGATTTACTCATTCGGGGTTCAGGTGACCTATTTGGCACACAGCAGACTGGCTTTAAAGAGTTTAAACTTGCTAAGATACCCCAGCACATCGAACTGCTTAAACTCGGACAATCTTTAGCGCAGGATTTACTACAGCAAGAATCACCTGTGGTGACACAATTACTTCGCTATTGGTATTGTGACAGCCAGCGTTTTTTAAAAGCGTAATTCTGCTATACTCAACAAAAGGATAGAGGTGATTTATTATGCCAAAATTATTTTTTATAACTTGTATGTTGTATGCTAGTTTATCTTCATTGCAACAACTCAACCAAGACATTGACCGGCGCCTTCATCAAGACGCTTTTGTGCCACGCGCTGAAGAAATAGACACCATCAAAAACCAGATGATCACTCAACACCAAAAAACCGTACCAGACACTGATATTCGTTTGGCCCCTGCGCCTGGATGCGGCTTGTAAACTTGCGTTATTAATAAGCGGTTGGTTTTTTATAGCCTATGGTAAAATTCAAAGAATTAGAGCGACTCGATGGATAATGTACAAAACAAAACCTTTATTTTATAAGACTTAAAAAAAACCATACTATAAATTTAAAATTCCATTAGCACAAAATGAAAAAGTCATTCAAATAACGACTGGTAATGATCGCGTATTTTTACTCACCTATTTAGGTCAGCCTCTATAGGTTTTAAAAATAACATATGAAGACCGATTTTTTTCATATTCCTCCCTCAGAAAAAGAAAGATTCAATTTCATTCAACGAATCCTGATGAACAATTGACAAAATTAAACGTTGCAATTAAACCTGAAATCTAACGAATGGCTTTCTTTTTTTCTAGCCCTTCCTGAATTTAAAGAAACTTTGGGATACTAACTGATTCGTTCGTTCAATTTTACCTTTAGCTCGTGCGCTAGTACGTCGACCAATGGACGATGGAGTAAACAGTCTAGGTCGTGACCCAATTTGGACACTTCATTAAGCTCGCGACAATTTAGTACACTACAGATTGCTTTATTTGGATTTTTGTGGTACTTTGTGGTACTTTGCGGCACTTTGTGGACAAAAATAATCACTTGAGAATGTAATGATCAATATAAAAAATAAATTGACAGAAGTGTTAGACACTTTTGATTCTGCTGCAATAAGATATGAATTATTGTACCCCACAGCGTTTTTTAAACCTTTTGAAACACCATCCGATGTTCAGCAACATATTAAAACGATTTTGGTTCAACCAATTTTTGGCTTAATCTATATTGTGCATAATGTTGTCCGTTTGATAGAGGACATTTTGATTTTGGCAGTCAGTATACCATGTATAAGTCCTGCTTTATTTATTAAGGGGCTTGTCGATAGTGTGGACGCTCTTGCGTCAATTATAGCGATCGCTGTAAGTATATGCGCTCTTACGCTTATATTCTTAGTTTCAATAGTAACCAGAACCTATGCAACGGTTGTTGATAATTTAGCAATCACTGGCGAGAAATACAACCAACATTTATCTCAGTAATTGCATATTAGCCCAAACTGAGGCGTTTTCTTTCAGTTCCAACGCATTTAGTGTTATAATTGGAATCATGATCAACTTTTGCCTTAAAAATGAGCGATCCGAGCAAGAAAAAAATAATTATTGAAGGTGTCACCAACCAAGGCAAGCCTTTTCGACCAAGTGATTGGGCGGAACGTATGAGCGGCACACTTGCAAGCTTTAAAAATCGCAGAATACATTATTCGCCGATGCTACAACCCAGTGTTAATCATGCTGGATTCAAGTGCGTGGTATTAGATCCCAAATTGAAAGAGTCTTGCCCGCAGATCTATCAATCCATTCTTGATTTTGCCATTTCAAATAATTTAAAAATTTGTGGTGAAGAAGATTCCACGACCAATGAATCATAGCGTTTTAAAAAAATCCATTACTGCCTTTATAAGATAATTTGTACTACTAATGGCATAATCAACGTTTGCAGCAAGTGCTCCTGAAACAATATAGAGAACCCCCTTAAAATGCCTTAATCTCTCGCCTGCCTCATGGCCTGTCATTAACATAAAAAGGCCCCTCACAAACCATATAATACCTGCCAATTGCAATATAACTTTGGCTGATGAGAAGACAATATCACTGGTGATGGTTTGATAACTTAATGAAACATTTTCTCCAAAAAGACTTTGGCTAACTACCTCTACGGATGAGGGGAAATAAATAAGTAATGCACCAATACTGAGTTTTGTTACAGCACGTAATTTATTCATCGGATCAGATTGATGCATCATCCCAAACTCAACCAGATCATAGATACCTGAGATAAAAACCACAAGTCCAACTACATAAAAAATTCCAAGAGTCAAGTGCTCTACATTAATAAATGAACTAGCGAGGTTTTTCACTATGGTGCTTAAATCTATAGATCCTAAACCTGATGAAAGACTGATAACACCGCCAAGGCCTCCACTGAAACCAATAGCTGTTTCCATACTGTGGGCATTTGCTTGTGTCGCCAGCAATAAACCCATCCATAATAAATTTCTAAACAGCTGGCATAACTTCAGTGTCCGTAACGCTTCATTAAATTTCATTAGACTGTTCCATTAAAAACCCTTGCATTGTTTGACGTTTATCTTGCAAAGTTTAAAAAATTGCCTATAGTTAGAGGAAATTTAATAACCCGTTTTATTATTATGGCCATACCTGAATATCAATTCAAGCTACAACAATGTCAATTAATCGCACCCAATGTCAAACACTTTGTAGGCGAGATCGACGCCAACCATGCGTGGACTTTTACTGCAGGCCAATTTATAACCATATTATTTGAGCATGATGGGAAAGTTTTAAGACGAAGCTACAGTGTTGCCAATCCACCGCATGGCAACAAGATCGAATTTACCGCCAGTTTCGTTGAGGGCGGACCAGGTTCGGCGTATTTATTTAGTCGAAATCCAGGAGATGCTATTACTGTCACGGGTCCTTTTGGACGTTTAATTCTAAAACCTGAAGATAACCAGTACCAACGCTTCATCTTTATTGGCACCAGTACAGGAATCACCCCTTATCGTTCGATGTTAACAAATATTGCTAAACAATTAAAACAACATCCTCACTTTCAGGTTGAAATTATTCAAGGGGTGCAAAAATTTGAAAATATATTATTTAGCAACGATTTTGACATGTTTTGTCAACAACACCCTGCTGCTGGGTTTTCAGTCGCCTTAAGCAGGCAGGCTGAAAGTGTGCCAAAAACAGAATTTGAAATACATTATGGCCATGTTCAGGATGTTTTAATGAAAAAAAATCCAAATCCCAGCACCGATCTGATATATTTATGTGGCAACCCAAAAATGATTGATGATACGTTTGAACTTTTAAAAACCCACGGATTTTCTATCCAACAAATCATTCGAGAGAAATATTTGTCTCGTTAATTTTAACTCGCCTAAGGAGCACGGCATGAATGAATACAATTTAATGACAGAAACAGTTGAACACTTAATACAAGAAGGAAAAGGTATTTTAGCTGCCGATGAAAGCACAGGCACCATTGGCAAACGCTTTGATAGCATCCATATTGAAAATAACGAACACAATCGTCGCAATTACCGAGAAATGTTATTTTCCACCCCAAATCTTGAAGAACATATTAGCGGTGTGATTTTATATGAAGAAACGCTCGCTCAAAAAGCCAAAAATGGCCAACCCTTGGTTCAAATGCTGACTGACAAAGGAATTATTCCTGGGATTAAAGTCGATAAAGGCCTCATTACTTTAGCAGGCACTATGGATGAAAAAATCAGCATTGGCTTAGATGATCTCGATCAGCGCTTACAACAATTTAAAAATATGGGTGCGCGTTTTGCCAAATGGCGTAACGTTTTTCAAATTTCCGCACATGGCCCCTCGCCTAAAGCGATTCGATGTGGTGCCGAGATGTTGGCGCGCTATGCAAGTGCTTGTCAAGAAGCAGGCATTGTTCCTATTGTTGAACCTGAAATATTGATCGATGGCAATCACGATATCATGCAATCTGCAGCCGTTTGCTCTCAAGTATTACATGAAGTCTTTGATGCTTTATTCCACCACCATGTACATTTAGAATTAATGATCCTCAAAACCAGCATGGTAACCTGTGGTATAGAATGCAAACCTTTTAGTTCCCCTGAAGAAGTAGCTGAATACTCGTTAATGGTTTACATGAATCATGTGCCTGCGGCAGTTCCTTCCATTAACTTCTTATCGGGTGGACAAACTCCACAGCAATCTGCTTTAAACCTTAATATGATGAACCAATACGGCATTCATCCCTGGAATTTAAGTTTCTCCTATGGCCGTGCATTACAAGATAATTGCTTAAAAACATGGGCAGGCAAAGCTGAGAATGTTGCTGCAGCTCAAAAAGCCCTCTATGAAGCTGCGCGTCAAAACGGTTTGGCATGTTTAGGTGAACTCACTGAAACTGAAGCCTCTTTAGCATAATCTTAAAAAAATGGGTGCGATTGTATCGCACCCATATTCTGCTCATTCGCTGCGAAATTCTATTTTTTTCGTAAAATATCGACATTTTTCCCAAAATTGGTCATAATCTGATAATGACGTCAAAATGCCTTAAAATTTAACAACAGTTCATCAAAACATGGTGCTGGGTATTTTTTAAAAACAATGAGGTAAAAATCATTTATGGATATTCGCAAAATACGAAAATTAATTGCATTGCTCAAAGAGACGGGCATATCTGAAATTGAAATCAAAGAGGGCGAAGAATCACTAAGACTGAGTTGTTTTAACCAAAAACAACTCCCATCTCATCATTATCCTATTGAGTCACCTAAAAATCCTGAACATCTGCATGTTGCAGCAGCATCTACGCCTGTCGTGCAAAAAATTGAAGGACACCAAGTCTGCTCCCCCATGGTAGGCACTTTGTATACCGCATCATCCCCAGAAACGCCTTTATTTGTTCAAATGGGACAATCCGTTAAAGTTGGCGATACCTTATGCATCATTGAAGCCATGAAAATGTTCAATGAAATTGAAGCTGACAAGTCCGGGACAATCTGTGCAATTTTAGTGGAAAATGGTTCGCCGGTAGAATTTGGCCAACCTTTATTTATTATTCAATAAAGGAAGCAACACAACATGCTTAGCAAAATTTTGATTGCCAACCGTGGTGAAATTGCTCTTCGCATTTTACGAGCTTGTAAAGAATTGGATATCAAAACCGTGGCCGTATATTCAGAGGCTGACAAAGATTTATTGCATGTCAAATTGGCTGATGAAACGGTATGCATTGGGCCTGCGCCATCAATGAAAAGCTATCTTAATATTCCTGCCATTATCTCCGCTGCAGAAGTCACTGATGCAGTTGCGATTCACCCAGGCTATGGCTTTTTATCGGAGCATGCTGATTTTGCAGAAATTGTTGAAAGCAGTGGCTTTCAATTCATTGGCCCACGTGCCGATACCATTCGACTGATGGGAGACAAGGTTTCTGCAATTGCCACCATGAAAAAAGCAGGTGTGCCTTGTGTGCCGGGTTCTGATGGCCCCTTGGGCGATGTGGATCAAATTAATTTAAAATTAGCACAAGGCATTGGTTATCCGGTCATTATCAAAGCCGCTGGTGGCGGTGGTGGTCGTGGCATGCGCGTGGTGCATAATGAATCAAATTTAATTAATGCCATTGGTTTAACCAAGAGTGAAGCCAAAGCTGCATTTAATAATGATGTGGTATACATGGAAAAATTCCTTGAGAATCCACGTCATATTGAATTTCAAGTATTAGGTGATGGGCAAGGCAATGCCATACATCTTGGCGAACGCGATTGTTCGATGCAAAGACGCCATCAAAAAGTGGTTGAGGAAGCTCCTGCATATGGAATTTCCGAAGAGCTCCGCCAAAAGATGGGTGAATGTGTGGTAAATGCCTGTCGTAATTTAAAATATCGTGGCGCAGGCACCTTTGAATTCCTCTTTCAGGATGGATGTTTTTATTTCATTGAAATGAATACCCGAATACAAGTTGAGCACCCTGTGACCGAACTGATCACCGGCGTGGATCTTGTCAAAGAACAAATTAAAATCGCAAGTGGTTTCCCCTTGTCTTACACCCAGGAAGACATTAAATTAAACGGCCATGCGATTGAATGCAGAATCAATGCAGAAGATCCGAGAACATTTATGCCTTGCCCCGGAAAGATTACATGGCTGCATACACCAGGAGGCCCTGGAATTCGTTTTGACTCGCATATTTATACCAGTTACACGGTACCTCCCCACTACGACTCCATGATTGCCAAATTAATCAGTTATGGTGATAGTCGAGAAACTGCGATGGCAAGAATGCGACAAGCCCTCGATGAAATGGTGATTGATGGTATTAAAACCAATATTGAACTTCATCAAAAAATATTAAAAGATCCTGGCTTTAAAAGTGGCGGGATGAATATTCATTATTTAGAAAAGATGTTAAAAGAGGAAAAATGATGTGGCAGTTGGATATATTAACCACCGACAATGAATACCCTGAAATTGAAACTATTTTGGAAACGCAACAAGCCCTTTCTTTTTCAATGCTCAATGCCGGTGACGATATTATTATTGAACATGAGTTAAATGAAAAGCCAGCATGGTCGTTTATCAAAATAGAAGCCTTATTTGCTTCTCAAGAATTGACAGACTCTGCAAAAAAAACGCTAGAGGCCGCCAACCTGGGTCAAAATATCAAAAGCTATGAGATTGCCAATAAAAATTGGATCATTTATGGCTTAAAAGATTTTCAAGCTATCGCAATTGCTGAAAATCTTTGGATCTACCCCCCTTGGTTAGTCCCCCCAAATGCGAAAGAACCATTTATTGTCATTGATCCAGGTTTTGCTTTTGGAACCGGTCAACACGCCACCACCAAGATGTGTTTAGAATGGCTTTCCCAACATGATCTAAAAGGCAAAACCATCATTGACTATGGCTGCGGTTCCGGTATTTTAGCACTTGCCGCACTTAAATTAGGCGCAAAAAAAGTCTATGGGATTGATATTGACCCTCAAGCATGTGATGCCAGTCGACAAAATGCCTCCCTTAATCATATTTTAGAACACCAATTTATCATTGGTGAGCACCCAGAAATCTTACCCAATGACAGTGATATTCTCATTGCCAATATTGTCATGAATCCGTTATTAGCGTTTCGCGATTTCTTCCATGAAAAAGTAAAATCAGATGGTTATCTGGTCTTATCTGGTTTGCTCAACGCCCAATTAGATCCTGTGATAGACCATTACCAACACTGCTTTCAACTTCAAGCCACCCATACTGAACTGGATTGGGGTTGCTTGGTATTTAAACCTATACCCCTTTAATCCAGAGAAAGAGAAGCCGATGCGTGTATTAGGAATTGAATCTTCTTGTGATGAAACGGGTATTGCCATTTACTGTCAAGAAAAAGGCTTGATTGCCAATGCGCTTTATAGCCAAATTAAAGCACATCAAGTCTATGGCGGTGTTGTTCCAGAACTGGCTTCTCGTGATCATATTCGCAAAGTCATCCCATTGCTTGAGCAAGCACTCCTAGAAGCCCAATTAACGCTTAAAGATATTGACGCCATTGCTTATACTGCTGGTCCGGGTCTGATTGGTGCTTTGTTGGTCGGCGCTAGTTTTGCAAAAAGCCTAGCGTATAGTATGCAGGTGCCAAGCATTGCCGTTCATCATTTAGAGGCTCATTTGCTGATTGCTCAAATGGAAGCACCCAAGATTCAATTCCCGTTTTTAGCCTTGCTCGTATCAGGGGGACACACCCAATTGATTTTGTCTAAAGGCCTTGGCGAATATGAAATGCTTGGAGAAACTATTGATGATGCCGCAGGAGAGGCTTTTGATAAAACCGCAAAAATAATGGGTATACCTTATCCAGGCGGCAAGGCATTATCAGAGCTTGCTTGCGAGGAAGCTTTTCTTGACTCAGCACTCAAGCCGTTTCCAAGGCCTCTATTAGATAGACCTGATTTTAATTTTAGCTTTAGTGGCTTAAAGACCCACTGCCTGTATGCTTGGGAAAAATCCGCCAAAGACGCGCAAAGCAAAGCCGCCATTGCGTATGCATTTCAAACGGCAACAGTGGCTACCTTGGTGGAAAAATGTCGACGTGCTGTGGTTCATACCCAAGCCAAACAACTGGTAGTAGCTGGAGGTGTGGCAGCTAATCGTGATTTGAGGGCGCATTTGCATGAGCGGATTTCGCAATGTGAAATCTTTTTCCCGTCCTTGCCCTATTGTACCGACAATGGCGCGATGATAGCCTACACTGGCTTTCAATACTTTAAAAACCAGCGGATTGATAAAGATTTAGCTATCCGTGTCAAAGCCAGATGGCCACTTGTTAAAACTTAACTAAGCTTTCTTCACCTTTCATTAAGCGCTCAATGTTCTGTTTATGCTTATATAAAACCAGTGTGGTTATAAACAATAAAGGAATAAACAGTGCATGCAAATGGACCATAAAAATACTAATAAATGGTGCGGCAATGACCATGACTATCGATGCCAATGATGAGTATCTCTTCAATAATACCAATAGAAACCAAACCAACATGCAGTTAAAGCCAAACAAAAAATGAATCCCAAAATAGCAACCCAAAGCAGTTGCGACTCCTTTGCCTCCTTTGAATTGAAAAAAAAGTGGGTAGATGTGCCCCAATACACAAGCTAGGCTTATCCAGCCTAAAAATGACAGAGAGACTGATAGAAAATGCCCCAATAACACAGGAATAGTGCCTTTTAGCATATCCCCTGCAAACACCATAGCCGCATATTTTTTGCCATGTAAGCGCATCACATTGGTGGCGCCTGGATTCATAGAACCCGATGCTCTCGGATCTGATAACCCAAATAAGCGACAAACCAGAATCGCAGAACACATCGAGCCCGATAAGTAGCCCACTAACATCAGAACCAAACCTGCCAAGACTGACATTTATTCTCCTCGTGCGAATATAAATGTCGAGCATACCATGTTAGTTGCCAAAATCAAAAAAGTAGTCTTATACTTAATCTGAAATCCACGGAGGAAACCATGAACAAAAATACATATGTTGTAGGCGCTATAATCGGCTCTTTAATGTGCAGCATGGCTTGGGCAGGAATTCCAGGAACATATCATTGTGAATCATCTCACCATGGCAAACAGCACAAAGGAGATATCGTTGTCCATAAAATGGGTGACAAATATACCTTTGATATGCGTATGGTAGGAAAAGACAAAAAAATGCATGGTACATTAATGAGCACCAAAGATTCTAAGCGATTTATCAACTCATGGAAGTGTAACAAGGGTGTTGGGATGTCAACATGGACATTTACTGACAAGTCATTAGTGATTGACTCGACACATCTTCGTAAAAATTCAAAAGAAAAAATGCACAAAATGACTCAATGTACCAAAAATTAATCTCATCCAAGTGACGAGTGACCCTAAAAGGTGACCTCGTCACTCCAAAAGAAACTGTTTAATCAATTCATTGTTAAATCGTTGACCCTTGGTTGTAATTTGCCATTGTTTTTCTTCGATATGCACAAGCCCTAAAGACATTGCCTTATGCAAACCGCTCATTAACGTCGATGAGGGCAATCCGGTGCGCTCTGTAAATAATTCAAAAGATACAGGTGTCAGCAATCGTGAGGCATTTAGCATAAACTCAAACAGCCTATCGTTGGGACTAGAAATGATTTTATGCTCGGCAACAAACCCACTTTTTGCATCGATATAACTATTTGGTTGACGAATTTTAGCTCGTCTGCAAATTTGATCGGGCTGCAGGGTTAGTTTTGCATGCGCCCCTGCACCAATACCGAAATAATCGCCAAATAACCAATAGTTTAAATTATGCTGACTTTGACTGTCTACTTTAGAATATGCAGAAATCTCATAACGATCAAAGCTTTCACTCGCCAATAACGCACGACCCTGTTTTTCCATATCATCAAATACCTCCTCATGGGGTTGCACGGGTGGTTTTTTATAAAAAACAGTATTGGGTTCAATGGTGAGCTCATACCATGACAAATGTTCCGTTTGGCAATCGATGGCAAGCTTTACATCTGATAAGGCATCGGTAACTGACTGCCCAGGAAGACCATACATCAAATCAATATTGATACGGGAAAATCCTGCATCTTGAGCCATGTCAATGGCGCTTCTTGCCATGCTGGCATCATGCGCTCGCCCCAATGTTTTTAAAAACCGATTGTCGAATGATTGCACGCCTATGGACAAACGATTGATGCCAAGCGCACGATACTCGCGAAAACGCCCACTATCAACAGCGCCTGGATTGGCTTCTAGAGTGATCTCGATATCTTTAGGAATATCAATCATCTTGGCCAATTGTGAAAACAATTCATCATATGCAGACGGGGAAAATAAACTAGGGGTCCCGCCACCTACAAAAATCGAATATAATTGTGTTCTAGGAACAGATTTTAAATCGTTGGCAAAGTCATCAATTAATCTTGAAATATATTTTGCCTCATCCACATCAGAAGTCTTTTTGTGTGAATTAAAATCACAGTACGGGCATTTCTTTATACACCATGGAATGTGTATATACAGACTTGTGGGTATCGCCATTTTTCATTACAACTTGTTAAAAATCAATGATATCATATTTTCACTGATTAACGGCTATTAAAAGAGAGAGGAAATTAAATGAATAGACGTATAAGAGTAGCAATTACTGGTGCTGCAGGCCAAATTGGTTACGCTTTATTATTTCGTATTGCATCCGGACAAATGTTTGGTTCCAATGTCGATGTAGAACTCAATTTACTTGAACTTGAGCAATCGTTGCCTTCACTAGAAGGTGTTGCGATGGAATTAATGGATTGCGCCTTCCCTCGATTAAAAAATATCACCCTAACCTCCAGCTTAAAGACAGCAATGGATGATGTAAACTGGGCTCTTTTAGTCGGTTCAGTCCCCAGAAAACAAGGTATGGAACGCTCTGATCTGCTAAAAATTAACGGTGAGATCTTTATTGAACAAGGCCGGGCATTGAACAATTATGCCAATCAAGATGTCAAAGTATTTGTCGTGGGCAATCCCTGCAATACCAATTGCTTAATTGCCAAACACCACGCTCCAGACATTCCAAGAAGTCATTTTTTTGCAATGACTATGTTAGATGAGCTTCGTGCCCGTGCGCAATTGGCCATGAAAGCCGATGTTGACATTAGCAATGTCAGTCAAATGACCATTTGGGGAAATCACTCATCCACCCAGTTTCCTGATTTTTATCATGCCAAAATTCATGGGATACCAGCGCCCCAGGTGATTGAGGACCCAGCATGGTTTACTGAGGTATTTGTACCCACTGTACAACAACGTGGTGCAGCAGTCATTAAAGCCCGAGGGGCTTCAAGTGCCGCATCAGCTGCCAATGCCATCATCCAAAGTGTTCAAAATCTTATTAATGACACCCCTGAAAATGAAAGCTTCTCAATGTGCTTGTCTTCTCAAGAGCAATACGGCGTCGATGAGGGCCTGATGTTTTCATTCCCTTGTCATCGTCGACATGGTGCCGTTAGACGTTTTGGTATGGAGCCAGGTGCCGTGGAAGTTATCGAAGATTTAACTTTTAATGCCTACAGCCAAGAAAAATTTAACGCCACATTACAAGAACTCAGAGACGAAAGAAAGATGATAGAATCTCTAGGTCTTCTCGACTAATCATGCCGGGCTTGCCCGGCTTTTTTTGATCTAAAGTCCACAATATGGCATTTTTTTTACTAAAAACCGATTTGTTACTTGACGGGAAAACAAATGCACAATAAAATTGCCAACTCTATCATTTTAATCTTATTTTTTTAAAGAAAATCAATTGAGGGTTATTGAATGCCAACAATTCGCGTAAAAGAAGGCGAAAATCCAGAATATGCACTACGTCGTTTCAAACGTTCATGTGAAAAAGCAGGTCTATTAACTGAACTGCGTCGCCGTGAATTCTATGAAAAACCAACAGCAGAACGCAAAAGAAAGCAAGCGGCTGCAGTTAAGCGTTATCAGAAAAAATTATCCCGCGAAACCATCGGCGCTCGCTCTGCTAAAGGTAGAAGAAGACGCTCATGATCGAAAAAGCTAACATTCAACAAGACCTCCATCAAGCAATGCGCTCAGGTGACAAACCCAAGGTTCAGACACTTCGTTTAATGTTAGCTGCTGTTAAGCAAATCGAAATTGATGAACGGATAGAGGTTGATGAAAATAGGCTGTTAGCCATTTTAAGTAAAATGGCTAAACAACGCCAGGAATCTATTGATCAGTTTCGCCAAGCTCAACGTCATGATTTGGTTGTACAAGAAGAGTATGAGTTGGCTCTCATACAGTCTTATCTCCCCCAAGCACTGAATGAAGCTGAAATATTGGCCTTTGTAGAGGCTGCCATCACCCAAACTGAGGCAACAAGTATTCGTGACATGGGGAAAGTCATGAATGTATTACGTCCACAATTGACAGGGCGCGCCGATCTCTCTAAAGTCAGTGAATTGCTCAAACTAAAACTTCCCTAACTCCATGTCAGGAAACATTCCGCAATACTTTATCGATGAACTCCTAACAGCCATTGATATCGTTGAATTAATTGACGGTTTTGTACCCTTAAAAAAAACCGGCAATAGTTATAGTTGTTGCTGCCCTTTTCATCAAGAAAAAACCCCTTCATTTCATGTCATTCCTCATAAACAATTTTTTTATTGTTTTGGCTGTGGTGCCAGCGGCAATAGCATCAAATTTATGATGCAATTTTCCCATCTTGATTTCCCCGAAGCGATACAACATTTAGCAGAATCAGCCGGTATGCACCTACCTGAATCAACTAACATCAGTCAACAAGCATCGCAAGTCTCGTTTTATGATTTTTTAGAAAAAATTAAACTGCTCTATCAAAAAGAACTCCAACGAAAACCACATGCTTTGGAAGAATACACTCAAAGCCGCGGATTAAGCCAAGTCATGATTGAGCAATTTCAATTGGGTTATGCACCCAGTGAATGGAATTTCTTAATGAAAACATTCCCCAAGCAAACCACCATGCTTGAAGAGACCGGCATGATTGTCCCCAAAGACACAAAGCATTATTATGATCGCTTTCGCCATCGTCTCATGTTCCCATTACACAATCGCAAAGGTAAACTCATTGGTTTTGCCGGTCGCGTCATTGGGCCAGATGATAAACCCAAATACATGAATTCTCCAGAAACCGTATTGTTTCACAAACAAAAAGAACTTTATGGTCTCCATCAAGTGATTAAACAACAGGATCACCCTGATTTTATTGTCGTAGTTGAGGGCTATTTAGATGTCATTGCTTTATTTCAATATGGCATCCCAAATGCAGTAGCCACCATGGGAACGGCCACCAGCACTTATCATTTGCAAATTCTTAATAAATATACTGATGACATTGTTTTTTGTTTTGATGGCGATGAAGCTGGAAAAAAAGCAGCATGGCGTGCATTGGAAAATTGTCTTCCTCTTTATAATCAAATGTCCTCCATCCGTTTTTTATTTTTACCTGATGATCATGATCCCGATAGTTTCATTCGAGAAAAAGGTGTTGATGAATTTTTACAGGCTCTCAAAAAATCCCAACCATTGCATCAATATTTTACCCGCCAACTGTATATGCTTTATGGTAAAAGTGGCACCCAAAAACTAATCCAAGAAGCCCAAAAAGCATTGTCTGTGTTAGAAGATGGGCCAGGAAAAGAACTCCTTATTGAAGAGATAACCCGTATTACAAGGCTTGACCCCTACCGCGTTCGTCAATGGTTTACCCAAACCGCAGAAGCTCCACAAGCCGCCCATGGGCCACAAAAAACCCAAAGTACCCCACTGCGTTTAGCACTTGCCTTACTCATCCAATATCCCCAGTTGTGTCAGCAACTACCACCAGCATTGCTTGAACAATTGAACTGTCCAGAGCCACTGAATATGCTGTTAAAACACCTGAGAAAACAACCCGAACTATCCACGGTTAATTTAATTGAACGATTCCGAGATAGTCTATACTTTGATAGTTTTAATAAATTAGCGATGTTCCCTTTAAACGTACAACAAGAACAAAGACTTCCAACCCTTTTAGAAATTTTTACCTTCTTGACCAAACAAGACACCAATGAAGAAATTGAAGGTCTTTTAAAAAAACTAAGGGAATATGGCTTATCCAACGAAGAAAAGCTTTACCTGCAACAATTATTAAAAACACGCCATCAAAATTGAGCATAAAAATATTACAAAACATACAATTAGATCAATATCCTGCTTTTTTTAGCATAAAACCAGTGAAAATATTGAAATTTCCTAGCAAGTTGAGTTCATCCAAACTATAATTTAGGAAATATTTTTTAAACATTCCTACGTATTGAGCATTTATGGCTATAAATGATAAAGAATCACAAAAATCAAAAGCGACAAAAGAAATTCATGTCGATAAAGAATCACAACAGACACAAATTACCAAAGTGATTAATTTAGGTCGTGAGCAAAATTACTTAACCTATGCTCAAATCAATGATCTACTCGCAAATATTGTAGATACAGAACACTTAGATGTGATTGTTAACAAACTCGAAGGCATGGATATCAAAGTCTTTGAAAGCCCACCCAGTGAAGATGAATTAGCACGGCTAGGTGTAGGCGCCACTGAAGAAATAACTGATATTGAAGAAGCTGCGATGGAATTGGCTTCTGAAGCAGGGCGCACGACTGATCCGGTTCGGATGTATATGCGCGAAATGGGATCAGTAGAGCTTCTAACCCGCGAAGGTGAAATACGTATTGCCAAACGAATTGAAGAAGGCACCATTCAGGTTCTTCGTTCTTTAGCCAGTTATCCGGAAACGATTGATGTATTATTAAATGAATACGCTAAGGTTGCCACAGAAGAAGCTCGATTAAGTGACATCATCATTGGCTTTGTTGATCAAGAACCTGACACTGACGTGGTTGAACTGCTTGCCGAAACTACAACCCTAGAACATGACGCCGTAGCTGTTGAAGAAATCATTGACGATGAAACGGACAGTGAAGCTGTAGTCGCTGTAGAGGATGATGGTCCTAACCCTGAAATTGCCGCCGCCTATTTTTCTGATTTAAAACAACACTTTGAATTGGCAAGTCAAGCGTTAAATCAGCATGGCCGAAATCACCCTACCACTGCAGCCGCTTTTAACCTGATGGCTGAGTCTTTCTTAAAGTTAAAACTCACCTCACGTCAAGTGGATACATTGATGGAGCATTTCCGTCAAATGCGTTTGCAAATTCGTGATCATGAACGCTTAATCATGCGTTTATGTACTGAAAAAGCAAGAATGCCTCGTAAAATATTTATTGATACTTTTCCTGGTCATGAAGCCAACCAAGGCTGGCTTGCTAATATCAAAAAGACATATGAAAAACAATTGGATTTACCTCGCTTAGAAACTGTAGAACACGATATTCTGAAGGCTCAGGAAAAACTCATCCAATTCGAACAACAAACAGGATTAAGTGTGTCTGAGGTACGTGATATTAATCGTGAGATGTCCATTGGTGAAGCGAAAGCGCGACGTGCCAAAAAAGAAATGGTAGAAGCCAACCTGCGCTTGGTGATTTCAATTGCCAAAAAATACACGAACCGAGGCTTGCAGTTCCTTGATCTCATTCAAGAAGGCAATATCGGCTTAATGAAGGCGGTTGATAAATTTGAATATCGTCGCGGCTATAAATTTTCAACCTATGCCACATGGTGGATTCGTCAGGCGATTACGCGCTCGATTGCTGACCAAGCACGTACTATCAGAATTCCAGTGCACATGATTGAAACCATTAATAAGTTAAACCGTATTTCCAGACAAATTCTACAAGAAACAGGACGTGAAGCCACCCCTGAAGAGTTGGCAGAAAAAATGGATTTAAGTGAAGACAAAATCCGTAAAGTGTTAAAAATTGCCAAAGAACCGATTTCGATGGAAACACCTGTTGGTGATGATGATGAATCGCACTTAGGCGACTTTATTCAAGATGAGAATATGCAGTCACCAGTTGAGTCAGCAACGGCTGAAAGCTTAAGAGAAGCAACACTTGAGATCTTAGAGACCTTAACCCCCAGAGAAGCGAAGGTACTACGCATGCGTTTTGGTATTGAAATGAATACCGACCATACCTTAGAGGAAGTTGGCAAGCAATTTGATGTTACGCGTGAACGTATCCGTCAAATTGAAGCAAAAGCATTAAGAAAGCTTCGTCACCCAACGCGCTCTGAAAAATTAAAAAGTTTCCTTGAAATCGATGAATTTTAAAAAAGCACTGGCATTTCGAGGAAATACGATTTAAAATTCATTTTCATATTCGGGCCTATAGCTCAGTTGGTTAGAGCAGCGGACTCATAATCCGTTGGTCCTAGGTTCAAGTCCTAGTGGGCCCACCAATAAAATCAAGTAGTTACGTGTAGTTTTAGAAAGTTAGAAAAAGTCATGTAGACGCAATGTAGACATAATAAAGGGGTTTACTTTGAACTCCTTACCGCTTATAAGTTGAAGTAATCAGGCTCAACTCATTCCCGAAGGCATTAATCAAGAACACAAACCTCGAGAATATGAAGCTTATAAACAGCCCCCTAGGAATAAAATTAGAGTTATGAGTTTTAATCTGGCCCTTATAAAAGGGATACAAGTAGCAGCCGCCAATGAATTGATAGAAAAGCTTTGGTTAGAATCTGAAAAAAAAGATACTCTTTTTCGAGGTCAATCGGATTTCACATTCAGGTTGCTACCAAATTTTTCTCGCCCAAATAGTATCACTCAGCTGGTCAATCAATATCCCTCTCGTGACTTGTTAGAACTTTGGATAAACAGTAGCAGCCTAGAGAAAGCCGTGTTTGACAACCTTCCACCCTACAATTCACTTATTGTAACACCACAAAAAATTCTTGCACTTGAAAACTTGAAGCCCCTCTTTAGACTTTACCAAATAATAATCCTAAATTCCCCAGGAGTTAGGCACTAGGATCGGCTCGGGTTGAAGATCTGCTAATTCAAAGATTTTCTTATGAATTTTTGTTTTTTCCTGAACGATAATTTTACTATCATAGAC
>Ga0247843_1001250_pt1 | contig 53187 bp, 42 predicted proteins | sample LaCruzMarch2017__FD_192420 | JGI IMG/M metagenome (GOLD analysis project Ga0247843, IMG submission 192420) | Freshwater microbial communities from meromictic Lake La Cruz, Castile-La Mancha, Spain - LaCruzMarch2017_8m | ecosystem: Environmental > Aquatic > Freshwater > Lake | place: Spain...
TCTCGCAAAATAGTTCGCAATCCTATTTTATCATTGAAGTTCTTCATCACCGAAAAACCTCCCCAAGCACTTACTTTATCGTCTGAATATTCAATTTTATAACCCAATGTTCTTGTAACTTTTTGTTGCAAGGTAAAAATATTGGAAAACTAATAAAATCAAAGGATTCATGAAATATTAACAAATCAACTGTCTGTTTGCGGTTTAAACCAAACAAACTGATTATTTTGTTTTACTCCTGCGTTGGTTCTAGTAAACAATAATCCACATTGTTTACACTTAAACCTTTGCTTATTATTTTGTGAACCCCACTTTATAACATCAGAACCTTTACAGCCCCAACAGTTCTTTTTTTTGATTTTTCCATATGCAAAAAAAGGATATTGAAACGACTTTCAATATCCTTTACTCAAACCCTTTACTGTATTAGGTTGCAGGCATTTTTACCAACTATTTTTTGCTATTATACCTAATTTTTAAACATTTGCAACAGCGTTGCTAGTTTAGTTTTCAATTCAGTTCTAGGAATAATTTTATCTAAAAATCCATGTTCTAATACAAATTCTGCTGTTTGAAAACCTTTTGGTAAATCTTTACCTATGGTTTCTTTAACAACACGTGGCCCAGCAAAACCAATTAGAGCTCCCGGCTCAGAAATATTTAAATCTCCTAACATGGCATAACTAGCTGTAACACCACCAGTAGTAGGATCGGTACATAAAGATATGTAAGGAATTCCTGCTTTATCCATTAACGATAATTTTGCTGAGGTTTTAGCCATTTGCATTAACGAAAAAGCGGCTTCCATCATACGTGCACCACCCGATTTAGAGATGATTAATAGAGGCGTTTTTGTTTTTAAACAAAAATCAATAGAGCGAGATATTTTTTCTCCAACCACACTTCCCATTGAACCACCAATAAAGCCAAAGTCCATACAACAAACTACTAAGTCATTGCCATTTACTTTGCCATATCCGCTTCTTAAAGCATCATTTAAGCCCGATTTTTTGATAGTATCAACTAATCTGTCAGCGTATTTTTTAGTATCAGTAAATTCTAAAGGATCGCCGCTTACTAAATTTTCATGAAGTTCAGTAAATTGATTTTCATCAAAAATAATTTCGAAATACTCAGCACTATTTATTCTTTCATGGTAACCACAATCAATACAAACATGTTGATGCGCTTTATGATCTTGCGCTGTATGTATTTTTTTACATGACGGACACTTGTACCATAATCCTTCGGGAGTCTCTCTCTTCTCAGTAGTAGTAGTGGTAATACCTTCTTTTAATCTTTTAAACCAACCCATTTTTTATCAATTAGTCAATTAGATAATTAGATAATTAGCCAATTGAGATTTTTATTTTTTTCATTGTCAAATTGCCACATCGGCTCATTGACTAATTAAGCAACTGTAATTGTTTTGTCTAAGTAAACGTCTTGAATCGTGTTTAATAATTCAACTCCTTCTTTCATTGGTTTTTGAAAAGCTTTACGGCCCGAAATTAGTCCTTGTCCACCACCACGTTTATTGATAACTGCTGTAGTAACTGCTTCAGATAAATCAGAAGCACCTTTACTTTCGCCTCCACTATTAATTAAACCAACTTTACCCATATAACAGTTTGCTACTTGGTAACGACATAAATCAATTGGGTGATCAGTCGTTAATTCAGAATAAACTTTAGCGTGAGTTTTACCGTAGTTTAAAGCGTTGTATCCACCGTTTTTATCTGACATTTTTTGTTTGATAATATCTGCTTGAATTGTAACACCTAAATGATTTGCTTGTGATGATAAATCGGCAGCAGTATGGTAATCCACACCATCTTTTTTAAAGGCATTGTTACGAGTATAGCACCATAAAATAGTTGCCATACCTAATTGGTGAGCGCGTTCAAAAGCTTGCGCTACTTCAACAATTTGACGACCAGATTCAGGAGAACCAAAATAAATAGTTGCACCAACTGCTACAGCTCCCATGTTATAAGCATCTTCAACAGTACCAAACATAATTTGGTCAAATTTATTTGGATAAGAAATAAATTCGTTATGATTAATTTTTACTATAAAGGGGATTTTGTGAGCGTATTTTCTTGCAACGGAACCTAGTACACCATAAGTTGATGCAACAGCATTGCAACCACCCTCAATAGCTAATTTTACGATGTTTTCGCTATCAAAATAAATAGGGTTAGGCGCAAAAGAAGCACCAGCGCTATGCTCAATACCTTGATCTACAGGTAAAATACTCATGTAACCTGTGTTTGCTAATCTACCATTTCCGTATAGTTGAGCAAGGCTTCTTAATACTTGAGGGTTACGATTACTATAAACAAATGTTTGATCTATAAAGTTTGAGTTTGGCGTTACAATATGATCTTTAGATATTGTTTTACAAGTATGATTTAATAAACTATCAGCTTGCGCTCCTAATAAGTCGGTAATTTTTGACATAAATAATTTCTTTTTTTAGAGACTACAAATTTAATGAAATATTGGTTAAATTCCATAAAAAAACCCCGAAATTTCGGGGTTTTATAAACATCGTAATATTAAAATTATTCAGCTACTTGTACCATTTTAAATGGAATATTGATAATTGCTTGGTAATCTTCACCAGCCTCTAACATATCTTCATCATCTTCTTCATAATGCCAATTAATAGTAACTGCACTTCCACCTTTATGAATAGCTTCTAATTTTTTGAATACATCTAAAATACATTTAGAAGAACTTGTGTTGAAATATTCTAATTGAATGTTTACAGTAGTTGTTGGCTGAGATGCTGAAGAATACTTGTCTAAAGCGTCAACTAATGGTTTGTAAAACTCAATTGAATTTTCAGGGATTGAACGTCCTTTAATTTCTAATAAACCGCCTTGAATATCAAATGATATAGTTGGTGTTTTTGGCGTGCCTTCGATAGCGTATTTTTCCATAGTGATCTGTTTTTATATTAATTGTGTTTGTGTAACTTTTATAATAAGTGTAAAGAAAGAAACTTTATTGTCAATTTCCAAAAAATCGTACTCTAATTTTTCACCAGTTTTTCTTGCAATATCAATCATCCCTAATCCGCCGCCGCCTTTTAATGACATTTCACCATTATTTAATACTGACTTATAGTAATCTTTTAATTGGTCTTTGTTTAAAGAATTTACTTCATCTAAGCGAGTTTTTAGACCGTGAATGTTTTCGTTTAAGATGTAGTTTCCTGTAATAATGTTGTAAGACCCTTCGTGTTTGGAAATCATAAATATAGCACTTCTATTTTTATCACCGTTAAAGTTAGTAGCATCATCCATATGATGATATAAATTTTGCAAGCATTCAACCAAAACATTATATACTTTTTTCTTGGTTTTAGGCTCCTCTTGCATATTGTCCATCTTATTCTCCATAATTTGAAGAATTGAGGTCAACAATTCAGAGGTAATATCTCCTTTGAAGGACAAGAGAATATTATTCTTGTCCATTTTGTCGTATATATTGAATGCGTCAATCATAATGGATGATTGTAAATCTATTATTTTAATTTAAATGAAATAGTTTGCCCGTTAACTGTGTAAGTAGCGTCATCATCACATGCTCCACTGCCAAAATCAACGGTTCTTGTTTTAAATCCTTCCGGAGTTAAATCTAAACTACCTGAAGTAATAAATTTACAACTTGATTTCTTAATTAAGGCGTTTGTAATAGATGTTGTGAATGCACGACCTTCTCTATTAACACCTGAAGCGTTTCCTGTAATTGAATAAATGTCATCAGCCTCAATGTTTGGTGTGTTTTGACCTCCAATTTGAGTTAATGTTTTAGTTCCTTGATAATCAATATTCCATGAGCCATTTGTGCAGTGACCATTTACAACCTCACAGGTTACAGAAAGAGCATTTGTTCTTGTAATTTTTACTTGACCAGAATAAGTGACAGTTCCGTTAACTAGGAAGTTTACTAAATCAACAGTTATTGTGTTGTTAAATGCAGACCATCTTTTTGCAGTAGTAATTTTTAATGAACCAGTTCTTGGTATTCCATCATTACCAAAGAAACCAGTGTTGTAAGTTAATTGGAATGTAACAGGACCGTTATCATATATACCGTCAGTAGGACTTACATCTAACGTGTCATTTGGACCTGGAGTAGTAACAGATGGTGTATTAATTGCACCTAAAATAGTCCAAGTTTCAAAGGCAGTAGTTCTTTTAATACCACTTTGAGTTATGCCTTTTTCGCTAACAACCGGTTGAATAGACATAAATTGCTGTTCACAAACTGCGTTGTCAACTACAGATTGTGATTCATTATCAACTTCTGTTTTCTTTTTACAAGAATTTAATGTAATAATCGATGCTACGATTAGTATAGACGGTATAATATTATTTTTTTTCATTTTTATTTAGTTTTCGACCAATTAGGCAAAAAAGGTGGTGAATTAATAAACAAATATAAAAAAATATTTTGTTTAAAAAACACTTTTTGATTTTTTTTTAAACTTTTATTCCAATTACTAAAACATCATCTACCTGCTCAAAATTGCCTTTCCACTCATTAAATTGATTTTCGAGTTCTTTTTGTTGCTCAGCAATGCTGTACTGATGAACTGATTTTAAATTATCATGAAACTGACGAACCATAAATTTCTTGCCTTTTGGTCCACCAAACTGATCGGCATAACCGTCGGTAGACATATAAACACAATCATTTTTTTGTAATTGGCGTTTATGGGTTGTAAATATTCTTTCCGAATCTAATTGAGCACCACCTACTGGATATTTATTGCCATCTATTTTTTCTATTTCTCCTTCATCGTTTATGATAACTAATCCTCTAAATGCACCTGCCCATAAACATTCTCTAGTTTCAGTATTCAAGGCCATCATCGCCACATCCATTCCATCATTGGTGTTAACGTCGTTATGTCCTTGTTTTAATGCTCCTTGAACACCTTTATGAAGCTCTTCTAATATTTTTCCTGGATCTGAAAATCCTTTTTCGGATACAATTTGATTTAATAAATTGTGACCAATCATACTCATAAATGCACCAGGCACACCATGTCCAGTACAGTCTACTACAGCAATGATTTTATAATCTCCTTTTTCGCCAAACCAGTAAAAATCGCCGCTTACAATGTCTTTTGGTTTATATAAAATAAACGCATTTTTTAATTTCGAGAAAATTAAATCTTTGGATGGTAAAATGGCTTCTTGAATACGTTTAGCATATTCAATACTACTTGTTATGTCTCTGTTTTTTTCTGCTAATTCTTTTGTTCTTTCAAACACTTTATTTTCAAGGATTTTATTTTCTTTTTTAATAATATTTGTTCTATACCTGAAAAATCCTACTACAGATGCAAAAACAACAATTCCTGAAATTAGGTAAAACCACATTGTTTTCCACCATGGTGGAATTACTTTAATGGTAATCTCGTATGGTGTTTCACTCCAAACCCCATCACTATTAGTCGCTTTAATTTTAAAGGTGTAAGTGCCGCCTGGAAGTTCTGTATAAGATGCGTATCTAATATCAGAAGGAGAAGACCAATCTCGGTCATAACCTTCTAGTATATACATGAATTTGTTTTTTTCGGGTGATATATAATCTAGTGTAACAAACTGAAACGTAAAGTAATTTTCTTTATAGGATAGTTCTATATATTTTTTGAAGATGATACTACTATCCGTTACAACATCTTTTCCTTGTCTGCCAAAAGAATAAATATAGGAGTTTGGAGTAACTTTATTTTCTTTAATTTGACTAGGGTCAAAATAGTTTAAACCTGAAACACCGCCTACTAAGATTTTTCCATCTGAACATAAGAAAGAAGCTCCTTGATTAAATTCGCGTGCTTGGATACCATCTTTAGTATTGTAATTTTTGAAGGCGCTTCCATTAATGTTCTCAATATTTGGATTAAACTTTGTTAAACCAAAATTAGATGGAAGCCAAAGATTATTGTTTTTATCAGGAATTGCATCGTATATATAACTATTTGGTAAACCATCTTTTTCAGTATAAATAGTAAATTGCTTCGTTTTATAATCAAATTTATTTAAACCATTACTAGTACTAATCCAATAAATTCCTTTAGGATCTTTGTAAATATTATTGACAGAATTTGAACTAATGGAGTTTTTATTTTCACTATGTTTAAAGGTAGTAACAAGTGGTTTTTCTGGATTATTAATAAAATTCATAATACTAATGCCTCCATCTAAAGTTCCAACCCAAATAGTGTTATCAGATTTGTTTTCGTAAATACAATATATGCCATCAGAAGATAAACCATTGGCTGTACTATATCTTTTATAATTTAATGTATTTGGATTAATGGCATATAATCCAGTTTCAATTGTACCTGCCCAAACAACATTGTTTTTATCCTGAATTATTTTTGTGATAGTTCCAATTTTGCTGTTTTCGCTCAATATTTTTTTTGAAGTTTTTGTTTTTGGATTGTAAATAATAATGCCTTGACCATAACATCCAATCCAAATATTACCCTCCGAATCTTCTAATAAACTTAAAATAGTTTGAGCTTGGTGCTTTTTTAAAATATCAGAAACATTTATAAACTTAGAAGACTTTTCATCTAAAGTAAATAATCCATCAGCCGTTCCAACCCAAATAGTTTTATCTTTTGTTTGCAAAAAAGAATAGATATAATCGTTTGTTAAGCCATTACTAAAATTATACAATGGGAATTTGATTGAAGATGGGAAGTAAATACAAATGCTTTTGTCTAAAGTTCCTACCCATAAATTTTTTCTCTTGTCCGTTAATAGATAAGAAATTTTATCATTAGAAAGAGAGTTTTGATCGAGCTCATTGTTTTTAATTAAAATAGAAGTACCATTACTGACATTGTATTTTATTAGTCCGCCCCAAGTACCTATCCAAATATAGTTTTCATCTTGGTCTTTTGAGTATGAAACTATTCGACTACTGTATCTAGAGTCAGAACCAAAATCAAAATTGATGATTTTCTCAAATTTCTTTTCATTAGGATTAAATACTAAAATACCATCATCTGAACCGCACCAGATATAACCATTTACTTCAGTAATACAACGAATGTTTATTTTTTCAGAAATATTGACTTCGTTTTTTTTAGTTAAAATGTTTTCTGGTATTTGATAATTGGAGAGTGTTTTTTTACTTGGGTTATACTCGAAAAAACCATTGCTGTTAGATGCTATATAAATATGATTTTTCGAGTCTTTAAAAATATATGTCAAATTATCTGCAGATTCAAGATTTTCTGTTTTAACAACAGAGAATTGCTTAGATGCTTTATTAAATACATTTAATCCTTCGTCAGTTGCTATTAATAAGTCGCTTGAGTTTAAATCAACAATACTTCTTATCGAATTATTTGATAAGTTTTTTGAACCTAATCCAGCTTTGTAATTAGTAAAGGTTTCTGTATATTTATTATATACTGATAAACCTTGATCGTTGGTTCCTACATAAATATAACCTGCATTATCTTCAAACATGCAATTAATGAAATTTGAGGATATAGAAGTTTTAGAATTAAGATCAGTTTTAAATGTTTTAATATGGTACCCATCGTAACGATTTAATCCATCCTGGGTTCCAATCCAAATGAAATCTTGTGAGTCTTGAAATACAGTATTTACTGAACTTGCAGATAAACCTTCATCGATGCTTAAACGTTTGAATTTGATATTTTGAGAATAGCCAAGAGAAATCGCTAACACACATATTAGCGAACACAAGAACAATTTTATCTTTCGGTTGTTTCCTAAAAACATAACAAGTGTATAAATTTAATAAAAATTGTAAACGATTGTTATTTTTTATAATCTTGTATAAATTAAATTATTGTGGATTTAAAAAACAGAAAGGATATCGTTTTTTTAGTTTTAGCTGGTTTCTTTATTACTAATGCTATTGTAGCCGAATTAATTGGAGGTAAATTGGTTCAGTTTTTTGGCCTATTTACCCAAAGCATAGGTATTATATTGTGGCCGGTCATATTTTTATTAACCGATTTAATTAATGAATATTATGGGAAAGACGGCGTTAGAAAACTAACCTACATCACGGTTGGTTTAATTTCGTTTACATTTATTGTTCTTTCTGTGGCTTTAAGTATTCCCGCCACTTCCTTTTCTCCAGTTTCGGATAGTGTGTTTAATACTATTTTCGGACAATCGCAGTGGATTATTGTTGGTAGTATTATTGCATTTTTATTATCTCAATTAGTGGATGTGTATGTGTTTTGGATGTTTAAAAAGGCCACGGGCGACAAGCATATTTGGTTAAGAGCAACTGGTAGTACCATGGTGAGTCAACTTATTGATACTTTTGTAGTGCAGTTTATTGCTTTTGTATTGCCAGGTAAATGGCCTTTTTCTGAATTTTTGGTAAATGCAAGTTGGGGTTATGCATTTAAATTATTTAGTGGCTTTAGCTTTAATACCAATGATTTACCTTGGGCATTATGTGATTGGAAAGTATTTAAAGAAACATACAACAGTTATTATTTAATCACTCAATCAACTCATACCTTGCTGCTGCAGTAACTTTATTCGTAGCATTAAAATGCCACCATTCGGAGGTAATAGTTGTAAAGCCTGCTTTCATCATCACCGTTCTTAGTAATAAACGATTGTTTAGTGCTTCTTGAGATAATTTTCCATTTTCAACAAATTCCTTTTCTCGTTTAGGTTCGCTTAGTTCTCCAAAAAAATCGAAAGCTGTTCCCATATTTAATAGCACATCGTTATCTCCAATAATACCAACATCAACAGCAGCACCATAATTGTGTAATGAAATATCCGAAGGATGAGCTAGGTAATTAATTTTATCTTTTGCTGGCATATCCAATTCGTCCCACATTTGTTTTTGAATATGTAAAGGTCGCACAGCATCAAATACAATAATGCGATAATTTGGGTATTGACTATTTAAAAACTGCTGAGCATTACTTAATTTAATAGCCACTTCGCATGGTAAATAACAATTTTGAAGACCATGATATAAATCTTTATTTAAAAAATTATGTGAGGTAGAGTAGTGGAGTACCACTCGAATATTAGAATCTAAAGAATTAATATTAACCAAGTGTTTACTAATAAACAAACGTTCTAATGCGCTGGTATCATGCGTTTTTGTTTTAGCCTTAGTGAGTTGAAAAATGGGTTCTTGTTTTGAAGCAATGTTTTTTTGGTTGGTGTTGGTTGTACAACTCCAGATTAACAAAGATAAAACGGTAAACACATATTTCATTATTTTACTGGATACACCACATAGTTACGTGGTGTTTCGTATAAGGTAATTTCCAAATCATATTTGATATCAATCTTCACTCGAAGTAATTCATAAATAACCCGAGCAATATTTTCGGCAGTAGGATTTAAGGTTTTAAATTCTACAGTATCTAAATTTAAATTTCGGTGATCAAAGCGTTCTATAATTTCATCTTTAATAAGGTCATTCAATATTTTTAAATCAAACACATAGCCAGTTTGTTCATCTACTTCGCCAACTAATTTTACAATTAAATCGTAGTTGTGACCGTGGTAGTTGGGGTTATTACATAATCCAAAAACTTCATCATTTATTTTTTCGTCAAATAATGGATTATTTAAGCGGTGAGCAGAGTTAAAATTGGCTTTTCTAAATACAGCAGTTCTCATAAAAGTTATTGGTTATTAGAGATTTGTTATTAGACATAAAGGTAATCTGTTTTCAAACAACCAACAACAAATAACAGTGTTTTTTACGTTTTAATGTTTACAATACGTTTCTATTAATTGAATAGCCATTTCGTCGCCCAAGCTATCAGCTTTGTTTAAATCGTCGCAAGCGCCATGTTTGTCTTTACTGGCAAATTTTACAGCCGCTCTATTTACAAAAGCGCCAGCATAATCGTATTTTAGTTTAATGGCATAATCAAAATCTTTTAGGGCTTCAACAAATTGCCTGCTTTCGCCTTTTGCCACACCCCTATAATTATAGCTTACAGGATTCTTAGCATTTAATTTTATAGCAGTATCAAAATCAACAATAGCTCCTGTGTTATCACTTGTTTCAATTTTGCAAGCTCCACGAGAAATAAGTGCTCCTTCTTCATCGGTAAAAACCTCTAAATACACATTCCAATCGGTAATTGCATTTTTATAATCTCTCGACTCAAACCTTGCTTTGGCTCTTGTTTTATATGAATTGTAATTTGGGTTTTCGGCAGGAGCTAATTTTATCGCTTCTGATAATTCTTTAATACAATAGGCATATTCTTTCATAGCAAATCGTATTTCTCCCCTCAAATAAAGAACGTCCATGTATTTTGGTTTCAAGTCTATTGCTTTTAAGCAGGCATCTAAAGCAGGTTTATAGGCTTTACCATCATACATTAGTTTTGCCTGGTAGTAAAATAGTTCAGCGTCATCGGTATTTAATTGTGCTGCCGAATCGAGTGTTGCTTTTGCTTCTTTAAATCTTTTTGTTTCGTAATACAAAATGCCTATGTTTTTTTGGCTTTCGTAATTATCTGGCATTATTTTTTGTGCTGCTTGTAAATCTTTTTCGGCGCCTTTGTAATCCTGTGTTTTTAGTTTTGCTAGTGCCATTTTATTATAAGCTTCTGTATAATCAGGCTTAATTTTAAGAGCTTTCTTAAAAAGAGTAATCGCGTCCTTGTATTTGGAAGAATCCAAAAGCTTACAAGCATCTTTGAAAATCTCAACTTCAGCAGTTTTAGTAGTGTCTTTTTTTTGAGAGAAACAAAACGTAGAACACAGACAAACGAATATGACTAATATTAATGGTTTAATACCGTTCATCAAAAAATATTTTGTTTTTTGTTTTGGATGATTAAATTTACGTAAACAATTTAAATATTAAAAACTATGCCATTCATTATTTTCATTTTAGTCTTCGGATTACTATTAATTTTTTTAAGCTTTGTAACAGTTCAGCAAGGAACTGTGGCTGTTATTACGGTCTTTGGTAAATACCGTAGAATTTTAACACCAGGTTTAAGTATGAAAATACCTTTTATCGAAAAAGTGTATAAAAAAATCTCTATTCAAAATCGTAGTGCTGAGTTAGGCTTTCAAGCAGTTACCATTGATCAAGCAAATGTAAATTTTACTGCTATGTTATTATATGCTGTAGTTAACCAGCAAGAGGAGTCTATTAAAAACGTGGCTTTTAAATTTGTGGATGACAAAAACTTAATGCAAGCATTAGTTCGTTCAATCGAAGGTTCAGTTAGAGCGTTTGTTGCTACTAAAAAGCAATCAGAAGTGTTATCTTTAAGAAGAGACATCGTTGAAGCTGTAAAAGAACAATTAGACGTGATGTTAGAAGAGTGGGGATACCACTTAATTGATTTACAATTAAACGACATTACCTTTGATGAAGAGGTAATGCGCTCAATGGCAAAAGTGGTAGCAAGTAATAACTTAAAAGCTGCTGCCGAAAATGAAGGTCAGGCTTTATTAATTACTCGTACCAAAGCTGCTGAAGCCGAAGGTAACTTTATCAAAATTTCTGCTCAGGCAGAAAAAGATGCTTCTCAATTAAAAGGCGAAGGTATTGCTTTATTCCGTCAAGAAGTAGCTAAAGGTATGGCAGGAGCAGCTAAAGAAATGGAAGGAGCGAAGTTGGATTCATCTTTAATTTTATTTAGTATGTGGACAGAAGCTGTTAAAAACTTCGCTCAAGAGGGTAAAGGCAATGTTATTTTCTTAGATGGAAGCGTTGAAGGCATGGATAAAACCATGAAACAGATGATGGCATTAAATCAAATGGATATAAATCCAAAAAAATAACAGATTCGACGATTATATTTGAAAAATATTTACTTTTTAAATTCAATTTATTATCTTTAATAATCTAAATTAACACAAACACAAACACAAAAAATACGAACTCATGAAAAAAAATCTATTCACACTATTAAGCTTTACCATGCTTGGCTTTAGTGCAATGGCACAAAATGGTTTAAAGTTACATCCTTGTGCTACTTATGAAGCTATGGAAGAAGGGTTTAAAGCAGACCCAAGTTTAAAAGCTAGATATGAAGCGTCTCAGGCGCAATTTGAATTAGATTATGCAGCTGAAATAAATAGAGTTAATACAGCCGCAAAGGTTGCTGTTCCTGTATATACTATTCCTGTTGTATTCCACGTAATGGGTAATTTAAATGTAACAGATCAAGCTTTTACTACTTTGATGACTTATGTTAATAATGATTATGCTAAAACTGGTTCTGACGTTGGAACAATAAATTCTAGTTTCGCATCTTTATATGTGGATTCTGAAATTAGATTTGCTTTAGCACAAAAAGACCCTAATGGAAATTGTACAAATGGTATTATTCGTCATGATAACGATAATCCAACTTGGAGTCAATCAAGTCCTGCTTACCTTTATTCAGGCACAGGAACTAACCGTTGGCCTACAAACAAATATTTAAATATTTATATTGTTGAATGTATTTCTAGTGCAACAATGCCTTGCCCTCCAACTGGAGCATATATTGGTGGTTACACTTATTTACCTGGAGGAACTCCTTATACTACTAATGGCAACATGGGTGATGCTATTGTGATGTTAAGAAATCAAGTTAACGTATCTGGACCTTCAGATGCACGTACAATTAGTCATGAAATTGGTCACTGGTTAAATTTAGCTCATACCTTTGGTTCTTCAAATAACCCAAAATTTGACCCATCAAATATGCCTACTACTACATTTGCATGCAGTACAGATAACGTAGCGGATACTCCTCCTACTGGTGGTTATTTTTCTTTTTGTACGCCTAGTGCATTAGATTGCTCTATACCAAACATTGAAAACATTATGGATTATGCTTCTTGCCCTAAAATGTTTACTCAAGGTCAAGTAACAAGAATGAGAACAGCATTAACAAGTACAACAGGTGGAAGAAATAATTTATGGTCGGCTACAAATTTACTAGCAACAGGTATTACTCCAGGTTACACATGTGCACCAGTTGCAAATTTTGAAGCAAATAAACGTGCTGTTTGTGCAGGAAACTCTTTTACATACACTAGTTTAAGTCAAGTAGGTGCAAGTGGTGGTGTTTCTTGGACTTTCCAAGGCGGTACTCCAGCAACTTCAACATCTACTTCTCAAGTAGTAACTTATGCAACTCCTGGAACTTATTCAGTTGCTATTACTGCTTCTAATACTTCTGGTACTAATACAAAAACAGTGACATCTTTTGTTACTGTTGTTAATCCTGTTGGTGGTGTTCTTGTGCCAGATGCTAATAGCTTTGAGGCAGCTACATTACCATCAAGTATTACAGTAACTAATTTAAATGCAAGTTCTCCAACTTGGATTCAAAATACAGCGGTTGGTGCAAATTCAACAGCTAAGAGTATTTATATTAATAATGCTTCTTCAACTAGCACTCCTGGACATGTAGATATTTTTGAAACACCAGTATATGATTTTTCAACAACATCTAATATTACTTTGTCTTATTATTACGCTTACGCAAAACGTTTAGCAACCCAAGCAGATACTTTTAAAGTTCAATATTCTATTGATTGTGGTGGAACTTGGACAAACATTATTGGTGTTCCTACTACGGCGGCTATGGCAACAGCTTCGGGAAGTGTAACTACAACAGCTTTTGTGCCAACTGCGGCGAAATGGATTTTAAAAACTCATGCTGCTGCTTTATTAGCAGTATTAAATAATAAACCTAGTGTGAAATTACGTTTTGTGTTTACAAGTGATAAAGTAGTTGGAAGATCTAATAATATCTACATTGATCAAATTAATTTAACAGGAACTATTTTAACGACAGGTATTTCTGAGATTGAAAAATCAATGGAATTAGTTATTTATCCTAATCCTACGGCTTCAACCGCTAATGTTGATTTTAATTTAGAGCCTAATAAATCGGTTAAAATTAATTTAGTAGATATCATGGGAAGAATATTAGAAGAAACGACTAAAACAGCTAATAACGATGGACGTATTTCGCATACAATCAATCAAGGTGGTAATTTAGCTTCAGGTATTTACTTTGTAAATATTGATATTAATAACCAACGTATTTCTAAAAAAGTAATTATTGAGTAATTAGTTTTTAATAATATGAAAGCCTCCCAATGTTTTGGGAGGCTTTTTTTATGCTTAAACAAAACTGTTATTTATCAACTAATTTTCAACACTATAATAAGTTTCAACAAAAAATGTAAATATTTGTTATGTACTTATAAAAACAAATGATATGTCTGAAGAGATAGAAAGAACAGAAAGAGAAGATTTATTTTCTAAAGCCGTAAAAGCTGGAAAACGCACGTATTTTTTCGACGTGAAATCTACAAGAGGAAACGATTACTACTTAACTATTACTGAGAGTAAAAAGCGTTTTGGTACTGATGGTAAGTTTACTTACGAGAAACATAAAATCTTTTTGTACAAAGAAGATTTTGAGAAGTTCATGGAAGGTTTAAACGAATCTATTGAAGTGATTAAAGAAAACGCTCCTCCAATTGTGGATAGAGAGGCATATTCCGACAGAGAATCTTCTTACTCAGATAAAGGAGCATCTTCATCAAATGAAGAAGTTAGTTTTGATGATTTGGGAAAATAATAAATTAAAAATACTTTAAGCAGTTATTTAACTTAAGTTAAATAACTGTTTTTTTGTTTGGTTTTCCCAAATAAAAATCAAAGGTTTATTTTAAATCTTTTTTATTTAGTAAGTAAACTCACTATTTAAAATATTTCTGCAAATCTCCTGAAGATGGTCTTGGAGCAAGGGCATCAATAACTTTTTGATTTTTATCTAAAACAATATAACGTGGAATAAATTTTACATCATAATTGCTAATTTGTTTTTCTTCTTCTTTTCCTAGAAACATATTGTTTTTAAATCCATAGTCAGTTGCCATTTTTACCCACTTTTCATTTTCGCAAAACAAACCAACACTTACAAAATTAATATCAGTACCGTATTTTTCTTCCAAAGCTTTAAAACTTGGCATTTCAGCTTTGCAAGGTCCACACCAAGTTGCCCAAAAATCAATTACAGTTATTTTTCCTTTAAATGCTGAAATTTTAATTTTTTTACCTTTTAAATCAACACCTTCAAAATTGATCCCATCAGTACCTATAAGATTTGCTATTTTTTTAGTAAACACAAAATTATCTTTAATATAATTTACTGTTTGATCAGCAGATTTAAGCTTAGAATCGATATAATTATTTAATTCGGGTATTTCTTTTCTATAATCCTCCAAAACACTTTTAAAATTTCCATAGGCCTCGCGCATATATGAAAACACAACAGATGTATCGGTATCGGTATTGTATGCAAAAGCAGAGTTATTGATTATTTCTTCTGTGATTGTTATATTTTTAATTACATTATTTTTTTCAGACCCTTTTCCGGTATACATAATTGTTTCGTCAAATAATTTAGTATTTAAAGTTAAATTAATATCATCGTTCGGATTTAGTAATACTGTAGTCTGCTCATTTCCATCATAAAATATAACCTCTGTGGCTTCTTTTAAATTTATAGCCATCGAAAAAGTGCCATCTTTTTTAACATCAGACGAATCAAGAAAAATTTGACTCATTTGCCCATCAGGCTTATCTGCTTTAAACACATATAAAAAACATTTATTATGTGTTTGATTCGTTATTTTCCCTTTTAAAAAAGTGTTATTTTGTGCATAAACTGATGTAATAGATAGAAATGCAATTGTGAATATTTTAGTCATATTTTATATTTTATACCAAGATATGTTATTATTTCAAATGGTTCATAACTAATTTAATTTATTATGGTATTCATAATTTTTTTAAATGAAGTTAAATAATGGACTTTTTATGTAAATTTTCTTTTTTTTTCGATTTTATACTTAAAAAAGTTAATTAATTCCTAAATTCGTAACGCAAATTTGAACTTCCAATGATGCCCACATTATTAAACATTAATCACTTATAATTTAACACTCAATCCTATGGCATTTGACATTGAAATGATAAAGAAGGTTTACGCTAACATGCCTGCACGCATTGAAGCAGCGCGTAAAGCCTTAGGTCGCCCTTTAACTTTAGCAGAAAAAATCTTGTATTCGCATTTAGATGCTGATATGAAATTAACAGATTACCCTCGTGGTGCTTCTTATGTTGATTTTAATCCAGATAGAGTTGCTATGCAAGATGCAACAGCGCAAATGGCTTTATTGCAATTTATGCAAGCTGGTCGCCCAACGGTAGCTGTTCCTTCTTCAGTTCACTGCGATCACTTAATTCAAGCAAAAGCTGGTGCTGCAACAGATTTAGATAGAGCAAAACACGAAAGCGAAGAAGTATTTGATTTCTTAGCTTCTGTATCCAATAAATACGGCATCGGTTTCTGGAAACCAGGTGCTGGTATCATTCATCAAATTGTATTAGAAAACTACGCGTTCCCTGGTGGAATGATGATTGGTACCGATTCTCACACAGTTAACGCCGGTGGTTTAGGGATGATTGCTATTGGTGTTGGTGGTGCTGATGCTTGCGACGTGATGGCTGGTTTACCTTGGGAACTAAAAATGCCAAAATTAATTGGTATTAAATTAACGGGTAAATTAAACGGATGGGCAAGTGCTAAAGATGTTATCTTAAAAGTGGCTGGTATTTTAACTGTAAAAGGTGGTACTGATAAAGTGGTTGAATATTTTGGTGAAGGAGCTATCAGCTTATCTTGCACAGGTAAAGGAACTATTTGTAACATGGGTGCTGAAATTGGAGCAACCACTTCTACATTTGGTTATGACGAAAGTATGAGCCGTTACTTAGCTGCAACTGGTCGTGCTGACGTAGCTGCTTTAGCTGATGGTATTAAAGAACATTTAACTGGTGATGCAGAAGTATATGCAAACCCTTCTAACTATTTTGACGAAGTCATTGAAATTAACTTATCTGAATTAGAGCCTTATGTAAACGGACCTTTTACTCCAGATTTAGCAACACCTATTTCTCAATTAAAAGAGGCTGCTGAAAAAAATGGCTGGCCTTTAAAAATTGAAGCAGGTTTAATTGGTTCTTGTACAAACTCTTCTTACGAAGATATTTCTCGTGCAGTATCATTAGCAAAACAAGTATCTGCTAAAGGATTAAAATCTAAAGCAGAGTTTATGATTAATCCAGGTTCTGAGCAAATTCGTTACACCATTGAGCGTGATGGTTTCTTAGATGTGTTTGCTGAAGTAGGAGCTACTGTATTTACTAACGCTTGCGGACCTTGTATTGGTATGTGGGATAGAGTAGGTGCAGAGAAACAAGAAAAAAATACCATCATTCATTCTTTCAACCGTAACTTTGCGAAACGTGCGGATGGAAATCCAAATACTTATGCATTTGTAGCTTCTCCCGAAATTGTAGCAGCAATGGCTATTGCAGGTGATTTAAGTTTCAATCCTTTAAAAGATACTTTAACTAATGAAAAAGGAGAGCAAGTTAAATTAGACGAACCAACTGGTTACGAATTACCTCCTAAAGGTTTTGCTGTAGAAGATGCAGGTTACCAAGCTCCAGCAGCTGATGGAAGTAAAGTAGAAGTATTGGTAAACCCAACTTCTAAACGTTTACAATTATTAGATCCATTTGCAGCTTGGGAAGGTGTGGAAATGAAAGGTTTAAAATTATTAATTAAAGCTAAAGGTAAATGTACAACGGATCATATTTCTATGGCTGGTCCTTGGTTAAAATTCCGTGGTCACTTAGATAATATTTCTAACAACATGTTAATTGGTGCGGTTAATGCATTCAATGATAAAACTGATAACGTAAAAAACCAAATTACTGGAACTTACGAAGGTGTGCCTGTAGTACAACGTGCTTACAAAGCTCAAAATATCGGGTCGATTGTAGTAGGTGATGAGAACTATGGTGAAGGTTCATCTCGTGAGCATGCAGCGATGGAGCCTCGTCATTTAGGTGTTAAAGTCGTATTAGTAAAATCATTTGCTCGTATACACGAAACTAACTTAAAGAAACAAGGTATGTTAGGAATTACATTTGCTAACAACGCTGATTACGATAAAATTAAAGAAGACGATATCATTGATGTATTAGGTTTAACAACATTTACTCCTGGACAACAATTAACGATTGCTTTAAACCATGCAGATGGTAGCAAAGAAGAATTTAAAGTAAACCATAGCTATAACGCTCAACAAATTGAGTGGTTTAAAGCAGGTGGCGCTTTAAACATTATTCGTGCGAGTGTAAAAGCTTAATACTTAGACGTGAACCTGAGCAGAGTCGAAGGGCAGCATCTCAGTTCTTAAAAATAAAATCCCTCTGTTGTATAACAGGGGGATTTTTGTTTTATAAAGGTTTATGTATATATTTAAGTAATAGTAAATTATGAAAAAAACGCTTTCACTATTAATCGTATTTATACCTATGTTTTTGTTTTCTCAAACAAAAGATGAGGATTTAATTTTTTTCAAAATTGATAGTTTGAAAAAAGTGGCTATTGGACAGAAAAATGATACAAATAAAGTAAAAACGTTTTTTAGAATAGGTGTAAGCTATAGTGAATTATTAGAGAAATATCCTGAATTAAATGATAGTATTGATTGTTATTTTTCAAAATCTGAAATACTATCTAAAACTATAAAATTTCAAAATGTCTATGCAAAAAGAGTTTTACGGTATTGTAGGTATATAGATTTATACGTCAGTAAACCAAGCCAGGAGGCAGTTAGGAAAATCAGACTTTGCTATCAAGCTATTAAAATATATAGTGAAATAAAAGATACAACAAATTTGATTGGTGTATATAATAATTTAATTTTTCTCTATAATACTATTGGTGATTACGAGAAATCATTGGAATTATCTAGAACTGTTTTACAAATACTTATACATGTAAAAGATGAAAAGCAAATCATATATGCCCTTGAAACCCTTGGAGACTCTTTTTATCAATTAAATCAAACTGATAGTTCTTTATACTATTATAAACTGATATTTAAAAAATTAGAGACATTGTCCTCAGATAATAAGCGTGAACTATTTGATATTAAAGTTGGAATAATAAATGATATATGTGATTTATATTCCGAATATGGAAATTATATAAGAGCATTGCTTTTCTTTAAAGAAAATGAGGATGTAGTTTTGTCATGTAGCGATACATTGGAAGAGCAATTATATGAGATTGTTCGCGCAGGCAGCATTATAGGAAATGCGTATATGCAGCTTAAAAATTATTCTTCTGCCGTTTCTTGTTTTGAGAATACAATAATTAGATATAATAATGGTATTGATATTTACCATCGTTCCTGGGAAGAGTTGTCGAATTTATATTATCTCTATGGGTCAACTCTTAAAGAAATGAACTCGTATCCAAAAGCCATCGAAAAACTTAATATGGGTTTAAAGTATGCTGGATCTAATTACTCTAGAAAAGCAGAAGTGTTAAGTGAGTTAGCAGATACATATCAAAAAAGTGGTAATTTAGCAAAGGCACTGGCAGTTTATAAAGATTTTTTAAATGCAAACGATAGTTCAATAATTATGAATAATCGTGAAAGTAACATTAAACAGGCTGCACTTATTAGCTCGGAGTTTGATTTTAAAAACCAGATAGAAAATGAACAACTCGAAAATCAAAAACAAAAGTTGATCTCCGAAGAAAAAAATCAAAAACAAAAATTAATTATCTGGACTACGATTTTTGCAATTGTAGTTTTGATAGTCGTCGCTTTTTTTATTTTAAGAACCTTGTTAACCACACGTAAGCAGAAGAAATTAATTGAAATTCAGAAAACGGAAGTAGAAGAACAAAAACATGTCATAGACGAAAAACACAAAGAGATAACCGATAGTATCAATTACGCTGAACGTATACAACGTAGCTTTTTAGCAACAAAAGAACAATTAGATAATAATTTAAGTGATTACTTCATTTTATTTAAACCAAAAGATGTTGTCAGCGGAGATTTTTATTGGTCTCACACCTTACAAAATGGCAACTTTGCTTTAGTAACCGCAGATAGCACAGGGCATGGTGTACCTGGTGCCATTATGAGTTTATTAAATACATCCTCAATTGAAAGAGCCGTTGAATTGGGAATAAGTGAACCCGCAGAAATATTAAACCATACCCGTCAAACTATTATTGAGCGATTAAAAAAAGATGGAAGTGCTGAAGGTGGTAAAGATGGAATGGATTGTAGTTTGATAAGTTTTAATAAGGAAAAATCTAAATTTGCATATGCAGCTGCTAATAATCCTATTTGGATAATTAGAAATAAAGAACTCATTGAACTAGCACCTGATAAAATACCAGTTGGTAAACACGATCGAGATTCTGTTTCGTTTACCCAACACGAAGTAGAAATACAAAAAGGCGATATGATTTATACCTTAACGGATGGTTTCCCTGACCAATTTGGTGGACCAAAGGGCAAGAAGTTTATGTATAAGAAATTAAAGGAAATGTTGATTACGATTGCTCACAAACCAACAGCAGAACAGCAAACTGTTTTAAAAGGTACATTGAAGGATTGGATGGGGAACACGGAGCAGGTTGATGATGTGACGATAATTGGGGTTAGAGTGTAGTCCTATCTCGTGTTTTATAAAGTTTTTTATTAATCCTTTTTTTGATATAATTTCACTTAATTTAAATCTTACAAGATATTATGTAAAAAACAACTATCTTAGTTATCATGAAAATGACAGCTTTATTTGTTCTGTTTTTCGCTCAATTAGCGTTATCTTCTCAAACGCTAAAAATTTCCATTACAGGTCTTCGTAATAATTCAGGCTCCGTTATTTTAGGCTTTTATAATAATGATAAAGACTTTGCCGCAGAAACGCCACTGTTTACAAAAGTAGAATCAAAAGCCACTACAGTGAATCATGTGCTCACATTAAACTACACTGGAATCAAACCAGGAACTTATGGTGTGGTGATGTTAGACGATGAAAATAATAATAACAAAATGGATTATGGTTGGATTTTACCCGAGGAAGGTTATGGCTTTTCTAATTACAACCATTTTGGCTTAACTAAACCTAAGGTAAGTAAATTTAGTTTTACAATTACTAATGAAAATAAGGTGGTAGAAATAAAAGTGCAGTATTTATAGAAGTTCATTACATTGTAAATTAGGTTATTCAACTAATTTGATTACCTTTACACTACTTCTTTTGAAGGTTGTATCACAATCTGGTTTGTTACCCTCAGTACAATTCATTAATTATCATACATTTTCTTATTAAGCAATAAGGAGTTATTTTATGTTTAAATAGCTCAAATAATAAACCCGCTTGCCACATTGGTAAGCACAAAAACAATAAAAACAAATGAATAAAGGAACAGTGAAATTTTTTAACGACGCAAAAGGCTTCGGATTTATTAAAGGTGATAACGGACAAGAAGTATTTGTTCACGCATCAGGATTAGTACATGAAATTCAAGAAAACGATGAAGTAACTTACGATGTGCAAGATGGCAAAAAAGGCTTAAACGCGATTAATGTTACTAGAGTATAATTATACCTTAAGTTAAAAAACAAAAAAACCTTCTACTGTTTAGTAGAAGGTTTTTTTGTGGATTATCCTTTTATAATCAATACATGACTTAAATTAAATAAGTTTAGTTTTGTATGATCAATGCGATCAAAGTCTTTGGAATAAAGGTGAAATATTTTTAGGTAAATACAGCTAATGTTTGGGTTACATATCAATCAATTGATGAAACTTACCATGTTCTAATATGTATTTTTTGCCTTCAAATTTTAGTATTTGCCCTTCGCTAATGTTAACCATGTTTTCTATATCCTGTTCAATACTATGAATACTACCCTTGGTGGCTCTTGCCAAATCTAGATAATCTGTATTAACTATAAAATTGTTAGTGCCGCAAATAATAATATGGATGGGTTTATTGATTTGCTTTATTAATTCAAAATCTTTGATATTAGCAAAATTGTCGGCAATCATTACGAATTCTTTTGCATGAGGATTATTTTTGATTGCAATAAGTAAGGCTTCGCAGTTATTTTCGGGAGCATCTCCACCGCTGCCTGAATTCATAGCCTTTTGAATAGTTTTTTCAACTGCGTCATAGTTTCCAGCAGGTATATTATATATACCGCCAGTGCTACCAATTTTCTTTTTCCTGTCGGGTTTATTGTCCCCATCATTAAAAAAAGTAAAATAGTTTATTTTATTTCCAATACAATTTAACTTATACCATAGTAATAATTGTGTTGTATATGGAGCCATGCTGCCTGTAACATCACATACAATTGTTATTTCGTTCCAGTTAGGATGCCGTCTGAGAACTGAAAAAACAGTAGAGTCGTTCAGGTTTCTTTTTACAAATGACATGGCATCTTTATTACGGATAAATTTATGATATTGTTTGCCGACTCTTACTGTATCAACTTTAATAGCGAACTGAACTCTTCTTTTAAACACGCCTTTTTTTTCGTATGTAATTCCTTTTTCGGCTTTACGTTTTGATACAGGTAAATAGTAGCCCGTTTTAACGTTCTTTTTTCTAACACGTTTTTTGTAAACAGTATACACCGAATCGTATCCTAAGGAGTCAGATTTCATCATTTTGCTAATACCAACAATTTCTTTACGAGTATCTTCTTTTGATGGTTTGGGTTTATAGGTAATGATAAAACCATGAAAGTATTCACGGGCTTCTTCCTCAGTTTTGCAATCGTTTTGCGCCTTAAATTCCCATACCACAAATGATTGATTGAATAAATCAGGGAATATTTTCTTTAAGTTTTGAATACGCTCACGATTTAGTTTTGGTTGACTAAATGTTTCTGAAATTTGAAATGCCGTATAGTATAATTCCACTTTTAATATACCAGCATCTTTTAATATGCTAATATCCCGCTGATTTGTAATTTCTGGCGAGTTAAAATCCATTTTAAGTTTAAGCGTTTGATAGATGCTTATATCTTCCTTAAACTTGTGGACATATGTTGGTTTTATGAGCAAAAGATCATCAATTTTTAGTTTTTGACTAAAAAGAGAAAATGTAATAAATATAAAGCTTAGGAAAGTAAATAATTTTTTCATAGGGGCGGATTTTAATTCTATAATGCTACTGACAAATAAAAGTTACAAATTGCTATTTCATTATGAGTAAATGTCTCAGATCAAGGACATCGCCATTACGCGAAATTAATTGGATGAAATGAAAGCCATATTGTGTTTCAAATACTTCAGAGATTTCGCCTGGTTTTAATTTGAAAGCTACATTTTCAAATTCAGTTACCATCAAGCTGAGTGAAAATTATGATACTAAAGATTTTTTGTTTTATTCAAAAGCTATTCTAGCCCTTTGTGAAAAACATCTTCAAAATAGAAACATTAGCCATAAAATGAAGTTATTTTCTTTAAAGAATAAGTCATTTGCTATTAATAATATTGGGTTTGTTTTTGATACGCATGGAGATATAGCAAAGGCCTTAGAATACTATCATCAAAGCTTAAAAATTGATGGACAAATTAAAGACACCCTAGAGATGGCCACTGGAATATGTAATATGGCGTTCGTATTGACCGGGCAAGGTGAAATTAAAAAACGCTCGAATATTACGATAAATGTTTAATGCTCTTTAAATCTATAAATGATAAAATTGAGATAGTAACCGTATACAATGGATTACCTATGCTCGACGAATACAACGAGCTTTGATTACACCTGAGGCTTATATTGACAAAGTATTGAATAAACTAAACAAGAATAGTTAAGCTCTCTAACTAGGCTTCTTTAAATGCTTTATTTAATCGTTTCAATAAAAACATCATTAATATAAATGCAAATAGTAATAAGGCAAAGTTTAACCAAAAGAAATTGGCTTTATCATCAAACTTGTCCCAATTTTTTGCTAATACACCACTCATTTTATTTCCAATAGAAGTTGCTAAGCTCCAACCACCCATCATTAAGGCTGTAAAACGAACGGGAGATAATTTTGATACCATCGATAATCCCATTGGACTCAAACACAACTCACCAATAGTTATAACGCCGTAACTTCCAATTAACCACCAAGCACTGGCTTTACTTATGCCGTTATCTGTATAATGAACGGCAGCTACCATGACTAAAGTTGATAAGCCGCTAATTAATAAACCATAAGCAATTTTAGTTGCCGTGGTAGGTTCGATTTTTCTCTTTCTCAAGAATCCAAAAAATATAACAACCAATGGAGTTAATATAATTACAAAGAAAGGATTTATGGATTGAAATAATTCAGTAGGAACTAGCGTTAAATTTTCGCCAGGGGCTGGATATTTTTCGGGAGCTAAATTTTTGAAGTAAGAAGGGTAATCAACACATTTTGTTGGATTACCACTGGCATCTTTAATTCTTCTAAAGTGTTCGTCTAATTGAAATACGGTATCATTTTCGGCAACTACTGATTTATCACATAAAAAAAGAGAGTCAGCTAAAGGAACTAAAGCCGTTGGCATTGCTCTGTCGGTATAAGAATTAGCGTATGTGGTCAATGCAGTTCCATTTAGTTTGAAAATTGCCCAAAAAATAATTACGATTCCAAAAATGGTATACATAGTACCAACTGGTTTTTTTTCTTCATCGCTACAGCTTTTATAAATACTAGCATAAAAATAAACAACAGGAATACATGCACATAAAAAGGCATCTGTGCTATCGCTTCCAAAAATAGTATCTGGTATAAACCATCCAGCTAAACCAAAACCAAGTGCAACAGCTAGTACTTTTAAAAAGCGCATAATGATTGGCTTATCTTCAGGAGTAGGTTCTTTTCTTACGTCCACATGTTTGTAATGTTTCATTCCTGCCCAAAAAGTAATTACACCTAAAAACATACCAACACCAGCTGCAATAAATGCCCAGTTCCAGCCGTATTTTATGCGCATATAAGCAGCCACAAAATTACAAACGAAAGCACCAATATTGATACTCATATAAAATAAATTATAGCCCGTATCTTTATTGGCTTTATATTGTGGGTCGTTATATAAATTACCAAGTAGTGTAGAAATGTTTGGCTTAAAAAAACCGTTCCCAACAATCATAATTAAAAGTGCCGTATAAAAAGCCCATTCTTCATGAATGGATAATAAGCAGTAGCCAATACCCATTAAGATTCCTCCTAAAGTCACAGCAAAACGGTAGCCCAATTTCATGTCGGCTAATAAGCCACCAATAAAAGGTGTTAGGTAAACGCAGGCAATAAAGGTTCCAAATACATCTGAAGCTTTTGCATTTTCCCAACCAAAACCACCAGTTTTTGTATCGGTCATGTATAAAAAGAAAATTCCAATCATTAAGTAATAACCGAAGCGTTCCCAAAATTCAGTAAATGCTAAGAAGAATAGTCCTTTAGGATGTTTTGAAGTAAATGACATAAAAATGTTTTTTTATAAATATAAGAGAAAGAGATTTATTTCACAATAAAAATATTCTTTAAGAAAGCACCTTGAGTTTTGGTATTGATAAATTCGATACTAATATTTTTAGAAGGTGTGCAATTCCCTTCCAATAAGGTATTAAAAACAGAATCTGGTTTTGAATGAGAATATTTCATTCCTGAAATATGAATCAAACGATACAGGGTATCAGTATCTGTTTTAATGAATTGTCCGTTTTTAAGAAAAATCTGAATATTGTTTTTTAAACTATCTGGTAGTTTGATGTAAAATAAATCAGATTTGTTTTTGATAATCGTATCCGTCTTTATGCCTTTTTGAAAAAACAGAAAACGATTATCTTCTTTTTTTACTTTAAGGCTATATTGTGCGGATGAGGAAAGGGAAACGAAAAGTAATATGGAACAGATGAATCTCATAGTTATTTTACACTGGAGTCTCCCTGTCCGCTAGCTGGCGGATTAGGGTCTTAGAGATTCTGAAACAAGTTCAGCATGACCATTACTTCAAAGCCTCAATTAATTTCTCAGCTAACTCTACACCAATACGTTCTTGTGCTTCGTTAGTAGCAGCTCCAATGTGAGGCGTTAAAGATATTTTAGTATGTTTTAAAATAGCTTCGTTAGGCGTTGGTTCGTTTTCAAATACATCTAAACAAGCATGGGCGATTTTACCAGAGTTTAGTCCGTTAATTAAATCAGTCTCATCAATTACACCACCACGTGACGCATTAATTAAAATCACACCATTTTTCATAGCAGTAATTTCTTTTTCGCCGATCATTTTTCCTCCTGGTACATGCATCGAAATCATATCTGAATTAGAAATTAATTCTTCCATCGAAACAGTATTGATTTTTACATCTACACCATTAGTTCCATGAATATCTAATTTTAAAGCAGCTTCTTTTACAAATGGATCATAAGCCAATACTTTCATGCCGCAACCTAAGGCGATTTTAGCTGTGTATTGTCCAATACGTCCAAAACCAATAATACCTATGGTTTTATCACGCAATTCAATTCCTTTCGAATAATTTTTCTTTAATTCATCAAACTTTGTGTTACCAACGTTTGGCATATTTCTATTACTATCGTAAACAAAACGCACTGCATTAAATAAATGAGCAAATACTAATTCGGCAACCGAATTACTTGATGCAGCGGGTGTATTAATTACTTGCAATCCTTTTGAACGAGCGTAGTCCACATCGATATTATCCATACCAACACCGCCACGTCCAATTACTTTTAAATTTGGACAAGCATCAATTACATCTTTACGAACTTTAGTGGCGCTACGAACGGTTAATGCCACATAATTTTTAGCATTAATTTCAGAAGCTAAATTTTCTTGTGCTACTTTTTCAGTTACAACAGTAAAACCAGCTTTTTCTAATAAACTTTTTCCTACTGCATCAATGCCATCGTTGGCTAAAATTAATTTACTCATAGTTTTTTTTTGGTTTTTGTCTTCGACTCCGCTCAGACTGACATAAATTAGGTTGATTATTTAAGTTGTTCAATAATTGCTTCAATGCTCATGCCATCAGCTTCTGCTTTATAATTACGAATGATACGATGTCTTAAGATAGCATTTGCTACAGCCTTTACATCTTCAATATCTGGACTATATTTTCCATTAATAGCAGCGTGGCATTTTGCTCCCAATACTAAAAATTGAGAAGCTCTTGGTCCAGCGCCCCAAGCTAAATATTTTTTTGTTACTTCTGAACTAAACTCAGAATTTAAACGCGTTTTGTTTACCAATTTTACGGCGTACTCTAAAACATTATCCGCTACAGGTATTTTACGAATCACATTTTGGAAATATAAAATTTCTTCAGCAGAAATAATTTTATTTAACTGAACTTTAGTATCTGTTGTGGTTAATTTAACTACTTGTAATTCTTCTTGAAAGCTTGGATAATCTAACCACACGTTAAACATAAAACGGTCTAATTGTGCTTCGGGTAGGGGATAGGTTCCTTCTTGTTCAATTGGATTTTGTGTTGCTAAAACAAAAAATGGATTTCCTAATTCGTACTTTTTACCAGCTGCAGTTACACAACGTTCTTGCATGGCTTCTAATAAAGCTGCTTGCGTTTTTGGAGGTGTACGGTTAATCTCATCGGCTAATACAATATTGGCAAATAAAGGACCTTTAATGAATTTGAAATTACGTTGTTCATCTAAAATTTCAGAACCAACAATGTCGCTTGGCATTAAATCGGGTGTAAACTGAATACGGTTAAACGATAAACCTAATACATCGGCAATGGTGTTAACTAATAATGTTTTAGCCAAGCCAGGTACACCAACTAATAAACAATGTCCTTTACAAAAAATAGAAATTAAAACGTTTTTTACAGTGTCGTTTTGTCCAACAATTACTTTGCCTATTTCTGCATTTAATTCTTTGTATTTTACAACAAAAGCATCAATAGCTTCTACGTCGTTTTTATAGTTCATACTATTTTATATTAAGGATTAATAATCCAATTATATTCCAATTTGCAAGCATTAAATTCTGGATCAATTTTTATATAAGTAGATTTTGATTTTTTTGTAATCCAATTTTTGATCAATGTTTTTTGTCTATCAAAAGAAGCCATATTTAATAATCGAATATAGTCATCTTGCATATTGGCTTTATGAGGTTCTGTTCTTGATTTTAAATAAACAATACGCCAAGCTTGTTTTGCATCTGCTCCAACATGATTAATAACTGGGCTTACATCACCAACCTTCATTTGGTTTTCTAACATAAACACTAAGTTTTGATCCATCTCAGCAATTTCATCTAATTCCCATCTAGTACTATTAGCGTTTGGATTTATTAATAACCCTCCACTTTGTTTTGTGTCTTTATCTGAGCTAAATTTTAAAGCAGCATCTTCAAATTTAATTGTACCGCTAACAATGGCATCTCTAATACTATCTAATTGTTCTTTGGCTTTAATTAATTCTAACTGAGAAATTTTAGGCGACATTAACACATGTCTTACATCCACTGATTCTCCTTTACGAGCCACTAATTGCATAAAGTGGTAACCATAGGTCGTTTCAAAAATTTCAGAAACCTCTCCTTGTTTTAATCTAAATGCTACCGCTTCAAATTCAGGAACCATTTGTCCACGCATTACAGATTCGTAACGACCACCATTTTTTGCAGAACCAGGATCTTCACTATATAAAGCTGCAATCACGCTCATGCTTTCTCCATTTACAACACGTTGTCTGTAAACTTCTAATTGCGCTCTAACAGCAGTTTTAGCTTCATCGGTAATAGGAGGTTTTCTAACAATATGCCCTAATTCTAATTCAGAATTTACTAAAGGTAAACTATCAATTGGAAGGGTGTTGTAAAAGGCTCTTACTTCGCTTGGTGTTAGTTTTGCTTCACCAGTTACTTTTTGCTGCATTTTTTGAGCTAACAATTGATTGCGAACATCATCTATCAATTCATCTTTAAATACACTGATACGTTTATTATAGAACGCTTCAAATTTTTCTTCGCTACCTAACATCCCAACGTAATACTGAATACGTCTATCTAATTCCCCATCAACTTCAGCATCGGTAGCAGTAATACTATCTCTATCTGCTTGGGCTAATAATAATTTTTGAAACAATAAATCTTCAAATATTTTGCAACGAGCATTTTCTGCAAGTTCCTTTTTTTCTTTTTGTTGAATTAAATTGGTTTCTATTTCAGATAATAGTAAAGGATTTTTGCCAACAATGGCAACCACTCTATCCAAAACTTGAGGTTGAGCGTTTGATATGCATACTAAAAATAAAAGGGCAATACTAAGTTTGATGTTCATTTTACTAAGTTAATTATAAATTTCTAATTCTTTATTTGTTTTAGCTTTATCAAAAAAATCTTTTTTAATAGCCGTTATTAATTTTTCTTTACGTTGGTTAATCAGCCTATTTTTAATGTTTTTCTTTTCAAAATTCAAAGGAGATAAGGTGTTTTTTGATTTTACTTCAATAATTTTTAAAAAATAAAAACTTGAGGCATCAGTGAATTCAAATGTTTTACCGTTTTTAATTTCATATTCAGGAACCTCTTTTAACTGATTAATTTCTTTTTTTAAATCATCAAACATTAGCCACGTATTATCGTTCATGAAAAAATTATTGGCGTACTGTATGCACATAGTTTTTAATGGTTCTGCGTCTTTAGGGTTATTTGAATAACATAATTTTTTTAATTTATCGATATTGGGAATATTGATAGGCGTTTTTACGTATAACACTTTAACAATATTATTTTTCAATAAAAAATTTTGAGCATTGTTGTTGTAGTATTCTTCTATTTGCGCAAGAGTAACATTTGTATCAAGCTTTTCGTTAATGAGCTTTGTTTGAAATTTATAAGTCAATAATTCTTTTTTATAGTCTTCTAGTTCTTTATCAATATTCAATTCCTCTTCCGTTAAATAATTAACGGCTTGCTGGTAAAATATTTCGCTATAAGCCCAATTATTTACAAAGGTTTGAACAAAGGCTAAACTGTCGGATTTGGATAATCCATTTTGAGATATTTGTTTTAAATCGGTAGCATATAAAACGCTAGAGTTTACTTTCGCAACTGGTGTTCCTTTATCTTCGGCTACACCTTTTGTTTTATTACATGAGGAAAATGAAAGCAATAAATGCCCAATGATACAGGTGTTAGCTATGGATTTTAAAAAAGTCACTTTTCATTTATAAAACAAAAAGGCTGTATCATTAATTGTTACAGCCTTTTTGTAATAGTGTTGTTTTATTATTTTACTGTATTTAAAACTTCTTCGTTTACTTTAACAGTGTATTTGTTTTTAAGATATGCTAACCATTCTTTTTCTAAATAGTTTTGGTAGTCAGCAGTAATCATTCCTTTTGCTTCAGCTATAGTTTTTGGAGTTTTTTCCATTACTTTATTCACAACTAAAACTGTTACTTTACCATCTTTAGCATCTTTTATATCAGTGGCTACAACGCCCACTTTCCAGTTTGCATCTACGTTTTTGTTTTCACCTTTTAAGTAAGTAATGCTCTCAGGAGTTACGTTTAATTGAGATGTTTTATTTACAGTCTCCGTAATTTCTTTTTCTGATTTCCCTTTCTTCAGCATTCCACGAACTTCTTTAGCAACTTTATCGTTTGCACAATTGTACATTGTTACATCTGCGCGCTCGTCCCATAAAAAGTTGTTTTTGTTTTTAGAATAGTATTCTTTTAGGCCAGTCGTATCTTTTACAGCTTTGCTCCAAACTTTTTGATCTGTTAAGTCAAATAATAAAATACCATCACGGTATTCTTTTAATAAATTACGGAACTCAGGGTATTTAGATTCTAAATTTGAGTCTTCGAAATTAATAATAGTTTCGTCTACAAAATCTTTATATGCTTGTTGTAAAAGCATATTGTTATCCATTTTTGGACGAACAGTTTGGTGGTTTTCAATATACTTTGCAAAATCGTTTTGAGTATATTTTTTTGTACCTAAATTAAATAATTCTTTGTTGCCTAATTTAGTAGCTTTATTAGCTTCCCATTTACCTTGACAAACAGTAGTATCAATTACTTTTAAAAAGTCTTTTTTAGCAACTAAATTCTCTTTAAAGTTATTTTCTTTTTTAATTTTTTCAATTAATGATTCTCTTCCTGCTTGCGTGCGGCTATCTTTTCCAATACGTTGTTTTAGGTCGCCTTTCATTTCGTCAAATGGCGCTAAACCTTTTTTATCCAAACGTTTTACAATATGCCAACCGTAGTTAGTTGTAAAAGGTTCGCTATAATCGCCATTAGCTTTTAATGCAAAGGCAGCTTTTTCAAATTCAATTGGCATGCGGCTACTTCCAAACCATTGTAATTGTCCGCCTTTTTCTGCGCTTGGTTTGTCGTCTGAAAATTGGCGTGCTAAATCTTCAAATTTTTCTCCAGCCTTTAACTTTGCATATAGCTCATCAATTTTGGTTTTTAAATTTGCTTTGTCTTTTTCTTCCATGTCTTTAGCAAACTTAACCATAATGTGTGCGGTTAAAATTTCACCTTGACTCGGACGTTTATCAGCTACTTTTAAAATATGGTAACCAAAACGAGTTCTTAAAGGCATGCTGGTTTCGCCAACGTTAGTTTTAAAAGCAGCATTTTCAAAAGGGTAAACCATTTGTAAGGAAGTAAAGTATCCTAAGTCACCACCATTATCAGCAGCAGAAGGATCTTCCGATGTTTTTTTTGCAACGGCTGCAAATTTATCGCCTGTAGTATTTAAAGCAGCAGCAAGTCCTTTAACTGCATTTAATTTGGCATTATAATTTAAAGTATCTTGTTTGTTAGATGTTTTAGTTAAAGCAGAAGAACTTTTCTTTAATAAAACTTCGTACTCTGCAATTTTTGCTGCTGATGGAGCTTTTCCAGCTAATGCATCACGAATAATAATTAAGCGTGTATAAGCTTCAATCGTATCTTTTGGTAAAGCATCTTCAGCTAAACGAATTAAAATATGTGCTGCTTTAACTTCTGTTTTCATACGTTCGTATGCTTCTTGCAATAAGGCATCGTTTACGTTTTTATCAGTTAAATAGGGAGCGGCTAATTGCTTGCGGTAACCTCCTAATTCTGTTTTAAAAGCATTATTAGTATCTAAGCCATTTGCTTCGGCTTCAAATACTTTCATTTTAAATGTTGAAAATAAATCAACATATTCTTTAACTGATTTTTGTTCTTTGTTTACTTCTTTTCCACTGTTTTTATGGTAAACATTTTCGAACTCACTTTTATAAACGGGTTTAGCGTTTATTGTCATAATCACTGGTTCGCTTGTTTGTGCTAAGGAAGTAAAACCGATAGCTGATAATGTTAAAATTCCTAAAGTACGATTCTTCATAATTGTGTTATTTTTTAAGGCTAGCAAATTTATAATAAATATTGATACGAATTTGGTACGAATATACGAATCTGTGTTTTCTATATTTAGTAGTTAATTTAAAATGATTTATTTAATAATTTCCTCAAGTTTTGCATCCAATTCGGCACCTCTTAAGTTTTTAGCAACAATTTTACCTTCTTTATCCAATAATAGGTTTTGAGGTATACTGGTTATGCCGTATAATTTACCAGCTTCATTGCCCCAACCTTTTAAATCACTTATTTGAGTCCAGGTTAAATTATCTTTTTCGATGGCTTGAATCCATTTTTCTTTAACTTGGTCAAACGACACACCTAATACGGTAAAACCTTTGTCTTTATATTTATTGTAAGCATTTACCACATTTGGGTTTTCTGCACGGCAAGGTCCGCACCAACTAGCCCAAAAATCAACTAAAACATATTTTCCTTTTAAATCTGTTAAGTTTACCATTTTGCCATTTGGGTCAGCTTGGGCAAAGTTTAAAGCAGGGTAACCAATAGTAGTTCCACGAATTTGAGTTATTTTTTCTTGGGCTAATTTACCATATTTTGTGTTCAGGATGCTTTTATCTAAAAGAGCGACCACTCTTTCTAATTCTTCAACAGGAGCAGTAGAGTTTTGGTGATTATAGTAAATTGCATAGCCACTTACAGCAGATTTTGGATGCGTTTTAATAAAATTCTCCATGGCTAATTTAACTTCCGTTTCCATGCCTTTGTATTCGGCCACTTTTTCGTTCATAGTAGTTGCATCGCCTTTGTTTTTAGCTTCGTTATAGGCATTTACTAGCACTTGTTGTCTCATTCCAAAACCAAACATCATGGTATTATAGTCGCTATAATCTTTTTGTGTTTGACCTCCGCTTACTTTAGCTTTTGGTAAGCTATCAATATGAGCCGAAATGGTAGTTTTTCCTCCATCAATAAAAAATATTAAGTTAGGTTGCTCGTTAATATTACGGGAGCGAGTCATCCAATACATATTGGGTTCTTTGCCTTTACCAGTAAAAGCAAATTTACCAGCTTTTACTTTAGCGCTGTCGGTAAAGTCTTTTCCTTCCCATTTATGGTGAATATATGCATATGAGTTATCAGGAGCATTTATTAAATCTCCGTTGATACTATAGTTATAAGGTGTTTGAGAAAAAGAGGCTAAAGAAAAAGCCGAAAGTGCTATCGTGAAAAATTTTGTCATTATTTTTGATATTTAACTAGCAAATGTAGTTTTTATTGTGGGAGTAGGGTGTTTTGATTCGTTAAAAAATGAAAATTTTGGAGGTTAAATAGTTTTAAAATGGATTATTGGGCAAAAGTGTCTTTGGGTTTAAGTAATTGTTAAATGTAGCTTACTTTATTGTCATTTTTATTCACAATTGGTTGCTGGTGTTTTAAAATGTCTTATTTTTGTTTCGCTAAAAAGTGACCACCCTATAAGAGGAAAACTATTCTGTAATCCGCCTTAAACCACTTAAGCAAATAAAATAAAAACATTTAAACCAAAAAACATGAAAAAAACTTTACTTAGTTTATCATTAATTGCCTTTGCTTTAGCTGGTAAAGCTCAAAATTGTTCTGAATTATTTTTCTCTGAATATGTAGAGGGATCTAATAACAACAAAGCACTTGAAATTTATAACCCAACTAGCAACCCTATTACAATAAATAACAATTATCGTATAGTTCGTTATAATAATGGTACACCCGCAGCAACTGCTGAAGCAAATTCGCAGGCATATGTTGTGCTTGGTGCACACACCATTCAACCAAATGATGTATGGGTATTAGTTATTGATAAAAGAGACCCAAATGGAGTTGGAACTGAAATTCCTGTTGTTTCTAATTTACAAGCAGTTGCGGATACTTTTATTTGCCCTGATTATAATATTAGCTATGCTATTCATCATAACGGGAATGATGCACTTTCTTTACAAAAAAATGTTGGTGGTAATTGGACTTATGTTGATATTATTGGAGAAATAGGTGTTGATCCTGTAAACTCTTGGTCAGATTGCCCACCGTTTTATGATGGAAGTTGTGGCGCTTATTTCACTAAAGATCAGACACTTATTCGTAAATCGGGAACTCAACAGGGTTTGACATCTAATCCGTCTCCTTTTAACCCTACTTTGCAGTGGGATTCTTTGCCTAATAATACATTTACAAATTTAGGAACTCATTCTTGCAATTGTAATCAGGTTGGAGTAAGAGAATATGTGAAGAATTCACAGGTTAAAATGTTCCCTAATCCAACTAATGGTTCTAACATCAGTTTCGTTTCTGCCGACAAAAGAATTGAAAGTATTGTTGTTCTAAACACTATGGGACAGGAAGTAAAAGTAGTTAAAATTGACAATCCTGTGTTAAATACAGTTCAGAATTTAAACCTTTCTAAAGGAGTTTATTTTACGGAGATAATTTTCGAAGATAAAACCTTAACAATTGAAAAACTAATTATAGAGTAAAATTAGAATTATAGTTTCATTAATTAAACCTGTCATATATATTTTATATGTTATGACAGGTTTTTTTATAGCACAAGTATCGTTTATATGAAGTCAATTTTAAAGAAATTCACACTAAACTTATTGTTTGTTTTTTCGTGTAGTAACGTTTATTCGCAAACAAACACCTTTTTGGTAAGTGGTGCTGTAAAAGATGTAACTACAAATGAGTTGCTTTTTGGAGCAAGCGTTATGGCAAAACCGGGCGTTGGTGCTATAACTGATTTGGATGGGAAATTCTCATTTAAAATTGAACCAGGGACTTACACACTGAAAGTAAATTATGTTGGTTACTCTTCTAAAATAATTAAAATTAAGGTAGTTGATAAAGACGTTCAGGTTAATTTTCAATTAGAGTCACAAATTTTAGATGAAGTAGAAGTTACTGCCAGTATTGGAACTGTGAGAGAAACTCCAGTTGCTATTAGTAATATATCTCAACAAAAAATTCAGGAAGAATTAGCTGGTCGTGATTTGCCAATGATTTTAAATAGTACCCCTGGAGTTTATGCCAGTCAGCAAGGAGGTGGAGCAGGCGATGCACGGGTTACATTGCGTGGATTTGATCAAACCAATATTGCCGTTATGGTAGATGGCGTGCCAGTAAATGATATGGAAAATGGTGCCGTATATTGGAGTAATTGGGATGGTCTGAGTGAAATTACCAAAACCATGCAAGTTCAAAGAGGTTTAGGAGCTACAAAATTAGCAGTTGCATCCGCAGGGGGACTTATTAATATAATAACTAGTTCAATAGATCAAAAAAGACAAATTACTGTAAAGCAGGATTTTGGGAATAACAACTATCATAGGACATCTTTCAGTTACAATTCTGGCCTAGTAAAAAATAAATTCGGTTTGGTTTTAGCTGGCAGTAGAAGACAGGGTGATGGTTATGTGCAAGGTACGTTCATTGAAGCGTGGAGCTATTTTATAAAATTAAATTGGAGAGTTAATAGCCGTCATTTATTATCCTTAAGTGCTAATGGTGCTCCTCAAAGACATGGACAAAGAAATACTAAAACAACAATTGGGTTGTTTAGTAGGGATTATGCGGGGAAAGTTGGCGTGGAAGATCCAGAAGCAAATATGTTAGCCTCTGGTTTGGTTAATACAAGTTTGGGTGAAAGACCACGTTCATATAATTATGAAGTTGCAAAACTAAATGGAAGCGATTTTTACGTAAGTACAAATTATTACCATAAACCCTTAGTTAATCTAAGCCATTTTTGGACAGCAAGCGAAAAGTTATCTGTGTCCACTGTTGTATATGCTTCGTATGGTTTTGGTGGCGGAAACAATTTACTAAATAGTTTACCTTTCAATAAAAATACAGGATATTCTGATTTGACAAATACTTATAATGCAAATGTTAATTATAATCCTTCTGCTTCAGAAAAAAAATATTATGGAGATTTGAATCGTTCTTCAAACATTGTTCGTTCTTCGGTCAACAATCATCAATGGTATGGGTTATTATCAACATTTAATTATAAAATAAATAATGCATTCACCTTTACTTATGGAGTTGATGCAAGATTTTACCGAGGATTGCATTATAGAAAAGTTGAAAATTTATTAGGAGGAGATTATTTTAAAGATGTTTCAAATTTAAACGCACCTAAAGGAGTTTATAATCCTTTCGATCCAACGTATGTTGATCCTAATTATAAAAATGACATGAAATATGTTGGAGACAAAATAGGATATAACTATGATGGCTTAGTAGATTGGGGTGGTTTATTTTCTCAATTAGAATATAAAAAAGATAAATGGACAGCATTTGTGACCTTAACTGGATCTTATACAGGCTATCAGAGAAAAGATTATTTTGCAAGAAAAGATGTCACAATTGGTGAACAAACCAAAGGATTAAATAAATTTTTAGATTATTTTAAGGACAATAGAGATACAAAAGTATTTGAGAGTGTTGTTGGATTTAATGAAACATTACTAGCAAATGGTAATAGCTCTCAAGGAAATGCAAGTTCTTTTATTGTATATAATAATACAACTCAAACAACTTTTCAAAATGGGGATACTACTTTTGTAGTAAAATATCAAACTAATACAACAAATCCTATAGATACATCATATATAGTTGGAGCAAAAGCCTATAACATTAATTCAAAGGAAGCAAAATATGCTAAAACACGCAAGCAATGGTTCCCAGGATTCACATTAAAAGGTGGGGTTAACTATAAGCTAAACTCAAATTATAATGTGTATGTTAATTGCGGTATTTTAAGTATAGCTCCTAAATTTAATAATGTTTATAATGGAAATTCAGTTGGAAATAGAGTGTTTGAGGACGCTGAAAATCAACAAATAATTTCTCAGGAGATTGGAATGGGGGTTAATTACAAGCAATTTGCTGGTAATGTTAATGTATATTATACACTTTGGAGTAATAAACCTGTACCTACAGTCACCCAAAATGATGTTACTTATAACATTAATGGAGTTAACGCATCGCATTTGGGTGCTGAGTTTGATTGGGTTTATAAAATTACTAAAGAAATAGAGTGGGATGCAGCGGTATCGATTGCTGATTGGAAGTATACAAATGGAAAAACAGTATATATTACAAATGCATTTACTGGTGAAATAGAAGATACTATACAATTTAATGCAACGAATGTTCATGTTGGAAATGCAGCACAATTGCAGTTAAGTAATGCTATTAAATTTAAATATAAAGGAGCATATATAAAACCACGTTATACCTATTTTGGAAAAAATTACTCAAATTTTAATGCAACGGATTTACAAGGTGTCTATGAAAAAAAAGAATCTTGGAAAATGCCAGCTTACGGATTATTAGATATCTCAATTGGATATGAAACTAAATTTGATGCGTTTAAAATTAATATTTTTGGAAATGTAACAAATGTATTAAATACGTTTTATATTTCTGATGCGCAAAATAATGGATATGGAGCGCAAACATTTGATGCCAATGCCGCTACTGTGTTTATTGGGATGGGTAGACAATTCAATTTTGGAGTGAAATTAACTTTTTAAATAAATAAAAAATGAAAAAGAAAACAATAATAACATCAGCGCTTGCTTTTATGGGAGCTCTTGCTTTTGCGCAGGCAACTTTGCCAAGCTCTGAAAACTTTAATAGTTTTACAGGAACCTTTTCACAACAAGGTTGGTCATATACAGAAAATCCAATTGGTACGCCGAGTTATGCTTATACCACAGGCGGAGTAAGTGGCTCAGCAATGGGAAGATTAGATGAAACTGGTGATATAGTAACAGTTTTTGTGGGAGGACAAATGGGAGCTACTACTTATTACCTTCAAGGTAAAAATTCTGGCGGTGGCTGGCAGGGAACATTTGATGTTCAAGAATCTACAAATGGAACTGCTTGGACAAATTTAGCAAGTTATACGACTGCTTCGCCAATGCCAACTACTTTAGCACAGTTTACGGTTACGCCAGCTGCTGCATCGCGTTACATTCGCTGGAATTTTACAAATAAAATATCTGGGCATAATGTGTCAATTGATAATATTAATATTACTGCAGGTATTCCTGTTGTGCAAGATATTAATGTTAAATATAATTCAACTTCTATCTTATCTGGTGGCACAACTTCAATTTTTAATTCAGCAGTTGGAACTCCAACTAATGTAAATTTTACAGTTGAAAATATTGGTTTAACAGCTTTAAATATTTCGTCTGTAACTTTTGCAGGAGCTAATGCTTCTGACTTTACAGTTTCATCTCCAGCTACTCCTTTTTCAGTTGCTGCAACTTCTAATCAAGCACTTGTTGTTTCATTCAATCCTTCAGCAGCAGGTACTCGTGTTGCCGATATGATTATAGCTAATGATGATGCTGATGAAGCAACATACACAATTCATTTAAATGCGGTTGGCGGCAATGCGTCTACAGAACCTGCAACTCAAGCAACTAATCTTACTTTTAGTAATATCAAATCTTACCGAGCGGTTTATTCTTTTAATCCAGCTTCAGGTGGTGCAGATGGATATATTGTTTTAAGAAAAAATTCATCTTCACCAATTTCAGATATTCCTGCAGATGGAGTTTCATACCAAAGAGGTGATATGGTTGGATCAAGCAAAGTAGTTGCAGTTGGAACAAGTTCTTCAAATGTAGTTCCTAATGTTTGGGCTTCAACTAATTACCAACTTGCAGTATTTGCTTACAATGGCAGTGGTTCTTTAATAAACTACAACACAACTAGCCCTGCTCTAAATGGTTTTACAAGTTCTGGATCAATGATGCCAACTAATGAGTATAATACTATATCTACCTCAAGTACATCTTTTTTAACTAACCTACATAATTTAATTAATCCACATACATCTCTTTTTTACAGTAATTATGCAAATACCATGATTAATTTATTTGAAGCAAGAGATACTGCTAATGGTCAGAAATTTGTAGAGTGTGTTTATTCTAGCTATAGAGCTGTTTATACTCCGCCGTTTGATTGGACAGCTACTGACTTTAGTCGTGAACATTCATATTGTCACAGCTGGATGCCTACTTTTCCTGCTGATAATCCAGAAAAACCAGAATACAATGACCAACATCATTTATTTCCAACAAAATTTATTGATGTAAATGAAGAGAGAAGCAATTATCCTTTAGGAGAAGTTGTTACTGTGCAAAACACGTTTATGTCTGCAAAATCTGGTCAAGATATTTCTGGCCGTAAAGTATATGAGCCAAGAAATGCTCAAAAAGGTAATTCGGCTAGAGCAATTATGTATGCTGCTGCATGTTATAATACAGTTAGTGGAAATAACTGGAAACTTAAAAACCCTATATCTACAACAGCACCAAATATTATTTTATACGGGCAAGATCAAAATTTATTAAAAAAATGGCATTTCCAAGATTTACCAGATTCTTATGAAATTTCTCGTAACGACTTTATCGATTCATTACAAGGTAACCGTAACCCTTTTGTGGATAGTGTGCGTTATGCTTGTTATATTGATTTTAGTGACATGTCTTATATTCCAGCCCCTACTTATACAACAGGTATTAATTCACCTTGTTATGTGGCAGTTGGTATTAAAGAAAATGTAGCAACTCATTTCGAATATGTATTGGCTCCAAACCCAACATCTAATGAGTTTTATTTAATGATTGATGCTAAAGTAGCTGAGAAATTTAACTTAGATATTATGGACGTAACAGGAAGAAACGTTTATAAAAGAGATGTTGATGTGATTAATGGGTTTAATAATGTTGTAGTTAATGATCTTAAATTAAATAGTGGTGTTTACTTTGTAAATCTTCATTATAAGAATGAGAAAATTACTCGTAAGTTAATTATACAATAATTTTTAAATATTTAAAACTATAAATCCCTTGCAATTGCAGGGGATTTTTTTTAACCATTTGTTAATTTATTTATTGAAGAAATATCTTTCTATATTCATTATAATTATTGCGAGCAGCTATAATGTTTATTCTTGGAGTAAAGATGGACACCAAATTGTTGCCGAAGTAGCGAAACACTATTTAAAAAAATCAGTCGTTGATTCAGTTCAAAAGTATTTAGACACACTTTCATTTGGGGAGGCTGCCAACTGGATTGATAATTTAAGAAGTAAACCAGAGTTCGATTATCTAAAACCTTGGCATTATGTAAATATTCCAAAAGACAATACTTATGTCGTAACAGATAAGCCAAATATCATTAATCAATTACAATTTGCAATTGATAATTTGAAGAGTAAAAACAAATTAACTAGAGATGAAATTTCATTTAACTTAAAAGTCATTTTTCATTTAGTAGGAGATATTCATCAACCTTTACATTGCGGTTATTTTGATGATAAAGGGGGCAATACCGTTGAGCTTAACTGTTTAAATCATAAAGATAATTTACATCATGTTTGGGATAAAAGTATGATTGAGAGCCTTAAAATAACTACAGATACTTGTTTAAAATACTCAAACAAACTTTCTAGAAAAATAAAAAAGAAAATTCAAAAGACGCCTATTTTATCTTGGGTTGAAGAATCAAGGGTTTTACTGCCTGCTGTTTATAATTTCACCAATGCATCTATAGATGAAAATTATATGAATCAAAATAAGGCACTATTAATTAAACAACTTTCTTGTGCTGGATTAAGGCTTTCTTATATCTTAAATACGGTTTTTGATAAATAAAACTTAAATCTAATAATTAAGGGGTCAGTTTATTTTAATAACGCTAATTGCAGCACCTCCGTCATTTGATTGACATATTTAAATGTTAAGCCTTTTAAATAATCCGCTTTAATATCGTCTACATCTTTTTTATTATCAGCACACAAAATAATTTCTTTAATACCAGCACGCTTTGCAGCTAATATTTTTTCTTTAATTCCGCCCACTGGTAATACTTTTCCTCGTAAGGTAATTTCACCAGTCATGGCTAAATGTTTTTTTACTTTACGTTTGGTTAAAGCGGATGTAATAGAGGTTAACATAGCAATACCAGCACTTGGCCCATCTTTTGGCGTTGCACCTTCAGGTACGTGAACATGGATGTTGTAATTTTCAAACACTTCCGAATCTATATTTAATTCCTCATTATGTGCTTTAATAAACTCTAAAGCAAGAGTCGCACTTTCTTTCATCACATCCCCTAAATTACCTGTTAAGGTTAATTTAGCGCCTTTACCTTTTGATAAAGAAGTTTCAATAAATAAAATATCTCCACCAACTTGTGTCCAAGCTAAACCTGTTACAACGCCAGCTACATCGTTGCCTTGATATTTAGCTTTTTCGTGAGAAGGCCCTAATATTTTTGAAATCACTTCTTCAGATATTTTTGGTAAGGTTTCTTCTTTTACCACATGCACAGCTACATAACGCGCAATTTTAGAAATACGTTTTTCTAAATTACGTACACCGCTTTCGGCTGTGTAATTTTCAATCACAAATTCTAATTGCTTGTCCGTTAATTTTAATTGCGATTTTTTTAAACCGTTTTCTTCAATTTGTTTGGGTAATAAATGTTGTTTGGCAATTTCAATTTTCTCTTCAACGGTATAGCCGCTTACATCAATAATTTCCATACGGTCGCGTAAAGCAGGTTGTATGGTTGCTAAATTATTACAAGTGGCAATAAATAATACTTTACTTAAATCAAAATCGTTCTCTAAAAAATTATCATAGAACGTTGAATTTTGTTCTGGGTCTAAAACCTCTAATAGGGCAGAGGATGGATCGCCATGATAATCGCTTCCTACTTTATCAATCTCATCTAAAATAAAAACAGGGTTAGAGGATTGTACCTTTTTTAAGTTCTGTAAAATACGTCCTGGCATAGCGCCAATATAGGTTTTACGATGTCCACGAATTTCGCTTTCATCTTTTAAACCACCTAAGCTCATACGAATGTATTTGCGATTTAAGGCTTTGGCAATACTTTTTCCTAAAGATGTTTTACCAACTCCTGGAGGTCCGTATAAACATAAAATTGGCGCTTTTAAATCACCTTTTAATTTTAGTACAGCTAAATGTTCAAGGATACGTTCTTTTACTTTTTCTAAACCAAAATGATCTTCGTTTAAAGTAGCCTCTGCATGTTTTAAATCAAAATTATCAACTGTAAATTCGTTCCAAGGTAAATCTAATAACAGTTCTAAGTAATTAGTTTGAATGCCAAATTCTGGAGAGTTAGGATTCATACGAGATAATTTGTTCATTTGCTTGTCAAAAATATCTCCAATTTCCTTACTCCATTTTTTAGTTTTTGCTTTTTCTCTTAACTCTTCAAAATCTTGTTCATGACTTTTTTCACCTAACTCTTCTTGAATCGTTTTGATTTGTTGGTGTAAAAAATAATCGCGTTGTTGTTTATCTAAATCAACTTTTACTTTATCTTGAATTTGGTTTTTTAGCTCCAACATCTGTAAATCCTTTGTTAAATGAGTCAACACCATGGTTGCTCTATCTTTTAAACTAGGAACTTCTAACATCTGTTGTTTCTCAGCAGAACTGGCATTCATGTTTGATGAAATAAAATTCACCATAAAGTTTTGGCTCTCAATATTATTTAAAGCAAAACCAGCTTCTGTAGGAATGTGTTGCGATTTTTGAATAATTTGAATAGCTGTATCTTTTAAAGTAGAAACAATAGCTTGAAATTCTTCGTCACCTTTTTCGGGACGAGTTTCTTCAAATTGCTGAGTATTAGCTTTATAGTAAGGTTCATTTTGAGTGAATTCTTTGATACGGAAACGCTTCTTACCTTGGATAATAACAGTTGTATTTCCATCAGGCATACGTAACATTTTAATTATTTGAGCTACGGTTCCAACGTTATGTAAATCCTCAGGTTGAGGATCTTCAATACCATCATTTTTTTGAGTAACCACACCAATGGTTTTATCACCTTTGTAAGCATCTTTTATAAGGTTAATAGACTTATCTCTACCAACAGTGATGGGAATAACTACACCAGGAAATAATACAGTGTTACGAAGCGGCAAAATTGACAGTATTTCTGGTATTTTTTCGGCGTGCATATTGTCCTCATCTTCTGCCGAAAGTAAAGGAATGAAATCGCTATCCTCGTCAATCATTGGTTCAAAGGGCATTTTATCTGAATCTTTAAAGAAAATCATAGTAATTGGTCATTATTGTGGTATACAATATACGATTATTATGCCATTGGTGTTTTAGGACTTTGTGGCAGTAGTATAGAAAATATAGGAACGCTGATAACGCTGATTTTTTATGATTTTCACTGATTCAATAGAAGAATATCCAGATAAATAATATTCTAAATATAGATTAATGGTACTTTTCTTATATTTGCCTCGTTGGAAAAGGGAATTTGGTGAAATACCAATTTTCGTTCTAAAATGCACAACAGAAACGAAATTATTTTTTTATCAAGACGATGAAAAAAAATGTGGCATAGCTCGAGTTACGTCACAATTTTTTGAAGAAGTATTGAGGAAAAAGAATGAGTTTATGTGTGAGGTTTTAGAGGGAATGTTGGTATCAGTCCAAGACTGTACCCGCAGCTGTAAGCTTCATATGATGTTATACACATAGCCACTGTTTAATTATGGGAAGGCGTATAACAGAAGCAAGTCAGAAGACCTCCCAATAAATCGATGTTTAGAATTCCGGGAAAAGAATTCATAAAGATATTGTAACCGTTTGAATGAAATCTTATTTTATTGTTAGTGTTTGCGTGAGTTTGCTTTTTTGCTATACTCCTATAAAAGCTCAGTTTGCCCCGCCTGTTGGTCACGAAGGAAATACAGCCATGTATAAGGATAGTTCAGCTTTTGTTGCTTGGGCGAATAAATGTAATGTCGTAAGGGGTTTTCAAGACATATCCAATCCAAGTTTAGGTTATACCAATGTTGGAGATAGTTCTTTAGCTATTGGCCAAGCAGGCACTAATGGCGTGGTTAGTTTAGGAGATGGCGGTGTTGCTATTCTTGAATTCTCAAGTCCAATTTTGGATGGCAATGGGCCAGATTTTGCGGTATTCGAAAATGGGTTTGATGATTTGTTTTTAGAATTAGCTTTTGTAGAAGTGAGTAGCGACGGGATTCACTTTTTTAGATTTCCTGCTATTAGTAATACAGATACAACAATTCAAACAGATGGCTTTGGTTTAACAGATGCCTCTAAATTACATAACTTGGCTGGTAAATATAGAGCAGAGTATGGAACACCCTTTGATTTATCTGATTTAACCAATGATGCTTTATTAAATAAGCAAGCTATTACTCATGTAAAAGTGATTGATGTGGTTGGCTCTATTCAAAATCAATATTGCAGTAGAGATGCAAATAACCATAAAATAAATGATCCTTGGCCAACCGGTTGGGGAAATGGAGGTTTTGATTTAGATGCCGTGGGTGTGATTCATCAGCAAACAGTTGGTATTGATGAATTGGAATTGACAAACGTTTCTGTTTATCCAAATCCTGCCACGAATGTATTATATGTTAATCTTTCATCAATCAATTATTCGTTAGAAGTAATCAATTTAATTGGTGAAGTTGTTTTGAAGGCGGAAAATAAATCCAATACAACTTCTTTAGAATTAAGCAATTTAAAATCAGGAGTTTATTACTTAAAGATTTCGTCTGAAGGAAAACAAAAGCAAATGAAGTTTGTGAAGTTGTAGTTTGATAGGAATACTGATGGAACGAATTATTTGGGTTTTAGCGGATTTTTAAAACGATTAATTTGTTGTTACGCAAAAAATAAAATCGGTGTTAATCAGTTAAATCCGTTTTATCCGCGTTCCAATTTTATTGTTAAGCCAACCACGCTCTAAACGTATCGTAAAAAAACAAATAAATAAAGTACAATACAAAGCACCACGAAATAGCAGAGATACTTAAATAAATAATTACTTTTTTCTTGTCTTTATAAAAACGTTCCGCTAAAAAAGCACCAATTGGTATTGATAAGAAAATAGGAGTAAGGATAGCAATGCCAGTTAAACCAAAACGATGTTTAATTCGGATGACTCTACGGTTAAATTTGGTAAATATTTTTTTAGGATGCTTTGATGAAAACATGCCTTCTTTTACTTTATCCCACCATTTTAAGATTCCAGCAAATAAATAGGTAAATAAAACAGACCCAAAAACAGCACCTGTACAGCTACTTACTAATGCTAAAAGATAGTTTGATTTATAAATAGCAATAACCGTAGGAATACCAATTTTTGATAAAGAAATAGTGCAGGCTAGTGCAGCAGAAATGAATTGTAAAACGTCGGTACTATCCATTTTGGTAGAGTAGAATTAGAACTTAAAAATTATATTTTTTCGCCAAATGCTAAATCACCAGCGTCTCCCAATCCAGGTACAATGTATGAATGCGCTGTTAATTCTTCGTCTATAGCACCGCACCAAATAGTAACGTTTTTAGTAGCTAAATTTGCTTTCACATAGTCTACTCCTTCGCGGCTGCTAATAGCAGAAATAATATGTACATGCTTCGGAGTACCTTTCGCTAAAATTGCTTTGTAAGCTAAAACAATTGAACCACCTGTGGCAATCATTGGGTCACATAAAATCAATACTTTGTCATCTATATTTGGACTTGATACATATTCCACATGAATATCAAAGGTGTTATCTTTGTGATGTCTTCTGTAAGCTGATATAAATGCATTATGTGCTCTATCAAAATAATTTAGTACACCTATATGCATTGGTAGGCCTGCGCGTAAAATAGTTGCAATAACAGGTTGATCAACTAAATGACTTGTTTCAGCAATTCCTAATGGAGTTGTTGTTTCTTTAGTTTGATAGTCTAATGTTTTAGAAATTTCGTAGCTCATAATTTCGCCCATACGTTCTAAATTTCTACGAAAACGCATGCTGTCTTTTTGAATAGTAATATCACGCAATTCGGCAACATACTGATTGAAAATAGAATTTTTTTGGGATAATATATGAACCATAAGATCTGTTATTTAGTAAATTATACGTTGTCTAATTTATAAGTTATAATTCAGAATTAATAATTTTTTTTACTGTACTATAAGTTTTCTTTTGGTTTTCGACCAGCCAAATAAACCCCGCTAATAATTAAAATTCCCGAAACAACTTTTAGAGGCGTTAATTCGTCTTTACCTAACCAAATGGCAATAATAGTTGCTAGAAATGGCTGCAAATAAATATACATACTTACTACCGACGAACTTAAAGCTTTTAAAGCATATGTGTTTAATAAATAAGCTAAAAAGGTTGTAGCTACTACTACAAAAGCCATCGCAAATAATGTTTTTGAGGATAAAGAACTCCAATCAACACTCAATAAATCTGGCATACCAAATGGACAGATATAAATAAAGCCAAATAAAAATATCCATTTCATTACGGTAACGGTTTGGTATTTTTGCATATAAGGTTTTGCCATTACTACAAAAACAGCCCAAGATAAAGAGTTTACTAAAGTCATTAAATCGCCAGCAGCAGTTTCGCTGCCAATTGCAAATGAACCTTGTGCCTTAAATAATAACAAAGTTACGGCTCCAATAACTCCAAAACCTAAACCAGTTAATTTTAAAGCAGTAAGACGTTCTTTAAACACAATAATGGTAAACAACATCACGGCAATAGGATTGCTAACCATAATAATGGCGGAGTTGATAGGCTTGGTTAAACTCAAACCATAAATAAAAAAAGCTTGATTAACGGCCACGCCAAACAAAGCCAAAAGCATCATTTTTTTTAAATCTCCTTTTTCCAATGGTTCTTTTTTAGAAAAAAAAGATAGTGCCCAAAATAAAACTAGAGCGCCGCTAATTCTCAACATTACTAAACCCAAAGGTTTGATATAAGTAGGCATTAAATCTTTAGCAATGGAATAATTCAAGGCATAAATTACCTGGGCGGCAAATAAAGAAAGATGGGCTTTTAAAGAAGAATTCATTTTCGTTGACAAATGTAATTATAAAACAGATTATAATCCTATGTATTTGAATCCCTAATCCTAAAATATTAACCACATAGAAAAATAGAAAAAATCAGAATAAAGAAAGGATGAGATAGAGAAATAAATTTCTTGCACATAGTCTGCTATTTATAAGCGTAGCTTCTTATGCAGATCTTTAACCTATAAAACCTATGTGTCTATGTGGTTAAAAATAATTTTTATTAACTATATTTGTTTATTGCCAGCAGGCTGACTTGTAGTACTATTCTCAAATTTAATCCATGCAATTCACTGACCAGTTAAATCACACCATCGAACTAAAATCCTATCCAAAAAGGGTTATATCTTTAGTGCCTTCTCAATCGGAGCTGCTTTGGGATTTAGGTTTAAGAGAAGAGTTGATAGGTATTACTAAATTTTGTATTCATCCACAGGAAATGTTTAAAAGCATTGAAAGAGTAGGTGGAACTAAAACATTGAACATCGAAAAAATTAGAGCTTTAAAACCAGATTTAATAATTGGGAATAAAGAAGAAAATGAACAATCACAAATTTTAGAATTGCAAAAAGAGTTTAACGTTTGGATGAGTGATATCTATACTTTAGAAGATTCTTTAAGTATGATTGAAAAGATTGGAGCATTAGTAAATAAAGTAGAGGTAGCTAATGTGATTAAAAATAACATTCAACCTTCTTTTTTGAATTTGAGACAACTCAACAAAAATGGTCTGTATTTTATTTGGAGAGAACCTTTTATGGCGGCAGGTAAGGCAACATTTATTGGAGATATACTTAAACGAATTGGATTTGAAAATAAACTAAGTAATGAGCAGGCTCGTTATCCTGAATTAAATTTAGACGAGATAAAATTGCTTAATCCTGAATTGATATTTTTGTCATCCGAGCCTTATCCTTTTAAAGCTAATCATATTAAAGAACTACAAGATATTTTACCTCATTCGAAGATAGTTTTGGTTGATGGAGAATTATTCTCCTGGTATGGAAGTCGTTTACAAAAAAGTGCAACATACTTCAATAAATTAATAAATCTTTTATAAATAAAAAAATCCGATAGAATTATCTAACGGATTTTTTTTATTTGAAATATTCTAATGATAAGTAGGTCTTGTTAAACTTGCACCTAATGATTTTCCGTAGCCAGGGCTTGTATTAAACTTTAAGCTAAATTCTAATCCACCTTTTGCTTTTGATGCTCCTGTTAATTGAGAGGTATTTAAATCATAACTTACACAAAAAGCATATTTGTCATATTGAAATTGTAAGGCAGGTATAATAGCATCACCTATACGATAATAAGCTCCTAATGCAATTGAACTCGCTTTTTTAATACCTGTATAAACAGATTGATCTTGGATAATGTATTTAAATAAACAACCTATATTTATTTCTTGTGATGGTCCTTGGCGCATATATAAAGCGCTTGGAACAATCGCAATTCCTGCATTTTGAATACCAATATCAAAATTTCCATGTACTGCATATTTCACAAATTGTTTATCACCACTAAGTGCATAAGAATATTTTGGCATATTATAATGAAATACAGATGCACCAATATCAAATTTAGTACCGTCGTTAGCACTAATGTAACGCTCACTTTTAGCATAATGATATACAATACCTGCTACTAAATCGCCTTGTATAAATGAATTAGTTGGTGTTTTTTCTCCAGATGCAATAGCCGCATCATAAGTAGAACCATTATACTGGCTTTCCCATTGCAATTTAGATGGATCAATAGTTCTGTAATTTATACCGCCACCAATTCCAGCCGAAAACTTACCATATGCACTCGTTTTAACAACCGCATTAAATCCTAAATTCACTAGTATAGCGCCTAAACCTGCATCTCCAGCTTTATCTTTATAGATACTTAGTGCTAAACCTGTATAGGCTTTTTTTAGTTTTAAATGTTTAATTGTTTTCTCAATACTTATACCATAAGTTTGAAAAGGACTAGTAACACTTGCCCATTGATTTCTATAATTTGCAATGATTCTAGTATCAAAAGCAGTACAACTCAAAGCAGGATTTAATAAAACCGGCGTTTCGTTAAATTGCGAAAAGTGTATGTCTTGGGCCTTTGTTAACAGAGGTAATAAGATGATACTTGTAAGGATTATTTTTTTCATATGTAGCATTTTTTGTTTTTTATTGGTCATATGGTTTATTCATCATCTTCATTTTTTTTGTTTTTCTTGTTGGCATGATGAATAGTTCATTTTCATATGTAGATATTTATTTTTTTAATTGTCATATGGTATACGCCATGTATCTTCATTTGTGTTTGTGCGTTCAGGCACATGGCTATTTCATAGTTATAAAATTGTATATATCGTATTCTGATTATCTAATAAGTGTAATATTACCTTTCATTTTAAAGGATTGTCCATCAATGGATACGCCATCGGCTTTGTAAACAAACACACCGGTGTCCATTTTTTTACCTCTAAATGTTCCGTCCCAACTATTTTCTAAAGTAGTTGTTTCAAAAACTTTTTCTCCCCAACGGTTAAAAATTTGCAAGTTAAAAGTAGAGATACATCTTCCATGCACATTAATCACGTCATTTAATCCATCATCATTAGGAGAGAAAACATTTGGGATAAAGAAATCCCCACAATTAATATCAACAATCACAGTTACGGTATCTTGAACTTTACAATAAGGAGAGTTTGATGCAACTACAATATATTGTGTTGTTAAAGTTGGTTGCACCACAGTGTTTGAGCAGGTAACGCATGTAATGGTGTTTCCATTAACGTTTGGCGACCAGTTGTAGGATACACCACCAGAAGCATAAACGGTAGCAGTCTCGCCAATATTAATAGTTGTGTCGCCATCAACAATTAATACAGGTAAATCAAATACATTAACAAAATTTGTTTTCACTAAAGTATCAAAACCACAAGTATTAGATGCCGTAGCTACAACCGAGAAACTACCAGCAGAAGGATAACAAGCCTCAGGAGCAATACCAACTGAAGAAGTGCCAATGCCGCTTTCGTAGAACCATTGATAGAAAATAGGTTGGCTACCAGTTGCAGTAGCACTAAAAGTTACACAACCACCCGTACAAATAGTATCGTTATTTAATGTTGTAAAATTGGTAATGTTAGGCGGTGTTTTTACTAATAGTTTAATTGTATCTGATTGAGAACAAACACCGTTAGAAACAGTCACAGTATAAATTACCGTTGTTGTATTTGGAGGTGTTGCCACAATGCTTGATGTATTATTTGCTCCAGTAATCGCGGTGGTTGGTTGCCATGAATAAGTTAAGCCAGCTACAAAAGGTGCAGATAGAGTAACCGTTTTTGTTAAACAAACAGTAGGGCTACTAGCAATAATGTTTGGATTAATAACAGGTAAAACACTTACTGTAGCTGCAGCTTGGGCAGTACAAGCACCTGTTCCAGCTAATACTGTATACGTAGTAGTTGTAGTTGGATTTACTAAAACAGTATCGTTTGAAGCGGGATTAGCTCCTGTGCTTGCTGTCCAAGCATAAGGCCCAAAACCGTTACAGACTAAAGTACTTGTTTGTCCATTACAAATTGTAGATACCGAAGGAGTGATACTAACTGTTAATGAAGGTGTAACAGAAACCGAAGCTACAGCTTGAGCTGTACAAGCGCCGGTACCAGATAATACCGTGTAAGATGTCGTAGTTGTTGGAGTTACTGTTATTGAGGATGTAGTTGCTCCTGTTGACCATACAAAAGGACCTGTACCTGATGATGATAATGTTGTATTTGCTCCTGAGCAAATAATTGTATTAGCAGGAGTAATATTTATAGATAAAGTAGGTGAAATGGATACAGTTGCAATGGCTGTTGTGGTACAAGCACCTGTTCCAGATAAAACGGTATACGTTGTTGTTGTATTAGGAGTAACTGTGACATTAGCCGCGCTACTTGGGTTTGAACCTGAGCTTGCAGTCCAAGTAAATGGTCCGCCACCAGATACTGATAACGAGGTGCTTGCGCCTAAACAAATAGTAGTACTTGATGGGGTGATATTAATTGTAGGCGTCGATCCAACAGAAACTGTGGCAACTGCTTGAGCCGTGCAAGCTCCAGTGCCAGATAAAACCGTATAGGTTGTTGTCACTAAAGGAGACACCGTTACAGTTGCTGCACTTGCTGGATTTGTTCCTGAACTTGCTATCCATGTAAATGGAGCGGAGCCACTAGAAGTAAGCACTGCACTTTGACTAGCACAGATACTTGATAAGGATGGTGTGATACTTACGACAGGTATTGAAGTAATAGATACCGTAGCAACAGCAGTTGCGGTGCATGTTCCAGCGCCAGATAAAACGGTATAGGTTGTTGTAACAGAAGGAGTAACTGTTACTGTTGCAGCACTAGCGGGATTTGCTCCTGAACTTGCTGTCCATACAAAAGGAGCCGAACCACTCGATGATAAAACAGCACTTTGACCCGCACATATTGAAGTTAATGAGGGTGTAATACTAATAGATGGTGTAGCAGATATTGAAACCGTTGCAACTGCTTGTGCTGTGCAAGTTCCAACACCCGACACAACTGTGTATGATGTTGTAGATGATGGAGTAACAGTAACGTTTGCCGCACTAGCAGGATTTGAACCTGAACTTGCAGTCCAAACAAATGGACCTGGGCCTGTAGATGATAATGAAACACTTTGTCCTAAACAAATTGTTGAAGATGACGGTGATACCGTTATAGGAACTGGTGAAGTTACTGTAACAGTTCCTGTGCCAACAACAGAGGTTGGAGTGCTAGCAGGATTTAAACCATTTACAGTTACAGTGTATACAGTTGTGCTACCTGGTGAAACTGTTATAGTTTGAGTGGTCATGCCACCAGGTGCCCAAGCAAATGTTGGATTAGTTAAAGTAGTGTTAGCTGAAATAGTAGCTGTTTGGCCTGCACATATTGTTGCGCTTGTAACTGGTGCAATTAATCCACAATTTGTTGATCCCGAACCGCCAACCTGATTAAAGTTAATGTTTTGTGCTTGATTTGAATAGTTGGTGAGTAAGAGTTGATAATATTCTCCTGCAATGGCGTTGTTAATTGTTACTGTTTCTGTTGCACTTGCGGAAAAACTACAGTCAACAGTATTTGCTGCTGTTAAGTTACTGCAATTTCCTGTTGGGGAAGTAAATGGTCCCCAGAGAATAAAGTCAACATCGCCTCCTCCAGTTCCACTAATACCAATATTAATAACTCCGTTTTGTGATACTTGAAAGTAATACCAAGCCGGGTTTGGTTGTGTAAATAAACAACCATAATCTGGTCCAGCAGCGGCACTTCCACCTGTTCCGGCAGGAAATGTAGTGCCTGAACTGTTATTTGCACAAAAGGCAGCAGAGTTAGCGCACGCCGATTGTGAATAGAATTTCAATGAAGTTAAACACAGTAAGAATAAACAAATTTTAAGAAGGTTCATGATTTTTTTTGTTATAGGTCGTTTTTTAATTATCTAATAAGTGTAATGTTACCTTTCATTTTAAAGGATTGTCCATCAATGGATACGCCATCGGCTTTGTAAACAAACACACCGGTGTCCATTTTTTTACCTCTAAATGTTCCATCCCAACTATTTTCTAAAGTAGTTGTTTCAAAAACTTTTTCTCCCCAACGGTTAAAAATTTGCAAGTTAAAAGTAGAGATACATCTTCCATGTACATTAATCACGTCATTTAATCCATCATCATTAGGAGAGAAAACATTTGGGATAAAGAAATCCCCGCAATTAATATCAACAATCACAGTTACGGTATCTTGAACTTTACAATAAGGAGAGTTTGATGCAACTACAATATATTGTGTTGTTAAAGTTGGTTGCACCACAGTGTTTGAACAGGTAACGCATGTAATGGTGTTTCCATTAACGTTTGGCGACCAGTT
>Ga0247843_1001251_pt1 | contig 53165 bp, 50 predicted proteins | sample LaCruzMarch2017__FD_192420 | JGI IMG/M metagenome (GOLD analysis project Ga0247843, IMG submission 192420) | Freshwater microbial communities from meromictic Lake La Cruz, Castile-La Mancha, Spain - LaCruzMarch2017_8m | ecosystem: Environmental > Aquatic > Freshwater > Lake | place: Spain...
GGCGGCTGAGCCACAGGAACAGACAGATCACCAAGGTCAAGCCCACCAGGCCAAATTCCTCACCAATCACGGCCAACAAAAAGTCGGTGTGCGCTTCGGGCAACCAGTGCAATTTTTCTACACTGCCGCCCAGGCCGACCCCCCAGACTTCGCCCCGGCCAATGGCAATCAGCGAGTGCGTCAACTGGTAGCCCTTGCCCAGTGCATGCTGGGCGCTGAAGGGGTCAAGGTAGGCAAAAATCCTCTCTCTGCGCCAAGGGGACTCGGCGATCATGACCACGAAAGCCAGGATCAAAATCCCCAGGATCAGAAAGAACATGCGGGCATTAACGCCCCCCAAAAACAAAATGCCCATGGCGATGGTGGCGATCACCATGAACGCCCCCATGTCCGGCTCGGCCAGCAAGAACACCCCCGCCAATCCAATGGCCGCGCCCATGGGCAGCACGGCTTTGAAGAATTTTTCCTTCACGTCCATCTTGCGCACCATGTAATCTGCGGCATAGATGATGGTGGCCAGTTTGGCCAACTCGGATGGCTGAAAAGTCATGACCCCCAACGAAATCCAGCGGCGTGCACCATTCACACCTTTGCCGATGAATGGAATCAACACCACCGCCAGCAACACCAGTGAGAACACGAACAAGGGGCGAGCCGCTTTTTCCCAAGTCTCCATGCGGACCTGAAAAGCCAGCAAGGCCATGATGCAGCCCACCACCATGGAAATCACATGGCGCAAAAGAAAATGGGTATGGCTATAGCGAGAAAAACGCGGGTTGTCCGGCATCGCAATCGAGGCCGAATACACCATCACCATGCCCCACAGCAGCAAAGCCACCGCCACCCAAACCAAAGCCTGGTCCACGCTTTGTATGCGGGCCGGGCGACCATTGACACGACCGGTCATGCCGTAGTCACCCAAGTTGACCGGCAAGCCCTGTGAACCGGACCATGGACCACCGACGAGCCCGCCAGTCATGCGGTGGAGCAGGCCCGCTGCGGACTGCTGCAGTCGTTGCGGGAATGTGATGGCTTCGCTCACTGCCCACCCTCCATGGCCACACCCGCCGCTTCGGCCACGCGGGCCACAGCCTGGCAAAAAACTTCTGCACGGTGGCCGTAGTTGTCAAACATGTCGAAGCTCGCGCAAGCGGGCGACATCAAGACCGCATCTCCGCTGCGGGCTATGGCTGCAGCTTGTTCGACGGCATCATGCATGTCGGTGGCGTCGTGCATGGCCACATCCGTGCCTTGCAGTGCTTCTCGGATAACGGGGGCGTCGCGGCCGATCAAGACCACCCCACGGGCAAAGCGCTTCACGGGTTCGGCCAAGGGCGTGAAGTCTTGGCCCTTGCCTTCGCCACCCAAAATGATCACCACGCGGCGGTCCACACCCAAGCCTTGCAAGGCGGCCACGGTAGCGCCCACGTTGGTGCCCTTGCTGTCGTCAAAAAATTCCACTTCATGCACGATGGCCACCGGCTCGACACGGTGCGGCTCACCCCGGTATTCGCGCAGGCCATAGAGCATGGGGCCCAAGGCGCAACCTGCACTGCTGGCCAGCGCCAAAGCGGCAAGTGCATTGACCGCGTTGTGCCGACCCCGGATACGCAAAGCATCGGCGGGTATCAAGCGCTGAATGTGCAGCTCTTCTTCAGCGTCCTTACGGCGGCGGCGGGTTTCATCGGCCTCCATGGCGCGCACCAACCAGGTCATGCCGTGCGTCACTTCAATGCCGAAGTCCCCTGGGCGTTGGGGCATGTCACCACCAAACTGCACGCAAACACGCTCAACAGGTTTTTGCAACTTCACGCGCACTGGTTCGGGCCGCATGGCCATGACCTTCGGGTCTTCGCGGTTAAGCACCATCAGGGCCTGATCACCAAAAATACGGGCTTTGGCTGCGGCGTAGGCGGCCATGCTGCCGTGCCAGTCCAGGTGGTCTTGCGAGATGTTGAGCACTGTTGCCGCTGTGGGTTCAAAACCCTCGCTGCTGTCGAGCTGGAAGCTCGACAGCTCCAGAACCCACACTTGGGGCAGCGCTCGGGCCATGGGGTGTTGCAAGGCAGGAGGAACGGGCAGCGTCAGTTCAGCATCGGCCTCCAGGCTGTCCAGCGTCTCGTCTGTATCGGCCGTCTCGCTTGCGGGTTCATCCTGTGATTGCGCTGGGGCGACCGTTTCTTGGGAAGTTGTCACCGATGGCGGCTCACTGACCAGATTTTGGTTTTCAAGCTCAGCGGCGGCACGTTCAGCAGCCTCTTGTTCGACCTGCAATTGCGCTTGCGCCTTCGCTTCGGTCAGAGTGTCCAGCAAGGTGGGACCAATGTTGCCAGCCACTTTCACGGTTTTTCCTGCACGCGCTACCAACTGTCCAGTGAGCGATGTCACCGTGGTCTTGCCGTTGGTTCCGGTGATCGCCAGCACCTGTGGCGCGTAGCCAAAGTGTGTTTTCAACTCTTGCAAACCCGCTGCAAACAGGCTCAGCTCGCCCCCTTGCCACAAGCCCATGGCGTGGGCCGCATTCACCACCGGAGCGACCACCTCAGGGGCCAAGCCCGGGCTGCGGAACACGGCACGCACAGACGTGCCTTCCACCAGTCTGGCCACAAAAGGCCCCGCCACAAAATGCACGCCAGGCCACTCTGCCTGCAAAGCGACCAACTGAGGCGGCGTGTCACGCGTGTCGGCCACGGTCACGTCGGCCCCGGCCTGCGCGCACCAACGGGCCATGGCCAAGCCCGATGCACCCAAACCGAGAATCAGAACGTGTTGGCCTTGTAGCTGCATGGCTTATCTCAGCTTCAGGGTCGACAAGCCGACCAGGCAAAGCAGCATGGTGATGATCCAGAAACGCACCACAACCTGCGTTTCTTTCCAGCCGCTTTTTTCAAAATGGTGATGCAAAGGGGCCATCTTCAAAATACGGCGGCCTTCACCATATTTTTTCTTGGTGTACTTGAAGTACGTGACCTGCGCCATCACCGACAGGGCTTCAACCACAAAGATGCCACCCATGATGGCCAACACGATTTCAGCCCGAACAATGACCGCGATGGTACCCAATGCGGCGCCCAGCGCCAGCGCGCCCACGTCGCCCATGAAGACCTGTGCGGGGTGCGTGTTGAACCACAAAAAGGCCAAGCCCGACCCGGCCATGGCCGCGCAAAAAATCAGCAACTCGCCCGAGCCCGGAATGTGCGGGAAAAACAGGTATTTGGAATACACAGCGCTGCCCGTCACGTAGGCAAACACACCCAACGCCGAGCCCACCATGACCACCGGCATGATGGCCAGTCCGTCCAGGCCATCGGTCAGGTTGACCGCGTTGCTGGAACCCACAATGACCAGATAAGTCAGGACCACAAAGCCCAGCACGCCCAGCGGGTAGGTGATCTCTTTGAAGAAGGGCACCTGCAATCCGGCTTTCAGGGGCAAGCTCACTTCAAAGCCCGACATGACCCACTGAACAAACAAGTCCAGCACCCGCGCGTTGGAGTTTTCGGAAATGCTGAACACCAAACACAACGCAGCCAGCAAACCGATGACCGATTGCCAGAAATACTTCTCGCGAGAACGCATGCCTTCGGGGTCTTTGTTGACCACTTTGCGCCAGTCGTCCACCCATCCAATGGCCCCAAAGCCCAGCGTCACGATCAGCACGATCCATACAAAGCGGTTGGACAGGTCAAACCACAACAAAGTGGAGATGGCGATCGACAACAAGATCAGCACCCCGCCCATGGTGGGGGTTCCGCTTTTGGACAGGTGGGACTCCATGCCATAGCCTCGAATGGGCTGACCAATTTTGAGTGAGGTCAAGCGGCGGATGACCCAGGGGCCTGCGGCCAGGCCGATCAGCAAGGCGGTCATCGCGGCCATCACGGCGCGGAACGTGATGTATTGAAAAACACGCAAAAAGCCCCACTCGGGAGACAAAGTTTGCAACCATTGGGCCAGGCTAAGCAGCATGGGGCTCCTCTTTTTTATTGTGATTTTTCGTATCGGCTGTGCTGTTTGACTGCAAGGCCTGGACCACGCGCTCCATCTTCATGGTGCGCGAACCTTTGACGACCACGCTGCGGAACTGGCCCACATGGGCTGTGACGCTGGCCAACAGGCTGTCCATGTCTTCAAAATGTCGTGCCGAACCGAATGCTTTCGCGCTGTGCACGCACAGGTCACCCAGGGTGTACAGCACCTCGATGCCGCACTCGGCCGCGTAGCTGCCGACCTCGGCATGAAATTCAGGCCCCTGGTTGCCCACCTCGCCCATGTCGCCCAGCACCAACAAACGCGGCGCAGGCAGTTCGGCCAGCACGTCGATGACGGCACGGACCGAATCGGGGTTCGCGTTGTAGGTGTCGTCGACCAAGGTGATCTCATCTGAGGCGGTGTGCAACACCATCGCACGCGAGCGGCCGTTGACCGGCTCAAAGGCGACCAAGCCCTGTGCCACAGCGGCTAAAGGCACTCCAGCGGCCAGTGCGCAGGCCGTGGCGGCCAAGGCGTTTTTAACGTTGTGCCGCCCTGCAATGTGCAGGCGAATGGGTGCAGTGCCCTCGGGCGTTTTGAGGGTGAACTGCCAGGCGCCAGACTGCCAGACCACGACCGCCGCAAACACCTCGGCCAGGGCATGGGCATCGGGGGCCGAGGTCATGGCAAAGCACCGCTGCACACGCTGGCCTGACAGTCCTTGCCACACAGGCGTAAATGCTTCGTCGGCCGGAAACACTGCCACACCCTCAGGAGGCAAGGCCTGCAGCACAGCGCCGTTTTCGTGCGCCACAGCCTCGACCGTGCCCATGAATTCTTGGTGCTCGCGCTGCGCGTTGTTGACCAGGGCCACAGTGGGCCGGGCCATTTGGGCCAAGTAGGCGATCTCACCGGGGTGGTTCATGCCCAACTCGACCACAGCGATGCGGTGGTGAGCGCGCAAATTGAACAAGGTCAATGGCACGCCAATGTCGTTGTTCAGGTTGCCCTGGGTGGACAAGGCGTCATCCCCTGCATGGGCACGCAAGATGGACGCGATCATTTGCGTCACGGTGGTTTTGCCGTTGCTGCCGGTCACGGCGATCAGCGGCAAACTGAACTGCGCACGCCAGCCTGCGGCCATTTCGCCCAAAGCGATGCGTGCATCGGGCACCACCAGCGCGGGCAAGCCATTCGCCAGCGCCAGGGCTTCACCCGAGGCCTCGCACACCACGGCCACGGCGCCCTGCGCCTTGGCCTGTGCGATGAAATCGTTGCCGTCGAAACGCTCGCCGCGCAAGGCCACAAACAGGTCACCCATTTGCAGGCTGCGGCTGTCGGTGTGCACCCGGTCAGCCACCACACCTTGGACATCCACGCCACGGGCCTGGCTCAACCAGCCTAAGGCGAGATTCAAATCAAGTTTCATGGACTCAGGGACGTTCATGCTTGAACCCCCATCCGCTGCAAAGCGCGTTGTTGCAAAGCCGTTTGGGCTTGGGCCACATCCGAAAATGGGTGACGAACGCCCAGGATCTCCTGCTCGCTTTCGTGGCCTTTGCCCGTCACCAGCACCACGTCTTGTGCCGCTGATTGCGCCACCGCATCGGCAATCGCCAAAGCACGGTCGAGTTGAATGCGAACTGACTGCGGGCGGCTCAGACCTTGGACCATCGCGGCCACAATGGCCTCAGGCGATTCGCTTCGAGGGTTGTCGCTGGTCAGCACCACTTGGTCTGCGCCAGCTTCAGCGGCTGCGGCCATCAAGGGGCGCTTGCTGGCATCGCGGTCACCGCCACAGCCCAGCACACACCACAGGCGACCACCCCGCAGCATCGCCTGCGAACGCAGCGCAACCAAGGCCTGGGTGATAGCGTCGGGCGTGTGGGCGTAGTCCACGATCACCAAGGGGCAAGCCAGATTGGCCTTGGCATCAGGCAGGTCAAAAGTCACGCGCTCCATGCGCCCGGGTACAGCCGTCAGCTGGGCACAGGCTTGCACCGCTTGCACCAAGTCAACACCCAGGGCGCGCAAACTGCCAATCACGCCCAGCAGGTTGTCCAAGTTGTACTCGCCAATCAAGCCGGTATGAAGGGTCTGAACGGTACCGCCCTCGATCACATCAAAGGCCAAACCCTGGCCACCGGGCAAAGCTCGGGCTTGCAGACGGGCCGGACCCCGACGCGAGCAAGTCCAGACTTCGATCGGGCCGTCTTGCAATTGCTTGGATAACAAAGCACCTTTGGCATCGTCGATGTTGATGACGGCCGCTTGCAAACCGGGCCAAGCAAACAAGGCGGCTTTGGCTGACCAGTAGCGGGCCATATCCCCGTGGTAATCCAGGTGGTCTTGGGTGAAATTGGTGAACACGGCCACGCGAATGTGTGTGCCATCCAGGCGGTGCTCGGCCAGACCTATCGAGGATGCTTCGATGGCGCAGTGCGTCACGCCGCCCTCCGCGAACTGCTGGAACTGGCGCTGCAGCAGCACCGGGTCGGGTGTGGTCATGCCGGTGCTGACCAAGTCAGGCAAGCGACCTGCGCCGAGGGTTCCCACCAGCCCACAGGCTTGTTGCAGCACGGGCGAAGACAGCGCCTGCGCCAGCCACCAGGCCGTCGATGTTTTGCCATTGGTACCGGTGACCGCCAGCACCTGCAAGGCGTGGCTGGGGTGCTCATAGTAGGCGTCAGCCACCCAAGCGGTTTGCACCTTCAGGTCGGGCATGCAGGCCAGGCTCTCTTGGTCGGGGTCCTGCAGAACGTCCAGCCAAGGTGCGTGTCCGGCCTCTTCCACCAAGCAAGCACTGGCGCCTTGCGCCAAGGCTTGTGCCAGGTAACGCCGCCCATCGGTGGCTGCACCCGGCCAGGCGATGAAACCATCACCCTCCTGCACCAGTCGGCTGTCGGTGCGTAACTCGCCCGTCACGCGCGAGCGCAACCAGTGGGCCGCTTCCTGAGCGCTGTGCAGGGTGCGCATCAGAACGACTCCTCGACCGCTTTGGCCACGATCTGGGGCTTGACCGCCATGTCGGGCTGAACGCCCATCAGGCGCAAGGTTTGCTGCACCGTCTGGCTGAACACGGGCGCAGCTACGGCACCACCGTAGTAGACCCCGTTGGAGGGTTCATCGATCATCACAGCCACCACGATGCGAGGCTGCTCGACAGGGGCGATGCCGACGAAAAAGCCCCGGTATTTTTTGCTGGCGTATCCCTTGCCTTCTTGCTTGCGGGCCGTGCCCGACTTGCCACCCACCGAATAACCGATGGTTTGGGCTTTTTGTCCGGTGCCGCCGGGCCCTGCTGCCATTTGCAGCATATTGCGCATGGCTTTGGCGTTGGCAACGCTGATCACACGCGTGCCTTGCACCTGTTGCTCGGCTTTCATCATGGTGGCAGGCACGATCTCGCCGTCACGCGCAAACACGGTGTAAGCCCGTGCCATCTGAAACAAACTTCCCGACACGCCATAGCCATAGCTCATGGTGGCTTGCTCTATAGGCCGCCACGATTTGTAAGGCCGCAACCGACCGCTGACCACGCCAGGAAACGGCAAGGCGGGTTTTTGCCCGAAACCCAACTCGGTGAACATCTCCCACATCTCGCGGGGCTCCAGCTGCATGGCCATCTTCACGGTGCCCACGTTGCTTGACTTCTGGATCACCTCGTTCACGGTGAGCATGCCGTAGGTGTGCACGTCGCTGATGGTCGAGCCTGTGATGTTGATGCGTCCCGGAGCAGTCTGGATCATCGTCTCGGGCTTGACCAGACCTTTCTCCAGGGCCAAGGCCACAGTGAAGGGTTTCATGGTCGAGCCCGGCTCGAAACTGTCGGTCAAGGCCCGGTTGCGCAATTGCTCACCGCTGAGGTTGACGCGCCGCGATGGGGAATAACTGGGGTAATTCGCCAGTGCCAGAATTTCGCCAGTCTGGGCATCCAGCACCACTACGCTGCCTGCTTTGGCCTTGTGCTCCTTGACTGCGTCGCGCAGGGTCTGGTAAGCGTAAAACTGGACTTTGCTGTCAATGCTCAGCTGCAAGTCCTTGCCGTCGACCGGGTGCACGGTTTCACCCACGGCTTCGACCACACGACCCAGCCGGTCCTTGATCACACGGCGCGAACCGGCCTGACCGGCCAGCTGCTTCTGAAAAATAAGTTCCACGCCTTCTTGGCCTTGGTCTTCCACATTGGTGAAACCCACGATGTGCGCAGCCGCCTCACCCTCGGGGTAAAGACGCTTGTACTCCTTGATGTCGTAAACACCTTTGATGCCCAACGCACGAATTTCCTTGACCACAGGTTCGTCCATCTGGCGGCGCAGCCAAACAAAAGTTTTTTCTTCGTTCTTGAGCTTGTGCTCGAGTTCGGCAGGCGTCATCTCGAGCAAGCGGGCCAATTGGCGCAGCTTGACCGGGTCACGCTCCAGCTCTTCCGGATTGGCCCAAATGCTGGGTGCCGGCACGCTCGACGCCAGCAAAACACCATTGCGGTCGAGCACGCGCCCGCGATTGGCGGGCAATTCCAGGTTGCGGGCAAAACGCACCTCACCTTGGCGCAGGAAAAAGTCGTTGTCGATGACCTGAACATGAGCCGCTCGGCCCACCAGGCCCAAAAAACCCAAGGCCATCGCAGCCACAATCAGTTTACTGCGCCAGACCGGGGTCTTGCTGGCCAGCAAAGGACTGGAAGTCAATTGAACGCTGCGGCTGCGGTTCACTTAGCGCCCCCCGCTGCTGGGACAGACGCATTACCCGCAGCTGCGTCCTGGGCATTGACGTACTGGGTGATGGCAGGAGACGCCGTGCGCATGTTCAATTGCTGACGGGCAATTTGTTCCACCCGCAAAGGCGTGGCCTGGGCGCGGCGCTCGATTTCCATCCGGTCATGGTCCACTTCGATGCGCTTGGCCTCTTTGCGTGCAGACTCCATGTCCATGAAAATGCGGCGCGACTCGTAGTGGCTGTGCACCAACCACAGGGCGCTGACCACGGTGGCCACCAGCAAGAGCAGGCTCACGCGGGTCATGCGGGCACCTCGGTGCGCTCGGCCATGCGCATGATGGCGCTGCGCGAGCGCGGGTTACCACGCACTTCGCCCTCGCTGGGGCGCACACGGCCATGGGTTTTGAGTCGCATCTTGACGGGTTCGGCAAAGGGCACACGCCGGTCCACCACCTCTTTGGAATGCCTGGCCATGAACTGCTTGACGATACGGTCTTCCAGCGAGTGAAAACTGATGACCACCAAACGGCCACCGGGCGCCAGCACCCGCAAGCAGCCCTCTAGCGCCTGTTCGAGCTCTTCAAGTTCGGCATTGATGAAAATCCGAAAAGCCTGAAATGTCCGCGTTGCAGGGTTCTGACCCGGCTCGCGGGTTTTGACCGTGTCAGCCACGAGTTGGGCAAGATCGGAGGTGCTTGAAATTGGACCCCGTTCCTGTCGGCGAGCAACAAGCGCCTTTGCAATCTGAAAAGCAAACCGTTCTTCGCCATAGTCACGTACCACCTCCGTGATTTGTTCCACCTCTGCCGTGGCCAGCCATTCGGCCACACTCTGTCCGCGCGTGGTGTCCATGCGCATGTCGAGCGGGCTGTCAAAACGAAAAGAAAAACCCCTTTCGGGGCTGTCGATCTGGGGAGAGCTGATGCCCAGGTCCATCAGCACACCGTCGACACTGCCTTCGGGCAGTTCAGCAAGGTGGGAAAAGCCCTCGTGCCGAATCGAAAAGCGCGCATCCTCGATGTGACCTGCTTCTGCTATGGCTTCGAGGTCCTTGTCAAAAGCCAGCAATCGACCGCGCGCCGACAGACGGGAAAGAATCAGGCGTGAATGCCCTCCCCGGCCAAAAGTGGCGTCCACATACGCGCCATCGACCCCAGCAGAGGCCTGGATCAACTCGTCCACGGCTTCGTTCAAAAGCACGGTGGTGTGGGTCAAAACGTTGTCGGTCATGGTGTTCAGAAAGAAAAGTCTTTGAACACGTCAGGCATTTCGCCTTGCATGGCCTGCGCTTCTTGCGCGTCGTAAGTGGTTTTGTCCCAGAGCTCGAAATGGTTGCCCATACCCAGCAGCATGGTGTCTTTGGAAATGCCAGCCGCTTGGCGCAATTCGGGCGAGATCAGCACGCGCCCCGTGCCGTCCATCTCGACGTCCATGGCGTTGCCCAAGAAAATCCGCTTCCACCATTGGGCCGACATGGGCAACTGGGCAATGCGTTCGCGGAACTTCTCCCACTCGGGGCGAGGGAACACCATCAAGCAACCATGTGGGTGCTTGGTGATGGTGAGCTGGCCCTGTGCCGTGGCGCTCAAGACGTCACGGTGCCGGGTCGGCACAGACAGCCGCCCCTTGGCATCCAGACTCAGCGATGAAGCCCCTTGAAACACGGCGAAAACCCTTTGGTGAAGAAAAAGTACATCAGCGGCACTATTTCCCACTTAATTGCACTTTTTTGCACTGTATCAGAAAATCAGGTGCTGACCATGGGTCAAGATCGATTTTTTTCAATGAAATCAAAGGCTTAGCACGCACTTTAAATCTTGCGAAAAGCGTATTTTCTTTAATAATTAGACACTTACAAGTCACATTGCAAGTAATACCTCAAGTCACAATACAGTGAAAAATTTCAAAAACAGTTAATTCAAAATTCCACCCAACTTCGACGGCGCACCCATAAAAAAAACCCCTAGAGAGGGGTTTCTTTCTTGATACAGGCCAGGGCGAGCTCAATCGCCGAACATTTTTTGCTTGAGTTCGCGCCTCTGTTGAGCTTCCAGCGACAAAGTGGCCGTGGGGCGGGCTAACAAGCGGCCGACACCGATGGCCTCACCGGTTTCATCGCAAAAACCGTAATCGCCCGCATCGATGCGTTGTATGGATTGCTCAATTTTTTTGAGCAGCTTGCGCTCGCGGTCGCGCGTTCGCAGCTCCAAGGCGTGCTCTTCCTCAATGGTGGCTCGGTCAGCCGGGTCGGGCACCACCACCGTGTCTTCTCGCAGGTGCTCGGTGGTTTGACCTGCACTGGTCAAAATTTCTTGCTTGAGTCGGGTCAGCTTCAGGCGGTAGTACGCCATCTGTTTATCGTTCATGTACTCATCGTCTGACATGGCGAGGATCTCAGCATCCGTCAGTTCATCTACTTTTTTGGTCTTCCAGTTGTTGGCCAGTTTGGGGTCTTTCTTGACGGGCGCAAAAGGAACAGGGACGACCGCAGGCGCAGCACTGGGCAAGAAACTGGACTTGGCCGCCGTGGATGCCACCGCTGGCGGCAAAGAGGGCACGGTAATTTGGGCCAAACGGGCAGATGGCCGAGCGGCGCGAACAAATTGCTCGGGTGCAGGTGGGGTGTTGGCAGGTTTTGATTCGACGGGGGGGGTGACAGTTTCCACTTTGGTAACGCTCATGTTTTTCGCTTTGGGGGTCTGGGCTGTCGCAACAGCCTTGGTGACAGCAGACGATTGGTTAGGACTGGCTTTTCCAGTGGCCTTGGCTGCAGCAGATGTCACCGCTGCGGTTTTGGCCACCGCTGCCTTGGCTGGCACGGCCGGTTTTGGAGTTGACTTGGCCTTTGCAGGCGCTGCCTTTGGCTTTGCAGTTGTTTTGCCTGCCGCTTTGGCAATCAAGACTTTGGCCTTGGCAGGCGCTGCCTTGGCCTTTGCAGGGGTTATTTTGACCTTTGCAGCTGTTTTAACTGCTGCTTTGACCATCAATACTTTGGCCTTGGCTACTGGGGCAGCGGCTTTTTTGGCCACGACGGATTTGCCAAGGGGCTTTGCTTTTTTCGAGGTCTTCACGTCTTGTCTCCTAGCCGTGTCAAAAGGCAGAGTTCTGACCGACTGTCCCTGCGCAGCCGACCGGAAACCTGTTCATGTGCTTTTCAAACCCTTGTTATAGACCTTTTGGGGTTCGCCAGCTTCGCCAAAAGGCGTTGCCATCGGCGCGCGATTGTAGCGACTAGATGCGTCAAAATTTGTCTTGGTACGGATTAAAGACCTGATCGCCACGAAAGCACGACAAGCTAACCTCCCATGGCGCGCCCCGTCAGACCAAACATTGCTCCAGTCCTTGCAACAAGATGTCCTTGGGTAAATCGATGCCAATGAACACCATTTTGCTCATTTTGGCTTCGCCATCGGCCCACATCGGTCCCAAATCGCTGCCCATGAGCTGGTGCACGCCCTGAAAAATCACTTTGCGCTCGGTGCCTCGCATGTTCAACACGCCTTTGTAGCGCAGCATGCGCGGGCCGTAAATGTTGACGATGGCCCCCAGGAAATCCTCCAATTTGGCCGGATCAAACGCTTTGTCAGAACGGAAAACGAAGCTCTTCACATCGTCATCGTGGTGATGGTGGTGCCCCTGACCGTGGGCCGCGTCGTGCTGGTGCGAAGGGTGGTCGCAATGCTCACCGTGCTCATGATCGTGGTTGTGGTCGTGGTCATCCTCTTTGAGGAAATCCGGGTCGATGTCGAGCTTGGCGTTCAGATTGAAGCCCTTGAGGTCGAACACCTCGGACAGCGCCACCTCACCGAAATGCACCACTTTTTGTGGGGCCCGCGGGTTCATGTGCTTCAGACGGTGCTGCAATGCATCCAGTTCTTCCAGCGAAACCAGGTCAGCCTTGCTGATGAAAATCTGGTCGGCAAAGCCGACCTGGCGACGGGCTTCTTGGCGGTCGTTCAATTGCTGAGCCGCGTGCTTGGCGTCCACCAGGGTCAGGATGGAGTCGAGCAAATAAGTCTCGGCGATCTCGTCGTCCATGAAAAAAGTCTGCGCAACCGGGCCGGGGTCAGCCAGGCCCGTGGTCTCGATCACGATGCGGTCAAAGTTCAGCAAACCCTTGCGGCGCTTGGCGGCCAACAGCTGCAAGGTCACGCGCAGGTCTTCGCGGATGGTGCAGCAAATGCAGCCGTTGCTCATCTGGATGATCTGCTCGTTAGTGTCCGAGACCAGGATGTCGCTGTCGATGTTTTCCTCACCAAACTCGTTCTCGATCACGGCGATCTTTTGGCCGTGGGCCTCGGTCAACACGCGTTTGAGCAGTGTGGTTTTGCCCGAGCCCAAAAAGCCGGTCAGGATGGTGGTGGGGATCAGGGACATGGCGCGGTTCCGTTGCAGGTCAAAAAAGCAAGAGTTGGGGAGTGTAGCGACGAATTCAAGCGCCAAGCGTGCGCGGTGGTCATGGCCTCACGGCACGAGTGCAACGCGGGCCACAGGGTTCATTTGCGCTTGGCACGGGGATGGGCTGCATCGTAGGTTTTGGCGAGGTGCTGAAAATCCAGCCGCGTGTAGACCTGGGTGGTGCTGATGTTGGCGTGTCCCAACAGCTCTTGCACCGCCCGCAAGTCGCCGCTGGACTGCAGCACATGGCTGGCAAAGGAGTGGCGCAGCATGTGCGGGTGCACCGGAGTGGCCAAGCCCGCCAGCAGACTGCGGCGCTTGAGTCGCTGGGCCACTCCGCGTGGTGTCAGTCGCGTGCCGTGCTGTCCAGGAAACAGCGCCAGTGCCAGACTGGACGCGCCCGTGGACGTCCTGGGTGGCTGTGTCAGCATGCCCGTCAATTGTGGGCGCACGGCCAGCCAGTGCGTCAGCGCCTCGATGGCCGCACGCCCCAAAGGCACCGTGCGGCGCTTGTTGCCTTTGCCTTGCACCTGAACTTCGGCGTTGGGAATGTCGATCCATCCGCGCCCGGCACGCGCCGCCTCGGTGCTGGCCACCACATCCAGTCCGGTCAACTCGGCAATGCGCAGGCCGCAGCCGTACAGCAGTTCGACCATGGCCGCGTCGCGGGCTTCCAGCCAGGGATCGTCGTTGTCTTCTTGGTGCTCGGCCAGCTGCACCGCTTCGTCCACGCCCAGTGCTTTGGGCAAGGGTTTGGCCACACGCGGGGCCCGCACATCGGCCACTGGGTTGTTCGGGATCAGTCCCTCGCGCCCCAGCCAATTGTAGAAACCGCGCCAACCTGACAAGATGAGTGCAATGCCGCGTCCGCTGCGCCCGGCGCTGTGCATTTGCGCTACCCAGCGGCGCACATGGGCGCTTTGCACCTGCAGCAAGGGCACTTGGGATGCCGCCGCCATCTCGGCCAGGCGTATCAAATCCAGCTGGTACAGGGTGCAAGTGCGTTCGGCCAAGCGCTTTTCAAAGCGCACATGCTCCAGATACCGGGTGACCAGCGGGTCGGTGGCCTGCGCACCGGTCATGGCCGCATCCGACATCATTTAAGCCTGCGACTTTTGCAAAACCGACAAAGCTGCACCCGCCAGCTCGGCCAGACGCTCCAGCAAATCGGTGCCCATCTGATTGTTAAAGCGCTGGGCGTCAGGTGAGGCCAGCACCAGCAGGCCAAAAGCGGGTTGACCCGGTGCCGCACGCAAAGCCAGCAGCGCCAAAGAAGCCGCCTGCGTGGGTTCTGCCAACCACTGCACTGCTTCGTAGCCTGAGTTCGGCCCAACGATAGGTCTGTCCAGTGATGTGGCAAGCTCCTGCACCGCTTCGGTCACACCCTGCGCGTAAGCCGCTTGGGCGTGTACACCCTGCAGCGACCACAAACGCAAAGCGACCTGTGGCACCTGAAACAGATCACGGATGTTGTCCACCGCCAAGTCGGCCAATTGGTCGTGGGGCGTGACAAGCAACTCGCACGACCAACGGTGCAGCTTGTCGGTCAACACCATGTTTTCGTTGCCGTGCCGCATCATGTCCATGATGCGGTGCTCCAGGCCCTTGATTTTGTCGCGCAGCATTTGGGCTTGGCGCTCCTGCAAGCCCACGGTGCGGTGGCTTTGCGGGTGGGTCAGCTGCACCGTGGCCAACAGCGAGGCATGGCGCTCAAAAAAATCAGGCGTATTCACCAAATAATCGGCAATGTCGTCTTCGGTGATCGGACTCATGGGTTCAGGCGTCGTCATGGGAGGCTCCAGAAATTCAAAAGGTCAAAGAGAGTCAGGCACGTCGATGCTGCCCTCGAACACAGAAGTGGCGGGCCCGGTCATCAGGACCGGACTTTCGGGCTGTCCTGCCCATTCAATCGTCAGTGGGCCGCCGTGGGTTTGTACATCCACACGGGGATCCAGCCAGCCTTGGCGGATGCCCGCCACCACGGCTGCACATGCGCCCGTGCCGCAAGCCAGGGTTTCGCCTGTGCCCCGCTCGAACACACGCAATTTGATTTGACTGCGCGAGACGATTTGCATGAAACCCGCATTCACACGTTTTGGAAAAGCCGGGTGGTTTTCAATCAAAGGGCCCTGGGCCAGCACCGGGAAAGTGTCCACATCGTCCACGCGCTGCACCGCGTGCGGGTTGCCCATCGAGACAACGCCCACCCGTGCAGTGGTAGGGGCAATGCCCAGATCGCCCAGCGCCAAGTCAAACACCGGCCAACCGTTGACCTGGTCGCTGATGAGGCCCACGGGATTAAAAGGCACGCGTTCCCTATCAAAAATGGGCGCGCCCATGTTCACCGTCACACGGCCATCGGGGTTCATGGTCAGCTCGATCTCGCCTTGCTGTACCTTCACACGAACGGTGGTTTTGTCGGTCAGGCCCTTGTCTCGCACATAGCGCACAAAGCAACGTGCCCCGTTGCCGCAGTGCTCCACCTCGCCCCCGTCGGCGTTGTGGATCACGTATTCAAAGTCCAGCCCGGGTGCGGGCGAGGGTCGCACGCTGAGGATCTGATCGGCCCCAACACCGAAGTGGCGGTCGGCCAAAAAACAGTACTGGGCCGTGCTCAGGCCCAAGCGGGCTTGCGTCTCGTCGAGCACGACAAAATCGTTGCCCGCGCCTTGCATCTTGGTAAAGCGAATTTGCATGAGCGGGATTATCGCCCTTGGATGAAGTTCAAGCCGCCTGATAATGGGGCATGGCACGCACATCCCAACTCCTTTACCCCCAACGCGAACCCGCCCCCCTGCGCCCCGCAGCCACCGTGCTGCTTTTGCGCGACGGCCCTGGCGGGCTCGAAGTCCTGATGACCCGACGCTCCATGACGGCCAGCTTTGCACCCGGCGCCTACGTGTTCCCTGGCGGGGGCATTGACGCCGCCGATACTCAGGCCCACGGCATGGCGCAGCGCCGCCCCAAACAAAGCGACTTGCACCTGACCCAAGCGATTGCCGCCATCCGCGAGAGCTTTGAGGAGCTGGGCATTTTGTTCGCCCGCCATGCCCAAGGGCGCTGGGCTGACAACGCTGACATTGCCCAGATCGACCGAAAAGCCCCTTTTGCCGCCCAATGCCAGGCCCGCGGCCTGACACTGGCCGCCGATCAGGTGTTCGTGCTGGCCCACTGGATCACCGACCGCGACCTGCCTCGCCGCTTTGACGTGCCTTTTCTGGTGGCGCGCATGCCTGAAGGCCAAATTCCGGTGGCCGACGAATCCGAGCAGTTTGAACCTGTCTGGGTGCGTCCACAAGACGCGCTGGAGCGCCATGCAGCAGGGCAATTCTTCATCATCTTCCCGACCATCCGCACGCTGGAGCGCCTGAAAGCCTTTGCCACAGTCGACGCGGTGTTGCAAGCCTGCGCGGTGAACGACGAACCGCTGTGGACCAGTTGCCCGCGCGCGGGCAGGCTGGCGGGCAACGAAGCGCGCTACATGGAGCACGAAGCCCCGTTCGGCGAGTTGGCCCTGGTCACCCCCGACGGGCAAATCCACCACCACCTGGACTGGCAAACCGACCAGCCGGTGCCCCTGCTCAAGAACGTGCAGCGCCTCACGGCCCCCAACCCCGGCATGATGACCGGCCCCGGCACCAACAGCTACTTGGTGGGAGACCCGAACACCGGCTACATCGCCATCGACCCCGGCCCGGCGGACATCGACCATCTGCAGCGGATGTGGCGTGCGGCAGGCGGGCAGATCAAAGCTATTGTGTGCACCCACTCTCACCCGGACCATTCACCCGGCGCAGCACCCTTGCAGGCGATGTGCACGAACACGCCGCCCATCCTGGGTCTGGCCTCCAAGCCTACCTCTCGCGCCAACAGCCGCTTCACGCCGGATCGCGAGCTGATCGATGGCGAGAAACTGGTGTTGCAAGGCCTGAGCTTGGACGGCGAGATCACCCACACCCTGCGCGTGGTGCACACCCCGGGCCATGCGGCCAACCATCTGTGCCTGGTGCTGGAAGAAGATGGCCTGCTTTTTTCGGGTGACCATGTTCTTAATGGCAGCACCACCGTGATCGACCCGCCCGACGGCCACATGGGCGATTATTTGGACTCGCTGGACAAGTTGGCTGCGGCGTGCGATACCGGGGGCATTGAGTTCATCCTGCCTGCGCATGGCCATGTGCTGGGCTTTGCCCGCCAGGCCATCACGCACCTGAAGGCGCACCGCCTCAAGCGCGAGGCCAAAATAGCCGCCGCCATGCAAGCCCTGCCCCAGGGCAGCCTGCAAGAGTGGGTGGAAAAAGCCTACGACGATGTGCCATCCCGCCTGTGGCCTGTGGCGGCGCGATCACTGCAAGCGCATGTGGACCACATCCGCGAACAAGCCCTGTCTTGATTCGCCTTGAGCATTTTTGAAAGCATGGATGATTTCCTCTGAAGAAGGCATACGCTTGGCCAAACGCGTGGCCGCCGAGCAACACTGTTCGCGCCGCGAAGCCGAAGCCCTGATCGTGGCCGGCGGCGTGCAAGTCGCGGGCAAAGTGGTGACCGACCCGGCACGGCGTGTGCGGCCCGAGCAAGCCGTTCAGGTGAACCGTTTGGTCTCCATGGCCGCCCTCGCTCCTATGACCTTGGCGCTGTTCAAGCCCGCCCACCGCGTGGCCAACTTGGCCTGGCTGCAAGACACCGTGGGCCTCAAAGCCGCCCAGCCGGGTCTTTGGGGCCCCGAGCGCTTGGCCAAAATGCAAATGCCCTTGCCGCTGGCCAAACCCGCCAGCGGTTTGTGCATTTTTTCAGACGACGTCGCCGTGCTGCGCCATCTGGAAGACCGCCGCAGCCCGATGGAGCAAGAGTGGATGGCCACCGTGGGTGGCGAAGTGCCAGAGGGCACCATCAAGGCCTTGAATGGCCCCGGCATCCGTACCAGCATCAACCGCCAAACCGACACCCTGACCGTGCTGCGCATCGCTGGCAAGGACATCGACGGGCTGGAACTGGGCCGCTGGCTGGACGAACAATGCCCCTTGCAAGACCTGCGCCGCCAGCGCGTGGGCAGCATGAGCTTGGCCCCCTTGGAGCTCGGGCAATGGCGGCAACTGCAGAGCCATGAGCGCTTTTAATCTGTTTTTAATTTGAAAAAAAGCTAAAAAAGCTGGATTTACCCTTGAATAATCGCGGTTTATCTCCAATTGGAAATGCAGTCTGAGAAAATGACAATTGAGTCAAACCTGCGCACAATGCAGTCTTGACCCTACAGGTAGGCTCGCATTGGCAAGCCACCAACACGCAGAAAGGAGCCCACCATGCGTTTGAGCACTAAAAGCCGATTTGCAGTCACCGCCATGATCGATGTGGCGTTGCGCGAAGACCGTGGACCCGTTTCGCTGGCCGCCATCAGCACGCGCCACCAGATTTCTCTGTCCTACTTGGAGCAACTGTTCAGCAAACTGCGACAGCATGGCTTGGTCGAGAGCACCCGAGGCCCAGGCGGCGGTTATTCGTTGTCACGGAATGCCGAAAAAATCACCATGGCAGACATCGTGGGCGCGGTCGACGCCCCCACCGAAGAAGAGGCCGCTGCCGAAGGCGGCTGGATGAACAGCGAGCTGTGGGCCAGCCTGAATGAAAAAATGCTGACCCACCTGCAGTCCATTAGCCTGCGCCAATTGGTGGCCGAGCAGCGCACCAAGGGCGTGACCGTCGAGCCTGCGCCCGCACCGGCCGTCAAGCGCGGCGTGTTTGCCAAGCCTAAAAGTTCGTTGAAGATCACTGCACCCAACTCGGTGTTTGCACTGGGCGCCAGCTTGATGCCGTCGCGCGGCTAAACACATCACGCAGCTAATCCGTTGCAGCTAAAGCAAAAAAACCCGCTTCGGCGGGTTTTTTATGGTCTGAAAAAGTGTGAAGCTCGCCGATAAGCCGGATTCTGTGCACAGCGGTTACCCGCTGCGTGACCGCCATTACTCTGGGCCGGGGGTTGCCCACCCGGCTCGGTGCTACCTACCCGCCAACTCACCCCGCGGAACCACAGGGAGAAGGCATGCGGCGAACCGCACACCCTCAGGAAGGCCTACTTGGTATTGCTGCGCGTAGAGATTGCCCGTTTCACCCGAACTCAATCGGCTCGTCTCTGTTGCTCTGATCCTCACCTCGCGGTGGAGAGGTATTACCTCCTACGCTGTCCTGTGCAGTCCGGACGTTCCTCCAGTGCTTCCTTTCGGAAATTGCACCAGCGACGGTCTGGCGTGCTTCACAGCTTGATTATCGCTTGCGGGCGTGAGTTGATAGCGCAAGAGGTCTGAGTTTTCACGCACAATGATTTTTTGTCATGCTTTATCGCACCGGAGACACGCCATGAAAGCCCACACCATCCTCGACACCATCGGCAACACGCCGCATGTGCGCATCCAACGCCTTTTTGGTGCAAACGCCAACGTGTGGATCAAGTCCGAGCGCAGCAACCCGGGCGGCTCGATCAAAGACCGCATCGCGCTGGCCATGGTGGACGCAGCGGAACAATCAGGTGCATTGAAACCTGGCGGCACCATCATCGAGCCCACCTCGGGCAACACTGGCATCGGCCTGGCCATGGTGGCCGCCGTGAAAGGCTACAAATTGGTGCTTGTCATGCCCGACAGCATGAGCATCGAGCGCCGCCGCTTGATGTTGGCCTATGGCGCGAGCTTTGACCTGACGCCCCGCGAAAAAGGCATGAAAGGCGCCATTGCCCGCGCTGAAGAACTGGTGGCCAACACAAGCGGTGCTTGGATGCCCCAGCAGTTTGAAAACTCCGCCAATATCGACGTGCATGTGCGCACCACGGCGCAAGAAATTCTGGCCGATTTCCCCGAGGGCATTGATGCCCTCATCACCGGCGTGGGCACAGGTGGCCACCTGACCGGCGCGGCCCGCGTGCTCAAGGCCAAGTTTCCGAATCTCAAGGTGTTTGCGGTCGAGCCCGCAGCATCGCCCGTGATCTCGGGTGGCTCGCCTGCGCCCCACCCCATCCAAGGCATTGGCGCAGGCTTTATCCCTAAGAATTTGGACAACACTTTGCTCGACGGCGTGATCCAGGTTGACGCCGAAGACGCTCGCGAATACGCCCGCCGCTCGGCCCGCGAAGAAGGCATGCTGGTCGGCATTTCCTCTGGCGCGACCCTGGCGGCCATCGCCCAAAAATTGGCTGAATTGCCTGAAGGGGCTAAGGTGCTGGGTTTCAATTACGACACGGGCGAGCGTTATTTTTCCGTCGAGGGGTTCCTGCCCAATTGACCTCCGCACGACGATAATCAGCACTTCTTGCTTGATAACCACAAGCCACAGAGGTGCCCATGATCCGAATCTCCGAACTCAAACTCCCTCTTTCTGCCCTGCCGGTTGAAGTGCGTCGCGCGGCCGATGCAGCTTCCGAGACCGATGAAGACCGCCTGCCCACGCCGCACCCTATCGGTGCCCTGCGCCAACTGGCGGCCCAGGCCTTGGGCATCAGCGCCACCGACATCACCATGCTGCAGGTGTTCAAGCGCAGCTTCGATGCCCGTAAAGCCGACCTGCTGGCGGTGTACATCGTGGACCTGGCGCTGACCGATGCGCAGGTCGAAACCAACTTGCTGCAGCAGTTCGCCAGCCACCCCCACATTCAAGCCACGCCCGATATGGCCTGGCACGCGCCCTGCCAAGCGCCAGCCCATTTTGGCGAACAAGAAGGCCAACGCCCCGTGGTGGTGGGCTTAGGGCCTTGCGGCATGTTTGCGGCGCTGGCCTTGGCGCAAATGGGTTTCAAACCGATCGTGCTCGAAAGGGGTAAACCTGTGCGAGAGCGCACCAAAGACACCTGGGGCTTGTGGCGTAAAAAGGTGCTCAACCCCGAGAGCAATGTGCAGTTTGGTGAAGGCGGTGCAGGCACCTTCAGCGATGGCAAGCTCTACAGCCAGATCAAAGACCCGCGCCACCTGGGCCGCAAGGTCATGGATGAGTTTGTGAAAGCAGGAGCGCCTGCCGACATTTTGTATGCCGCACACCCGCACATCGGCACCTTCAAATTGGTCAAGGTGGTTGAGCACATCCGCGAGACGATCATCGCTTTGGGTGGCGAGATCCGATTTGAGCAACGGGTGAGCGATGTGCTGCTCGCGCCAGCCGCCAACGGTCACCAACTCACTGGGCTGCAGGTGACCGACCTGCGCACAGGTCAAAGCCAAACCCTGCACACCCGGCACGCCGTGCTGGCCCTGGGCCACAGCGCCCGCGACACCTTTGTCATGCTGCACCACCGTGGCGTGGCCATGCAAGCCAAAGCGTTTTCGATTGGCGTGCGCATCGAACACCCCCAAAGCGTGATCGACCAAGCCCGTTGGGGCCGCCACGCGGGCCACCCGCTGCTGGGCGCGGCCGATTACAAGCTGGTGCACCACGCGCAAAACGGCCGAGCCGTTTACAGCTTTTGCATGTGCCCCGGCGGCACCGTGGTGGCCGCCACCAGCGAGCCGGGCCGCGTGGTCACCAACGGCATGAGCCAGTACTCGCGCAACGAGCGCAACGCCAACGCCGGCATGGTGGTGGCCATTGACCCACCCGACTACCCCCTGGACACCGCCGCTTGGCAAGCCGCGTTTGGCGACGAAGACGGCGCACAATTCGCACAAGAAGCCCAACAACTCGCCACACAACAGCCGCCTGCGCCCCACCCGCTGGCGGGCATCGTGCTACAGCGCCAGCTGGAAACGCTTGCCTTTAAAGTGGGCGGCAGCAACTACGAAGCCCCTGGCCAACTGGTGGGCGACTTTCTGGCCGCGCGCCCCTCGACCACTTGGGGCAGCGTGCAGCCGTCTTACAAACCCGGCGTCAAATTGGTCGATCTGGCCGACGTCTTGCCCGATTACGCATTGGCCGCCATGCGCGAGGCTTTGCCCGTTTTCGGCCGCAAGATCAAAGGCTACGATATGGCGGATGCGGTCATGACTGGAGTGGAAACGCGCACCTCTTCGCCACTGCGCATCCCGCGAGGCGAGGACCACCAAAGCACCAACACCCAAGGCCTGTACCCGGCGGGCGAAGGGGCCAGTTATGCGGGCGGCATCTTGTCGGCGGGGGTGGACGGCATCAAGGTGGCCGAGTCTTTGGCGCGGGCACTGATGGCCCCCAACTGAACAAGCCGATTTCACATGCCTGTTTTACACTGACAATCAGGCCATGCAAGACGCCCTAAACCCCGTGCCAACGCCGCCCGAACCCGCCCCTGAAGCGCGGGCAGCCCAGCCGCGCAACCCGCTGCACGGCCTCACGCTGGAGACCATCGTCACCCGGCTGGCCGACTTTTACGGCTGGGACGATCTGGGCCAGCGCATCCTGATTCGCTGCTTCACCCACGAGCCCAGCGTGGGCTCCAGCCTGAAGTTCTTGCGCAAAACCCCTTGGGCGCGCGAGAAGGTGGAAAGCCTGTACCTTTTCATGCTGCGTGACCAAAAGCGCCAGGGCTTTTAACAACCCGCGTCAAGGCATTTAACACCCCGGGCAGGGTTCTCAAGTGGCAAGCATCGTGCCCCGGCACTTTTTGGCCCCGCAGCGGCAGGCATAACGGGCCTTCAAGGCCTCGCTCATGGGCTCGTCACTCTCCAATCCGTAATCAAACGTCAGCTCCTCGCCCTTGAACACGGGCCTGCGCGTCAAGATGAAGATGCGTCCCCGGTCCTCGTCAGGCACACAGTTGGGGCGGCATGAATGGTTGATCCACTTGGAATCGTTGCCCCCATGCAGCGCGTCAATGACCCGGCCATCGTCCAGATGAAAGTAAAAGGTGTGGTCGGGGTTGCTCGGATCGTGAGGATGACGGGCAATGGCCTGGGCCATGCTGATGATCTCGCCCACATACTCGATGAGCCGCTCGCCTGCGGCCAGCTGGCGCGTAGCGAACACGCCTTTGCCGTGCACGGCTGAGGCGTGCACCCAAATCAGGGCATCAAGAGAGGAAGTCACGGGTGAAGAAAGTCCATGTAGCGCTGAGTTTTTTAGATAGCATCGCCAACATCGGCCGATGCATCGCTCGAGGTTTTACGGATATCGTTGAAGCCTTGGCTGTTGGTGATTCAAGCGGCGGACCCCAAGACCAGTGTTTCAGCTTGCCCATACGGCAGCACTTCCACTCCGGTTCGATCTTGTCGCTCAGCCCCACCGTGGATCAGATGCTGAGTTTTCACACGATCGCCAAGCAAAGTGCTCACTTTGCGCAAATTTTTAAACAGGGCTGCGGACACCGTTTGTGAGGCCTTGATCTCGACCAACTGAAGACCATCGGCATGGTCCAGCAACAGGTCAATTTCCAAACCGTTGCTGTCTCGGAAGAAATACAAGGGATCGCGCAACCCCTGGTGACGCAAAGACTTGAGCACCTCCAGCACCACCAGGTTTTCAAACAAGGCTCCGCGCAAAGGGTGGTGCTGCAGCTGCTCAACCGTCTTGATACCGAGCAACCAGCATGCGAGCCCCACATCGTAAAAATAAATTTTGGGACTCTTCACCAAACGCTTGCCAATGTTGACGCTCCAGGGTGCCAGGCTGAACACGAGGAAAGACGCCTCAAGAATACTCAGCCATTGTGTGATGGTGTTGCTGCTGACGCCCACCTCATTGCCCAAGCTGGTCTGGTTGAGCAACTGCCCTGTGCGACCCGCCAGCAAACGCACGCATTGGCCGAACTCGCGCAAATGCCTGAGGTTGATGAGTTGTCGCACATCGCGCTCGACATAGGTAGCAAAGTAATCCGACAGCATCACCTCGGGTGGCATGCCTTGCGCATGGATGCGGGGATAACCGCCTTGCAACATCAAGACATTCGCATCGGCGGGTTCAACTGTTGGCAAGTCGCTTGCTTTTGCCAATTCGGACAAACTCAGAGGCAACAACTCCAGCACGGCCGTTCGACCTGCCAGCGATTGAGTGACTTGAGCACTCACTTGCAACTGGTGACTGCCCGTCAAAACAAAGCGCCCTTTGCGCGGATCAGCATCGGTCAGCACCTGTATCCACGACAACAGTGAGGGTACGTTTTGGATTTCATCCAGCACGGCACCATCAGGAAACTGGGCCAAAAACGCCTTGGGATCCTGCTGCGCAAACTCCCGCACATCGGGCTGCTCCAGGTTGACGTAGGGCTTGTCCGGAAACGCCATACGGCACAAGGTGGTTTTGCCCGACTGCCTAGGCCCCAACACCGTCACCACAGGGTAAAGCATGGCCCGCTGAAGCAGCACATTCAATGCTTGTCGCCCTATATTTTTCATGTTGATTTTAACTTAAAGTTAATTTTTACATGAATTTAAGACATTCAAGCCATAAAGTCAATCACTCCACTGTGACGGACTTCGCCAAATTGCGCGGCTTGTCCACATCCGTTCCTCGCGCACACGCCGTGTGGTAGCTCAGCAGCTGCAGCGGCACCACATGCAAGATCGGTGACAGCACGCCGTAATGCTCGGGCATGCGAATCACATTCACGCCTTCGCTGCTTTCGATCTTCGTGTCGCCGTCGGCCAGCACATACAGCACGCCACCACGGGCGCGGACTTCTTGCATGTTGCTTTTCAGCTTTTCGAGCAGCTGGTCGTTGGGGGCCACTGTCACCACCGGCATAGCGCTGGTCACCAGTGCCAGCGGGCCGTGTTTCAGCTCGCCTGCGGCATAGGCCTCGGCATGGATGTAGGTGATTTCTTTGAGCTTGAGTGCGCCTTCCAGCGCGATGGGGTAGTGCGTGCCCCGGCCCAGGAACAAGGCGTTTTCTTTGCTGGCAAATTCTTCGGCCCAGCTGATGATTTGTGGCTCCAGCGCCAGCACGGCTTGCAGCGCGGCAGGCAGGTGGCGCATGGCTTTGATGTGCGCGGCTTCTTCTTCGTCGCTGAGGCGGCCTTTGGTCTGCGCCAAGGCCAGCGTCAGCAAAAACAAACCGGCCAGCTGCGTGGTGAAGGCCTTGGTCGATGCCACGCCGATCTCGGCCCCGGCGCGGGTCACATAGGCGTGTTTGCATTCGCGCACCATGGCGCTGGTGGACACGTTGCAGATGGTGAGCGTGTGCGTCATGCCTAGGCTCTGTGCGTGGCGCAGCGCAGCCAGGGTGTCGGCGGTCTCGCCGCTTTGGGTGATGGTGACGATGAGGGTGTTGGGGTTGGGCACCGATTCGCGGTAGCGGTATTCACTGGCAATCTCCACCTGGCAAGGCACTTTGGCGATCGACTCGATCCAGTACTTGGACACGCAGCCGCTGTAGTAGCTGGTGCCGCAGGCCAGGATCAACACGTTGTCAATCGCCTTGAAGGTGGAATATGCGCCGTCGCCAAACAGCTCGGGCGTGATGCCCTCGACGCCTTCGAGCGTGTCGGCAATGGCACGCGGCTGCTCGAAGATTTCCTTTTGCATGTAGTGGCGATAGGGGCCGAGTTCTGCCGCGCCGCTGTGCGCGTGCACAGTTTTCACGGCGCGGGTCACGGCCTTGTGGTCGCGGTCCACCACCCAGTATTTGCCCAGCTGGATGTCGACCACGTCACCCTCTTCCAGGTACACGATTTGGTCGGTTACGCCGGCCAATGCCATCGCGTCGCTGGCCAAGAAGGTTTCGCCTTGGCCCACACCCAAGATCAGCGGCGAGCCTGCACGTGCACCGATCACGCGTTGCGGCTCGTCTTTGTGGAACACGGCAATCGCGTACGCGCCGTGCAGCTGGCGGATGGCGGTTTTAACGGCTTCAAAAATATCGCCGTCGTACACGCTGTCCACCAGGTGCGAGATGACCTCGGTGTCGGTCTGGCTCAAAAACACATAGCCCTTGGCTTGCAGTGCGGCACGCAGTTCTTCGTGGTTTTCGATGATGCCGTTGTGCACCAAGGCCACACGGCCGGGTTTGCCGTCGGCCGCGCCGGTGCCGTGGCTGAAGTGCGGGTGCGCGTTGTGCACAGCGGGCGCGCCGTGCGTGGCCCAACGGGTGTGGGCAATGCCGGTGCCGCCTTCGATGTGGTCAGCGCTCACCTGGTCCATCAACTCGGCCACGCGAGATGTGCTGCGGGCGCGTTGCAAGCCGCCTTTTGGCCCGCTCGCGCCGCTCAGGCTGGCCGCGTGCACGGCCACGCCACAAGAGTCATATCCTCGGTATTCGAGCCGCTGCAGGCCTTGCACCAAGATGGGAACGATGTTGCGGGAAGAGACTGCGCCGACGATGCCACACATAAAAGATGCTCCAAAACAGGGGGAATGGCCGCTATCCTAGGGTCATCGCCTCAAAATATCCGATCATTATTCGTGTATATACGGTTCTTTATTTCACGAATGAATCCACGTGAATTATTATTTCATTAAAATACAAAATATGGAACTCAATGAACTCGACGCCATCGACCTGCAACTGCTTGACAGCCTGCAGCGCGACGCCAGCCTGAGCAATGTGGCGCTGGCCGAAAAGGTCAATGTCTCGCCGCCCACCTGCCTGCGCCGCGTCAAGCGCTTGGTCGAGGGCGGCTGGATAGAACGGCAAGTGGCCGTGCTCAGCACCGACCGGCTCGCCGCCACGCTGGGCCACGGCCTCACGGCACTGGTTGAAGTGTCACTCGACAAACAAGGCGTCGAACACCTGGACGCCTTTGAAGCTCGGGCCGTGGCGCAAGACGCAGTGCAGCAGTGCTGGCGTGTGTCCCCCGGGCCGGACTTCATGCTGGTGGTGCAAGCGCGTGACATGCCGCATTACCTGGCCATCAGCCAAAACTTGTTCACGCAAGACGCCAATGTGCGCAATGTGAAGGCGTTTTTTGCGACCAAGCGGGCCAAGTTCACGACGACTTGGCCTTTGCAGATCGGTCAGTGACTCAAAGCGTCCAGCGCTTGGTGCACCGACACGATACGCAGCCCAGCAAGCAAGGGAGCCTCCGGCAAGTCCTTGTCACCACTGACCAGGTAATGCGCCTGGGCTTTCAAAGCAAGCTCGATGAAATGGTCATCATCGCGGTCCTGGCAATAAACAGCAGGTTCTCCCACATCCACCCAAAGCGCGCTGGCATTGAAGTCGTGCAACAAGCTTTCACGGCTTTCCAGGCTGATGTAGCGGTCAAATTTGGGTCGGTAGATGCGGGTACGCAGCTCGGACAAGGTGGCTTGTGAAAACACCAGCCTGTGCTGCGCCAGAGCCAACCGCACCAGCTTGGCGGGCGCACCTTGCGCAGACATTGCATCGTTGATCAAAATGTTGGTGTCAATGACCAGCTTAAGACTCGTCACGCGAAAGGGCTTCCAGCAACTCAGGGGTCATGCCAGCCTGCTCTGCCTGCGAGGCAGTTTCGGCCAGCGTGTGCTGCAGGCGGTTGGCATAAAAAGCCCGCATGGCCTCATAGTCTTGGGCAGATACCATGAAGCCGACCACACGTTTACGGCGCATCACTCGCACAGGTTCACGCTGCGCGACGTCTATGAAACGGCCGAACTGGGTTTTGGCTTCGCTGGCTGTGAAGGTTTTCATGGCTTGAATTGAGAACCAACAAATAAATCGTTCGATTGGATCTGTGGCTTCATCCAATTAGGCTTTCGGCTTTTTTTCCGGCCGCTTCCAATTGGCAATGCTCACCTGCTTGCCCCGCGCCACGCTCAGGCTGCCGGGCTCGGTGCTTTTGGTGATGGTCGAGCCGCCGCCCACCGTGCCGCCCGCGCCAATGGTCACCGGGGCCACCAGCACGCAATTGCTGCCGATGTGCACGTCGGCCTCGATCACGGTGCGGTGCTTGTTGGCCCCGTCGTAATTGGCGGTGATGCTGCCTGCCCCGTAGTTCACCCGCTCACCCACGGTGGCGTCACCCAAGTAGGCCAGGTGGTTGGCTTTTGCACCCTTGGCCAGGGTGGAATTTTTCACCTCGACAAAGTTGCCGATGTGCACCTCAGCGCCCAGCTGCGCACCGGGTCGCAAGCGGGCAAAGGGGCCAATCAAAGCGCCCTCGCCCACCGACACGCCGAGTTTTTCGCCGTCGATGTGGGTGAAGGGGTGGATCACCGCACCGGCTTCGATGCGGCAGTTGGCGATCACACAGTTCGCGCCGATCTTCACGCCTTCGCCAAGCGAAACCTTGCCTTCAAAAATGCAGTTCACATCGATCTCGACGTCTTGCGCGCAGTCGAGTTGGCCGCGCAGGTCAAACCGAGCGGGGTCTTTCAGGCGCACGCCTTGCTCCATGAATTGGATGGCTTGGCGCAGCTGGTGGGCACGCTCCAGCTCAGCCAGTTGCACCGGACTGTTGATGCCCGCCACTTGCAGCGCATCGGCAATCTTGTGGGCCACCACGGGCACACCATCGGCCACGGCGAACTTGACCACGTCGGTCAGGTAGTACTCGCCCTGGGCATTTTGGTTGTCCAGACGGGCCAGCCAGGCTTTGAGGAAGCGCGCGGGCACGGCCATGATGCCGCTGTAAACCTCTTGAATCTGGCGTTGCACATCGCTGGCGTCTTTGTGCTCGACGATGGCTTGCACTGCTTCACCTTTTCGAACGATGCGGCCATAGCCCGAGGGGTCGGCAAAGTCGATGGTCAGCAGCGCCAGTTGATGACCGCCGCATTGGGCGATCAGCGCTTGCAGGGTTTCAGCCTGGGTCAAGGGCACGTCCCCCGATAAAACCACCACCACCCCATCGTCGGCCAGCGCGGGCACGGCCTGCTGCACAGCATGGCCGGTGCCCAACTGCGGCTCTTGGCGCACGCATTGCACGGCCAGCGCCTGGCCAGGGGCCAGAGCGAGCGGCTCCACCTGGTCAGCGCCGTGCCCGGTGATGACCACGGCAGAACGAGCGTTCAGTTGCGCCGCAGTATTGAGCACATGCTGCACCAGCGGCACCCCGGCCAGGCGCTGCAGCACCTTGGGCAGGCGGCTTTTCATGCGGGTGCCTTTGCCGGCGGCCATGATGACAACGTCGATGGGGAAGATGGGGGCGGTCATGGGGAGCACACTTTCTCGTTTGGCCACAGGTTAATGGCGGTCTTCGCGCGTGGTTAAATTATCGCTGCCCTGCATCGGGCCTATGATTCGCTAAAAGGGCAATCCACCATGTGTCAATTTCGATTTCGGCTTTTTTACGCCGCTTTGGCTGGCTGCTTCTTGCTTTCGGGCTGTGGCGGGGGTGATCCGGCTCGAGCTGCAGGCTCGGCTACCCTGTGTGATCTCCCGCTCAAATATGCAGATGGATTGAATGGCGGCTACAGCATCAATACGGTCGCCCAGGCGGTCCCCAGATCATTCAACGCCTGCACCATTCAACAGCCTCTCGCGGCGAGCGTGAGCCTGTGCATAGACCACCGTCAAATGGGTGAATTGAGTGCCCTTCTGGTCTTGCCCAATCAAACCACCTTGGATCTGGACCTCCCTACCTCTACCCAAGGTGCCACCTGCTTGATCAGCGGGCGACTGTTTACCCAGTCGCTGCCCATCAGCCGTTTGCAGGCCTTCAGTGGTCTCAAAGGCGATTGGACCGTGCGGGTGCGCGATAACAACTCGGTGTCCAACACCCCCATGGGTTACCTCATTGGCTGGTCAATGCAAGCCGAAGGACTGCAATGATCCGCTTCGGCATCGTCGTTTTGGCGCTTTTACTCTTACCCGCCTGCAGCGCCATCAAGCTTGGCTACCAGCAGTTGCCCACCCTGTCGTATTGGTGGCTCGACAGCACGGTCTCGTTCAGCGGCAACCAAACGACTGCGGCCAAGGAGTCGATTGACAAGCTCTACCAATGGCACCGCCGCGAAGAGCTGCCCAGCTATGCTGCACTGCTGCAACGCACTGCCGAGCTGAGCGCAGGGCCCGTGCAGCCCGAGCAGCTGTGCCGCGTGATCGATGAGGTGCAAGCCAGGCTCGACACCCTGATGCGCCAAGCGGTGGTGCAAGCTGCGCCTGTCGCCATGGCACTGGGCCCACGCCAGCTCAGCCACTTGGCGCGGCAGTGGGAGCGTCAAAACGAAGAGTGGGAAAAGGAATGGCTGCAAGGGGATAGCGAAGCCCGCATGGAGCGCCGCTTGGACAAGGCATTGAGCCGCTACAACTCTTTTTATGGCGAATTGAACACAGCGCAAATCAACCTGGTCAAAACGCAGTTAGTGCAGTCCCCTTGGACGGCCGAATGGGGTCGGCGCGATCGCCAGCGCCGCCAGCAGGATTTGCTCTCGACACTTCAGCGCATCACGCAAAACAACCTGACGCAGGCCCAAGCCGAAGCGCAGCTGTGGGGGGTGTGGCAGCGCTGGCTGCAGCCGCCCGATTCGGGTCAACGCGCTGTTGTGCAAAGCCTGTCGCAACGTGCTTGCGAAAACCTGGCGCAGTTGCACAACACGGCCACATCCGAGCAACGCGTGCGTGTGTCGCGGCGCTTGCGCGCCTATGAGCGGGATCTGCTGGACCTGAACCGGCCCTGATCACACACACCGAATACCAAGCCTGAAAGCCCAAATCGCCGGGCATCACCCACAAAAAACCCGCCGTGATTCGGCGGGTTTTTTGATGGGACTGCAGCAGGGCTCAGCTTTGCAACGCTTTCCACATTTCCATGTCGCGCTCAGCTGTCCAGATGCGAGGGTTCTTGATGCCGCTGGCTTCGTCGTAGGCGCGGGTCACGTCAAAAGGCAGGCAGTGCTCGTAAATGAACACATGGCCAAAGATCGGGTCCATGCTCTTGCGGGTGTGGGCCATGGCCGCTTTGAGGTCCATCTTGCCGGCCACGGCTTCCTTGCCTGCTTGGAACAAGGTGGTGACCCAGCGCTGGGTGTAGTCCAGCGCCTTGTTGACGTTGGCGTTGCCCTTCATGGCTTCGCCGCGACCCGGAACGATGAACTCTGCCTTCAGTGCGCGCAGTGCTTCCAGGGTGGCTGGCCATTCTTCCAGTTGGGCATCGCCCGTGTAAACACCGGCTTCGTATTCGACCAGGTCGCCTGAAAACAGCACTTTTTCTTCTTCCACCCAGGCAATCGTGTCGCCACGGGTGTGGCCAGGGCCCGGATGCCAGATTTGCACCACCACGCCACCCAGGTTGATGCTGAGTTTGCCGGGCACTTCGCCTTTTGTGGGATTACCACCGCCGACCACCATGGTCGGCCAGGTCAGGCCAGGCACGCTGTCGGCGCCACGGAACAGGCGCGGAAAGCGCTCCATCTCGCTTTTCATGTCTTGTGCGCCGCGCTCCTTGATCAGGTCCAGGGTGCCTTCGCTGGCAATGATTTCGGTCGCGCCTTCGGCGGCGTAGGCGTAGGCGCCCAGAACGCGCACCGCATGGTAGTGGGTCAGCAGCACATATTTGATGGGCAGGTCGCTGACGGTGCGGATCTTCTTGATCAGGTCTTGCGCCATGGCGGGCGTGGCCGTAGCGTCGCTCACCATGATGAAACGGTCCCCGATGATCACGCCTGAATTGGGGTCTCCCTCGGCGGTGTAGGCCCAGCAGTGTGGGCTGAGTTGCTCGAAAGTGATCTTCTTTTCGGTCAAGTCGGCCTGGCTGGCAAACGCCTTCGTTGGGGCTTTGGTGGGTGCTTTGGACATGGGAATTTCTCCGGTCAATGAAGGAAGTGATTTTACCTAAACGAAATGCATTACGGATTGTTGAATTCCAGAACCAGGATCGAGGTCGCTTTCAGGAACCCAACAAGGCCCGAATGGGTGCGGGCAAACCCAAATCTGGCCAGACATGGGCATCCACCCACTGCCCTTCACAAACCGGAGGAAACTCCTCAGAACCAAGCATGTGAATCGGGTGCAGGTGCAGATCGCGGTGCGTGAGCACATGCTTCCAGGACGCGATGTATCGCGGCTCCCCGCCCTGTGTCCAGGCAGCCAGCAAATCCGCTTCCGATTCAAAAACCGGCAAGCTGAACAAGCCCGCCCAAATGCCTGTGTTTGGCCGCTTTTGTAACCACACTTGTCCCTTGGCATTGACCGCCCAAAGCAACCACAAAGTGGCGCTGCTGCGCTTGAGTTTGCGGGTTTTGACGGGGTAGGCCAGCGGCTCACCCCGCGCTCGGGCCTGGCACCCTGTGCTCACAGGACAGGCCTCACACTGGGCCTTGCGCGACAAACAAACCGTGGCCCCCAAATCCATCAGGGCTTGGGTGTAACGCGGCATGTCAGCCGCCTGCTGGGGCAAAAGGTCCTGCGCCAAGGCCCACAAAGCCTTTTCGTTTTTGGCCACCGCCAGATCCGCACCATAGCCCAGCACACGGGTCAACACGCGCTTGACATTCCCGTCCAAGATGGCGGCTCGCTCCTGAAAGCAAAACGCCGCAATGGCCGCTGCGGTCGATCGACCGATGCCAGGCAAGGTTTGCAGGTCTTCGGCGCGGCGCGGAAAAGCCCCGCCAAAACGCCCCATCACCTCTTGGGCGCATTTGTGCAGGTTGCGGGCGCGGCTGTAATACCCGAGGCCGCTCCACAGCGCCAGCACATCGTCTTGCGGCGCAGCCGCGAGGCAAGTCACATCGGGAAAGCGCGTCAAAAACCGGGGAAAGTAATCCAGCACTGTTGTCACCTGCGTTTGCTGCAACATGATCTCGGACAGCCACACGCGGTAAGGGTCTTGGGTGTTTTGCCAAGGCAGGCTTTGGCGGCCGTGCAGGCGCTGCCAATCGACCATGCAGCGGGCAAACCCTTTGGGCAAAGTCATCATGGTTTCTGGCATGTGGGGCAGTAAAAAGTGGTGCGCTGGCCTTGCAACATGGATTTGATGCTTGTGGTGCACACCCGGCAAGGCTCGCCCGCACGACCGTACACCGCGGCCTCCAACTGAAAGTAACCGGTGCGGCCTTCGGCGCTCACAAAATCCTTGAGCGAGCTGCCACCCTGCTCCACCGCGCGGTTCAGCACCTGAATGATGGCCGTATGCAGCCGAGCCACCCGGGGTTTGGTCAGACGCGAAGCTTTGGTCGTGGGACGAATGCCCGCCATGAACAAGGCCTCTGAGGCGTAAATATTGCCCACACCGACCACCTCATCCCCCGCCAGCAAAACCTGTTTGATGGCCGACTGTCGTTTTTTAAGGGCCTGGGCAAAGGCCGTCACATCGAACTGGCCGCTCAAGGGCTCCACACCCAGCCGCCCCAGCAACTTTTGCGCTTGCGGCGAGTCTTCGGACGGCGCCCAGACCACCGCCCCGAAGCGGCGCGGGTCGTGCAGGCGCAACACGCCCCGGTCGGTCACCAGATCCATGTGGTCGTGCGGGCCAGCTTCAGGCTGTTCAGGGGCGAAGTTCAAGCTGCCCGACATGCCCAAATGCACCAGCAGCAGGCCTTGGTCCAGATCCAGCAGCAGGTATTTGCCGCGCCTGCGCACACCCCAGATTTGCCGTCCCACCAGGCTGGCTGCGGGCACGCCCAACGGCCAGCGAAGGGGTTTGCCCAGCTGCAGCGCCAAAATGTGGGCCGAGGCGATGCGGTCGGCAAAACTTCGGCGGGTAACTTCAACTTCGGGGAGTTCGGGCATGGGCTCTGGGGCAAAAAGGGACTTGTGCCGCGCGGTTCGCGCGAGTGGTTGGCTGGATTATGATGAAGCCATGAAATTCTGGTTTCGACTTGCCCTCATCTCCTCTTGCGTCTGGAGCGCTTGGGCGCAACCGGCCAAGCCGCTCCCAAGCACCCCGAGTCCGCTGAAGGACAAAGGCACCCTTCAACAATCCGCGCTCGATGCCGCTTTGTTTTACCAATTGCTGTTGGGCGAATTGAACGTGCGCAGCGGCTCGCCGGGCAGTGGGTTTTCCTTCATCCTGGATGCCGCACGCAAAACCCGCGATCCGGCACTGTTCCAACGCGCCGTCGATCTGGCCTTGCAATCGCGCTCAGGCGAATCGGCTTTGCAAGCGGTCCAGGCTTGGAAAAACGCCATCCCAGAAGCCGGCGAAGCCAACCGATACAAACTGCAAATTTTGCTGGCTCTGAACAGGGTGGACGAAGCCGGGCAAGCCCTGATCGTCTCGATCCGGGAGCTGCCTGCGGCTGAACAAAATGACGCCATTGCCTCAGTACCCCGCATTTTTGCCAGAGTGCCAGACAAGAAGATGGCCGCCGACACCGTCGAAAAAGCCCTGACTTTGGCCTTGAAACAAAGCAGCACAGCAGCCACCGCATGGACCTCCGTCGGGCGCATGCGACGCGAAGCCGGCCAACTGGCACTGGCCATTGAGGCCGCTCGCCAGGCACGCGCGGCCGATGCATCGGCCCCTGGGCCCCTGATCCTGGCACTGAGCTTGGCCAGTGCGGCACCGGCCGAGATGAAGCCCTTGTTGGCCCAAGCCATGCTAGGCCCGGTGCAGCCTGAAGTGAGGATGGGCTATGCACGGCACCTCATCGCCCAATCCCAGCAGGCCGAAGCCTTGCGTCAACTTGGCCGCCTGAACGCAGAACACCCCGCCTTCGCCGATGGCTGGCTGGTGCATGGTTTGCTGCTGCAGGAAACTGGCCAACTGGCCCAGGCTGAAGAAAAACTGCGCAAACACGTGGAACTGGCCCAAGCCAGCCAAGACAAGGAAACGCCAACCGGTTTGTCCGAAGCCCTGATGGCATTGGCCCAGATGGCTCAGCGCCAAGGTCAACTGCCCCAAGCCGAGCAATGGCTGGCCCAGGTGCCGGCCAACGCAGACCCCATCAAGTTGGCCAGCCGCCGCGCCGACTTGCTCACACAGCAAGGCCGCAAGGAAGAAGCACGGCAGGTGCTCGCGCAAATCAAAACCACCAATGCTGAGCAGGCGACGCGCAAAACCCTGGTGCAGTCCATGTGGTTGCGGGATAACAAGCAATTGGACGAGGCCTATACCTTGGTCAAGCAAGCCCTCAATGCTCAACCGCAAAACACCGATGTGATGTCAGAAATGGCCTTGGTCAGCGAAAAGCTCAAACGCTTTGACGAAATGGAAAGCTTGCTGCGCGATCTGATCAAGCTCAAACCCGAAGATCCCCAGGCCTTTAATGCCCTGGGTTACTCCTTGGCCGATCGCAATATCCGTCTCGTTGAAGCCCGCCAACTGATCACGCAGGCCCTGCAACTGGCCCCCGACGATGCCTACATCCAGGACAGCTTGGGCTGGGTCGCGTTTCGCCAAGGCCAATATGCCGAGGCACTCCAAATATTGCAGACTGCCTACAAAGCTCGCCCTGACGCAGAAATTGCAGCCCATCTGGGTGAAGTGTTGTGGGTCATGGGACAGCGTCAGGAAGCCGGGGCGATCTGGCGCGAAGGTTTACTGCTCAAAGCCGACAACGACACCTTGGTCGAAACCCTGAAGCGCTTCGAATTCAAGCCATGAAGCCCTGCGCACTCGCCAAAGAGCCCACCGGCAACGGTCGACGACGGGTTTTGGCGCTGGCCTTGGCCAGCGTTTTGCTGGCTGCAGGCTGCGCCACACCCCGCATGACCCCAATGGACGCCAACGCCTATTGGTCAGGGCGCATGGCCATTCAGGTGCTCAAGGACCCACCAGAATCGCTGAGTGCCGGTTTCGAACTGCAAGGCTCGGCCCTAGCCGGCGAGATGGTCTTGCTCAGCCCCATCGGCACCACGCTGGCCCGCCTGGAATGGACGCCCCAAGGCGCACGCCTGACGCAAGGCCAGCAACAAGTGGACAGCCCGAGTCTGCAAAGGCTAGGGGCTCGCCTGACGGGCACGGAACTGCCCATATCGGCTTTTTTCGAGTGGCTGGCGGGCCGCCCCGCCGAGGCACCCGGCTGGCAAGTCGACTTGTCGGCACACGCCCAAGGCCGCATCAACGCAGAGCGGCGCGAACCCAGCCCCGGTGCGGTGCTGCGCATCGCGCTGGACCGCTGAGCTGGTATTTTTTTCGGGCACCCCAAGCGTAGCGATAATCACCCCATGAAATCGCTGCACGATGTGCCTGCACCGGCCAAATTGAATTTGTTTTTGCACGTCACGGGCCGTCGCCCCGATGGGTACCATGAACTGCAATCGGTCTTCATGCTGATCGACTGGTGCGACACGCTTCATTTTGAAAAGCGGCCCGGTGGCGCCATCAGCCGCGAAGACCTCACCCTCGCCCTGCCCGCCCAAGACCTGATCACCCGCGCAGCGCAGCTGCTGCATAACCACACCGGCTGCACCGATGGCGTGCACATTGCTGTTGAAAAACAAATTCCCGCGCAAGCGGGCATGGGCGGTGGCTCTTCGGATGCAGCCACCTGCCTGCTGGCACTCAACCGCTTGTGGGGCCTGAACCTGGATCTGCCCACCCTGGAAAAGCTGGGACTTCAACTGGGTGCAGACGTGCCATTTTTCCTGCGTGGGCACAACGCCTGGGTCGAAGGCGTGGGAGAAAAAATCACCCCCATTGAACTGCCCGCCGCCCGGTTTTGGGTGGTCAAGCCGCCCCAAGGCATCGATACGTCTCAAATTTTTGCCCATCCAGACCTCAAACGCGACACAAACGCTGCTACAATGTCGAACTTCGCTGCAGTGACATATGACTTCGGTCACAATGACCTGCAATACGTTGCACAGGCTTTGTGCCCCGGTGTTGAGCAAGCCCTTCAAGCCCTCAACCAAGCCGGTCTCAAATCCAGAATGACGGGTTCCGGCAGTGCCGTGTTTGCCCATTGCATGGACAGCACCACGAAAGTTTCGGTCCCTGACCTCTTTCTGGCCCGGCTTTGCAGTAATTTGGAAGCCCATCCCTTGAAAGCTTGGGCATCCAGCGATAGTTGATCGGTCGATCGCTGTTTCAGCGGTCAACCCGTGTAGGGGAGTCGCCAAGTTGGTTAAGGCACTGGATTTTGATTCCAGCATGCGAAGGTTCGAGTCCTTCTTCCCCTGCCAAATACGTTCATTCGTACAGGCCCCTTTATCTGATCGCTGGAATGCCCATGCAGCCTGCTTCACTCCCCCCAGAATTCATGCTGTTCACCGGCAATGCCAATCCCGTGTTGGCCGCCGAAATTGCCAAATGCCTGGGCACGCAGCTCGGCGCCGTCGATGTGGGCCGCTTCTCTGACGGCGAAGTCACCGTCGAACTCAAACAAAACGTCCGTGCTCGTGAAGTGTTTGTGGTTCAGTCCACCTGCGCACCGACCAACGAAAACCTGATGGAGTTGCTCATCATGGTTGATGCGTTCAAACGCGCATCGGCTGGTCGCATCAGTGCCGTCATCCCTTATTTCGGTTACGCCCGTCAGGACCGCCGTCCTCGCTCTACCCGCGTCCCCATTTCGGCCAAAGTAGTGGCCAACATGCTGCAGGCCGTGGGTGTGGATCGCGTCCTGACCATGGACTTGCACGCTGACCAGATTCAAGGCTTCTTTGACATCCCGGTCGACAACATTTACGCATCTCCCGTCCTGCTGGGCGATCTGCGCCAGAAAAATTACGAAGACCTGATCGTCGTGTCCCCTGACGTGGGCGGTGTTGTGCGCGCTCGCGCACTGGCCAAGCAACTCGGTTGCGACCTGGCCATCATCGACAAGCGTCGCCCCAAAGCCAACGTGAGCGAAGTCATGCACGTCATTGGTGAGATCGAAGGCCGCAACTGCGTGATCATGGACGACATGATCGACACCGCAGGCACTTTGGTCAAAGCCGCCGAAGTGCTCAAAGAGCGCGGTGCCAAAAAAGTTTACGCCTATTGCACACACCCGATCTTTTCGGGGCCGGCCATCGAACGCATCGCCAAGGGCGAAGCGCTCGACGAAGTCGTGGTCGCCAACACCATACCGCTGACGGCAGAAGCCGCAGCGTGTACTAAGATTCGCCAACTTTCCGTGGCTCCGCTGATCGCCGAAACGATCAACCGGATTGCCCATGGTGAGTCGGTGATGAGCCTGTTTTCCGATCAAACCTGATCGGAAAGAGGCCTTTAGCGGCCAGCCGTTCTACTGGACTGGCTGGCTTTTTTGAGTCAGGGTCGCACTGGTCGCGGTGCACCCTAGAAGGAGAAATCTATGAAATTCGTCGCTTTTGAGCGCGCTAAGCAGGGTACGGGTGCGAGCCGCCGTCTCCGCAATTCCGGTCGCACACCTGGCATCGTTTACGGTTCCACATCGGCCCCACAGCTGATCGAACTGGACCACAACGCTTTGTGGCACGCCCTGAAAAAAGAGGCTTTCCACGCCACGATTCTGGACATGGAATTCAACGGTCAGTCCAGCAAAGTTTTGCTGCGTGACTACCAGATGCACCCCTACAAACAATTGGTGCAACACATCGACTTCCAGCGCGTTGATGCCAACACCACTTTGCACATGAAAGTGCCTTTGCACTTCAGCGGTGAAGAAGAGTCCGAAGCCGTCAAGACAGACAAGTGCACCGTCAACCACGTGGTGACGGATCTCGAAATTGCTTGCTTGCCTGCCAACCTGCCTGAGTTCATTGCAGTGAGCTTGACAGGCTTGACCAAAGGCGTGTCTTTGCATCTGAACGACATCACTTTGCCTGCTGGCTGCAAAGCCGTCACCCACGGCAAGAAAAACCCGGTCCTCGTGTCCGTGGTGGCACCTGTGGAAGAAGTTGTGGCAGCTCCCGTGGCCGCTCCTGTGGACGCCAAAGGCAAGGGCAAAGGCAAGAAGTAATCTTCTGGCTCGGGCTTTCAAGCCCTGCACTTTCAAGGCCCGCGCAAGCGGGCCTTTTGCTTTGTGCCCATGCTTGGCAGCTGCGCACCCTGCAGCAAGGATAATCTCGCACCATGATCAAACTGCTTGTCGGCCTGGGCAACCCGGGCAACGAATACGAAGACACCCGCCACAACGCCGGGTTCTGGTGGATCGATGCCGTGGCCCGTGAACTCAAGGTGTCACTGGTGCCCGAGCGCAGCTACTACGGCCTGATGGCCCGCACCACCGTCAACGGCCAAAACGTGTGGCTGCTCGAACCACAGACCTACATGAACCTGTCGGGCAAGTCGGTGAGCGCACTGGCTCGGTTCTTCAAAATCCAACCGCAAGAGATTCTGGTGGCGCACGACGAACTCGACATCCCCCCCGGTGAAGCCAAGCTCAAGCTGGGCGGCAGCCACGCTGGCCACAACGGCTTGCGCGACATCCATGCCCAACTGGGCACAGCCGATTACTGGCGACTGCGCATTGGCGTGGGCCACCCGGGCGACAAGGCCGAAGTGGTCAGCTGGGTATTAAAGAAGCCAATGCTGGAGCACCGAAAAGCCATCGACGACAGCATCCACCGCGCAGTGTTGGCCTTGCCGCTTTTATTGACAGGGGAGATGGAAAAAGCAATGGTGAAAATCCACACCAACAAGCCCCCCAGGCCCAAACCACCCAGACCGCCTAAAGCAGAGCCCGCCCCAACGACCGAACCCGGTCAGCAGAACTGAACCTTGCGCCTTACTGCCCTTGCAGGCGACGGTATTTGGCCCAGAGCGACTCCTGGTCTTCTGCATGCTGCGGGTTGACTGGAATGCAGGCCACGGGGCAGACTTGGACACACTGCGGCTCGTCAAAATGGCCCACGCATTCTGTGCATTTGGACGGATCGATCTCGTAAATTTCTTCGCCCAGATAAATCGCTTGGTTCGGGCACTCGGGCTCACACACATCGCAGTTGATGCATTCGTCGGTGATCATCAGTGCCATGGCTGGGGCTCCGCAAAGGTCTGCATCGAGGTCATGCCCGGATTATCGGCCACAGGTCTGAGCCCGAGAAACTGCAGGGCTGTTACAGGCCCCTGGGCCTCGCGTGCCCAATGACCCCACAAGCCGCACTGTCCCGGTGGCATGCGCCTAAAATAGATTGCATGATGAACGCCGACCTGCACTGCCACTCCGTCATCTCTGACGGCACCCTCACCCCCGAAGCCTTGGCCGAGCGCGCCAAAACCAACGGCGTGGAACTGTGGGCGCTGACCGACCACGACGAAGTGGCTGGCCAAGAACGCGCCCTGGCTGCGGCCCGTGCGCAAGGCCTGCCCTACCTCACAGGCACCGAAATTTCGGTCACCTTTGCCCACCAGACGGTGCACATTGTGGGCCTGGGTTTCGACGCGCACAACAACGCCTTGGTCGAAGGCCTGCGCCGCACCCGAGGCGGCCGCAGTGAACGCGCTCAGGAAATGTCAGAGGGCCTGGCCAAAGTCGGCATCCCCAACTGCTACGAAGGCGCGTTGCGCTATGTAGGCAACCCGGAATTGATTTCACGCACCCACTTTGCGCGGCACCTGGTCGACACTGGCGTGTGCAGCGACACCTCGGAAGTATTTCGCAAATACCTGACCGAAGGCAAACCCGGCTACGTGCCGCACCGCTGGGCACGCCTGCAAGAAGCCGTGCAATGGATCACCGATGCCGGCGGCATGGCCATCATCGCCCACCCGGCGCGCTACGGCTTTAGCCCCAACGAGGAGTACGCGCTGTTCAGTGAATTCAAAGCGCACGGTGGGCGCGGCGTCGAGGTCGTTACCGGCAGCCACTCATCTCCCGACGCAGTACGCTACGCAGAAACCGCGCTCGAATTCAACTTGGCGGCCTCTCGTGGCAGTGACTTTCACAGCCCCACCGAAAGCCGGATCGACTTGGGCACCCTGCCCTTCTTGCCTGGCCAACTGACCCCTGTTTGGGAACTGCTGACTGACCGCGTTCAGTGAATTCTTTAAAGGCCAATGCGCTGCACGGCATCGGTTTTGCCGTTCTGGCCACCGCGTGCTTCGCCACGCTGGACACCACCACCCGGCACGTCAGCGCGGGCCTGTCGGTTCTGGTGGCGCTGTGGTTCCGCTACGCCATTCAGGCCGTCATCACCACGATCGTCGTCTGGCCAGGCCGTGGCAGCCAAATCTTGCGCACCCTGCACCCGCGCTTTCAATTGGCACGCGGCCTGCTGCTGTTTGCCTGCAGCATCTTGGCCTTTTTGAGCCTCAAGTACATGCCTGTGGGCGAATTCACTGCCATCACGCTGCTGGCCCCCTTGGTCATCACCTTGCTTGCGGCCTGGATGCTGAAGGAAAAAATTCGTCCGCTGCGCTGGTTGCTGGTGCTGGGCGGCTTCATCGGCACCCTGATCATCATCCGCCCCGGCAGCCAGCACTTTGACTGGACCGTACTGTTGCCCCTGATGTTGGTGGGTACCAACTCCGGCTTTCAGCTGCTGACCAGCAAAATGTCCAAAACCGAGGACCCCATCACCACCCACTTTTATACCGGCTGGATCGGCACGGCCTTGGCCACCCTCATCCTGCCTTTTGTCTGGGAAATGCCCAATGACTGGACCGTATGGCTCCAATTGCTCTTGATGGGCGTGCTCGCCTCGATTGGGCACTTTCTGTTGATCCTGGCCTACGGCCGCGCCCCGGCAGCCACCCTCACGCCCTACATGTACAGCCAAATTGGCTTTGCCGTGCTGGGCGGCTGGCTGGTCTTCAACCACCTGCCTGACCAATGGACCTTCATGGGCATGGGCCTGGTCGCGCTGTGCGGGGCTTTGGGGGCTTGGCTCACGCTGCGAGAGAACCGCGTCGCCATCCCTCCAACACAATCCTGAGTCTTCGCGCTTGCGTTGCGGGGCTTTGGCCTCATCTGTGTCGCATACTGCTCGGTACTGACCTTCGACTGTTGAGACCCATGGCCCAGTTTTTCAGCGTTCACCCCGACAACCCGCAAGCGCGTTTACTCAAGCAAGCCGTGCAACTGCTCAACCAGGGCAGCGTTTTGGCCGTGCCCACCGATTCCAGCTACGCCCTGGTCTGCCACCTGGACGATAAAACCGCTGCTGACCAATTGCGCCGCATCCGCGCTGTGGACGACAAACACCACCTGACGCTGCTGTGCCGCGACCTGAGCGAGTTGGCCAATTACGCGCGGGTGGATAACTGGCAATTTCGGGCCATCAAACAAGCCACCCCCGGGCCTTTCACCTTTATTCTGGAAGCCACCAAGGAAGTGCCGCGCAGGGTCAGCCACCCGCAACGCAAAACCATCGGCCTGAGGGTGCCCGATCACAAAGTGCTGCAGGAACTGCTTGCCCTGCACGGCGCGCCGCTGTTGGCCGCCACGCTCATCATGCCCGGCGAAGCAATGCCGCTGAACGACCCGGAAGAAATACGAGAACGGCTGGAACACCAAGTGGGCGCGGTCATCGATGCAGGCGCCTGCTCTTTGGAGCCCACCACCGTGATCGACATGAGCGCAGACGCCCCCGAAGTGCTCAGGCTCGGTCAAGGCGATCCAGCCCTGCTGGGCCTTTGACTTGGAGCGACAGGCAGCGCCCACACGGAGCCTGCCTTGCACCGCGAAAGGTCTGAACAGCGATCACTGACCCCAAAAAACAAAAACCCTGCAGCAGCGCATACGCCACGGCAGGGTCAAGCCAGAACGGGCTGCGAGACTTACTTCAAGTCACCTGCCAAGCTGGCCAGTGTGTCTGGAGAAACATCGATGTGCGAGGGGTAGTGTGTGTGGTCACAGCCCATCTTGACTCCTGCACCGGCCTTGACCGCTGCGGACATGGCAGGCTTCAGCTCAAAGCGCACAAAGTGCACGGCCGAGGTTTTTTCGTCGGTCTCGCGGTCCAGGTCTTCGTCAGCAATCGCATACACGCGGCCATGGCCTTCGACCTCGACAAACATGCGGTCTTCTACGCCAATCAGCTTGGCCAGTTCGCGCTTGCGTTCGTTGATGTCGGTGTACTCGATCATCATGGTGGCCTTCCAGTTGCTGCCGTCCGGCACCAGTGGGGCATAGGCCTCGATCTCTTGCAGGATGCCCTCTTCTTCGAACACTTTTTCGATGCGCAGCATCTCCTGAATTTGATAGCGGATCGTGGTTTCGCTCTCAAACTGCATGTTGATGTGCTCACCCAGACGCACGCTGCGCAGCTTGCGGTGGGCAATGACTTGGGGCTTGTGGACCTTGCGCCACTTGGTGTAGGCCTCCAAAGACATCAAGGTCTCGGGTGTGATTTTTCCGGTCAGTTGCATGACGGTTTTCCTTATTTGAGACCGTAGGCTTTGCGCACCAAGGTCAAGGGGTGGTTCAGTTCGGGGGCGCCCAGGCCATTGACCTCAAAGCCTTGGGCAATGTGGTGGCCGCCCAGCGGACAGTCGGAGCTGATGAAGTCGGGCTTGGAGCCGTCTTTCATCGTGGCCATGGCCTTGAAGACTGGCTTGCCGATCTTCATCGCCATCTCGTGTGAGCCTTTTTTCACGCCGTACGTGCCGGCGTGGCCCGAGCAGCGCTCGATGGTGTTGATCTGGGTATCCGGAATCATCTTGAGCATTTCCTCGGTCTTTTTGCCGATGTTTTGCACCCGGCCGTGGCAAGGAATCTGGTAGCTCACATTGCCCAGTTTTTGCGGAAACTCGGTCTTGAGCAGACCATCGCGCTTGCGGGCCATGAAGTATTCAAACGGGTCCCACATCGCGTCTTTGACCAACTGGGTGTCGGCGGAATCGGGGAACATCAGCGGAATCTCTTGCTTGAACATCAGTGCGCAGCTGGGCACAGCCGCCATGATGGCAAAGCCGTCTTTGGCGTACTTGGCCAGCACCGGGATGTTGGCTTCTTTGGAGTCCTTCACCGAGTCCAGATCGCCCAACTCCAGCTTGGGCATGCCGCAGCATTTTTCTTTCTCGACCAGCACATACGGGATGTCGTTGTGGTCGAGGATCTTCAGCAGGTCATGGCCAATGCCAGGCTCGTTGTAGTTGATGTAGCAAGTGGAATAGATCGCCACTTTGCCAGGTGTTTTCTCGCCATCCACCACAGTGACAGCCTGGGCATCAGGGGCACTTGAGCGGAACTTTTTAGTGGCCAAAGAAGGCAACCAGGCGTTTTTGTCCACGCCCGCCACGCTTTCCATGACGCTGCGCGCCGCTTCGGTTTTGTTGATGGCGTTGATGGCTTGCACCACGATCGGGATGCCCGCAAAAGAGCCGTGCGTGTCGGTAGAAGCGAGGAACTTTTCAGCCGCACCCACTTCGCCGTTTTTGAACTTGATGGCCTTGGCCCGCAGCATGGTGTGCGGGAAGTCCAGGTTCCACTCGTGGGGCGGTGTGTAGGGGCACTTGGTCATGTAGCACAGGTCGCACATGAAGCACTGGTCCACCACTTTCCAGTAGTCCTTCTTGTCCACGCCATCGACTTCCATGGTGCTGCTCTCGTCCACCAGGTCAAACAAGGTGGGGAAAGAACCACACAAGCTCACGCAGCGGCGGCAACCGTGGCAGATGTCAAAAATGCGCTCCAACTCATCAAAACACTTTTCTTCGTTGTAGAAGTCCGGGGTCTGCCAGGCCAGCGCGTGTCTGGTGGGGGCTTCGAGGTTGCCTTCTTTGGCCATGGGGTGCTCCATTGGGAATTTTGTGGGGTTTTTCTGAAGAATCTGTAGCCAGAGCCCTGAGAAAAACCCGCTGCACTTTTCAGCGCAACGGGCTGAAGAAACGGGGGAATCAATCCACCATTTCGTTCAAAGCTTTCTGGAAGCGGTTGGCGTGTGAACGCTCAGCCTTGGCCAGAGTCTCGAACCAGTCAGCGACTTCGTCGAAACCTTCTTCGCGGGCGGTTTTGGCCATGCCAGGGTACATGTCGGTGTACTCGTGGGTTTCGCCAGCCACAGCCGAAGCCAGGTTGTCGCGTGTCGGGCCGATGGGCATGCCAGTGGCTGGGTCGCCGGATTGCTCCAGGAACTCCAGGTGACCGTGGGCGTGACCTGTTTCACCTTCAGCGGTGGAACGGAACAGGGCTGCCACGTCGTTCTGACCTTCAACGTCCGCTTTGTTCGCGAAGTACAAATAGCGACGGTTGGCCTGGGATTCGCCTGCGAAGGCGTCTTTCAGGCATTGTTCCGTGCGCGAGCCTTTGAGTGCTGCCATGGATATCTCCTAGTGGGGTTAAACGTGAGGTTGCCCTGGCAAAATCGCCAGTGACGACGTAGGTTAACTCTGTACCACCCAGTCTGCCCAATAGATTGATGCAATGGCATTGATTGACCAATGCTATTGAACGACTCGTTTGATAAATATCTACTAATCAGGTATGCCCTGTCTTTCAGCGAGAGCGCCCACTGGCCAGAAACCCGAAAACGGGTCTGACAGTCACAGTGAAAGGCTCGTATGGCTGGGTAAAATCATCGATTTGGGCCACATAAGGTCCCACACGGCATCTGCTGAGCTGCCGTTTTCTTTTTAAAAAGTCCGCCATGAGCAACGCCCCCGCCATCCCCCTCGAACAACCTGGCTTAAACAGCCTGTCCAAATCGTTCGAGCCCGCCGCCCTGGAAGCCCATTGGGGCCCCGAGTGGGAAAAACGCGGCTATGGCGTGGCCGGTTTTCGCGGAACGGGTGCGCCAACGACCGACGCGCCCGCCTTCTCCATCCAGCTGCCGCCGCCCAATGTGACGGGCACGCTCCACATGGGCCATGCGTTCAACCAGACCATCATGGACTCGTTGACCCGCTACCACCGCATGTCAGGGTTCAACACCGCCTGGATTCCGGGCACCGACCACGCGGGCATTGCCACGCAGATCGTGGTGGAGCGCCAGCTGCAGGCCAAAGGCATCAGCCGCCACGACATGGGCCCCACACCGGCCGAAGCGCGCAAGAACTTTGTGAGCAAGGTCTGGGAGTGGAAAGAAGAGTCCGGCAGCACCATCACCAGCCAAATGCGCCGCATGGGCGACAGCGTGGACTGGAGCCGCGAATACTTCACGATGGACCCCAAGCTGTCCAAGACCGTGACCGAAACCTTTGTGCAACTGTATGAGCAAGGCCTGATTTACCGTGGCAAACGTCTTGTGAACTGGGACCCGGTGTTGCAAAGCGCGGTGTCTGATCTTGAAGTGGAAAGCGCCGAAGAAGACGGCTCGATGTGGCACATCCGTTATGACTTGGTGGACCCGGATGGCAGCCTTGCGGCTGCGGGCTCTGGCAGCCTGACCGTGGCCACCACCCGCCCCGAAACCCTGCTGGGCGACGTGGCCGTGATGGTGCACCCCGAAGACGAGCGCTACAAACACCTCATAGGCCAGCAGGTCAACTTGCCTTTGTGCGGCCGCACCATCCCCGTAATCGCCGACGATTATGTGGACAAAGACTTCGGCACCGGCGTGGTCAAGGTCACGCCCGCGCACGACACCAACGACTACCAAGTCGGCCAGCGCCACAAGCTGGACCTGATTTGCGTGTTGAATCTGGACGCGACCATCAACACCAACGCACCCGAAAAATACCGAGGCCTTGACCGCTTCGTGGCCCGCAAGGCTGTGGTGGCCGACCTCGAAGCAGCAGGCGCTTTGGTCGAGGTGAAGAAACACAAACTCATGGTGCCGCGATGCGCCCGCACCGGCCAGGTGATTGAGCCCATGCTGACCGACCAATGGTTTGTGGCCATGAACCAAGTCGGCCAAGGCGACGCCACCGGCAAGAGCATCGCGCAAAAAGCCATCGACGCGGTGCAGTCCGGCGAAGTGAGCTTTGTGCCCGAGAACTGGGTCAACACTTACAACCAGTGGATGAACAACATTCAGGACTGGTGCATCAGTCGCCAGCTATGGTGGGGCCACCAAATTCCCGCTTGGTACGACGAAGACGGCAAGGTTTACGTAGCCCGCAACGAAGCCGAGGCGCAAGCACAATCTGACAAGGTATCACCCGGCAAAACACTCAAGCGCGACGAAGACGTGCTGGACACCTGGTACTCCAGTGCACTGGTGCCCTTCAGCACCATGGGCTGGGGCAACGACGAGAACACACACAACGCAGCTGGCGAGCGTGCCGGAAACGGGCGCAGCGACTTTGCGAGCGAAGCGAGTATGAGCAAGAACGATTCCGGCACGCTCGCCAGCGGAACAGACTACGACCTCTACCTCCCCAGCAGCGTGCTGGTGACAGGCTACGACATCATCTTCTTCTGGGTCGCCCGGATGATCATGATGACCACGCACTTCACAGGCAAAGTACCCTTTAAACACGTCTACATCCACGGCCTGGTGCTCGACGCCCAAGGCAAGAAGATGAGCAAGTCCGAAGGCAACGTGCTCGACCCGGTGGACCTGATCGACGGCATCACCTTGGAGCCCCTGCTAGACAAACGCACCCAAGGCCTGCGCAAGCCCGAGACCGCCCCCAAGGTGCGCAAGCAAACCGAAAAAGAATTCCCTGAAGGCATTCCGGCCTACGGTGCGGACGCGCTGCGCTTCACCTTCGCGGCACTCGCCAGCTTGGGCCGCAGCATCAACTTTGACAGCAAGCGCTGCGAGGGCTACCGCAACTTTTGCAACAAGCTTTGGAACGCCACCCGCTTTGTGCTGATGAACTGCGAAGGCCAAGACTGCGGCTTGAAAAAGCACACCAAAGCCGAATGCCAACCCGGTGGCCCAGCGCACGGCTACATGGACTTCAGCCAAGCCGACCGCTGGATCAGCTCGCACCTGCAACGCGTCGAAGCCGAGGTGGCCAAAGGTTTTGCCGAATACCGCCTGGACAACGTGGCTAACACGATTTACGACTTTGTGTGGAACGAGTTCTGCGACTGGTACCTCGAAATCGCCAAGGTGCAGATCAACACCGGCAACGACGCGCAACAACGCGCCACCCGTCGCACACTGATCCGCACACTCGAGACCATCATGCGTTTGGCGCACCCGATCATCCCGTTCATCACCGAAGAGCTCTGGCAAAAAGTGTCGGTGGTCGCGGGTCTTCCGGGTGAGTCGGTCAGCATCGCCGCCTACCCCGTGAGCCAACCCGATCGCATCGACACAGCGGCCGTGGCCCATGTGGCCAAGCTCAAGACGCTGGTGGATGCCTGCCGCAACCTCCGCGGTGAAATGAACGTCTCGCCCACCACCCGCATGCCCCTGTATGTGCTGGGCGACACCACTTACATGCAAAGCGTGGCGCCGGTGTTGCAGTCACTGGCCAAACTGAGCGAGGTCAAGGTGTTTGACACCGAAGCCGAATGGATCACTGCGGCACAAGCTGCACCGGTGGCCGTGGTGGGCGAAGCGCGCCTGTGCCTGTTCATCGAAGTCGACGCCGCCGCAGAAAAAATCCGCCTGACCAAAGAAGCCGCTCGCTTGGAAGGCGAAATCACCAAGGCCAACGCCAAGCTTGGCAACGAAGCCTTTGTAGCCAAAGCCCCCCCTGCCGTGATCGACGAAGCCAAGAAACGCGTGGCCGACTTCGGTGACACGTTGGATAAAATCCGCCAGCAACTACAACGCCTGGGCTAAAACCTTGGACAAGGAATCGACCATGAGCCACAACGTCATCCGCAAAGCCGTCTTCCCCGTCGCGGGCCTCGGCACCCGCTTTTTGCCCGCCACCAAAGCTGCCCCCAAAGAGATGCTGCCGATCGTGGACAAACCGCTGATTCAGTACGCGGTGGAAGAAGCCTACGCGGCAGGTGTGCGGCACATGATCTTTGTCACGGGTCGCAGCAAGCGGGCCATCGAAGACCACTTCGACACCGCCTACGAACTCGAAAGCGAACTCGAGGCAGCGCACAAAGACGAGTTGCTTGCGTTGGTTCGCTCGGTGCAACCCGACGATATGGTTTGCGCTTATGTGCGGCAAAACCGGATGCTGGGTCTGGGCCACGCCGTGCTGTGCGCCGAGCCTCTGGTGGGCAACGAGCCTTTTGCAGTGCTGCTGGCCGACGATTTGATGGTCAACGCGGGTCCGTCCATCTTGTCGCAGATGGTTGATGCTTACACAAAGCAAGGCCGCTCTGTATTGGCCGTGCAAGAAGTAGCGCTCGATCAGGTCAAGCGCTACGGCATCGTGGCCGGTGAACCGGCGGGTCGCCAGCTGATTCGTGTCGAGCACATTGTGGAAAAGCCCAGCCCCGACAAAGCGCCCTCACGCATGGGCGTGGCCGGTCGGTACATCCTGACGCCGGGCATTTTTGACGAGATTCGCAACCAACCCACAGGCGTGGGCGGCGAAATCCAGTTGACCGACGCCATTGCCCGCCTGATGCAACGCGAAGCGGTTTATGCCTTCCAGTACCAAGGCAAGCGCTACGACTGCGGCAGCAAGGAAGGCTTTTTGGAAGCCACGGTGGAACTGGCTTTGCAGCACCCGCAAGTGGGCGCTTCTTTCCGTGAGTACCTCAAGGGTTTGAGTCTCTGATCAGCGCCGCTTGAGGCCAAAGACAAAGCTGGTTTCGGTTTTTTCCTGGATCACCAACTCATTGCCCGTCTGGCGGGCAAACGCCTCGAAATCTCGCCAAGCACCTGGGTCGGTGGCGATCACCTTGAGCACTTGGCCGCTGACCATCTCATTCAAAGCCTTCTTGGCTTTTAAAATGGGCAGCGGGCAGTTCAGCCCGCTGGTGTCAATTTCCTTGTCGATGTGCATCATGTGCTCTGATTCACTTCCTGGCTTTGCGCAGCACGCTCTTCCCAAGTCATGAACTTGGGCTCGATGCCCATGGTGCGCAGCCAGTCGCCCAAGGCGTAACCGGTGCCCGCAGGCCAGCAGATCAGGTCCTTGAAATCGAACATCTTGTGCTCCGCCAACTCGGGCGACAAACGCACTTCGCCTTCGGCCACCGCATGGTAGGCAATGATCACCTGGTTCATGCGCTGGAAGTCGTAGACGCCGATCAACTTGAGGGACGACACCTTGAGATTGGTTTCTTCGGCAATCTCGCGGGTGATACCTTCTTCCGGTGTTTCGCCCGCCTCCATGAAGCCCGTGATCAGCGCAAAACGCCGCCCAGGCCAGGCCGCATTGCGAGCCAACAAAATCTGGTCACCCACCTGCACAATGCCCGCCAAAACGGGCGTGGGGTTGTTCCAGTGCGTGAAGTCGCAAGCGGTGCAACGCAGGCGCATCGTCTCGCCCCCGTCTTCCATTTGCGAAAGCCAAGCCAAAGGTTGGGCACACATCGGACAAAAACGGTATTCAGCCATGAGAACAACTCCAGTCAGGCGGGGAAAACGCCCGTAGACAAATAACGGTCACCGCGGTCGCACACGATGAACACAATGGTGGCGTTCTGCGCCGTCTTGGCCACCTGCTGGGCCACCCAACAAGCACCTGCAGCGGAGATGCCCGCAAAAATGCCTTCGGTCCGCGCCATCTGGCGGCAGGTTTCTTCGGCATCGTTTTGGCTCACATAAACCAGTTCATCCACATGGCTGGGATCGTAAATCTTGGGCAAGTACTCTTGCGGCCACTTGCGGATGCCCGGAATGCGCGAGCCCTCGCTGGGCTGCGCACCCACGATGCGGATCGCCGGGTTCTTTTCTTTCAAAAACCGCGACACACCCGTGATGGTGCCGGTGGTGCCCATGGCGCTCACGAAATGGGTCACTTTGCCGCCCGTCTGCTCCCAAATCTCGGGCCCAGTGGTTTCGTAGTGGATGCGCGGGTTGTCGGCGTTGGCAAACTGGTCGAGGATACGGCCCTTGCCTTGCGCCGCCATGTTGTCGGCCAAATCGCGGGCGTATTCCATGCCACCGCTTTTGGGCGTGAGGATCAGCTCCGCACCAAAGGCCTTCATGGTCTGGGCCCGCTCGATGGACAAGTCCTCGGGCATGATCAAAACCATGCGGTAACCCTTGATGGCCGCTGCCATGGCCAGCGCAATGCCAGTGTTGCCCGACGTGGCCTCGATCAGGGTGTCACCCGGCTTGATTTCGCCGCGCTCTTCAGCCCGGCGGATCATCGACAAAGCCGGTCGGTCCTTGACCGAACCCGCCGGGTTGTTGCCCTCGAGCTTGCCCAAGATCACGTTGCTACGGGCCGCCATGTCGGCAGCACCCAATCGCTGCAAAGCCACCAAAGGTGTTTTGCCGATCGCATCTTCAATGGTTGGATAAATCATGGGCGTACTTTGCCATAACTTGAACCCCCTTGATGGCGTTAGGCCGGCTTGAAACGACCGTAGAAACCCGATTCCAGGTGGGTCAGAACTCGCACGCACGGTACTTCAGCGCACTGAAAGCCCTTTGACACTCACCCAAACTGAGCAGTCAATCAACGCAAGGCAGCCCGACCCGCAGGTCGAACCGGCCCACCATCTTTGACGTTGCACAGCACCGATACAGGAGTTTCTTCATGCGCACTTTCATTCTGAGCACCCGTACCATTTCCTGGATGCTGGCCCTGACATCCTCTTTGCTCATCACGGCTTGCGGTGGCAACGATCAGCCGATTTTGGGTGTGGACCCGCTGCTGGCGTTAGCCCCCAGCGTATCGGCCACAGCACCTTTGGCCAGCAACCCGGTGGTCACTGGTGTGGCCGTCAACACCCGCATCACGGCCACATTCAACAAGCCGATGAGCCCCAGCAGTCTCAACACCAACACATTCACCTTGCAATGCCCAGCGGGCACAAACACCGTGAGCAGCGTTGACTACGACGCCCTTAGCCGTGTTGCCACGTTGACACCAGCAGCCTATTTGCCTGCAAGTACCCGATGTACTGCAACAGTGACGACAGGCGCACAAGACACCAACGGCATCGCTTTTCCCGTCAACTTCAGTTGGGCATTTGATACCGGCTCAAGCAGCGACATCACAGCACCGGTTGTGTCGCAACAATCCCTGCGCAAAGTGCCATAACGGCCACCAACACCCAACTGAGTTTGACCTTCAGCGAAGAAATGACCCCATCCAGCCTCAACGCCGAGAGCTTCACCCTCAAAACCAGCACAGACAACACCTCAGTCCCAGGCGCTGTGAGCTATGCCGTGGGCGCACGCACAGCCACCTTCAGCCCTACCAACCCATTGGCCAACAACACCGCCTTCACCGCCACCGTCAGCACCTCAGTGACCGATTTGGCAGGCAACGCAATGCTCACACCGAAAGTCTGGACCTTCAGCACGGCCGGTGCGCTCGACACCACCGCCCCAACAGTCACCTTGGTCAACCCGACCAATGACAGCTCTGGGGTGTGCATCAACAAAACCGTGAACGCCACCTTCAGCGAACCCATGGCGCCCTCGAGTTTGACCACCAACACCCTGACTTTGGCCCCCTCCAACAACTTGAACACGCCGGTCGCGGCGGTGATCGCCTACGATCCGCTGACACGCGTTGCATCGATCAGCCCTGGTGCCAACCTGACCGCGTCTACGGCTTACACCGCCACGGTAGTGGGCGGCTCCCAAGGTGCCAAAGACTTGGCGGGCAATGCCATGCAAGCCGAAAAGGTGTGGCGCTTCACAACCGGCGCGGGAGAATGCCAAAGCCCAGTAGCCTTGGGCTCTGCAGCCAATTTCGCCATTTTGGGCTCTGCGGCCATCACCAACTTTCCCACCTCACGCATCACGGGCGATGTGGGCCTGACGCCCGACACGGGAGCCAACATCACCGGATTCAGCGCCCCTTTGAGTTGCCCTGAAGTGGTCGGCCGGATTTTTGCGGTGGACAGCTCGGGCCCTGCCTGTGCGCTGATCGATGCCGTGCTGCTGAGCAATGCCAAAACCGATGCGCTGGCGGCATTCGCTCATGCCACGGGTGCCGCCCGAGGTACGCCCATATCCATCACCACCAACCTGGAAGGCTTGACCTTTTATCTCGGCTTGTATGAGTCACTGACATCCATCGATTTGTCGGCGGGTGGCGTCTTAACCCTGGACGCGCAAGGTGACCCGAACGCGGTGTTTGTGATTCGCAGCGCCACGGCCATCAATGCTTTGTCGACCAGTCAAGTGGTCCTCAGCGGAGGGGCCAAAGCCAACAAAGTTTTTTGGTCGGCGGGCAGCGCTATTACCTTGGGCGTCAACTCGGTCATGAAGGGCTCGTTGTTGGCGAGCACAGCCATCACCCTGCAAACCGGCGCCAATCTGGAAGGCCGCGCACTGAACCAGGGTGCAGCCGCAGCAGCCATCACTTGCGATGCCTGCACGATCACGGTGCCCAGCCCTTGACCAGCACGATGTTCAACCACATGAATCTCGACACCTCAAAAACCAATTGTGCGGCGTGAGTCTGGCCAGTTCCATGAATCCACCGATCCCCAAGAGACTGTTGTTGAGTCAACGGACTAAAGTGACACCCGTTGTCAAGGGCGGATTCAAGCACGAAGTGCAACACGGTTTAACGAGGCGTGAAACACCTCGTGGGGTGTCTTGAATCCCAGCCGCTTTCTGGGCCTGTGATTCAATCTGTTTTCGATCATAGTCAATTCCTCAT
>Ga0247843_1001252_pt1 | contig 53153 bp, 54 predicted proteins | sample LaCruzMarch2017__FD_192420 | JGI IMG/M metagenome (GOLD analysis project Ga0247843, IMG submission 192420) | Freshwater microbial communities from meromictic Lake La Cruz, Castile-La Mancha, Spain - LaCruzMarch2017_8m | ecosystem: Environmental > Aquatic > Freshwater > Lake | place: Spain...
GGCGGCGGTCGCGGCGTCGGCGGCGGCGGTGGCGGCGGCGGCGGTCGTGGCGGCTTCGGCGGCGGCGGCGGCGGTGGCGGCGGCGGCCGTGGCGGTCGTTACTAGTCTTTAAACCGATTTATCGGATTTTGAGCCCGGTGCAGCTTCGGTTGCACCGGGCTTTTTTTTGTCCGGCACGCACCCGTAGCACTTTTGGCCGCACATTCAGCGCCGTACATTCAGGGGTTGATCAGCCCTTCATCGTTGCGCGGTAGCCTTCGCCCGGCACGGCCTCGATCTGAAGACAGCTTTCCACGAGTTTCTTGCGCAAGTGACTCACGTGCGTGTCCACTGTCCGGTCCAGGACGTGGGTGTCGTTTCCCCACACTTCGTTGATGATGGTGTCGCGATCGTAAATGCGGTCGAGGTGGCGGAGCAGCAGCGCGAGTAAACGGAACTCGGTAGAGGTTAGGGAAATGGGCAGACGCTCGTTGTTTTTGGAGATCCAAACTTTCATTTGGCTCTTGTTGAGGACGAGGTCTTGCACGCGTAAATCGCCGTCGCGAATTTCGTCCATGCGCTTGAGGCGAGCTTGCACGCGCGCGCGAAGTTCCGCGGCCTCGAACGGCTTGGTGACGAAGTCTTCGGCGCCGAGCGAGAAGGCGGCGAGCTTCGAGGACAGGTCCGTTTTGCCGGTCAGGAAAATCACGGGCAACTCACGCCACCGCGCATCGCTGCGCAGACGGGCAAAGAATTCGAGGCCGTCTCCGTCGGGCAACGAAATGTCGAGAATGATGCCTGCGTAGGAACCTTTTTCGAGCAGCTTGCGAGCCGTCGCCAACGTAGGTGCCGGAACAACTAAGTACTCGCTCAACGAGGCTTCGATGACGACGCGAACTTCATCGCTGTCCTCAACGGCGAGGATTTTCTTCATAGCTGAAGTCTATACCTCAGTTGCGGAAACTTCACACTCTCCCCACGCGTGCTCCCTTGGAATGGTCGATAGTGATTTTAGGAGAACAGCGAGAATGATCACACTCACGGAGACGCTGAGGAGAAGGCCGCTTCGCCCCGCAGTTGTGGAGCGACTCAGTGTGCTTGTCGTGGAGGACGATCCGACGGAATGCGTGCCGGTTGTCGCCGGCCTGCTCGGATTCTCCGCCTAGGAATCGATCCGCGGGCTTCACGCGAACGGTGTGTCCAAAAATTCCCTACCTCCCGGCCTAGGAAATACTCCAACTCGGCCTAAACTGAGGCTTATGAAGAACTGGATCCTTAGTTTCTTTGCTCTGTCGTTCCTTTCCGTGGGTGTTTTCGCTCAAGGCGCGGAAGCTTCCTTGGAAGTCCCGCCCTCGGACTTCTCCGAACCCCCGGCGCCGCCTCCTGCTCCGCCGGCTCCGGCTCCCGAGGTCAAGAAGCCGACGAAAAAGGCCAAGGCGAAGGCCAGGAGCAAGGCAAAGTCCAAGGCCAAGAAACTCAAGAAAAAGCATCGCTAGAAACTCTAGGGACGGCTCCGCGATGCTCGAGTTGGAGTCGGTTCGGCGCAGCTTTTCCGGACGAGAGATTCTCGGCCCCGTTCGTCTTCGCATTGAGGAGGGCGATTTTGTTTCGATGGTCGGGCCGTCGGGTTGCGGCAAATCCACGCTTCTGCGCATTTTGGCCGGCCTGGATGAGTCCGATGTCGGAGGTCGGCTGACGAGCAGTTTCCTGCCGCGCTCCACCGGCTTCGTGTTCCAAGAGTCCCACCTTATGCCCTGGCGAACGGTCGAAGAGAATGTGCGCCTTCCGCTAGAACTGTTGGGGCGAAAGGCCGATCCCGGGCGAGTGCGGGAACTCCTGGAGCTCTTGGGTCTCAAGGGCTTCGAGAGGCATCGACCTCGCCAGCTCTCCGGCGGAATGAAAATGCGAGTCTCTCTCGCCCGCGCCTTGATGGGAGAGCCGCGCTTGCTCCTGCTCGACGAGCCCTTTGCGGCTCTCGACGAGCCGGTGCGCGAAGCCTTGGACGACGAGCTACTTCGTTTGAAACGCGAAATGAATCTGACGGTGGTGTTTGTCACGCACTCCGTGGCGGAAGCCGTTTATCTCGGTAGCCGTGTGCTTGTTTTCTCCGCGCGACCGGGACGAATAATCATGGAGCGGAGCCCGAACTTTCCCTCCGAGCGCACCGCACTGTTGCGCGAGACTCCGGAGTTCCATCGCGAAACCCGCTTGCTAAGCCGTGCTTTGCGGGCGGGATACGAGGAGGCTCTATGAGAGAGGGGCGGACGACCATCGTGCATACACTCGCGTTGATGGTGCCCTTCCTCGTGGGCACGGGTTTTCTCGAACTCGCGTCCCGTGCGGGCTGGGTTGAGTCGTACCTATTGCCCGCGCCGTCGGCGGTTGTGGGAACTCTCTGGACGGATCGAGTCGAGTTTCTGGCGGCCTTTCAGGACACGGGCTATTCGGCCTTACTGGGGTTGGGGGTCGCGGTCGCGATCGGCACGTTGCTGGCACTGGTTTTTTCGCTCTCCGAATGGTTGGAGCGGGCGCTCTATCCCTATGCGCTGTTTTTCCAAACAGTGCCCGTGGTGGCCGTGGCGCCGCTGCTTGTGATTTGGTTTGGCTTTGGACGCCCCACGGTCGTTGCGTCCAGCGCCATCGTGGCGTTCTTTCCGGTTCTGGCGGGTGGGCTCGCGGGGCTGCGTTCCGCGGAGCCCTCGTTAATGGATCTTTTTCGTCTCTACGGCGCGAGTCGTGGACGCGTCCTTGTCGGTTTGCGGATACCCTCCGCCGTGCCCCAGTATCTCACCGGACTGCGTATTGCCGCGGGGCTTGCCATCGTGGGCGCGCTCGTCGGCGAGTTCGTGGGCGGAGGCGGGCTCGGCTCGGTGGTGGATGTCGCCAAAACTCAGCAGCGGGTAGACAAGGTCTTCGGTGCGGTGCTCTTGGCCACGCTCCTTGGTTTTCTTGCGACGCTCGTGATGGGAAGGGTAGAAACCTGGGCACGAAGGAGACTCTCATGAAACTTTTTTCACTCGGACTGTTTCTCGTGACCTCGCTGGGCGCGTTTGCGGCTCCGTCCGATCTTCGTCTCACGCTCAACTGGAAACCGGAACCCGAGTTCGGCGGATTTTACGAGGCCGAACGTATCGGAGCCTTTCAGGCCGAGAAGCTCGCAGTCAAAATCCAGCCCGGTGGCGCCGGTACGCCCGTGCCGCAAATGCTCGCGGCCGGCCAGACGGAGTTTGGGGTGCTCGGAGCGGACGAGGTCGTCACCGCTCGAGCTCGTGGTCTCGATCTTGTGTCCCTCTTTGCCGTCTATCAAAGTTCGCCACACGGTATTCTCGTGCGGGAAGAGCGCGGCTTCAAAACTTTGGCCGACGTGTTCGGGCACGAAGGCCAGCTCGCGATTCAGCGCGGCTCGGCGATGGCTCTATGGCTCGAGAAAAAGTACGCTCCCGTAAAAGTAAAGCTTGTGCCGTTTACGGGGGGCATCGCGCCGCTCCTCAAGGACGTCAACTACGCGCAGCAGGGCTTCGTCACCTCCGAAAGTCTTCTCGCCAAGCGCCAGGGTGCCGCCGTGAGGACTTTTCTCGTGTCGGATTCGGGCTTTGATCCCTATCTCGCCGTGGTCGCGGTGCGCGGCGACTATCTTCGGAAGAATCCGGAATTGGTCAAGGCGATGCTGCGAGCCTTGAACAAGGGGTGGGTGAGCTATCTCAAGGATCCCGCGCCCGCGAACCTGATTATGGGGAAACTCAATCCCACAATCGATGCCGCTACTTTTGCCGAGAGCGCGAAGGTGCAGATCCCTTTTATCGAGACAGCCGCAACGAAAAAGTCGGGTCTCGGATCGATGACGGTGGAGCGTTGGCGGACCTTGGTTGAGCAGCTCAGAGCCGTGAAGATCATCGACAAGGATGTCTCGCCTGAGTCCTGCTTTGCGACGCTAAAGTAGGGGAGCGTAAATTACTGGAGAGCGGAACAGGCCCGGAAGGCCGAAAGGAAGCTCGCGTAGCTCCACGAAAGATCCGGCGCCCCGCGTGGCGCGCCCGAGTTCGTGTCCACTTGCTCGGCAAAGGAGCCTTCGCCGGAAGCGAACGAGCGGCTGCGCTCTAAATACGAAAGGCCTTGGCGCTTGAGGGCATCAAGCAGTGTTGCGAAATCCGGATCACCGTTTTGAAGCGTGGTGCCGGCGCGAAGCGTGCGTCCGAGGGCCCGCGAGTAGAAGCCGGCGCTTCGCTCGGTAACCACGAGGGTGCCTGCGCTCCGGAGTTTCTCGGAGAGCTTGCAGTCGAGCTCGGCGAAGGCGTGCGTGGTCAAGTACCAGGCGTGGCCACCCGTAAAGACAATTCCGTCGTAACGATCTTCGGGATAGCGGCCGATCATCGGGGAACTGGCGCCTCGGTTGATGGCGTACATGTTTACAAAGAGGTTGCGAAGCTCTTCGGCCGTGGCCAGGACCCACTCGTCGTCGACGTCGAAACCGCTACCCTCGCCGTTGGCGTGGAGAGCGCCGAGCACCACGGCTACATCGAGGCCGGACTTTTTATGATCCCAGCCTTCCACGCGGTTTAGCGTGACTTCGAGGTAGCCCTTAGTCGGATTGCGGTGGTCGGCGAGCTCTCTCTCGATGATCGCGGCTTCGGAGCGGTAATGCGCGGCTGCGGGGGCGTCGTCCATGAGCACGGCCAATCGCGCGCCGCTAAGGAGCGCAGCCCTTTGCACAAGGCGCGTGTAGAGGTGTCGGCCGCGGACTTCCTCCCAGAGGTCGTACGAGGCTTCGCGCCAGCGCGAGGCGACGAACTCAAGGTCGTTCTTGATAACGGAAGTGGCCGGGAGTTCCGCACGGTAGAAGACTTGCTTCACGAGATCGTCGCGGCCTTCCGCGAGCAAGGCTTGTGCGAAGCGGGCCATCACCAAGGCGCGGAGAGCCGGGCCGTCGTTTTGTGGCCGCCCCCAGGGGCGGTCGAAGGCCGTGCCGTCGAGGTTGAACTTGGGCTCGCCGGATCCGCCCGAGGGGTTGGGCGTGTTTTGTAGGCCGTGTTCAAAGGAAGCCCAGTGCGTCAATCGTGCGTACGCGTCCTGGCGCGCCACGGGGTCGGTGCTGCGTTCGAAGGTATCCACGTAGACGTTCATCACGAGCGCCCCGTCGCGGACCCAGTGATAAAAATAGTCTGGCTGGGAGCGGGAAGGAGATGCGGGCACGCCTCCGGGGGTCACGCCGTCCAAATCCAGATTGGAATTCAAGCGACGCTGCGAGGTGACGGCCTGCAAGCTGAGAGAGCTTGAGGATTCCCTCGTGATGTTTCCGAAGTGATTCAGGGGTGTTTGCGCCAAGATGCCGGTCGCAGGCACGGTCGAGAGCGTAAACACGGAAATCCAAAGCAGGCTGAGTCGCGACATTTGTCAGGAGACTGTGCCCGGTTGTCTTGAGGCGAGCAACGGCAAAGTCTGCCGCAAGCTGTTTAGGTTTTAAGCATCGAACGATCTCGGCTTGCCCCTTTCCCTAAGCGCTGGGATTCGCTAGCGTCGAGCGAGATGAAAACCTCCTCTTCCCGCATCGGTTTTTGGATCGCGACCTGCGCGCTTCTGGGCGTGATTTTGGCCTCGTGGCTTGGGCCGAAGGGCATTGCTTGGTACTTCGATCCGCCCGTGGATATCGGGGTGAACTGCCGCGCAGCCACGGAATGGTCGATGCGTCGTCTCCTCATCTTTCAGAGCTTCGGCTTTGGCCTCGGTGCGATCGCGGGACTCCTGCTGTCTCGTCGGCGTGGAGAGTCTAGCTAGCATTCGAAGTTTCGAACTCTTCGTCGGTATCCGTGGCTTCGCTCGGGGGTTCCGGTTGTACATAGGCTTCGACTCGCCCGTCACCTCCCAGGTCTCGATAGAGGCCGGACGGGATTTCGTCCGACTCCTGCCATTCGATGGCCGCGTCTCGGGCTTGGGCGATGGCTTCTTCCAGGGTGCCGTAGGGCATTGCCGGGAATTCCTCTTCGGGATCGACCTCGGAGCTCGGTCCACGGCGCAGGCATTCGAGCTCCTCGTCGCTCACGCGGTCGTCACGCGAGGCGGGCGGGGCGTCGTAGGTCGGAATCGGGCGGGTGCTGCTCTGAAGGGCCGTGGGAACTCCCATCATGCCGAGGGCGGTAAAAAGGCTCAGGCTGGTTTTTGTCATCTTCGTGACCTCCTGAAGACCTCTATTTCAACTTCAGGTCCAACGTATAAATATATGAATTAAATAGCATTATTAAGGCGGGTTGAGGTGGCGCTGCCCCGGGTGGCTGGGGCTTCTGAACCCACGAGAGGGCGGAGTCCCGGATTAGATCCGCACTTGTCCTTGGCCACGGACCTCATACTTGTAGGTCGTCAATTCGTTCAGTCCCATAGGTCCGCGAGCGTGGATTTTCTCGGTCGAGATGCCGATCTCGGCCCCGAAGCCGAACTCGCCCCCATCGGTGAAGCGCGTGCTGGCATTCCAGTAAACGACCGCCGATTGAACGGCGGCGAGGAAGGTTTCGGCCGTGGACGCGTTGGTGGTGACGATCACGTCTGAGTGGTGGGAGCCATAGTGTTCGATGTGATCAATCGCCTCGTCTAGCGACTTCACGACACGCACCGAGAGGGTCAGGTCGAGGTATTCGGCAAACCAGTCCTGCTCGGTTGCGGCCTTCATGCGAGGGTACAGTCGGCGACAGGTGTCGTCTCCTCGGAGTTCTACGCCGGCGGCCTCCAGGCGGGGAACCAGGCGTCCCAGGACCTCTTTGGCCACGGACTCGTGCACCAGCAAGGTTTCCAAAGAGTTGCAGGCGCTCGGCCGACTCACCTTGGAATTGAAGACGATTTCTTCGGCCATCGCGGAGTCGGTTTCATGATCCACGTAAGCGTGGCAGATGCCGGCTCCGTGCCTGAGCACCGGCATTCGGGCCATGGAGGCGACGGCGTGGATGAGATCCGGCCCCCCGCGGGGAATGATCAAATCGAGGTAGCCTTGCAGGTGACACATTTCTTCGACGGCCTTGCGGTCGGTGGTGGGTACAAGCTGCACGCAGGCCTGCGGCAGGCCCGTCAACACGAGGGCTTCCTGAATGCGGACGGCGAGGGCGGTGTTCGTATGAAAGGCTTCCTTCCCCCCGCGCAGAAGGCATGCATTGCCGCTTTTGAGACACAGCGACGCGGCCTCGGTCGTGACGTTGGGGCGCGATTCGTAGATCATGCCCACGGTCCCAAGCGGGGTGCGGCGTTTGAGCAATCGCAAGCCATTGGGCCGCTGCCATTCCTCCATCACTTCCCCGACGGGATCCGGGAGTTGGGCCACTTCTCGCACGGCGCGCGCGAGGTCGGCCAAGCGCTTGGAGTCGAGCGTCAGTCGGTCGATGAGGGCAGGCGAGAGCCCCATGGCACGGGCCGTCTGAAGGTCGAGATCGTTGGCTTGGTGGAGGGCGGGAGCCGAGCGCTCCAGGTGGTCGGCGATCTCGAGCAGCGCTCGGTTTTTTTGTTCCGTGGGCGTAACGGCCAGGACGCGACTGGCTTCACGCGCGGCACGGGCAAGAGGGAGGAGCGAATTATCCGAGCTCATCTTCTGGGTTTCCTCTCGGCAGACGGAAGTGCGTACCCACCTGTTTGGCCGTGGCCAGTTTCTGGAGGATGCGGATGTCGCGCCCGTTTGCGATGAAGGTGTCGATGCCGTCGGATGCCGCTAGCCGCGCGGCCTGAATCTTGGTGATCATGCCGCCCACCGAACGCTCGCTCGCCGTCCCTTTAACGAGGCCGAGAAGGTGACGATCCACTCGTCTGACCTGAGGAATCACGCGGCCCTCGGCGTCGAGCAGTCCGTCCACGTTGGAGAGGATCACGAGGCGGTGAGCGCGGGTCATCAGCGCTACGTGGGCGGAGAGGTTGTCGTTGTCGCCCACCTTGATTTCTTCTCCGGAGATGGCGTCATTCTCGTTGATGATGGGCACGAGTTTCTTTTCCGAGAGCAGGCGGTCGAGCGTGCGGCGCGCGTTGTCATAGCAGCTGCGTGAATCGAGATCCCAGTAAGTGAGTAGCAGCTGCGCTCCGGAGAGGCCGCTTTTCTCGAGACGTTTTTGGTATTCGGCCATCAGTCGGATTTGCCCCACGGTGGCGCAGGCTTGCAGTTCGCTGAGCACGGTCGGGCGCTTGTCGAATCCCAGTGTTTTCATGCCGGCCCCGATGGCGCCCGAGGTGACGAGGATGATTTCGAATCCTTGCTTTCGAAGGCGAGCCACTTGATGCGTGAGTTGATCGAACTGGGCCGGGTCCAGGCGTCCGTCCGGTCGCGTGAGAATGCCGGTTCCGAGTTTGACGACCCAGCGCTGGGCGGGTCGGTTACGGGGGGATGGGCGGTGCGATTTCGCCATGACGAAAATCTTAGCGGAGAACTGGACGCCTGGGGGAGGGTCGAGGTGAAATAGCCCGATGCGAAATCATCTCCTTCTTCTCGTGCTCGCTTTTTGCTCGGGGTCCGTCTGGGCCCAACTGCCGGGCAAGAGTTTTCGGCTTACTCCCGAAATGATCCGATTTACCTACGAAAGCTACGGCGATGCCCGGGGGGTCGACGGACGCCGGATTTTGCGTGGCCAGGGCGTGAAGTGCAAGCACGAGATCGAAGCGGAGCTCTCTCAGGACTGGAAAGTGGAATGCGTCACCGCGGAAGGGGCCCCGCGTAGGTATCGGGTGCATCTGTGGCTGACGGGGTACTCGCACCGTGCTGAGCCCCTCTCCACTTACGAGCTCCTGTATTGGGTGACGGATCGCTCGAAGCCCGAGAAGATCCAGGGAACCGGCGGCAGCCTTTGGTTCAACTTTCGCAATGTGGCCGACCTCCATTCGATCACGGCCGGGCAAACGGTCGAGAACGACACGGCGGGTCTCTACCTCGATGTGAAGATTCCCTGATTCGGGCCGTCCATGAGCGAAGATTTACGCGCCAAGTTGCGAGCCGAAGTTCAGTCGATCTCCTGGGAGGCGCTCGAGCCTTTCTTAGAGAAGGGCACCCTTTTGCGGGTATCGACGGGGCTGGACATCGTGGAAGTGGGAGCTTGCATGGCCGAGGATGCTCGGGCTCGCGTCGAGGGCTGGCTCGTTGACGGCAAGTTGGGCCGCCCGGATCCCGATCTTTTGAGTCGTTGGCGCTCTGAGCCCCAAACGACCTTCGCCTTTCTCATCATTCAGCCGTATGTCCTGGCGCAAGAAATGGTTCAATAGCGCGACCGGATCTGCTAATTTAGAGGCCGTGTTGAAAACCTTCGCTCAGGTCGCATCCCCCGAGTTCATCAAGCGAATTTCGTCTTCCAAATTCAACTATTGGGCTGGTTATGTCGCCAACCTGTTGTTGGTGCTTTGGTTGGCGGCCTTCGGCTCGTCGTTGAATTGGAAAATGTGGCTGAGCTGCGCCGTAGGCGGCTTCGTGCTTTGGACCTTTTCCGAGTATTGGCTGCACCGCTCGGTTTATCACGAGATAGAATCGCCCTTAGCCACGGGCCATGGGCTTCACCACGACGAACCGAAAGCCCTGATGGGAGTGCCCTGGTATCTGACGACGATCGTGCTGATCGGTGTTTACTATGGTTTTGCGGCGATTTTTGACCCAGCTAAGACCGGGGTCGTGATGGCCTTCACGTGGCTCGGTTACATCGGTTATTGCTTCGTTCATCACAGCATCCACCACTTCAATTTCCAGAACCCGTACTTCCGCAGGCTCTTGAAGCACCATCTTGTCCACCACGTGCACCCGGACTTGAACTGGGGCATCACGACGGACGTGTGGGACTACGTTTTCCGTACCAAGCGCGACTGAGAGCTGCTCATCGGACTCTAAGTCGGAGGCGTGGGTGGGGGTCGGCGAGTGGATTCGCCGAGACGCGCGTTGAGCCCTGTGAGCTTCGCGAAAATCCAAAGCGGTCCGATAAGCAGGTGCTTTAAGTTGTGCGCAAACGACGGTGAGCGTTTTTCAAACACGTAGTGTCCGATTCCCTGAAGAACCCACCCCAGCACGAAGGCAGTCCACAGTGCCGGCATCGGAAGACTTTGTCCCAGAGCATAGATGCCCAGGCTCACCGCGCCGAAGCTCAGTCCGAGCACGAGATCCAGCGTGAGGTACCAGGCAAGGGCACTCGCAACCAACACGTGGCCTGCTGTGATTGGGCCGAGCGCGAGGCGATCGAGCAGACCAAAGAGACCCAGCATGATGAGTGGAATGCCTAGGTTGTGCGTGTATCGATTGCCCTTGGTGCGGTGGTGCGTGGCATAGTCTTGGAAAAGAGCGATGAGTTTTTCGGAAGCCATGGATATAGCTTACTCCGGTTTTTCCCTCGCGGCGCTGCGTGCCAGCCGCTAGGATGACCCCGAATGAGCCGCCCTGAGCATCCCGACGCTGCGTATTTTTTGGATTACGCCGGGTCCGGAAAGCCGTACGCGAAAGTCTGGCGGGACTACACTTATTTTGACGAATGCGTGGAGCAGTTCCAGGCCCCCGGAGCACCGAGGCTGAAGTCCGTTCTCGTGCTCGGCGCAGCCACGGGCGAGATTTGCAAGGGTTTCCATAAGGCGTTCGGACTGCGTCCGCGTGGATGCGAGAAAAGCGATTGGGCGCACGCGCAAATTCCCGCGGAGTTTCGGCGCTACATTCGCTGCGAAGACATGCGCGCATATGTAAAGCGCGTCAAGCGCGAGAGGAAACGCTTTACGCTCGCTTATTCGAACTCGCTCATTTATTTGCCGGAGCGGGAGGTGCCCGCCTTTTTGCGTTCCCTTCGTTCCTGCGTGGACTATCTGCATTTTCGTTCGAGTTTTACGGGCACGGCGTGTCGGGATATCTGGCGAGTTACTCTGCGCCCTTATGCTTGGTGGAACCGGCGGTTCCAAGACGCCGGATTTACGGAGCTCAAGACCGCCAAAGGCTACCGCACCTACCTGTGGGCTTAGTTGTTGGAATTTAAAAGCCTTTTTTTGCCAGTACTTTCCGCTTCGTCGGGTCGTATAACTCCGCTATAACGCACCGCAGAATTATGAAATCAAAACGAAATCTCATCCTCGCGGCGCTCACTCTCATTTCTTTCGGTTCCACCTCCGCTCAGTCGCTCGTCGAGGCCCCGTTGATCGTCGACTGCCGCGTGCCCATTTGCGATGTGGACGCGCGTCTCCAACAATTGCGCGCGATGACCTCTCAAGAGCGCGCCAACGCGATTCTGGAGGAGTTTCGTTCGCTGGCGGATCGCTACTCCCGCAGCCCGGACGCCGCCACGTGGGAAAATCTCGTGGAGTACTCCTCGCGCACCCGCGACCTGACCATCGAACTCAAGGACGACGACTATGTCACTCGTGAGACCGTCAACTTGCTCGACTTGTCCTTGCTCGGCATGCACAAGTTCGGTCCTCTTACCCTCGAGAATCTTGTTTCCACTTACCGCCAGATAAAAACTCGTCGATACGAGGCCCTGAGCTTCTGGGGGACCGTCGAGAGCAACGAAAAGTACCAGGAAGTTTCGGTGATCATCGCCTTTCTCATGGAGGCGAGAAAAATCTCGGCCACGGAAAACGATCCGGACTGGATGCAGCGAAAGATCGAAGAGCTCCTCGCCACGGCCTCGCGCCGCCTCAGTTCGCTGGATCCCATCGGGGAGGGCTACTACCGCATCGTCTTTACACCCGCGGCGGACGCTCCGTTGCACTGCAAGCCGACCGGCGAATTGCCGACGAAACTTTTCATTGGCAATGCGATGACCTCGAACGGCATCGTAGCGAGCTTCACTAAAGAAAGCGGCACGCCGTACGCCTTCTTCAAGAACCTCGTTTTCTCGGGCGATCTTGACGCCGTCCGTTCCAGTTCCATCAGCTTTGCCACGTCTTCGGTTTTCTCGATGCGCCTCAAAAAAGAAAGCGGCGAAGTCGAAGGGCTTTTCCGCAACTCGCGTCTGTCCTGCACCTATAAGTTTGTCGGACGCCGTCTGCGCAGTCCCGGTGCCTTCCTCCGCGACGGCGCGGTCGCGGGCCAGCCGAGTTTTGCCGATCTCCTCGGCGTGTACGAGTTCGCGATGCCCGTGGTGGACAAGTACGGCGTGTCCACTGTCATGAAAGGGACGCTCGTTCTGCGCGACTACCGCCAGGTAGGCGGACTCACGCTGTCGGCAACGGCCTTCTTCAGTGAGACGCATTTGCTCGACTTCGAGTACGGCTACTACGTGGAGCCGCGCGGCTTTTTCATCCTTAACTTCTCGATGGGCGACAATGCGCTGGTTCGCTGGCATTTGGCTTACCGCCCCGACGCCCAAGGCAATTACGCTTGGCGCGGCTTCACGATGAGCTTCCTGAACGGCGTCGTGAACGACGTTTCCATGCGCAAAATTGGAAACCTCAGCGACGTCGACGACGGCCTCATCGGCGATCGGCCTTAGTCCCCGGACCTCAGTTTTTGGACGAGAGTTCGCGGATGACGCGGGCCGGGTTGCCGGCAATCAGCGAGTGAGGCGGGTAGTCTCCGCCGGTAACCACGGAGCCCGCGGCGACAATGCAGCCGTCGCCGATTTTGACGTTCTTCAAAACCACGCATTGTGCGCCCACCCAAACGTTGTCGCCGATTTCAATAGTGCCCGGGGAGAAGTCCCATTCGAGCTTAGCTAGGTCTTTGTCGGAGGGGGTGGCCCAGCTGGGCGCGAAGTGGCGGCACGCCCACTCCGACTGCAAGCCGCGCCGAGTGGCGTCGCTCGGGTGGGGCGAGAAGTCCTGCAAAAACAGACCCCAACTGCCTAGGAAGCGTTTGCCGATTCGCACACGACCGCGGGAGTAGAGGCGCACGTCGCTGAGAATCGAATCCGCGCCCACTTCGATGGAGCCTTGGCCGTAGGCTTCTACCACGGCCTTCTCGAAAACAAGTGTATGCTCGCCGATCGCGATGCGTGCCCCCGGGGCCTCGGCCATCAAGCTGCCGTAGCGCTGGATCCGTGCGTTCCGCTCCAAGCGGATGCCGGGGGCCGGGAAGAGGCGAAACAGCTGACGAGTGACCCAGAAGGTTCGGAGCGTGCGCACTTGGGCCCACACCCGACCAGGGCGGTGAAGGGCGAACCAAAGCGCCTTGCTAAAAAAAGAAGCGGTCGGTACCGGCTTGGGAATCGCCATATCAGCGTTCTATACTCGGGAGTAGCCGCATGCGTGTCAACTCCGGGTCGCCCCTTCGTGTCCTTCACCTCACGCAAAAGCTCGGCACGGGCGGCTTAGAACGCACTTTGGTAGAGCTTTGCGAGCAATTGCAAAGCTCTACTCCGGTGCAGCCTACGGTCTATGTTTACGACGACGTTTACGAGCGGCCCCTGGTGCGCGAGCTCGAACGCCGCCGCATTCCCTTTGTCTTGCAGACAAAACCCCCCGGCTTCTCGTGGCACGTCGTGTTCGAGATTCTTCGTATCTGCCGCGAGAACGACATCAAAGTGATCCATACCCACGATCTCAATGCCCTTCTCTATGGGGCGCTTGCCAAGTTGCTGAGTGGCTGGCGCCTGCGGGTGGTGCATACACAACACACTTTCTTGCATCTCAAGTCTCGCAAGCAGGCTCTTTATGAACGAATCTTCCCCCGCTTTGCGGATCTCTTGGTTTGTCCCGCAGGCGCCTTGATTCAGACCTATTTGAAACTTGGATACCCCATGAGGAAGCTACGTACGGTTACGAATCCCGTAGCCTTGGCGGCCCCCGTGCCCAACGAGCGAAACCGTGCTTCGGCATTGATGGCGTGGGGGCCGGAGCCAAGGGCGCGTCTCCAATCTTTGTCGGAAGATCGCTGGATCCTGGTTCTCGGGCGGGTGCATCCGGGCAAAGGGCAGGAAGAGCTGCTGACAGTATGGCCGCAGCTTGACGCCGCTCTGCGCCGGCAGCTTCGCGTGCTTTTTGTTGGGCCGTCGTCGGATTCGGACTATCGCGCACGCTTGGAGGCCTGCTCGCGTGCTTTGCCAGACGGTGAACGCTTAATGTGGTTCCCTTCGGTTACGGATCCGCGCCCTTGCTTTGCAGCCGCGGATGTTTTTCTTTCTCTTTCGGTCTTTGAGGGTTTGCCCCTCGCGCCGATCGAGGCCTACGGCGCGGGCTTGCCCGTGGTGCTCTCGGATATTCCCGGTCATCGAGATCTCGGCCTACCGGGCACCGAGTGGGTGCCGCTGACTTCGCCCGTGGAGACGGTGGCAGCCGTGTCGAGGGCCCTCGTGAGTGCGAAGCCCCCGACTCCGACGGAGCGCGCGGAGATTCGTCGTCGCAACGATCCGGCAGCGGTGGCGCAAGCCTACGCGGAGCTCTATCGCGAAGTGCTCGGGGAAGAAGTGCTCGGGGAAGAAGTGCTCGGGGAAACTCCGCCATGAGTCGGATCGTGCACCTCTTCAACTCTTCGCTTGTGAGCGGTCCCGAGAATCTCGTGTTGCGCAACCTGGCCGGGCGCGGGTGGCCGATGGAAATCTGGAACCTGGAGGAAACTCGCACTACCACCGAGGAGGATCACCCTCTCGCACAGGCCTGTCGTCGTTTGGGTTTTGTCTATCGCCCGTTCGTGGTGAAAAGTCGCTGGGATCCGGAAGTGATGGCCAAACTGCGCGAGTACTTGATCGCGGAGCGGGTGGAGCTGTTGCATGCGCACGACGTGAAGGCTTCGACCTACGCCTTGGGGGCTTTGAGGGGGCTTGGGCCGAGGCGTCCGCGTCTCGTGTCCACGCACCACGGCATCGACGGGCGACCGGATTTCAAGACGAAGCTCTATGAGCGCTTCTATCGCTACATCGTGTTGCCTCGATTTGATGCGGTGCTGACGGTGTCGAGCGCGGACGAAAAGATCCTACGGACTTCCTCGCGTCTGGCGTCCAGGCTGCATCTCCATCGCAACGGGCTCGAAGGCCGTTCTCGAACTCGGCAAGAGCGTGCGCTGGAGCGTCATCAGGCTAGGGGCGAGTGGGGAGTCGCGGAAGAGGCAAAAATTCTCGGCTTCGTGGGTCGGCTCTCTCCGGAGAAGAATCCCCTCAAGGCCCTTGAGACCTTAAGGGAACTCCCGTCCGTCTGGCGCTTAGTTGTGGCGGGTGTCGGTTCTTTGGAGTCAGATTTGCGCGAGTATGCGCGGGCGCACGGCATCCAAGGACGCGTGGTTTTTTTGGGGTATCGGCCCGGTATCAGCCAAGAGTTGGCGGGCTTTGATTTGGTGTTATGCGTGTCCAGGGCGGAGGGATTGCCCCTCTTCGCGCTCGAGGCGGGCTGGGCGGGAACGCCGGTGCTCGCGCACCGGGTGGGCGGATTGCCCGAGGTGCTGGGCGAGGGAGCCGGCGCGTTCTTGGTGGATCCGGATATTTCTCCCCGAGAGATGGCTCGACGCATTGAGCTGCTCGACACCGATCCGGACGCTTGGGATCGGGCGGGAGAGGCGTTGAAGGTGCGAGTGGAAAGCGATTTCTCGGGTCAAGCCTGGCGACAGACTCTGCAGCGAGTTTACGAAGCTGTGGGGTTTGTCCAAGCCCATTGATTGCCAACGAAGTTCAGGGGACACGGCGATCGGCGTTCCTCAAGCGGCGGAGGAGGGCGATGCCGAGCAGGCGCATGTAGTTCGCGACGCCGTAGAGAAACACGGTGCGATCTCCGGGATAATTCAGGTCGTCGCGTACGGTCGAGTCCGCAAAGAGCGCGAAAAATTCTCCCACGGATTTCAGTTTCTCGATCAGGCTTAGTCGCGGGTCTTTGAGGCGGCTACGGAGGTACTGAACTTCGCCGGGTACAAGCAGTCGGGCCGTTACGTCGCGCCCCGCTCCGCGGACACTCGGTGTGGGCAGGCCTTGGGCTAAACGCGCGAGCATCACGGGGAAGTCCACGCCTGCGTAGAGCGCCAGGTGAAGGGAACCCCAGAAGCGCGGGTTGAGTTCCATCAGTCGGAAGTCTCCGGTCTCGGCGTCTTGCCGATACTCGAACATGGCCGGACCCTCCCAGCCCAGGGCCTCGGCGCGCAGCTCGGCGTCCGCCAGCAGGCGAGCGTCGCGGTGCGTGCGGCGAAGCGAAGAATAGCCACCCGTGTGGGGCACTTCGTGAAGTCGAAGGTGCCCAAAATCCGCACGGACTCGCCCTTGCCAACGAAGCAAAAACACTCCGACCCCCCGGCCGGGTACGAAACCTTGCATAAGCACCTTATCCACGCGCCCGCGGAGCGCTTCGAGCGCAGTCAAGGCTTCGGTACTCGTGTTCACGCGCTGGACTTCCGAACCTCCGTCGTCCTGACGGCGACTGCGGTCAATTTTTAGGAAGATGGGGGTGCCAAGGGCCGAAAGTGCGGCGGGCGAGGGCACGTCGCCGCTTTTGAGATCCACCAGCAAGTGAGGGGGAAGATTTTCGAGTAGGCGCGGGTCGTTGGTTCCGTGAAAACTCTCAAACAAATCGTATTTACTCAGGGAGCGGCGGAGTGTTTCGATCGGCACGGGCGCGTGCAAGAAAGGAAGTACCGACGGCAGGCGATCGCCGAGCGCATGCAGGAAGCGCTCGGTCGGCAAGACGAGCCGGATTTTCTTCTCGCGGAGATACTGCTCGATCCACGCGGGGAAGTTGGGATCGTCATAACGCGGGCATACGTCGCGATGTCGCGAATAACGCGATCGAAAGGCCAGAGGGGTGGGGCCTTCCTCGCCGATGAGGTGGACACGGTAACCGGATTGGCCAAGCGAACGCACGCAGGCCAGGGCGGCGATGGTTTGGGCGTCGGTTACCAGGATCGGGAATCCTCCGCCGATGCGGCGCAGGCCCTCTTCGATCAGCTCGTAGCAGGTGTCGAAATACTCGTCCGGCAGTCCGAAGGGGTCTTCGATGTGGGGGCGGCGCGGCGTGGTGAAAAGCCCCAGGAGGGTCACGGGGAGTGAGAGTCCTCGGGCTTGGAGACGCGCACGGACCTCGAGCACGTGGCCTTCCTCAAAACACACCGCGAGATCGTCCGCGCGCCAGGGGAATTCGTCAAAGTGCGTGGCCCGATGGGAGTCGAGGGAGCGCCCCCGACGAGCCGCTCCGGCAAGGGCGGCTGTTTCGGCGGGGTGAGCGGGCGTCGCAAAGAGTCCGCACGAAGCGGTCTCCCAGCCCATTTCTCGGGCGACGAGTTCGCCGTAGGGACTGCGGCAGACGTTTCCATGACACACGAAGACGAGTCTTTGGACTTCGTCCCAGGGGATGTTGGCTTCGCGACGATAGTGGCCTCCGGCGGCTTTGACCCAGGAGCCAAGACTGCGCAGCAAGCCCTTTTTTCGCCCGAAGCGTCGACGGATCCAGGGCGAAAAAATCATGGGGTGAGTATAGCTCCTTTCACGAATCCTAACCGCAGCTTAGACTCTTGTCGTGTCCGTTCATGAATGGCGTTTGCTCGGCGACAAGACCCTCAGCGGGATCGCGCGTGAGCTTCAGGCGCTTTTGTCAGCGGATAGCCTCGGCGGTCGGGTCGTTGAGGCCGGTTTCGACTCCTGGCGGCGGGAGCTCTTCGACCCCGAAAGCGAAACTCGCCGGGTGGACGACGCCACGTGGATCTTCTTGCTTTCGCCCCGTGTTCTGGAGCGACCGCGAGTTTCCGAGGAGCTCGAGGAGCTTCTCGCCTTGCTCCAATCTCTGAGTCGTCGGATTTTTTTCGGCACCTTCTTTGCGGACTCGCTCGTTCCTCGACCGTTGACGAATTCGCTTTCTCCGGAGCTTCTCGCGGCCCGTCTGAATTTGCGCTTGGCGGAGTTTGCCAAGTCTCGTGCCCAGTTCTTTTTGCTCGATCAAGCGGGCCTGGTCGCGAGGGAAGGTCTGCGCGCGTTGAGCGATCCTCGCTTTGAGGCACTGGCGCAAATGTTCTATTCCCCTGCGGGTGCCCGGTCCGTGGCTCGTCTCGTGTTCCGCGCCGTGCGCGCTTTGCAGCGACCCAGCGCGAAGGTTCTGGCCCTCGATCTCGACAATACTCTTTGGGGCGGAATTCTTGGGGAAGACGGCTCCGATGGTCTTGCCATGGGACCGACGGATCGGGGCTATTCTTACCGTCGTTTTCAGGAAGCCGTGCTCACCCTTAAGCGCGAAGGCGTGTTGCTCGTGGCCGTTTCCAAGAACGATTCCGATGCGGCGCTCGAAGTGCTGCGCACGCATCCGGATTGCTTGGTGAAGCCCGAGGACTTCGCCGCCCTGGAGATCCATTGGCAACCGAAGTCCGAGAGTCTTCGACGCATCTCGGAGAAGCTGGGCTTGGGTCTGGATTCCTTCGTGTTTTTGGACGATTCGCCCAACGAGCGCGAAGAGATGCGACGCGTGTTGCCCGAAGTGACGGTGCTCGATTTTCCGACGGATCCCGCGGGGCTGGTTGCGCTCTTGGCCGACACCTCGGCTTTCGACACCTTGCAGGTGACGGAGGAGGACCGCAAACGGACGGACGATTACCGCGCTCAAAGTCAACGCGAGAACCTTCGCCACGCGGCGCCTTCTTTGGAAGAATTCTATCGTTCCATGCAAACCCGTCTTGAATTGTTCCGAGCCGAAGCGGGATCCGCCGAGCGTCTCCACCAGCTTGTCCTCAAGACGAATCAGTTTAATCTGAGCTCCGAGCGGCTGACTCCCGACACGTTTCGAGCCCTCATGCTTGATCCCGCCGTGGACGTCTGGGGTTTGCGCGTCGGCGATCGACTGGGGGACAGCGGCGTGACGGGGCTTGCGATCGTGCGCAAGTCCGCGGATGTGTGGCGCGTGGAGAATTTCCTTCTCAGCTGCCGCGTGATCGGACGCACCGTCGAGTTCGGCTTTCTCCGCTGGCTGACGGAGCGCGCGCGAGCGGGCGGCACCCAAAGTTTAGACTTCGTTTTTCGTGCCACATCCAAGAACCGCGTGGCACGCGAGTTCCTCGAGAAATCCACGTTGGTGGCAAACGCCGATCAAGTTTCTTGGCGGGTGGATTTGACGACCGACGCTCTGGCTGGGTTGCCCCCCCATTTTGTGGAGATATCAGAGGGAGCCGCGACATGACTTTCAACGACACGCTCTTTCGCCAAACTGTCGAGCGCGCGTTGCGCCTGCCTGCCGGTCGTTATCGGGACGAGTTAAAGCTGGGAGACGTCGCGGAGTGGGACTCGCTCGGGCATTTGGATCTTGTGATCGCGTTGGAGCAGGCTTTCGGCGTGAGTTTCCCCACCGCGTTGATTCCGCAACTCGACTCGCTTGTGGTGATTCGCCAAGAAATCATGAGGCTCTCGCCCGAATGAAAATCACTTGGCCTCACGGAAAGGCCTTCGCCTTCACCGTTTTCGACGACACGGATCTGGCGGTGCCCGGAAATTTCGAGCGCACCTATGGGTTGCTCGGAGATCTGGGCTTGCGCACAACGAAATCCGTTTGGACCGGATCTGGCGCGGATTTGCCCGCGCGCTCCGAGGCGGGCTCCAATTGTCAGGATCCGGAGTACCTCGAGTTCGTACTGGAATTGCAGAGAAACGGCTTCGAGATCGGCTACCACAACTCTTTTGAGTGGGGTCTTCCGCGCGAGCGCGTGCGCGCCGCCCTTGATCGCTTTCGCGAACTCTTCGGCCACGATCCGGTGTGCATGTCGAATCACGCAAGCTCTGCGGAAGGCATGTACTGGGGACCGGATCGACTCACACATCCGTTCCGGGCTGCGTATCGCTTGCTTCAGCGAAAACTGCGCGGCAATCCTCATCAAGGGCACGTGGAGAGCTCTCCGTATTTTTGGGGCGACCTTTGTCGTGAACGCATCCGCTACGTGCGAAATTTCGTTTATGACGACATCGACACGCTCCGAGCCTGCCCCGAAATGCCCTACTTCGATCCGGCCAAGCCCTACGTGAACGCCTGGTTCTCGTCGACCGAGGGGCCCGAGATCGAGACCTGCGTTCGGGCACTCTCTGAGGAACGTCAGGACGCGCTCGAGGCGTCCGGCGGCGCGTGCATTCTTTACACGCACTTCGCCGCCGGATTCGAGAAAGACGGAGTGGTCGACGCGCGTTTTCGGAGACTCGTCGAGAGACTCAGCGCGAAGAACGGCTGGTTCGTTCCCACGGGCACCTTGCTCGATTACATCCAGCAGCAGCGGGGGCCCCGTACTTTGAAAGCGTGGGAGCGCGCGCGCTTAGAGGCCCAGTGGTTTGCGCACAAGCTTGCAGTCGGGGGCACCTCGTGAGTCTCCAGATCGAAGCTTATCGCGCGGAACATTCTCCCGCGGTTCATGCCTTCAACGAACGCTTGGCACGAGGAGGTATCGAGTTCCGTTTCCCGGAGCAGGCCGTGTCGCGCGATTTTCCGCCTCATGACGGCGCGGCCTTGAAGCAAGAATTCTACCTGGCCGTCGACGGCGAATACGTGCGAGGCGGCTACATCCTGAAATCCGAGAGTTTCTTTGGGCCTCGGGGCGAAAGCCTGCTCGGCAACTATCAACTTCCATTGTCGGAAGGAATCGTCGATCGCACCCAGGCCATGGTGGGCGTAAAGCTTCTCTGGGACGCAATCGCGCGCCAGCCTAGTCTGTATTGTCTGGGCATGGGTGGCCTCGAGCGGCCGCTGCCCAAGATGCTCGCGCGCCTGGGGTGGAGCGTGGAAGCCGTCCCCTTTTTCTTTCGTGTCGTGCGGGCGAGTCGATTTTTGGCGGAAATCCGTTTTCTCCGCCAAGGTCCGGGCCGGGCGCCGCTCCTGGATCTGGCTCGCTTCTCGGGTCTCGGCGCTCTCGGGCGCGGAGGCTGGGACGCGTGGACCGCAGTTCGCCGTCCCGCACTTTCCTCGCTCGTAAAAATGCGGCGAGTGAGAAGTTTTGGTCCGGACGTGGACGCGCTCGTACTGGACTTGGGAAAATCGCGAGAAGCCTTCTGCGATCGACGCGCTTCGGCGCTGGCTCTCAAGTTTCCGGAATCCGATGCTCGTTTCGTACGCATCGTCGTCGAAGAAGACGGGCAGCTGAAAGGTTGGGCCTTGCTCACTCGCTCTACGCTTCAGGATCACAAGCAGTTCGGCAACCTTCGACTCGGCTGCGTGGCCGATAACTTCGCACGCCCGGGCTACGAGGCGCATGTGCTTCGCTTTGCCTACGCCACCCTCTTGGAAGAAGGGGTGGATCTCGTTGTCACCAATCAAAGTCATCAGCGTTGGACCGAGGCCTTGAAGGGCGAAGGTTTCCTACGAGGTCCCTCGAACTTCGCTCTCGCACGGTCGCCTCGCTTCACTGAGCTCAGCGGCCCGCTGGATCATGTTCATTTCACACGGGGAGATGGCGATGGGCCCATCCACCTCTGATGTTTTGTGGATCGCTCCGCGCTGGCCGTTTCCGGCTGACGACGGCGCAAAGATCGCCACTCTGCGCTTGCTCGAACCGCTTCGGGAGACAGGGATGCCCGTGCATCTGATCGCGCTCCCGCCGCAGGGCGAGCGACACCAAGCTCCCGCGCCTACGGGCTGGCGGGTCGAGCGTTGGGAGCGCGGCCAGGAGACCCCGCAGGCCACCCGGAGAGCTTCGCTCCGCACCTGGGCCTTTTGGGGCGAAGGCTTGCCGTACTCGATCGTGCCATTTCGCGCCGCGCCCCTCCGTGCGCGCGTCCGGGATTTGGTGGCTTCTCGCGCGTGGAGTGCGATCGTGGTGGACGGGCTTCATGCCGCTGCCGCATTGCCCGATGAACTTCCGGCACCCCTTGTGTACCGCGCACACAATGTAGAGACGGACATTTTGGCGCGTGCCAGTACCGAGGGGCCTCGTAGCTTGCGCGCTTTCTTGGGGTGGCAGGCCCGCCGTATGGCCGTCTTCGAGAAGAAGATTTTGCAGCGAGCGGCCTTCACGGCCGCTGTTTCCGACGAGGACGCGCGACGTTTTTGCCGATTGGCCCCCTCCGCGCGAGTCCCGGTGGTGCCGATCGGCTGGGATTTTCCGGCGGAGCCACCGCCTCCTCGCGCGGGCGAGATTCCGTGGCGCTTGCTCTTCGTGGGCAGACTCGACTGGGCTCCCAATCGAGAGGGGCTCGCCGAGTTTTTGCGCGAAGTTTGGACGCCTCTCGTTCAGAGAGCCACCGGACGCTTTGAGCTCACCATCGCCGGCAGCGGAGACGGAGCTTGGCTCGAACCTTTCCGCGGGTTGCGCGGCGTTCGGATTCTGGGACGCGTCGCCGAGCTTCCTCCCCTCTATCTGGAGGCTGACCTTTGTTTGGTTCCCTTGCGTTTTGGGTCTGGCACGCGCGTGAAGGTGCTCGAGGCGTGTCGCTATGCCCGTCCGTGTCTTTCCACGTCCCTGGGCGTCGAAGGTTTGGGATTTGGTGAAGGCGACTTTCTACGGGCCGACACCTCGGCCGAGTGGCGTACCGTCCTGGAGCATCTTGATCGCTCGGATCTGGCGTCTCGGGGGCAGTGCGCCTTCCGACACGCCCGCGAGCGTTTTTCGGCCTCTCGTGCCGCTGCGGATTTTCGGGAACTCTTGCGAGGAATCTCAGGATGATGGATCTCGCGTTGCTGCTGTTGGGTTGCCTCGGCCTAGCGGGGATGACTGTGCTCTTCCCGTTTCTTGTTTTTCTTCGCGGAGCGCGTGCGGGCAAGCCAGGGTTGCTGGGAGCCTTTCCAGATTCCCTCGATGTCTTGATACCCGTCCACAACGAGGAAGCCACCTTGGGGGCTACGCTTGCTTCGATTCGACGAGCGGCCACTCTTCAGGGCCTCACTCGGCTTCGCTTGCTCGTGGGGCTTGATACCTGCAATGACCGAAGCGCCGAGATTGCCTTGGCGGCGGGCGCAGAGGTTTTTCGCTTCGAGTTCCGGAGTAAGTGGGCCACGCTCCTTGCCTTGCAGGCGCATAGCTCGGCGCCTGTCGTGGCCTGGGTGGATGCGGGCACCGAGTGGAGCGATTCGCTGCTCAAGCAAGTTTCCACGCGCTGGCATCCGGACCTGCTGGGTTTAGCACCGTCCTATCGTCCACGACGCGCGGGCTCCTTGCACCGGCTCCTGTGGGCCTTTGAAGCGTGGCTCAAGACCCTCGAGAATTCCGCGGGCGGCCCCGTGTCCGTCCACGGTGCCACGGTGTTTTACGATCGTGCGGCTCTTCAGCAGGCGCTGGCTCGTCTAGGTGCCGGCCCCTGGCGCAACGACGATGTGCTCGTACCCTACGTCCTCAGGAGCTTGTTTCCACAACGAGATCTTGTTTACGTGGCCGAGATCGCGGTGGACGACCTCGGCATCGATCGTGGGTCGGATCAAACGCGTCGCTTGCGCATGGCCGAAGGTAATTTGGAGGCGCTTCGTTTTGCCACGCGTAGCACGAGTCCGCGTGCAGCGTTGCCCTCGCTGCTCCTGGGCCGACGTGCTTGCCGAGTTTTCTGGGCGTGGTGGGTTCTTCTGGTGCTGACCGCGTTGTTTGGAGTTTGGGCTCCGATTTTCGTGGTGGGCACTTCGCTCTTGCTTCGAAATCGCCCGTTGGCGGCCGCCTTTTGGGCTTCTTTCCTGGCACCTATCCTGTTCTTTTTTCCCGGCATAGGACGGAGACTCGCATGGACCTGAAAACATCCTTTGGCTCGCGCAAGCATCGTGGATTCTTTCTGCTGGGCTACATCGCACTCCTCTCGACCATCTGGTTTTTGGCTTCGTTCACTCTGGGTGCTGTGACTCATGACCAGCATTTCGAGATCGTGTTGATCTGGGCGATCGCGTCGGGCATCACGAGCGTGGCCGTCCTCGATTTGATCAACTTTTTCGATCCGGTACACCTTTTGCCTCGCAAGCGGGACTTGCTGACTTTGTGTTCTGTGCTGCCGTTTCCCGGAATGTTCTGGAAACTGGTGCTCTTTGCTACGACCGGCGTTACCGTCGTGCGCTACAATCAGATTCTCCTCGTCACGCCGCTCGCGGCCGTGGTGGCTTATGTCTATCATGTGGCCGCGCGGGCCTTGAGCAATCGATCCAAGAAAGGGCCGTACCGACTGTTGGCGGCGCTCACGCCGGCCGAGATTGAGCGCTTGCGCCGGTCGTTCAAGGGCCTGCCGATCGAGAATCGACTGCAGGTCGTGCCGTGGAATATCAAAGTGGGTCGCGACAAATCGATCGATTGGATCGTGTACTCTCGCCAGATCCTGCGGGACCTGCGTTCCGACGCACCGATCATTGAGGCCATTTTTTCGGGGGTTCCGGCAGTGGAGTTCCGCCGCCTGCTGATGGTGCTCGATTTCAAGGCCGATCTTTCGCTGATCGACACCTGGTACTTTCTTCAGATTCAGCGCGATCGGGGATTTGGTTCCAAACTCTACGAGTTCACCAAGCAAGTGTGGGAACCCTTCGTTGCGGGTGTCGCCCTGCTGATCGGGGCTCCGTTCCTCATCATGGTAGGCATATTCATCCGGCTGGAGAGCCCCGGCCCGATGTTCTATTCGCAAGTGCGCGCGGGTCGTCGGGGCAAACCCTTCCGCCTTTTGAAGTTTCGCACCATGGTGGTTGATGCCGAAAAGAGCGGCGTCCAGTGGTCCTCCGAGAACGACAATCGCATCACGCCTCTAGGCCGCTTCTTGCGCAAAACGCGCATCGACGAGCTCCCTCAGCTCGTGAACGTCTTGCGAGGCGAGCTTGGTTTTGTGGGCCCGCGCCCCGAGCGACCTGAGATCGTGCGTCGACTGGAAAACGATCTCCCGTTCTTTTCCTTGCGCACGATCATTCGTCCCGGCATCACGGGTTGGGCCCAGGTTCAGTACGGGTACGTGGCGAGCGTGGAAGAGTCCCGTCTCAAGCTCGAGTACGATCTCTTCTACATCGTGCATCAATCCGTTTGGCTGGATCTCGCGATCCTTCTTAAAACGTTGGCCCTGATTCTGCGCGGGGGAGGGACGGGCCGATGAGATCTCTTTGGCGATTGATCAAGCGATATGCCCCTCCGGGACTGCGTCCCTGGGTCCAAGACTTCGCTCTTCAGAATTTCTATCGTCCCGACATGGAAGGGGACGGAACGCATCCGCGACTCGGCAAGCCGACCGTGGTTTTTTCCACGGACTTCGAGCTTGCCTGGGCCTGGCGCTATTCCCATCTCTCGTTTGCCGAGGTTATCGAGAAGGCGCGTTTTGAGCGTGCTCAAGTGACGCCTCTTCTGAAACTTTTCGATGAAACCCGGGTGCCGATCACCTGGGCGACCGTTGGGCATCTCGGCCTACGGGCCTGTCGACGGGAGAATGGGCGCGCGCACCCCGCCTCGCCTTTGCTCGCCCCGTACCAGAACCCTCATTGGAAATTTGCCGCCCGAGATTGGTACGAGTTTGATCCGTGCTCGAGCCTTGCGGAGGCGCCCGAATGGTATGGGCCCGATTTGATCGAACGGGTGCTCGCCGCTCCCGCCGGGCACGAGCTCGGGTGTCATTCCTTTTCGCACGCCGATTCGACGGAAGCCCACAGCTCACCCGAGTTTTTTCGCGCCGAACTTTTACAGGCCGCGGAGGCCTTTGCGCCCTTTGGCGTAAAGCCTCGCAGTTTCGTCTTCCCTGGGAATTTGCCTGGGCACCACTCGATTCTCCGGGAGCAGGGCTACGACATCGTGCGGGACTATCCGTGGAATCGGAAGGTGGAGTTTGCGCCGCCACGCGAGATTTTACCGGGCCTTTGGGGGATATCTCAAAGTTTGTACTTGGAGTCTCCCGGCTTTGAGGTGCCGTACCTGGGCCGCAAAGCGCTGCGAATGGTGGAGATCTCTCAGCAAGCACCCCGACTGCTTTCGCTTTGGTTCCATCCCTCTCTCACCACCAACGACCTGGAAGAGGTCCTCGATCCCGTTGTTCGCGTCTGCGCGGAACTCCGCGATCAAGGAGAAATCGATATCCTCACGATGGGCGGACTCGCTGATCGCTTGAAGGGGAAAGTGGCCCAATGAAGCGCGGTCTTGCGCTCCTTGCGGTGGTTTGCACGCTTGGGGCTCTCGCCCAAGGGCAAGTGCAAGAGCGAATCATCGTATCGTCGCAAAAGGGTTTCCAGGGTTTTGACGTGAAGGGGGGGCGCGTTTGGGACGGCAGCTCCCTGCCTTCGAATGATTTCTTCGACTGGAACCGGTCCTATGTCGGGTTTTCGGGCCCGGAGGATTGGCGGCCGTATACGGCGCTTCGGCTCGTGATCGAAAATCGCGCCGCACGCTCGATGACGTTGCGAGTGGAAGTGCGGGACGCCAGCAGTCACGACTATTGGTCGCGAGCTAACCTTGCTTTTGCTTTGGCTCCGGGCCGAAACGAAATTCGCGTGCCCACGGAACTCTTTGCGGGAGAATCGCTGCGCCCCGGCCGTGCGCTGGATCGCGCTCGAATAAAGTCGGTGATTTTCGCGCGTGATGCCGGGGACGACGGTTTGGCGCTGCGTATTTTTGATGTTCGATTCGTTCGCGAGCCTCGTGCGCGCGACGCAGGCGTCTACGCTTGGGACTTTGGTCCCGAGGATTCGGCCGTGTTCCCTGGTTTCGAAGCTGTCGGACCCGGAACGGTTTACACGAAGGAGCGCGGTTACGGGTTGGTCGAGGCCAAACTGTGGCAGCCCTACCGCCAGGCCTGCGTGGTGCGCGGGCCCGATTCGCTTGCTCAAGACTGCCTGATGATCGCTCAAGGAGGCTTTCGCGCCGACATCCCTAAGGGACGCTACCGAGTAACGACGATCATCGATCATCCGGGTCCCTTCTGGGGCGAGTTCCCCATTTTTCGCCGGCGCGTCGTCCGGGCCCAGGGCAAGGTCGTCGTGGACGAGACCGAGGACCCTGCAGGCGCGCTCGCACGTTATTTCCGCAACGAGAAGTCGCCGACGCCTCTGAACAAAGAGGAGCTCTTCGTGCGTTTTGTAGGCGCTCGCCAGCCCGAGAAAACCTTCGAAGTCGAAGTAGGTACGGACGGACTTCGCCTGGATTTTCTCAACGAAGGTTGTCCGCAGATTCCGTGTTTTGGGCTGGCGCTGGCTTCCGTCGTGGCGGTTCCCTTGGGCTCCCGCGGTGGCGCGGACTTCTTGAGCGACTTGACTCGGAAGCGCCGTCAGGAGTTCGAAGGGCTCAGTCGTTTTGAATCGCCTGCGCCCGAGCCGAGTCCGGCAGAACCACTGGTTGTGACGCCTCAAAAACAGAAACTCATTGTGCTGCGTGCCGATGACGCTCTCGGAGAGTGGCGTCTCGTGGCGTCAGCCGCCCTGAACTTGCAAGCGGAGATCGTGGACTGGCAGGGGCCGGGGGCACCACCTACGGCAAAGGTAGGGTGGGGACGAGACCGGCTCGTACGCTTGGAACCCGAGGGCAGTCGCGTTGGTATTCGTGAGCGTCACCTGGAATGGCGTGCGACGGAGGCTCTGTCGGCCCGCCAGGCCCGTACCCTGTTTGCGTCTTTTCGTTTTGGCGCCGACGCGCCCCCAGGAACCTACAGGGCGAAACTGCGCCTGCGCGCCGCCAAGAAGGTTCTCAAAGAAGTTCCGGTTGAGTTGCGATTGCTTCCCTACGTTTTGCCGGAGACGGACATTCCCTTCGGGCCCTTTGGCCACACGGTGTTGGAGACTTGGCGCGCCGAATTGCAAGGAAGCCCGCGGGGGCGCGAGCTCGAGCGCAAGAGCCTGGAACGGCTGCGCGGTGCGGGCCTCGCGCAGTTTTCTTTTTCGCCTCTGCTGAAACTCGAGGGAAAAGATACGAAAACGAAGGTCGACACCACCGAAGTCGACCGGATCATGGCGCTGGCTCGGGCGCAGGGTTTTCGAGCGCTCGTGGGTTACGGTAACGTGTTGCGCGATTTTGATGCCTGCCGAGCGGACTTTTCGGCGGATACCTGGAAGGCGATATTTCGGGAACTCGAGTTGCGGGCAAAGCTGGCCAATTGGCTGCCGTTGACGCTGGTTTTGTGCGACGAGCCTGAAGGCGACGATATCGCCGCGGTAGCGGAGCGCGCTCGTCGTTGGCCGTCGATTTCCGCGCGGGCAAGGGTTCGCTGGGCGATCACTACGCACACGGAGCAGGGTTTGAGAGACCCTCACCAAGCACTCGTGAAAGGGACGCCCGAGCCCTTCTTAGCCGAATTCACGATGGAGCATCTTCCCAAGTCATGGACCTACTACAACGATCTCAGCCGATGGAGTTTCGGACTGAGGATACTCGGCTTGCGCGCTCAGGGTCTCGCCGGGCGACTGGCGTGGACGTGGAACCAAAACGCTGCCGATCCCTTCAACCCGCTTGACGGGCGCGAGGACGATTATCATTGGTGTACCAGCGTGGCCTCCGGAGATCTGGTGTGTAGCGTCGACTGGTATCGCAACGTCGCAGGAGGAGTGCGGGACTACCGCAGAGCTTTGCTTCTTCAGCGATTGCTCAAAGATAAACCCAAAGCCGCATCGTCCAAAGCAGCCCAGGCGTGGCTCGATGCCCTTGCCAAGCGAGCACGGGAAAGAACGTTGGGCGAGGGCGAGCTCATCCAACTCTCCCAGCAGCTCGACGATTTTCTCGCGTCGATTTAGCCCGGCAAAAGACTCTTCAGCATCAGTCGGAGGGAGCGTGTCGAAAAACGATCATTACTCGACAACAAAGGAGAGCTCAAAATCTGCGACCAGCCTTGCAGGCCTCGTCCACGTGCGGTGCTGAGCCCGGCACTCCACCAGTGCCGGGCCACCACGCGCGCGAAGACGTCCTCGCGGAAAACTTGTCGTGCGCGATTGGCGGCCAGGAGTTCCAGGAGAGACTCTTCGGCCTTAGCCAAAAACTCCGCATCCGCACGGAAGTCGCGTCTGGCTACCGCGTAATGAGCTTGGGCGAGAGGACCGTTCGGGGATAGCCCCAGATCAAGCCGCCACTCGCCTCGTACGCGATCGGACACCGCGAGTTGGGTGGGCGCTTCCTGGATGCTCACCGATCCGGGGTGTACGCGCCTGAGCAAATGCACTCGCGGGAGATTGGCAAAGCGCACCCCTCGACGCGCCAGTCGTGACCAGAGCTCGTAGTCCTCGGCATGGGGATAACTCGCATCGTAGAAACAGCCGTCGGCAGGACAGTGCGCATCGAAGACCGCACGTCGGAAAAGCGCCGTGGCGTGACTCACGCTGTTGAGAAACGGGAGCGTCGCTACGATCTCGTCGTGCTCCGTAGGGAGCGCCAAGGGCGCCAGCGCGTGGACGGGCCGCTTGGCTTCGCCCGTAAAGTCGTGCGTGCGCGAGCTGACCACCTGAACGTCGGAGCGCTCTTCGAGCGCGCGCATCTGTTCCGCGATGCGCTCCGGCGGAGAAACGTCGTCGGCGTCCATCCGGGCGATGATTTCGCCGCGCGCCAGAGGCAGGGCCCGATTCAGGGTGCCGATCAAACCCAGGTTTTGGGGGTTGGCCTCCGTTCTCAGACGCGGATCTTCGATGCGTGCCAGCACCTCGCGCGTGTTGTCCGTGGAACCGTCGTCCACCACGATTACCTCCAGGTCGCGATAGCTTTGCCCCAACATCGAGCGTACCGACTCCTCGATCCAAGGAGCGGCGTTGTAGGCGGGAATGACGACGGATACGCGGGCCACTAAAGCTCCGTAAAGCGGAAGTCTTTGTGCACTTTCACCGAAGCCGTGCGGAAGTTCGGGAAGTATTTCACCGCGGGATTGTCCTCGACGTTAAAGCGGTAGAGTTGGCGGTCGTAGAGAAACTCGTCCATCCAGCCGCCCTTGCCGAGCCAGAGTCCCCCCCAGTAGCTGCCGGGGAAGAGGTCGAGGCTGTCCAAGGCAAAGCGGTAGCGCTTTTTCTCGCCCTTGCGGAGCGTGAGGTCGCGTTCAAACGGGTAAAGCCAGTGAAGCTCGGAGCCCATCACGTCCGACACGAGGAAAGCCATCTGGAAGGACATGTCCTGACGGGCTTCGAGTTCAACTTCGGCCTCGAAAGGTTTGCCGATCGCCAAACGCTCGCCGCCTTCCGAGCGCAGTCGAATTTCCACCGGCGCAAGGGGGCGTCCGGCAAAGGCCTCGCGGGAGATGCCTGCCGAGCGGGTGCTCTCCAGATAGCGCGAGATCGCGTCGTGAATCTTGCCGTCGAAGCTGAGGCGGCCGCGCTCGAGCAAAAGACCTCGGTCGCAGACCTGCGCGATGGCCGACATGTTGTGGCTGACGAAGAAAATCGTGCGGCCCGAGGCGCTCATCTCCGAGATACGGCCGAGGCATTTTTCTTGGAAGGCCACGTCGCCCACGGCCAGCACTTCGTCGATCAAGAGGATCTCGGCTTCCAGGTGAGCGGCAACGGCAAAAGCCAGGCGCGTATACATGCCCGTCGAGTAACGCTTCACGGGAGTGTCGAGAAACTTTTCGACTTCGGCGAAGGCCACGATCTGATCGAAGGCACGCCGGATCTCGACGCGGTTCATTCCGAGCAAGGCGCCGTTGAGAAAAATGTTCTCGCGACCGGTGAGTTCGCCGTGAAATCCCGTGCCTACTTCCAGGAGGCTTGCGACGCGTCCCCGCAGGCCGATACGACCGTGAGTGGGGGCCGTGATGCGCGAGAGAATCTTGAGAAGCGTGGATTTCCCCGCGCCGTTGTGGCCCAGCAGGCCAATACGTTCTCCGCGTTTGACTTGAAAGCTGACGTCCTTGAGTGCCCAAAACTCACCAGCCTTGCGAGCGGCTTCGTCGCGCCCGATCAAGCCGCCGAGCGTGCGCATCGCGCGGCTGATCTCGCCGCGCAAAGTGGCGTAGCGTTCGTTGTCGCGCGAGCCGACGTGATACAGCTTCGAGAGATTCGCGATCTCTACGTCGAATCGGTCAGATGATGTCGGCAAAGCTGTCCTCCATCTTACGGAAGAAGACGAATCCCGAAAGTAGCAGGAACACGCTCACGCCGAGCGAGAGCCACACTCCGTGTGCATCCGCCGGAGAGCTCCCGAAGAAGCACCAACGAAATCCCTCCACCAGGCCCGAGAGAGGATTGAGGTAGGCCCAGAAGCGGAACTTTTCCGGCAAAGCCGAGATCGGGTATCCGATAGGCGAGGCGTAGAGCCCGAGTTGCAAGCCGAAGGGCACAAGGAACTTGACGTCGCGGTAGCGCACGGTGGCCGACGAAAGCCAGAAGCCGACCCCAAGGGCCAGTCCCAGCATCCAAAGGAGTACTCCGGGCAGCGCCCAAAGGGGGCCCAGGCTCGGCGTTCCGTAAAACAACCAGAGCCCGGCAAAGAGTGCCAGAGTCACAGCGAAATCGAGGAGATTTACGAGCGTTGTGCTGGCGGGCAGGATCAGTCGTGGAAAGAAAACCTTGGTAACCAACGACGTGTTGGAGACGAGGCTCTGGGCGGCGTCGGCCACGCAACCGGAAAAGAATTGCCAGACAAGCATCCCGCAGAGGGCGAAAAGAGGGTAGGGCACCGAGCTCGCCTCGACCTCCACGACCCGGCGAAAGATGAGCGTAAAAACCAACATCGTGAGGACCGGTCGGAGCAGCGCCCATCCGATGCCGAAGGCCGCTTGCTTGTAGCGAAGCAAGACGTCGCGCCAGGCGAGGAAGGCGAGCAGTTCGCGAAAGCGCCAGAGGTCTTTCCAGAGCAGAGCCGAGGACCGACCGGCACTGAGTACGAGCAAGGATTCGGAGCGCGCCGTCGTTTTGTCTAAGCGCTCGGATTCCATGAGCTTTCTTATATCACGCCGGAATCTCAGGAGTCCTTCATGAGATTTTAGTGGCCCCTTATGAAATAAAATAAATTCAAATGTTTTGCGCGGCGCATCATGCTATCTTAACCGGAAATGCGGGTGTATGTGTCTGAACCTCAAATGCTCTCTCTTCCCAGGACCGTTTCGCTCGCTTTGGCATTGATTTTGGGGGCCTGCAGCTCCCGCGCCCGCTTGTCTTCGGGCACCGAGCTGAGCGAGTTCAACGCGTCCTCGCCTGCGGTCAATGCTCCGCAGGCCGAGGCCGCCTCTTCCGAATCGGCGCCGAAGCCGGGACGCCTGTCTTCCGGAGACCTCATCGGGCTTGCGAGTCTTGAGGACAAAAAACTCAACGGCACCTTCCGTATCGATTTCGAGGGGCGATTGAGTCTTCCCTACGACGTGAGCATCGCGAAGGCGTCCGATCTCACGCTTCCCGAGCTCAGCGCCAAGATTCGCGAAAGCTACAAGCCCTTTTTCTCCGGTGGCCGAGTGAGCCTCGAGATCACGCTTAAGCAACACCGCGTGTGGCTCGACGTGCGCGGTCTCGTGCAGAAACCCGGGAAGTTTTTGGTCGACGCGCAAGCGGGGCTCGACGAAGTCATCGCGCAAGCGGGCGGATTTCTCGTGGGCGCCAATGTAGACGAAGTGCGTATTACTCAAGGTTCGGAGACCCGCACCGTGGGTTTGGCCGATTTCTTCGGCTCGGGTGCTCGTGGCCCGGAATGGCGGGGCGGAGAACGGCTTTTCTTCCGGCCCGCGGATGGCCGCAATCAGTTCTTCGATGCTGGCCAAGCCGAGCGCTCGGTTCAGGTGCTCGGCGAAGTGCGCCGCCCCGGCGTCTATGCCTATCGGTCCGGCGCCGATTTTCTGGAGTATCTCACTCAAGCCCAGGGCCCCACGGCCGTGTCGGATCTTGGGCGCATCGAGATTATCCGCGGGCGCATTCCTCAAACCAAGTCGGTCATCGTGGATTTCCGAGACAAGAACAACATCCCCACGCCGCAGGCTGGGGACGTGGTCATCGTCCACGCCGATCGGGCAACGCCCTTGGAACGGAGCATGCCCGTCATCACGGGTTTCTCCACTTTGGCCGGTACGATTTTACTCTTGATCATCGCTCTCTAGAGGAAACAAAAGCACCCATGGCACCCCTTCAGTTCTTCATCCGCTCCTCCAAAGAGGAAGCCCCGACGGCCGGAGCTCTCGTGGCGGCCATCCGAAAGGTCGTTCCTTACCTGGAGACCCGTCGTTGTTTGGATCGCATCCTTGAGGGGCTTGAAGCCGTCAATGGTCGCAGCGTGGCCGTAACCAGCTTCGAGCCTCGTGAAGGCAAGAGCGTGCTTTGTCTGGCTTTGGCTGCTGCGGCTCGCGAGCGTGGTCTCAAGGTTTTGATCCTCGATAGTGCGACGTTCGTGCGACCGGGGTCGGTCTCGCTCGAGGAAGCGCTCGAAGTCGAAGAAAGTTCCGGCGAAACCGTCGCTACGTCGCCGGCTCTGCCGGGCGTGGACTACCAGCCCTGGATTTTCCGCGACGGCGCGCGAATCAAGGAAGGTCGTGCGGAGTTGGAGCGCTTGGCACGCAGCTACGATCTCGTGTTGCTCGACACGGCCGCTCTCAATGCTCACAACCGCGCCAACGTGGATCCTCAGATCTGCGCCCGTCTCACCGATGGCACCATCCTCGTGGGTTCGGGACAAGGCTCGCTGAGTGAGAGATCTCAGGCCTTGCTCGCGGATATGAAGACCATGGGAGTTCGCTTTCTCGGCCTCGTTGGCAACAGAGGAGCTGTCGTATGAAGCGCTCAGACCCGACCTTCGACTTGCGCGACTTTGTGACTCTTTTGCTCCGTTCGCGCGGCTTGCTGAGCGGCATTGTCGTCTCCTGTTCGTTGGCGTTCCTGGCTACGAGTTTCTTTGTGCCGAAACGCTACAAGACCGCGGGAGTGATCGCGGTGCAGACGGACTACTTCCGCTTTCCGCTCATCGAGGAGTTCATGCCCTCGCCCACCGATCCGGCGGAAATTCTCTCTAAGCGCGACTCTCTGGTGCGGTCTGTGTTCACCAAAGAGTACCTCGCGGATATGGGCCAGAAGCACGGCCTCATCAAGACGGCCCCGGACTCTCCGGCTCGCGATTCCGAGATCGATGATCTCTTCCGTCGCTTTGAGATATTTTCCCTGAGCCAAACGACGGTTCAGGTGGGCTTCTCGGGCCCCACCGCGGCCATCTCGCAGACAGTTGTCGAGGAAGCCATGGCCGCCATCGTGAAAGTCTTTCGAGAGGAGCGTTTCAACAAGATCGTCCGCGCCCGCGACAACATTCTCGCTCAGACCGAACGCATGGCCCTCAAGCAAGATCCCACGCGAGCCGTTTTGGCTTCGCGTAAGCCCGAAGTGCTGCGCGCCGAGTTGGTGCGAATCGAGGCCGAACAGGCCTCGCTCACGAAGCGTTTTTCGATCAAGCATCCGGATGTGGTGAAGCTCGAAGCTCGGGCGGAAGCGCTGCGACAGTATCTGGCCACCGCTCAGGCGGGCTCCGAAACTCCTGCGCCTGTGCTCGATAACGAAATGCTTCCGGCCGGTACGCCCGAGCTATACCAAGGGCTCGTCAAGAAGTTGGCCTATCTCAATATCGCCCTCGCCATGGAATCCGATAGTCGCTCGTCCTTTGTGAACGTCCTCGACCCGCCGTCGCTGCCTCTCGGGGCCATTTGGCCTCGCAAGCCTCTCTTTTTGGTTTGGGGATTTCTCCTCGGCCTCGTGATGGCGGGTTTGGTGTTGCTGGTTCGCGAGGCGGGCTTCGCCGCTCCGGGACGCATGCGTCGATGGTCCAGCGAAACACAGTTGCCGCTCTTGGGTGAACTGCCGGCTTTGCCGCTGCTGGGCACTTCCAAGTCCAAATCCCAGATCGTCCCGGGACGAGACGCACCTTCTCGGGGTAAAACCCTAGAATGATCGCCCGTTCCCCGGAACCTCTTTTCAATATCGAGGTTGCTCAGGGGCTGCTGAACATCGAGCAGATCGTCGTTTGTCTCCTTCTCGTGGCGCTTCTCACGGTGCTTTGGGGTGAGTTGGAAGGTGCGCTACGGACTCTCTTTCGCTCGGTGAGCGGAGTCCTTTTTGCCGGCCTTTTCTTTTTGGGACTCTTTGGCTGGATGGCGTATTCCTTCGGCATGGAGGGGTTGCCCATGGCTCTCGGGCTCGCGGCGGGTTGCGCTCTGAGCATTGCGTCGCCTTCCTTTGCGCTTTGCTTTGCCTCCGCGGTGCTCTTGCTTCGTCCCTGGGAAATTCTTGGTGGGCAAGTGGTGATGCTCGCGCTTCCCCGCATCTTTTCCCTCCTGCTTGTCGTGAGCTGGCTGGTGGCCGAGGCCCGCACGCGCAGTTTGCGCATCCGTTTCGGATGGGAAGAAGCCGTGATGGCCGCCTTCGTGTTTTGGGCCTATATGTCGGTGTTCGTGGCGCCTAACTGGAGCGCGAGTCACAGCGACTTTCTGGGAAACTACACCCGCTCTTTCGTGGTGTATTTCTTGGTGCTGCAAATCATACGCACGCCGAAGCATGTCTTTGCCCTGAGCGCTACAATTGGGATCTGCGGAGCGGCCCTGGCTATCCTCACGGGCTACCGCATGGGTTTTGATCCGCTGCTGAGCACGCGGGGTCGAGCCGAACTTTTCGGCCTGCTTGGGGACCCAAACGACCTTTCTGCGATGCTCCTTTTCGCTCTTCCGCCCTTGGTTTACGCCATCGATCGACTGCCGATCTCGCTCGTGGCTCGACGCGCGGTGGAGGTGACGGTGGCGTTGGCGGCGACCTGGACGATTTGGATGACGCAGTCGCGCGGCGCGATCGTGGGGCTCGTTTGCCTGTTGCTCGGGTGGGGGCTCACGCGGCTGCGCTCGCTGCGTCAGGTAGCCGTACTTTCGGGCCTCGGTCTCGGGGTGGGCGCTTTGCTCATGACGACACTTCAGCGGAGCGCGAGTGATTTGGGTGAATCGCAAGCGAGTCGACTGAGTTACTGGGGGGCCGGTTGGGAGATGGTGATCCGCAATCCGGTGATGGGCGTTGGGTTTGGCGGCTATCCTTACCGCTTTTCGGAGTTCGTCAAAGGGGGCGCCAATGAGATCGGCATGCGTACGGCCCACTCAAGCTGGATATTGGTGATGGCCGAGACGGGCTTCGTTGGATTTTTGCTTTACGGCGGGCTGTTTTGGCTTGCGGGTCGACGAGCTTGGCAATTGCGCTACGAGTATCCGTATCTTTTCCCTGCCCTGGCGGGTTACGGGGGGGCTGCGACTTTTCTTTCGCATACCTATCTGCTCCAGCCGTACCTGCTCTTGGGGATCGTTTTTGCAGCGTATCGTGCGCGCCTGGACGACGTTCCGGAACTCGCGGCGGTTCTCTCCGAACCCGACCTCCATCAGGCGGGTGTCTAAGATTTAGACACCTTCGCCGGCCTAAGGGCCGAATATTCCGCGACTCCGACTCGGCACGACTCCTGCTCACTTCTCTGTAGGGATTTCGTATATTCTCTAAGCCTTGGGGGGTTCTGCATGTCGATTCAACGATTCGCCGCTCTGTTGCTCGTTCCCGTACTTCTTTCCGGTGTATCGGTTCATGCCGAGATCCCGGCCTCCGAGCCCGTCGCGTGTCCCAAGTACTCCGACACGGGCGAGGGCAATCAAGCCCAGTCCATCGATCGCATCTACGCCATGCCCAAGGGCAGCTTCGAGTGGAAGTTCTCTCGATGCTCCGGAACGATCATGTCGAAGACGCTGGGCCGTATCCGCATCAAGCTTTCGGCCGGCGAAAGCGCCTGCAATGTCTCGCAATGTGAGTCGCTCGAAATGTTGAACGAGATTCGTGCGATCGACGAGAAAGTTGCTCTTGAAGACATGCAGCTCGAGGTGAACCATCGCGCGAGCTTGGCCGGAGCCCACAGGGCCGAGCGCGTCGCCGCCGTGGACATGGCCGAGGCGGAGTTCGGCCGTGTGCTCAAGGCGGGGGGCTCCCTTGCGGATGCTAAGGAAGCAGGACTTCGCGCTTCGGGCCTCTAGCCCGTGGTCAGCATTCCGCTCGAGATTCCCGTGACGGTGAGGCGTAGCAGCTGCTCGTCTCCGTCCTCCATCGCGAGGACTTGCAATAGGTTCAAGGGGTGAATCATGGGCGAGCGCAGGCGAATGCTTGCCGCGAGCCAGGGCCTAAACCAAAGCGGCTCCTTGTGACCGCTGATGAAGGCTAAGAATTCTCGGGCACCCTCGAGCTCGACTTGGAATCGTTGGTAGTAAAGGAGCGCTTCGTGCTCCGCCAATCCGCTCTGATCCAGGTAGATTCTCCAGGTGGGCAGCTGCACTTTTGCCAGGGTAAATCCCAGCGCGTTGGCAAAGGACCGGAACACGGGCTCTGTGTCGAAGGCCCGTCGGAGAGCTCTTCTTTCTGTGGCGTCGCTCGATCTCCAGGCAGAGCCAAGCCCCCACCATGTTTGGAAGAGGACACGGGTCTGGGTCCAGCAAAGCACCCACGGGATCGCGCGTAGGCCGTCCACCGAGAGTTGTTTGCGCCGACTCGTTGGGCGGGAGCCGATCTTGAGCGCATTCAGTCGCGGATAGGGCGTGGCTTTCTCCACCATCCTCAGGAAAGCGGGATCTGCGATCATCTCGCGGTAGGCCTTGCTGGCGCGAGCGGCGAATGCGTCCACGGAAGGGCTGTTGGGCACCGAGGGCTCGCACGACAAGGCGCCGCGTACGCTCTTGGCGATACTCTCGATTTGTCCGCGCGTGATCTCGGGGCCCGCCAAGGAGCGTTCCACCATCTCGCCTTGGATGGTGACTTTGTACATGCGGAGGGCGGAGTGAGGCCACCACGATGTCTGCTCTTGGACGGAGCCGCCGCCGCGATCGACACTGCCCCCAGATCCCTGAAAAAATAGTGGCTTTACACCCTCGGCGACGCAAGCGGAGTCCAGGCGGTGCATGGCCTGCGCAATTTCCCACCGACTCGAAAGCACGCCGCTTTCCTTGGCAGAATCGGAGTAACCCACCATGACTTCGAGTTTACCGCCCCAGGACTTGCGGATATCGCGCCCGAGATGCTTGTCTCGGAGCATTGCCCGGACGATCTCGGGGCCTCGTTGCAGCGCGGATTTCTGCTCCAGGAGGGGAATCACGGGAAGGCTCGTTCGACCGAAGGCCGCGCGCACTTTGGCGTCGGCCACGCGCAGGTGCTCGCACTCGCTGGCCATGCTCACGATAAATCCCCGCGCGTAACAACGAGGATCGTGTCTGCCTGCGAGCTTGGCGAGCGAGCGGAGCATGCGGTCGATGGCGAGCTTCGTGCCGGGCTTCGGACTGGAGAGCAGCACATCCGAGGACTCGCGCAGCTCGAGGGGCACCACCAGCCCCGGGAATAGATGCAGCAGTTGGCGCAGGCGCCGGAGTTGAGGGTGGGTTACGCCGACAACGTTCTCATAGCGTTGATTCAGACGTGTGAGCGTGGTGCGGAGCTTTTGCACGCGCCCCGCATCCCCGTCGGACATTTTGCGCAGCGGAGTGAGAGCCCGGCTGAGATCCGCCAGTTCGCGGCGCAGCGTTCCGACCGGCAGGAGCGAGAGGGCTTGGCGGAGGATGTCGATCCGCTGGTCCACGAAGCGGAGCAAATACCGCCGAGAGAGTGCAAGGCTCTCCCGCATCGCTTTCTCGTCGACTCCGGGGTGGCCGTCTTTGTCGCCGCCCACCCAGGTCCGAATGTACACGGGCACAATTTCCTCGCTGGCTTGCAGAAGGCTTTGGAGCACGTCCTCTTGCAGCAGTACCGAGTAGATGTGCTCGGCTTCGTCGCGCACCTTGGGCGCTCGGTCGCGTACGATCGACACTCGCCATGCCATCTCTAGCCAGTGAAAGAGTCGGTGCTCCAAGCGAGAACGCGGGACCTCTCCGCTCAGAGCCTCGGCGAGCGAGCGTTGTATTTCGCGAAAGACGCCGATGTTCTGGGGGGAGCGGGCCTCGGTCGGGTGGGCCGTAAGAACGTAAAAGATGGCCTCCGGACCTTCCGGTTTCGGCTCCGCCTCCGTCGCCGGAAGTTTCTCCGCAAGGCGGCGGCTCCGATGGGCGTTCTCGCAGGCGTTCATGAGTTCCAGCATGAGGGTGAAGGACCGGGCCACGACCTCTCGATCTCGTGGTTTGAGGTTTCGGAGGCGCTTTAGGCAGGCGCGGAGGGTGACCAGGGTTGCCGCATCGTCCTGCTCTCTCAGGTCGGCCATGTCGCGGCGCAGGGCTTCGATCAGAGCGTAGAGGCGTGGGCCTGCTTCCTTCTCGATGACTTGCCCCAGCAAAGCCACGGACCATTTGACGATTTCACGAAGCTCTCGGGGCAGTGTGTCTTGAGAAGTCATGGTCCCAGCAGATTAGGCCTGCTTTCCCGAAAAGAAATCCACCTTAACGAAAATCATTCACGACTCCGTCTTCGACGAGCGCTAAGGTGGGCTCTACCGCAAGGAGGTGAGTCGCGATGGCCAAAAAGAAAACGAAAGTCGACCGTGTGGAGGAAGTGCTCGATCACGAGGCGGGACTCGAAGTCGAAGCGCCACGTGAGGAAGCGAGCGAAGTTCCCGCCGCTCCCAAGAAAGCGCGATCTCCCAAGAAGCAGGCCCCGATTGAGAAAGCGGCCAGTCAGGCGTCTACACATTCGGACGCCGCGACGGTTTTGACGGCGGGCACGCCTGCAACGACGGCTCACGCTTCCGAGTCGACCACTCACGCGACCGCTTCGGCCGCAGCCGCATCGGAAGCGGCTGCTGCGGCGGCACGTCTCCTTTCGCTCGGACGGAGTTTCCTCCAAACTCGCTTCCCCGAGTCGTGGAAGCGGATCGACACCTTCGTTCAGGACTGGGAAGGCGACGGAGCTTTCCGCGAGCTGCCTATTCCCAATCCTCGCGCGAAAGCCCTTGTGCAAGATGGACTGCAGTGGACTCGCAAGTGGGAGCGTCAGGTGCGCAAGCGCTTGCGCAGCCGAGGCGACGCTTAGCGGAACGGGACGGAAATTCTCTCTCGGTTGCCCTGCTTCAGGAATCCGACGCTAGCCGGGAGGGAGTTTCGACCTCTGCGTAGAACTTGCGAGCGGCACTTCGGTTTTTCACCCGTATTTTGTCGCTGGAGCGATTGAGAGTTTCGAGCATGTTGTCGACAACCTCGGCGAGCGCGACGTAGAGGCTCGGAGCGGACTTCACCACTCGAATTCCGTGGTAGCGACCGCCGTTCACCTGAACCTTGACCGTGAACAGGTCGGGACCGGCGTGGCTAGGAGAGTTCTCCATCTCCAGCGTGATATGAATCCGACTTTCCTTCAGACACTCGAACTTCTCGACAAGGGCCTCCACGCGTTCGATGGCGGCCTCTCGCGCGAGCTGGGAGGTTTCCAGATTCTTGAACGTGACCTTGATCATATGATCTCACTTTCGTGATGAGGAGTTTCCCCGAGACACGCCTGGCTCAGGTTTTGAAGGCTTTCTTTCAGCGGGGTCGAAAGCAGCTTGTCGAGGTTCAAGAGGCCCTGGGCCGTACCCAGGCACTCTGTCTTAGCGATATTCGGAAGGCTTTCGACCGTGGACTTCAGGGCCTGGGCATGTTGCGCCACGGGGAGATCGTTGCCGAGCTTTGCCAGGTGCCGGACGGCTGCGACCCCCGCATAGAGGGCGAGTGCGCCCGTGAGGAGCGCAGCGATCAAACCGACGCCTACGAGGATCTTGAACTTCTTCATACGGCCAGCCTCTGGGCGACCTGTTTGGATTGGGAGCGAGGGTGGTGAAGAAGGGCCCAAACAAGATGTCCGTCGGGAATGTCGCCTCGGGAGGTCACCACGACTTCGCCGCCTTTGGCCAAAACGCTTTGGGCTAGGTCGTCGAGGATGTCGTCATCCTCGTGGTCCATGTCTCTGGGATGAATGGCCAGCGCGCCTGTTTTGGAATTGAACTTCCCGAATATCTTAACTCCGTCCGTCACCATGAGCTTCCGAACTCGTCCTTGCGCGACGGCCTTGGCGATCTGAAAGATGTTTCGCTGGGCTACGCGATGCTCTTCCGCCTCGTTGAATTCCGTCACCAACCTGTCGAGTTCGACCCACGCCTCGACCTCGAGTTGCACTCGGACCGCAAAACACAAGGCCGGAATCCGGTCGCGACTGAACGAGTCGGACAGTCCGGGCGTTGCGAAGCCCGGATAGATAATCGATTTTCTCAGCGCCTGAAGAACCTGAGGGTCGCCAGCGGCAAAGAGCGGAGGCTTGGCCATGCGGGTGTGACCCGAAAGCCAGTCCGCGAGAGTCTCGAGCGACTCGGCCTGAACCACGCTGCGGCTCGTCGCCTTGGCCAGGCGAGATTTAGGCATTCGTTTCACGAAGGGATTCGGAAGTTCCAGCGTATCGACGAGTTTCAACGAATGCTGCGTGCCCTGGTAGAGGTACGCCGCGTGACTCTCGATGCCGAGGAGCAAGAAGTCCTTGTCGATCCGCATCCACCGCAGGAGGGGCTTTACGTGAAAGCTGTTTGCGACCACACAGGCATTGTCCACCTCAAGGGGAAGCGCCAGCACACGGAAGATCTTCGACGTTCGGAAGATACCTACGTTGTGTTTGATTCGCTTGAGGAGCTTGTCGTTGTTCAGGAGCAGTTGAAGAGGGGCGAGGAACAGCCGTCGATCCATCGCCGTCATGACGGGCTGGATTTCGGCCTCTGCCTTGGCGATCGCCTCTCGCAGCTGTGCCTTGAGTTGACCCAGGTCTCCGGTATTTCTGAGGTAGGCCGTTAAGTGAACACCCGTTGAGGATTCGATCAGTGGCTTCAGCGTGCTTCGTTTTTCGAAGATCATAGTCCCTCCGTATGTTTTGCGGTCAGATGAGATGTCTGACCACTTTACGGAGTTTCTATGGATTGCTGAAATGGATAAATACCCTAATCACTATCGTTATTAGTTATACGGTAAACAATTCCATGAGTTTGGCGGCGATGGGGTTCTGAATTTTACGCTGAGCGGTGACGAGCAGCAGTTCTTCGTGAACACCTTGAAGCTGACCAATCTCAATGAGTTCGCCCCGTAGCACTTGACCGGTCACCGTGTGCGTCGCGCCCGAAATAAGGCCGAGGCCTTCCACCGCCATCAGTTTCTTGATGGCGATGTCTTGGCTCTCGGCAATGACATCGAGCTCGATCTTGTGGACCTTGGCCCAGTGATCGAGATCTTGCCGAAGTCTGCTGTCGTAACTCGGAAGAATCATCGGCTGGCCGGAAATCGATTTCGGAAAAGATTTTCGAAGCGGTTTAAATTTTGGGGCGCCGTAAAAGGCGACGTTCTTCTTGGCAATCGTCTTAGGAAAGAGTCCCTTGGCATCGGCTCCCGTCGGCAGGAAGTTCGTGAGCATGAGATCCATTCTGTGGGCTGTCAGCTCGCGCAACAGCTCGTCGGCCTTGCCCTCGGAGAGGGTGATCTGGCACGGAGAGATGCGGTAGGCGTGCTTTACAAGCTGTAGCACGATCTGCTTGGGGACGCTGTCCAGTGCGCCCACATGCAGGCTGGGCTTGAGTGGTTTGAGTCGGTCGTGCAGAACCTCGTACATTTCCGACCCCATCCGAAAGATAGTTTTCGAATAATCAAGGGCCACCTTTCCCTGTTCGGTCAACACGAGCTTCTTGTGCTGACGCTCGAAGAGCTGAACGCCGAGGGTCTGTTCGAATTGCTTCAGCTGAGCCGAAAGCGTTGGCTGTCCCACGCGCAACTTGATGGCAGCCTTGGAGACCGTGCCCTCCTCCGCGATGGTCTTGAAGTAAAAGAGGTGGTGGTAGTTGATCCAGGGGACCATGCGTCGAAACTCCTCGGGTTCTACGTATTGTATATTACGATATAAGTTAACATCTTTATCTATTGGAACGAATATCAAATCTCTCCGAAAATAGGAATAGCTGAAAGGCATGTTCTTTTGGTGAGGCCTTAGATCTAGAGGAGACAGTTGTGAAAATTGGTAAACGAGTTTTGCTTTTTGTCGGCGTCAACATTCTCATCGTCGCCACGATCTCGACGTTGATGAGTGTGTTCAACGTTCAGCCGTATTTGACGGCTAACGGCATCAACTACGAGTCGCTTCTTGTATTCTGTGCGCTCTGGGGTTTTGGCGGAGCTTTCATCTCTCTGGCGCTGTCGAGAGTGATGGCGAAGTGGATGATGGGAGTGAAGGTCGTGGATCCGACGACGCTCGATCCGGAGCTGCGGGATCTCGTGAACCGCGTGCACGCCCTCTCGCGGCGCGCGGGCTTGGAGAAGATGCCTGAGGTTGGATACTACGAAAGCGACGAGCTGAACGCGTTTGCGACCGGGCCCTCGAAGAGCCGGGCACTGGTGGCCGTGTCTACGGGGCTACTCCGCCGCATGGATCGTCATGAGGTGGACGGCGTGCTCGCGCACGAGGTGGCGCACGTCGCCAACGGAGACATGGTCACGATGACGCTGGTTCAAGGCGTCGTGAACGTGTTCGTCATGTTCCTGGCCCGTGTCGTGGGGTTCTTCGCCAGCCAGTTCGTTTCCGAAGAGCGCCGTTCCCTCGTCCAGTTCGGGGTGGTGATCGCGCTCGAAATTGCGCTGGGTATCTTGGGAATGATGGTCGTGGGCTTCTTCTCCCGCCAACGCGAGTACCGGGCCGATGCCGGCGGAGCCTTGCTGTCGAGCCGCGAGCACATGATCGCAGCTCTCGAGCGACTTAAGCTCAACTCGGGGCTTCCGGTGACACAAGATCAGCCGGCACTGGCGACGCTCAAGATTTCGGGCAAGTCCGGAGGGCTTCTTCGACTCTTCTCGACTCACCCCGATCTTGACGATCGGATTCGACGCCTGAGGAGTTGAGGCTCGGGGAGTTTCTCCGATGTCTTCGACCTGGGGATAAATTTTGGTTTGCGATTGCTTAAGCTTGAGCAGTTGCTAAAAACATACGTTCTGTTGTCCGAGGTAACTTTCCGCTCCTTAAGGTGAGGTATCGCTGTCGTGATTTTTCAACTTTTGCAAATGTTCTTTGGGCTGGGGCTCTTGGTTTACGGGGCCAAGCGCCTGGTGGGTGGGGCCTCGACGCTCGCGCTGAAGGCCGGGTTGAGTCCGCTGGTGGTGGGGCTCACCGTGGTGGCGTTTGGAACGAGCGCTCCTGAGATGGCTGTCAGCGTGAAATCCGCCTGGCTTGGTCAAAGTGACTTGGCGGTTGGGAACATTGTTGGAAGCAACATCTTCAACGTGTTACTTATTCTCGGGATCTCGGCCATGATTAGCCCTCTTCTGGTTTCCAAACAGTTGATCCGCTTGGACGTGCCCCTGATGGTGGCTGCCTCCGCCCTCTTCCTGGTTTTTTCCTTAGACGGTAAGATCGTGTTTTGGGAGGCGGGCGTTTTAACGGCGGGCATTGCTTCCTACACCTGGCTTCTCCTGAGGCTCGCTAAGCGCGAAAGACAGAGCCTCCCGTCCAGCGAGATTTCAGAGGCCACAAAGGGGGGGCTAGGAGCGGCCCTTGTTGCGGTGCTGCTTGGGTTGGTGCTCCTTGTTGTAGGCAGCCGGTTCTTGGTGGACTCGGCGGTTGCGATTGCCACGGCGCTGGGGGTCAGCGAAGTTGTCATTGGGCTTACCATTGTGGCCGCTGGAACCTCGCTGCCTGAAGTGGCCACCTCGATCATGGCGACAATCAAGGGAGAGCGCGACATCGCGGTCGGAAACGTGGTGGGCAGTAACATCTTCAACCTTCTGGCCGTGGGGGGGATTTCGGGCCTCGTTAGTTCGGGTGGCCTACTGGTTACGCCTGAGGTCGTAGGCTTTGACCTCCCCGTGATGCTCGCAACGGCCGTGGCCTGCCTGCCGATTTTCTTTACGGGCCATCAGATCGCTCGCTGGGAGGGTTTTGTTTTCCTGGCCTATTACCTTTTTTATATTGGATTCTTGGTGATGACGGCCACCGGGCATGCCGCACTGGAAACGTTTGCGAACGCCATGACGTGGTTCATCATTCCCTTGACCGTGCTCACGATTTCGGTGGTGTTCGTTCGGGCGTTCAGGAAACAAGCGCTTTCTCAATTGAAGGGCTAAACTTGGGCCGCGATGGGAAGTGATTTGGACCTTGGGATCAGCCTCAAGCTTTTCTCTGATTCCTGGTCCCAGTTGTTTGTCTGTTTGATCTTTGGGATCGGCGCTTTGCTTTACACTTTTGCATGGGGTTACCTTCCGAGCAAAGCGGCCAGAGTTAAGTTCTATTCTCTCATGAGTCTTTTTGTGATGGCGATGCTCGTCCTTGTTCGTGCGGACAACGCCCTTTTGCTTTTTCTCGGGTGGGAGTGCACGAGTCTTGTATCGTACCTGCTGATTTCCTTTGAAGGCGGCCATTCGAAAAGTCGAAAAGGAGCACTCACCGCCCTCCTCGTTACGGGGGCCGGAGGCCTCTTTTTGCTTGCCGGCTTTGCCCTGCTCCAACTTATTACGGGAAGCTGGAGTCTGCAGGTTTGGCTCGCGGAGGGCGCTAGGATTTTAGCCGATCCCCGCTCTCGACTGGCAGCGGCGTGTGTTCTGATCGGAGTTCTCAGCAAGTCGGCCCAGTTTCCTTTTCATTTTTGGCTTCCCGCCGCCATGACGGCGCCGTCTCCGGTGAGTGCTTTTTTGCATTCGGCAACCATGGTGAAGGCAGGGGTCTATCTCAGCTATCGCCTGGGCCCTCTTTTTTCGGAGCTACCGCTTTGGTCGCTCGCCCTTTTGACATGTGGATTGGCGACTTTTGTTTGGGGCGCCTGCCTCTCGGTTCTTCATACCAAGTTTAAGTCGGTCCTGGCTGGAACCACCATATCCATGCTCGGGGCTATGTTTCTTGTCCAAGGTTTGGCGGCCCACGTTCCGACTCTCGGTGCCGTGCTTGGCCCGGTTCTGTTTGGTTTGGTTTTGGCCCACGCCCTTTATAAGGCCGGTTACTTTTTGTTTGCGGGCACTCTGACTCACGCTTCGGGCAAGATGTCCTTTAAGGAAGTTTCGGGCCTGGGAATCCAAAGCAAAGCATTGCTTGCGGGATCGTTGGCTCTTTTTTTGGGAGCCGTCGCCATCCCCGGCACGCCCTTGTGGTTTGCAAAGTCGGCCCTGCTGCTCGGGCTTGGTGGAAGCTGGGCGGCCTGGGTGTTCAAGCTAGGGTTTCTTTTGTTGCTCTTCATGCCCTTTCGATTTTTGTTGGGCGTGTTCGCCAAAAGCCCCTTCCAAGATTCTCAGCTTTCGGACCCAGATTTTCACGCGCCCCCAGGCATTCTCTACCTGCCCATCTTGACCCTAGGTGCCTTGTCTGTTTTCGGAGGGCTTCTTTGGCCTGGTTGGGGAGTATCGCAGTTCGATGCCCTTCGTGATTCCGCGTCTTGGACTTGGGCGGCTGTCGGCAAGCAGCTGCTGGAAGTAGGTCTCGTGGGGCTCGTCTATTGGACCGTTCAGGTGGGACCTCTGGCACGGGCCTTTCGGAGAGCGGACAATTCCAGGGCGATCTCTGTTCTCAGAAACACGCCCGGGCACGAGATTTTTGAGTCTGCGTGGGAGGGTTTTTTGAAACTCGCCAAGGCGCTTCGACAACTGAGTCAACCGGGTACCATGCGGGCCTATCTCATCAGTGTTCTGTTGGCCTTGTTGGCGCTTTGGAGTTTGGCCACTGTGGGTGCGGCCCGCCTGCTTCCGACAGGCGGAAGGTTTTTTATGACTTCCGTCGGATCCTTGGGTGTCTCTTGGATATTCATCCTAGGCAGTCTCTGCCTCACCGCACTCGTAGGACTCGTGCTTTGTTTGAGTTCTAAAAATGCTCTTGTGGGCATCGTTGGCCTTTCGCTCGTCGGATTTTCGGTGGCGGGACTCTTTTCGGTGTCCGGCGCTCCGGATCTGGCCATGACTCAGTTTGCAGTGGAGTGTCTGAGCTTGATTTTGTTCCTTGCAGTTCTGAGAAAGCTTCCCTCCTTCAAGAAAGAGCAGAAACCCAGACGTGTCCTTTTTGATGGACTTGTCGCCTCGGGCTTTGGAGTGGTCCTTTTTGTCACTCTTTTTTTGGCAAGTCAGAATCAAGCGTTGTCGCGACTCACTCCTTTTTTTGCGGAACGCAGCCTTACGGAAGGCCATGGTCGTAACGTCGTGAATGTCATCCTGGTTGATTTTCGGGGCTTTGACACGATGGGAGAGATTTCGGTGCTCGCCGTTGCCGGGCTTTCGGTTGTGGCGTTGCTCGAGCGGGAGCGGAGAAGACGAAAGGCCGCTTCGTCGTGAGACCTTCTCTTTTTCTCCAGGCGGCCCTTCGGTTGCTGTTCCCCTTGCTCCTCGTGACCTCCGGAGTGGTGATGTGGCGCGGGCATCAGCTGCCGGGTGGGGGATTCCTTGGTGGCCTCATTGCCTCGAGCGCGTTGGTGCTGCGTGAGCTTGCGTTCGCTCGCACCACAGGCCTGTCTTTTGGAGCGTTGAAACTGAGCCCGCGATACTTGATCGTAGGCGGGCTCACGCTATCCGCCCTGAGCTCTCTTGTTGCGCCGCTAAGTGGCAAGGAGTTTATGCAAGGCGTTTGGATTTATCTCCCCGTGATTGGCGACATCGGAACTCCGGTGGCCTTTGACGTTGGAGTGTATTTTACGGTGATCGGGGTGGTTTCCTCGATTTTGCTTCCTCTCATCCAGGAAGCCAAAGTCGGAGCGGGGGACTAAACATCCATGATGATCGTTTTTCTTGCTGCGGTGATATCGGCGCTTTTTGCCGGGGGCGTCTTTCTTATTTTGCGCCAAGACCTCATTAAGGTCGTGATCGGACTCGCCCTCGTTGGAAACGCCGTGAATCTGGCTATTTTTATTTTGGGGGGATGGCGCGTCGGCTCGGTGCCCATCATCCAGGCCGATCAATCCGTTCTCGAGGCGACAGCCATCGATCCTCTCCCTCAAGCTCTGATCCTCACGGCGATTGTCATTGGATTTGCGATGCAAGCTTTTTTGCTCGTATTGGCGCGTATTCAGTCAGACAAGGCCAAGTCTTTCGACACTCAGTCTCTTGAGGATGCGTCTCAGTGATCTCGGTGGCTGCGCTTCTGTACTCGCTAGTTTCGGGAATCGCGATGGCCGCCATGCCCCGAGTCCGCCTTGCCAGGTACTTTTCGGTAGCCCTGAGCGCGGGCCATCTCGTGCTTGTCAGTTGGGTGGCCTTCCAAGTCCTCGGCGAAGGTCCAGTGGCACTTCAGGTGGGAGCTTGGCGGGCTCCTTTCGGAATTTCTTTCTATGTGGATGGCCTATCGGCCATCATGTTGTGGGTTTCAAGTTTTTTGGCATTAGGCGTTCACGTCTACTCGCTGGGGGCAAACCACGCCGAAGAAGACACGGGTAGTTTTCATGTTTTTTACCATTTTCTCATGGCGGGAGTTTGCGGGGCGTTTGCCACAAGCGATCTCTTTAACCTTTTCGTCTGGTTCGAAGTGCTCCTGATCTCGTCGTTTGCGCTTCTATCCAATTCAACTCATCGCAAAGCTCTCTCGGGATCGGTCGTATATGTTGCGATCAATCTCCTGGGATCGGCACTCTTTGTCCTGGGCCTTGGGCTTTTGTACAACAGTGCAGGCACCCTCAACATTGCGGATTTGATGCTGCTCAGGAGCCAGGGGCCCGTTGCTCCCACGCTTCAGATCGTATCCGCCCTGTTCTTGTTTGCGTTTGCGATGAAGGCCGGCGTTGTTCCGCTCGCGCAGTGGCTCCCTTCGTCTTATCCCGCGGCTGGTATTTCGGCGCTCGCGCTGTTTGCCGGGCTTTTAACCAAAGTCGGGATTTATACACTCATGCGCTTTGTTGGCTTGGGCTTGGGCGAAACAAACGCCCTGTTTATGCCGATTCTCACCGTGGCCAGCTTGGCGACGATGCTCATCGGCGTTTTGGGCGCGGCTAGCTCCGCGGGCTGGCGTCACATCCTGAGCTATCACATCGTGTCGCAGGTCGGATACATGGCACTCGCCGTCTCCATGGGCACTGTCGGCGCCATGGCGGCATGCATCTTTTATCTCGCTCACCACATGGTCGTTAAGACGAGCTTGTTCCTAGTCGCTGGGCTGATCGAGAAGGATTCCGGCGTGGATCAGTTGAAGGCCCTTCATCGCAAGGAAGCGCTTTTGGTTGTGTTTTTTGCAATTCCTGCGCTGTCTCTCGCGGGCTTGCCCCCGTTCTCCGGCTTTTGGGCCAAACTCCTGGTTTTGCGGGAAGCGCTTCGATTGGAGTGGTGGACTGCGGCGTTCTTTGTTCTTTTGGTGGGCCTTCTCACGTTGTTCTCGATGAGTAAAATTTGGTCCGAGGTGTTTCAGAAGTCCGCCGAGACACCCGTTCCCGCCCCGCGGGGGACAGATGCACGAGTGTGGCTCATGAAGATTCCGCTCGTTGTTTTCTGCGCCTGGATTTTACTGCTGGGCGTTTTTCCCGCGCCATTTTTTAGGCTCGCGAGTCTTGCTGCTAAGCAACTCATGGATAACGCGCAGACAATTTCGATTGTCCTTCCGGGGGCCTCTCAATGAGCGGGTTCCGGCGCATGGCGGCTTTTCTGGAACTCTCCGGGTATTTTTTGGTCCAGCTCGTGATTGCCAATCTTCAGGTGGCGCGCCTGCTGTTTATGCCTAATCATTTGATAAAGCCGGCCATCGTGGCTGTTCCTTTAGGGAAGATTTCTGATTTGGCGTTGTATTGTCTGTCGTCGATGATCACGCTTACGCCCGGGACGCTGAGCCTGGAAGTTTCGAGAGATCGCCGGAAGCTTTTTGTGCACGTTATCCACACGGACTCTCCGTCGGAGACCGTGCGAGCGATCTGTGATGGCTTCTTGGCTCGAGTGCTGTGGGTTTACGACGGACAGAGGCCCCAAGGGAGCGCGCATGCAAGCATGGATTGATTTCTCCCTGGCTACGCTTGGGATCGCGCTCGCGCTCGCCTTTTACCGCTTATTGAAAGGTCCCCATGTTGCCGATCGCATCGCGATTTTCGATCTTTTGACGGCGATTATCTGCGGCGTTTGTTCCCTGCTTTCGGTCACCACACAAACTCCGGTACTTTTTGATATCGCGGTTTTGGTGTGTCTGGTCAGTTTCCTCGGAACCGCGACTTTTGCGGCACTTCTGGAAAAAAGGGAGCTTGAAGAAGAGGGGGTCGAGAAGCCATGAGCGACGCTACGCATTCCTTTGGCTTCGCGATACTTGCCTCGGTCGGCTCGCTGTTTTTGCTGCTCGCTGCACTAGGCTCCATAAAATTTCCCGACTTTTTTACCCGCATGGCGGCCATTTCCAAGGCCAGCACGCTCGGCACAGCCTGTTTGCTTTTTGCTCCGGTCGTGGCGAAGTTCTCTTGGTACGCGTTTGGAGTTACTTTTTTCGCGCTCGCGTTCTTGTTTCTTTCGGCTCCGGTTGCGTCGCATCTCTTAGGTCGTGCGGCATACCGGCAGAAGGTCCCTCGCTATAGGAATACTCAGATCGACGAGTGGAACGACGAGAACCGTTTCCCTTAGAGGCGGCCTTGTTTCATGCCGCCATTGCCTTTGGCGCGGCTGTATTAAGAGAACATAGAATTTAGCTGCTTAAAGAAGTTCTGGTAGCTCTGTTGGCCGCCTTCGCTGGATTTGCGTAGGGGCTGTACCCGCTCAACCAAGATCTCTTTAGTATCTGGATTATTTTTGAGGATTTCCATCACTTCAGTAACAAAGTCTTTGAGAGGCATGGCGTTCGGGTCGCTCGCCTGATGTTGTCCCATGAGTTCGGTTTGAACATAGGGAGGCGCTAGTTCCAGAACTTCGACGGCGGTGTCTTTCAGCTGAAAGCGCAGGCTTTCCGTGTAGGAATGAAGCCCAGCTTTGGTGGCGCAGTATGTGGGCGTCAGCGCGAGGGGGATGAACGCGAGCCCGGAGGTAACGGTCATGACGACAGAGGATTTTTGCTTGAGAAAATGTGGCAGGAGCGCGTCGGTGAGCCGCATCGGGCCGAGAAGATTGGTTGTTACGGTTTCTGTTTCGATCTGAGAAATGTTGCCTTCGATAATTTTTTCGGCCTTCATGATCCCCGCATTGTGAATCACGACGTTCAGCGAGGGAAATTGAGCAACCGCATTTTGGGCGAGAGCCAAAATGCTTTCCGAGTTTGTCATGTCCACGGTCAGCGTGGCGAGGCCTTTGGCTGCGGCGGCCCTTAGCTTCGACTCAGAGCGACCGGCGACGATCACTTTGTTTCCGAGCCTCAAAAACTCTTCGGCAAGTGCCAATCCAATGCCAGATCCGCCGCCCGTAATCAAAATCGTGTTGCCCGTGGTTTTCATAAACACGCCCTCCAAGGCCCGGGTTTAGCATTGGCTCTGAGCACGGACAATTCCCGAGAATTGACGATCGAGAGCGTATAAACACGCTTTTCACTCGTTCTTTGCCTTGCCTTAACCTCAACCAGTTATGCTTTTGAAACCCCTGAAGTTTGCCCGCCCCCAGGAAGAAGTTTTCTCTGAGCAAGGCGCCTTGTCTGGAAAATTTTTGTGTGGGCTTCTTCAAAGCGGGTCAAGATAAAGACATGGGGCGTTATTCAAAAAAAGGGAATGGGTATTGCTCGGGGACTGCAGTCGGTAAACGGATTGCCTGGCCACATCTCGTATTTGCCCTCTCACAAATGGCTTTCTTGCCTGCCTGCAATCTGGCGAAGTTCGACAGCAAGGAGTCTGCGGAGAGTGCCGGATCGCTGAATTCCGCACCCCTTGTTCATGCACAGGTTTTGTCGGTCAACGACAACGAATCTTTAGAAATTACCCTTACCGGTGAAGATGCTGATGGAGATTCGCTCAGCTTTGAAATCGTGACCGAAGCTCAGCATGGTGTTTTGACGGGAACGGCCCCTCAATTGCTCTATACACCCTCGGCACCCTTTAGCGGAGTTGACTCGTTCACCATCAGGGCCAGCGATGGAAAGGTGAGTTCGGAACTGGCCAGCGTTGCCATTCAAATCACACACGTCAATCTCGCGCCAACCGCTCCGGCCTCGCTCTCCTGCCTAGGAAGTCCTTTGGCTGGATCCGCCGGTCAGGCTTGCGTGTTGACGGAGGCCGCGCAAGCGGACCCCGAAGGTGACCCCGTCTCGTATCAGAATGCCGGAAGCACGTGCTTATCTGTGGTGGTCGATAGCGCGACGGGCAGCGCCACATTCACGGCCCCCTTAAAGGGAGCTAGTTGTGTCGTAAAAATCAAAGCTTTTGACGGGGAATTGTATTCCGGTGAGACCTCGTCGAACGTAATCGTCGGGCAGAATAACATGCCGGTCGCCGCCGCCCAAAGTGTTGCGGTCGTTGCGGATGCCACGGCGAGTATCAACCTAACTGGGAGCGATCAAGACTCCGGAGATGCTCTCTCCTACTCCGTGGTGACAGGGCCAAGTCACGGCACCCTGACGGGGACCGCTCCTAGCTTGGTCTATCAGCCCACGGCCCCGTTCAATGAAACGGATTCTTTCACTTTCAAGGTCAACGACGGAACGGCCGATTCAGAAGTCGTCACGGTGAGTATTGCGGTGAGTGCGCCCGCCTCCATTTCCTCTCTCGTGTCGCTACTTGGTGACTACCTCACGTTGCCTTTGGCTACGGGGGTGGCGACTAGCATCGATCTGCCTTTGACCACCTCGACCGCAAACCCTCCCGCCGATGAGTCTGGCGGCTCTCACGCCCTCACTAAGGACGGTTCGCCCACGATTCAATCGAGCATCGTTCGCCCTGGAAAAACCTACGCGGCGTATACTCCCGGCAATTCGAACGGATCTTATGGAGGCAAGTGGAACTTCGGCATCCCTACGGAATGGAACTCGCTTAACAACAGAAGTTTTGCCATGCAGGCGTGGGTCTATTTGCCGACGGGATCCTTAACCACGGCTTACGAATGGAGTCAGAACATAATTTACGGAGGAGGGGGGCCTGATAGCGGCGCTCCGCGGGTTGGCGTGTCCATGATCGACGGAGGGCCGAAGCTCTTTATCTCTGGAGCCACAGGACGCGTTAGCTCCTCCGTTGCATTTCCCTACGACACTTGGGTTCATGTGAGCGTGACTCATGATCATTCCACGACAAAGACCGCTGTTTACATGAACGGTTTTCCGGTGGCTCGAAGCACGACGACTATTTTCACCGAGAATGGTCCTAACCAGCAATACAATCTCGGTGCAGCCGAGTACAACGGCCCCTGGTCAATGTCCTGGAGAGGCTATATCTCAAATTTTCGTCTCTACACCAACAGTGCTGAGTGGCAGGCGGGGTGTTTCAATCCCGGCGCGCTCAATTATGATCCTAACGCCACCTATGACAATGGCAGCTGCACCTATCCTGCGCTGAGCATTACCTTTGCCGATGGCAGTCTCAATTTTGGCGAGAGCACCACGTTTAGCCTCACGGGAAGCGGCGCCTACGGTGTTTGGTCAAGCTATGGCTCAACCATCGTCCAAAACGGAAGTTCAGGCACTGAACTGCGGGCGGTGGACTGGAGAGTCTGAGTCTTAAAACGTTTGAGTGGAACGGTCCGGCTCCAATAGAAGGAGTCAGGCCCATGAAAACAACCAGGAAATACTACACAACCGAGTACAAGAAG
>Ga0247843_1001253_pt1 | contig 53112 bp, 51 predicted proteins | sample LaCruzMarch2017__FD_192420 | JGI IMG/M metagenome (GOLD analysis project Ga0247843, IMG submission 192420) | Freshwater microbial communities from meromictic Lake La Cruz, Castile-La Mancha, Spain - LaCruzMarch2017_8m | ecosystem: Environmental > Aquatic > Freshwater > Lake | place: Spain...
AGCCGCGGCGCCCACGCGCATGAGGATTTCCCCGACCGCGACGACCAGAACTGGATGAAGCACACGCTGGCCTGGGTGGACGAGAATCGGAACGTCAAGCTGGATTATCGCGACGTGAAGATGCGCACCCTGACCAATGAGGTGCAGGTCTTCCCGCCGAAGGCGCGGGTCTACTAGGCCCCGGCATGACCATCATCGCCGACCGCGGCCTGTTCGTGCGCTTGCTGGTGCAGTCCGGCAAGTTCGAGCAGGGCCATGCGGAGGCGCTGGCCGACAGCCTCGACAGCGCCGCCAAGGACCCGGCGACGCGGCTCGACGTGTTGGAGGTCAAGACCGATGTCGCGCTGCTGCGCAACGAGATGGCGCAGCTCCGGACCGAGCTGAAGGGCGACATCGCCCTGGTCGGGCAGCGCGCCGAAGCCCTGCATGACCGGGCGCTGGTGCGCCTTGGCGGACTGATGATCGCGCTGGTCGGCCTGCTCTTCGCCGCCCTGCGCCTGACCTGACGGACGGAACCCATGGCCACCTTCACCCTGCCGAAGAATTCGACCATCACGAAGGGCCGGCATTTCGCGGCGCCGGCCGGCGCCACGAAGGTGCGGTCCTTCAAGATCTATCGCTGGGACCCGGATAGCGACGCGACGCCGCGCACCGACACCTACGACATCGACCTCGCCGCCTGCGGCCCCATGGTCCTGGACGCGCTGATCAAGATCAAGAACGAGGTCGACACCACGCTCACCTTCCGTCGCAGCTGCCGCGAAGGCATCTGCGGCAGCTGCGCCATGAACATCGACGGGCTGAACACGCTGGCCTGCCTGAAGCCGATCGAGGATGTGAAGGGCGAGGTGCGCATCCACCCGCTGCCGCACATGCCGGTGGTGAAGGATCTGGTGCCCGATCTGTCGCAGATCTACGCGCAGCTGCGCAGCGTGGAGCCCTGGCTGAAGGCCGATACCCCGCCGCCGCCGGATGGCGAGCGCCTGCAATCCAAGGAGGAGCGCGCGAAGCTCGACGGGATGTGGGAATGCATCCTGTGCTTCTGCTGCTCCACCGCCTGCCCGAGCTATTGGTGGAATGGCGACCGCTATCTGGGCCCGGCCGTGCTGCTGCAGGCCTATCGCTGGATCGCCGACTCGCGCGACGAAGCGACCGGCGCGCGGCTGGATGCGCTGGAAGATCCCTTCAAGCTCTATCGCTGCCACACCATCATGAACTGCACCCGGACCTGCCCGAAGGGGCTGAACCCGGCGCAGGCGATCGGCGAGATCAAGAAGATGCTGGTCGATCGCGCGGTCTGATACCAACGGCCGCTTTCAGCGACTCGTTGGTATCTCTTTTGTGCCCTCAGGCGCCCGGCGGCCGCTCGGCGGCCTTGGCTCGCCGCACCGGCGGCGGGCCGCGTTCGCGGCCTCGGCCAGCTTCACTGGCCGCAGGTCATTCAATTCGGCCGTTGGCGTGACGCTCAAACCCGGCGAAACGCGACCGTCAGATTGTTGGCCGGCATCGCGGTGATCTGCGGCGAGCCAAAACCCTCGGCCGCCGCGGCCACCGACTCCAGCGCGCGCAGGCCCCAGGCCGGGTTCTCGGCGCGCAGCTTCGCGTCGAAGTCGAGATTGCCCTGCGCGGTCGGTACGCCCGCCTGCAAGAAGGGTCCGTAGAGGATCAGCGCCGCGCCCGCCGGCAGCACGGAAGCCGCGCCGCGCAGCAGGCCCAGCGTGGCCCCCCAGGGCGCGATATGGATCATGTTCACGCACAGCACCGCAGCCGCCTGGTCGATCGGCCAGGCGGGCGCCATCACGTCCAGCGTCAGGGCGGGGCGCACATTCGGCAGGCCGGCGCACCAGGCGTCGATGCTGGCGCGCTCCTCGGCCAAGGGGGCGGTGGGCTGCCAGGTCAGGTGTGGCAGGGCAGGGGCGAAGTGCGCGCAATGCTCGCCGCTGCCGCTGGCGATCTCAAGCACCAGCCCGGTCGGCGGCAGCAACGGCCTGAGCGCGGCCAGCAGCGGGTCGCGGTTGCGCGCAACGGCGGGCGCGACGCGGCGCGGATCCTCGCTCATGCGTCGAGCGCCGCTTCATCGAGGCTGGCCGCATTTTCCTGGATGAAGCGGAAGCGCAGTTCCGGGCGGCGGCCCATCAGCGCCTCGATCAGCTCATGGGTCCGGGCCCGCTGGTCGGCCGGCAGCACCACCTGCAACAGGGTGCGCTGCTTCGGGTCCATGGTGGTTTCCTTCAGCGCGGCCGGTGGCATTTCGCCGAGACCCTTGAAGCGGCTGACCTCCACCTTCGCATTGGCCTTGAACTCGCGCTTGATCAGCCGGTCCTTGTCGGCATCGTCGCGCGCATAGATCGTCCGCCCGCCGCCCTGCAGCCGATAGAGCGGTGGCTGCGCCAGGAACAGCCTGCCCTGCCGCACCAGCTCGGGCAGTTCCTTGTAGAAGAAGGTCATCAGCAGGGCGGCGATGTGCGCGCCATCCACATCGGCGTCCGTCATGATCACCACGCGGCCGTAGCGCAGCCGCGCCAGGTCGAAGCGGTCGCCGGCGCCGCAGCCCAGCGCCTCGACCAGATCCTTCAGCTCCTGGTTGGCGCGCAGCTTGTCGGCGCTGGCGCTGGCCACGTTCAGGATCTTGCCGCGCAGCGGCAGCACCGCCTGGGTCTCGCGGGCGCGGGCCTGCTTGGCCGAGCCGCCGGCGCTGTCGCCCTCCACCAGGAACAGCTCGGTCCCCTCGGCGCTTTCGCGCGCGCAATCGGCCAGCTTGCCGGGCAGGCGCAGCTTGCGGGTGGCGGATTTGCGCGGCGTGTCCTTCTGTTCGCGCCTTCGGATGCGCTCCTCCGCGCGCTCGATGCAGAAGGCCAGAAGGTTGTCGGCCTGGGCGGGCGCGCCGGTCAGCCAATGGTCGAAATGGTCGCGCAGCCCCGCTTCCACCAGCCGCGCGGCCTCCGGGCTGGTCAGCCGGTCCTTGGTCTGGCCCTGGAATTGCGGCTCGCGCACGAAGACGCTGAGCATGCCGGCCAGGCCGCCCAGCACATCCTCGGCCGTCACGCTGGCGGCGCGCTTCTCCTTCTTGAGGTCGCCATAGGCGCGCAGCCCCTTCACCAGCGCGGCGCGCAGCCCCGCCTCATGGGTGCCGCCCTGGGGCGTGGGGATGGTGTTCGCATAGGTCGAGAGGAAGCCCTCGCCGGTCTCCAGCCAGGTCAGCGCCCATTCGGCGCGGCCCGCACGGTCGGGGAAGGTGGCCTCGCCGGCCCAGGGGGCGGGCACCACGGCGGCGCGGCCCTCGATGGAACTGGCCAGGAAGTCGGCGAGCCCGCCCGGGAAGTGCAGCACCGCGGCGGCAGGCGTGTCGCTGCCGGCGACCAGCGCCGGGTCGCAGGCCCAGCGGATTTCCACACCCTTGAACAGATAGGCCTTGGAGCGACAGAGCCGGTGCAGCCGGGCGGCGCTGAAGGCCAGGTCGCCAAAAATCTCGGGGTCCGGCCGGAAGCGCACCGTGGTGCCGCGGCGATTCTGGATGGCGCCCATGTTTTTCAGCTTCTGCACCGGCTTCCCACGCTCGAAGGCGTGGGCGAACAAGGTGCGGTCGCGCGCCACCTCCACCTCCAGCCGGGCAGAGAGCGCATTCACCACCGAACTGCCCACGCCATGCAGCCCGCCCGAGGTCTCATAGGCCTTGCCGGAGAATTTGCCGCCCGAATGCAGCGTGGTGAGGATCACCTCCAGCGCCGAGAGCTTCGGGAATTTCGGGTGCGGATCCACCGGGATGCCGCGGCCATTGTCGCGCACGGTCAGCCAATTGCCGGCCTCCAGCGTCACCTCGATGCGGTCGGCATGGCCGGCCACCGCCTCGTCCATGGCATTGTCCAGGATCTCGGCAGCCAGATGGTGGAGCGCGCCCTCATCCGTGCCGCCGATATACATGCCCGGGCGGCGCCGGACGGGCTCCAGCCCCTCCAGCACTTCGATGTCCTTGGCGGAATAGTCGGCCTCGGCCTTGCCGCCGCGGGCGAACAGGTCGTTCATGGTTTGATCCCGTATTCGGTGCCGACCCTACAGCCAGGGGCGCGACGATTCAACGCGGCGCGATGCTGGCGTAGCGCACGGCCTCGGGCGGGCCGGGGCCGCGATGCAGCGCGGCGGCGGCGGCGAGCGCGGCCTGGTCGGCCTCGGTCAGGCGGCCGGCCTCACGCAGATGGTCGGTCCAGCTGGCGACGCTCCAGATTTCCACCCAGCGTTCTGGATGGGCCATGTCCTCGGCCAGGCGCCAATCCAGCGCACCCACGCGGCGGCGCACCTGGCGGCATTCCGCCATGGCGGCCAGGAAGGCGGCGCGATTGGCCGGCGCGATGGTGTAGCGCACCACCTCCAGCACCTCCTGCCCGGCGGCGGCCACTTCGCGGAGCAGCGCGGCGTCCACCGGTTCCGGCACGGGCAGGGGGGCCGTGGAGGGGGGGGCGACCGGCGGCGGCTCCAGCTTCATCCGGTGGGTGGCCAGGGCCGCGATGCCGCCGACCAGCCCCGCCGCCCCGAGCGCGAAGCCGAGGCCGAGCGCCTCTGCCGCCCAGCCGCCGAAGATGGCGCCGAGCGTGAGGCCGCCAAAGGTCGCCACCTGATAGATGCCAAGCGCCCGGGCGCGCACCCAGGCCGGCACCGAAAGCTGCGCGCTGGCCTGCAGGGTGGAGGCACCGGCGATCCAGGCCATGCCGAAGGTGAACATGGCGATGAAGGCCATGGCCCAATGGCTCGACTGGCCAAGCAGGATGAGCATGGCGTTGGCCAGCAAGGCGGCGCCCGTCACGATCTGGCCGCGCCCATGGCGGGCGCGCAGCAGGGGCAGCAGGAAGCCGCCGCTGACGGCGCCCGTCCCCATCGCCCCAAGCAGGATGCCGAACCATTCGGGCCCCAGGCCAAGCTGCACGCGTACCAGCAGCGGCAGCAGGCCCCAGACGGCGGCGCCGAACATGAAGAAGACGATGCCGCGGATGGTGGTGGCGCGCATGACCGGGCTGGCGCGCACGAAGCCCACGCCGGCGCGCATGGCGGAGAACAGATGCTCACGCGGGCCGACGCGGGGCGCCTCCTCCCGCTTCCAGCGCGCCAGGGCGCCGATGACGAGCAGCAGGCAGAAGGCGTTGATCGCGAAGGTCGCCTCCGGCCCGGCGGCGGCCACCACGAAGCCGGCGATCGCCGGGCCCACGGCGCGCGTCAGGTTGAAGCCCATGCCGTTGAGGACGATGGCCTGCGGCAGGTCCGCGCGGGGGACCACTTCGGGCGTCGTGGCGCCCCAGGCCGGGCTGGTCATGGCCATGCCGATGCCAATCGCGAAGGTGATGCCGACCAGCCCCCAGGCGCCGAGCCCGCCGCTGGCGGCCAGCACCGTCAACAGCATGCCGCAGGCGGCCATCCAGGCCTGGGTGGCCAGCAGGTAGCGGCGGCGATCGACCAGGTCGGCGATGGCGCCGGCGGGCAGGGCCAGCAGGAAGGTGGGCAGCAGGATGGCCACCTGGATCATCGAGACCATGGAGGCGCTGGGCGTGAGGCTGGTCATCAGCCAGCCGGCGCCGGTGTTCTGCATCCACATGCCGGTATTGGCGCAAAGGTTCGCCAGCCAGAGCAGCCGGAAGGCGGGGTGACGGAGCGGCAGAAGGGCGGCGGGGAGGCGCATGCGGCGCAGACTCGCACGGAAGCGGGCGCGAGATGGCGGTTTTCTGCGTGAATTCTGGCCAAGACCAAAAAAAACACAAAAGCAGGAAAAGAGCCGATTTCGGAGGGTGATCGCCGCGCACCCCAGCCCCCCTATCTCACGCCGAAATCAGCGAAAAAAAAGACTTATCGGGTCCGCATGCCACGCGAGACGAAGACACAAGGGCGCCAAATTCGTCCAAAAAAACAGATTGACACTTATTTTTCGGCGGATTCGCGATCCAGGGATGAAAAAAGAGTTGACGCCAGTTCGTCTCAATAATACGAAATAGCTCGATGAACCGGACGGCGTACGCCAGCCGGCCGGTGATAAGGAGCCAACCCCATGTCCGGCTACGCCTCGGTGCACGGCACCGACAATGATGATCTGATCGACACGACCCCCTTCGGAAACAGGAACGACTATATCGATGCCAAGGATGGCAACGATACCATCGAGACAGGCGGCGGGTTCGACATCATCTACGCCGGATCCGGCAAGGATCTCGTCTACGCAGGCAATGACAACGACACGATCTTCGGCGGCGCCGCCCAGGATGAACTGTATGGCGAGTCCGGCGATGACTATATCGACGGCGGCAACACCAAGGATGAATTGTTCGGCGGCGACGGCAACGACACGCTTCTCGGCAGCCAGGGCAGCGACACCATCGTCGGCGGCAATGGCGATGACGTGATGTCGGGCGACGCCGGCACCGTCGGCTCGACGCCGGGCGGCGGCGGGTCCGGCTCGGGCAACACGGCCGAGGATGTCTTCTACTTCGAGGACCAGTTTGGCTCTGACGTCATCACCGACTTCGACCTGGACAATGACAAGCTGGAGTTCCCCGAGGACATCAATGGCCTCGACATCGAGGAGCCAAGCGACCTGGCGGGCTACATCAGCGAAGTCGCCGGCAATGCGGTGATCAGCTTCCCCAACGGTGACAGCGTCACCCTCCAGGGGATCTCGGCCCAGGATCTGCTCGACAATCTCGACGATGTGGTGAACATCGTCTGATCACGGCCAGCGGCCGGGGCGAACAGGGGCGGTCCGGGGTCCGGGCCGCCCTTTTGCTTGTCCGGTGGCGGCTCTGGACACGGGAGGGGGCGTCCCGCATCTTCCCGCCACAGCCACCACCGGAACGGGAAACCCCCAAGATGCGAACCCTCCGCCTGCGCACCGCGCTTGGCGCCGCGGCCCTCGGCCTCACGCTCGCCGCCCCGGCCAGCGCCACCACCTTCACCTGGGCGACGGCCAACGACATTCTCGGCCTCGACCCGCATGCCAACAACCATGGCGTGACCAACGCCATGAAGAGCAACATCTACCAGGGCCTGGTCCAGCGCGAGGCCGATGGCAGCGTCTCCGCCTCGCTCGCCGAGCGGTGGGAAGTGGTTAACCCGACCACCTGGCGCTTCCATCTGCGCCGCAATGTCCGCTTCCATGACGGCGCGCCGCTGACCGCCGCCGATGTGGTGATGTCGGCCGAGCGCGTCCGCCAGAACGACATGGCCTATGTGCTGCAGTCGGTCGCGACGGTCACCGCCATCGACGACCATACGGTCGAGATGGTGACCCGCGCGCCGAACCCGATCCTGCTCCAGGATCTGACCCTGTTCTTCGTGATGAGCCGCCCCTGGGTCATGGCCAACAATGCCATGAACGTGGCGCGCGCCGGCCAGCCGGGGGCGGGCACCGCCTTCCCGCAGCTCAACGCCAATGGCACCGGCCCCTTCCGCCTGGTCGAGCGCCTGGCCGATGAGCGCACCGTGCTGGTGCCGAACCCGCAATATTGGGACGCGGCGTCGATGAACCACGGCATCACCCGCGCCGTGTTCCGCCCGGTCGCCTCGGCGCCGACGCGCGTGGCCGCGCTGCTCTCGCGCGAGCTCGACCTGATGTACCATGTGCCGCTGCAGAATGTGCAGCAGGTGCAGGCCGCCCCAGGCGTGCGCCTGATCCAGGGCCCGACCGCGCGCACCATCTACTTCGCCATGGATGTGGCCCGCGAGCAGAGCCTGGATGCGCCCGGCCAGCCCAACCCGTTGCGTGATCCGCGCGTGCGCCAGGCCATGTACCAGGCGATCGACATGAACACGATCACCCGCGTGATCCTGCGCGGATCGACCGTGGCGTCCGGCCTGCCGATCGCGGCAGCCGTGGGCGGCCATGTCCCCGCCCTGGCCGAGCGCCTGCCCTTCGACGCCGCGGCCTCGCGCCGGCTGCTGACCGAGGCGGGCTTCCCGAACGGCTTCCCGGTCACGCTGAACTGCCCGAACAACCGCTACGTGAATGATGAGGCCATCTGCCAGGCCGCCGTCAGCATGCTGCAGCGCGCGGGCATCCAGGCACGCCTGGATGCGATGCCCTTCGGCCGCTTCCTCCAGCGCGGTGGCGCCGGCGAGTTCCAGTTCTACCTGCTGGGCTGGACCCCGGGCAATTTCGACATCACCAACCCGGCGCGCGAGCTGCTGGGCGAGGGCAGCTTCAACTGGGGCCGCTTCCGCGACCCGCAGATGGATGCCTGGGTTGCCGAAATGGGCACGCTGCTGCCGGAAAATCCGCGCCGCACGGAGCTGGCCCGCCTCTACTGGACCCGCTTCCGCGAGCTGCTGCCGATGATCCCGCTCCACCAGGAGCCGCAGATCTTCGCGGTGCGCGACACCGTGGCGGACTTCACCATGCGCGTGCAGGAAGATAGCGAGCTGCGCCACGTCCGCATGCGCCGCTGATCGCCTGAACCCCTGAATGCGAAAGGCCCGTCGCAGCGATGCGACGGGCCTTTTTATGCCAACGGCCGCTTGCAGCGACTCGTTGGTATCTCTTTTGCGCCCTCAAGCGGCGGGCGCGGCCATCCGGCCGCTTGCCTCGCGCCATTGGGCGCGGCGCCCATCAGGGCGCTCGGGCGGCTGGCGCCGCCCGCAGATCAATCCATGCGGGCGTTGGTATTATTCTGGTAGGGGCGGCCGGACTCGAACCGGCAAGACCAGAGGTCGGAGCATTTTGAGTGCTCTGCGGTTACCGTTTCGCCACGCCCCCGCACCGCTAGGGATACGGCGCGAGCCCGGGCGAGGCAAGCGCCGGCATAAACCTCACTCGAAGAAGATGAACTCATGGTCGCCGGTATAGCCGGCGCGATCAAAGATCCATTCCCATTCGGCGGGGGTGTGGAAAGCGCGGCAGGTGAGCTGCCAATACATCAGGTTCACCTTCTCGCGTTCGTTGCGGTAGCCCTCGACGCACAGATACTTCGCACCCCGGCCGACGCGCTGCATCTCGCCCAGTGCCGAGAAAAGCTCGTCGATATACAGATTGTGCAGCGTGTTGATGCTGATCACCAGGTCGAAATGCCCATCCGGCCAGGGCAGCTTCGCCGCGTTGCCGATGCGGATCTGGCCCTTCACGCTGTCCATCGCGTGTTCCTGCGCATAGGCCGAGATGTCGATGCCCTCCACCTCCAGCCCTGGCATGGCTTCCTTGAAATCATGCATCAGGAAGCCCTTGCCCGCGCCCACATCCAGCACGCGCATCCCGGGCTTCAGGCCATAATGGGCGATCATGGCGTCCGCCACCTTCCGCCAGCGCCCATCATAGCGGTAGCCGCCATAGCCGGTCTCACGCGAGCCATCCCAGTAATCATAGGCGTATTGGACGGCGAGTTCCGCCACCTCGGCCTTGTCGCGCTGGGTGACGCGGGCGAGGTAGTCGCGCTTGGTGGATTTGTGGACCAGCGTGATGAATTCGCGATAGGCCATGGGGGAGTTCCTCCGGTCAGGGCAGGTCGAGCAGCGTTCGCGCCTTGGCCAATTGTGCCGCGCAGCGGGCGGCGCGATCGGCGCCCTCCGCAAAGTCGCGCCGGGCGGCGTCGGTGGCCAGGAAGTCGTTCAGGATGATGCAGGCCCATTTGATGCGGTAGGCGGGCAGCAGCGCCGCGCACCGCGCGGCGGCGCCGGGGGCGATGGTGTCGCGGATCGCGGGCCAATGGGCCATCGGCACCGGCAGGTCGGGCTGGCAGACCATGTCGCAGGCCAGCTTGGCGGGATCGTCCCGGCCGGCATATTCGAAGTCGAGGAACCCGACCTGGCCGGCGGCATCCACCAGCGCATTGTGGAAGCCGAAATCGGACGGCGAGACGATCCAGTCCGCCGGGGCGGCGTTGGTGGGCAGCCCGGCCTCGATCCGCGCCCAGGCCGGGGCCAGAAGGTTGGCGATGAAGGCCGCCGCCGCTTCGGCATGCGGGGCGGTCGGGTCCAGGCCACCCGCCAGCCGTGCCACGCGCCGCGCCACGGTCGCGCGGTGCTGGTCGAGGGTGAAGCAGGCCTCGGACGCCGGGGCCAGCGCCGCCGCCGTGGCGCGTGTCTCAGCGGCATTCAGCGCCGCGATGAAGCCGATGGCGGCCTCAGCCTCAGCCGGGCCGACCATGCCCACCCGCCCGCCCGGCAGCCAGCCATACAGCGCCGCATGCTGCGCCGGATCGCAGGCCAAGGGCGCCGGCACATTCCCAAGGCCGCAATGGCGGGTCGCATATTCCAAGAAAGCCCATTCGGCGCCCAGCCGGTCCCGCGGGTCGCGCGGATCATGGTGATAGAGCTTCAGCGCCAAAGGCGGCCCCGCATCGCGCTCCACCCGAAACACCCGGTTGTTCCGCCCGCCCGTAAGGCGCGTCAGGCCAAGGACGCGCCCCGTCAGCCCCGCTTCGGCCAACAGGGCGGCGGCGAGCGCCTCGGTCAAGCGAGCAGGGCCGCCTGGATGCCAGCCCAATCGCCGTGGCGCTCGAAGCGATGCCCCTTCCAGGCGCCGTCCGGCGCGTGCCCATCCGGGTCGAACAGGATGGCGCGGGTGGTGGCGGGGAAGGCGGGCTCGGCCAGCAATTCCGGCAGATCGTCGATGAAGGCGTCGCAGGCCAGCGCCCCGATGCGCGCCAGCTTCTCGGCCAAGGTGAGTTCGAAATGCGCCGGCACGTCGATGCCCTGCGCGGCCAGGAAGCCGCGCGCCGCCGCGTGGAGGTCGTAGGCCGGGCCGGCGAAGGGCGTGCGGGTCTTGTGGCTGACGATCACCACCGCATGCCCGGCCGCGTGGGCGGCGGTGATGAAGGCGGTCAGGCCCGGATAGGGGCTGACCAGATCCATGCGCGCGCCATAGACATAGCCCTGAAGCTCGGTCCAGTCCGGCTCGCGGCCGATGGCGCGCAGATGGTTGCGCACGCTGGTCTTGTCGGTCGGGATCTCGGCCGGGATCAGCCCGCGCGCCACCGCCGCGGCGTGGAACACCCCATCATAGCAGGCGATGGTATTGTCGAAGTCGATCCCGATCCGCACGGCTACAGGCTCATGTCGATCAGCGGGCGGCCGACGCGCCCTTCCGCCAGATCGTCCAGCGCCTGGCTGGCCTGGTCCAACCGGTAGGGCTGCGACAGCAGGGCGCGCACATCGAAGCGAGCCGCCGCCAGCAGCCGGCCGAAGCGGGCATAGTCGCGGTCCGGCACGGCATCGCCGCCCCAGGTGCCCATCAGGCTTTTCCCCTGATTGAACAGGCCGGGATCCAGCGTGAGCTGCGCGCCGTAGCGGGCATTGCCGATCACCACCGCGCGGCCGCCCTGCTGGCGCACCGATTTCAGCGCCTGTTCCATGACGGTGGGCAGGCCCGTGGCCTCCACCGCCGCGTCGGCGCCCTGGGGCAGGATGGCGCGGATCGCCGCCACCGGATCGCCCGCGCCGGGATCGATGGTGTGCGTCGCGCCATAGGCTTCGGCCAGGGCGCGCCGGGCCGGGTTGGGATCGACGCCGATCACCGGCGTGGCGCCGGCCATGCTGGCCATCATCACCGCATTCACGCCGATGCCGCCGGTGCCGAAGACCACCACGCTCTCGCCGGGCTGGGTGCGCAGCACATTCACCACGCTGCCCATGCCCGTCGGCGCCGCGCAGCCCAGCAGCACGCCGAGTTCCATGGGCAGGCCGGGCGGCAGCAGCGTGAGGCGGTTCTCGCTGACCAGCGCATGGCGCTGGAAGGTGGTGACGCCGCCGGCATTCACGCGGCGGCCGCCCCAATCATAGACGGCGCCGCCAGCCTCGATGCCGGTGCCCCGGATCCAGGAGAGCACGACCTTGTCGCCTGCCTTCACCTTGGTCACCGCCGCGCCGGTTTCCAGCACGGTGCCGGTTCCCTCATGGCCCAGGCAGTGGGGGACCCACTTATCCTCGCCCTTCAGCCCCCGCGCTTCCATCACCTGCGTGCCGCAGGCGCCCGAGAAGGCGATCTCAACCAGCACCTGGCCGGGCTTGAGGGCGGGGATGGACAGTTCCGCCATCTCCAGCGGCTGGCCGGTCTGCACCAGCAGCATGGCCTGGGTCTTCATGATGCGGCCTTTCCGTGCAGCGTGGCTTCGATCCGGGCGGCGATCTGGTGGCCGGTCAGGCCAAGCTGCTCGCGCGCATATTCCTGCTCGCCGGAGGCGCGGAAGAAGGCGTCGCCGGTGTGGAAGCGCATCAGGCCGAGCGGCGGCGCGCGCGTGCCGCTATCGACCATCCATTCGGCGACCGCGGCGCCGAGCCCGCCGATCGGCGAATGTTCCTCCAGCGTCGCCACCAGCCGGCAGGTGCCGAACGCGTCGGCCAGTGCGGCGGTGTCCAGCGGCTTCACCGTGTGCATCGACACCACGCGCACCGAATGGCCGTGCTTGGCGAGGTCATCGGCGGCGTGCATCACCTCGGGCAGGATATTGCCGGTGGAGACCAGGCACACCTCATCGCCCGCGCGCATCGTGATGGCGCGGCCGAAGGCGAAATCGGCCGGCACGCCGCCGTGGATATGCGGCTCGCCCTTCTTGCCCATGCGGATATAGACGGGGCTGTCCTGACGCAGCGCGGCGCGCATCGCGGCGCGCACTTCCCACGCATCGCCCGGGCAGCAGACGATCATGCCGGGGATCGAGCGGAGGAAGCTGATATCCTCGCAGGCATGGTGCGTCGGGCCGAGGCCGGCATAGGCGAGCCCCGCCCCCACGCTGACCACCATCACCGGCGCATTATGGTAGCAGACATCGACGCGGATCTGTTCCAGGCAGCGCGTGGTGACGAAGGGCGTGATCGTGTAGGCCACCGGCCGCAGCCCGGACAGCGCCAGGCCGGCGGCGACGCCCATCATGTTCTGCTCGGCCACGCCGCAATTGATGAAGCGGTCCGGGTGCTTGGCGCGGAACTTGTCGAACAGCCGGTTGCCGATGTCACCCGAGAGCATCATCAGGCGCGGATCGGTATCGCCGAGCTTGGTCAGCTCATCGGCAAACTCATTGCGCATTTTTGGTGCCCTCACGCGTTGGGCGCCGCCCATCCGGGCGGCTTGGCTTCGCGGCATAAGCCGCGGGCGCCTTTCGACGCCTCGGCCCTGCGGGCCGGCAATCGGCGGTGCTTCGGTGATCGATCATGCGAGCCCAAGCTCCCGATGCGCCTGCTGCACCTCGGCGGCCGTCGGCGCGCGATAGTGCCAGTTATTGTCATCCTCCATGAAGGAGACGCCGCGCCCCTTCACGGTATGCGCGATCAGCGCCGTCGGGCGGCCTTCCGGCGTGGCGGGGATGGCGGCGAGCCGGCGCGCCAGATCAGCCACATCGTGGCCATCCACCTCATGGGCGTCCCAGCCGAAGGCGGCCCATTTTTCGCGGAGCGGGGCGAGGGCCAGGGTCTCGTTGCTGCGCGCCGTCGCCTGCCACTTATTGTAGTCGACCACGACAGCCAGGTTCCCAAGCCGCTGGCCGGCCGCGAACATGGCCGCTTCCCAGACCGAGCCCTCATTGTTCTCGCCGTCGGACAGCACGCAGATCACGCGATAGGCGCGGCGCTGCACGCGCGCCGCCATCGCCATGCCCGCCCCCATCGGCAGCCCATGGCCGAGCGAGCCGGTCGCGGCCTCCACGCCCGGCAGGCCCTGGGCCGGCGGATGCTCGGCCAGCTTGCCGCCATCCTGGCAGTAGGTATCCAGCATGGCCGGGTCGAAATAGCCGCGCATGGCCAGCACCGCATACAGCGCGGCCGCGGCGTGGCCCTTCGAGAGGATGAACCGGTCGCGGTCCGGGTCGGTCGGGTTCGCCGGATCGACGCGCAGCGCATGGCCATAGGCGGCCGCCAGAATGTCGCAGCAGGACAGGCAGGAGGCGAGGTGCGCCGCCTGCGCCGCGTGCGACATTTCCACGACACGGCCGCGCAACCGCGCCGCCATCAGCTTCAGGGCCGCCGCATCCGGCGCGGTGTTGGCGTTCATCGCAATTCCCTCACGGCCGATGCTGATAGTCCCAGGAGGGCATGCCCAGCAGATGGTCGCTGAAGCGCCGCGCCCAGGCGACGCATTCCGCGATCCCGTCCTCGAGCGTCACCTGGTCCGTCCAGCCGAGTTCGGCGCGCAGCTTGCCCGAATGCAGCATGTAGGCCTGGTCCTTGCCGGCACGCTCCGGCGCGACATCGACGGACTCGAAAAAGTCCTTGTCGAGGCCGGCCAGGATCATCTCGACGAGGCCGCGGATCGAGATCATCCGGTCGGTCGAGATGTGATAGGCCTCGCCATCCGTCCCGCGCAGCGCGATCGCCAGCGTGGCCGCGCTGACATCGCGCATGTGGATGAAGCTGCGGATCGAGACGCCGCCACCATGCAGCTGCAGCTTCGTGCCCTTCATCGCCGAGAGGATGGTGCGCGGAATGATGCGATAGGTCTGCTGCCCGGGCCCATAGACGTTGGCCGCGCGGGTCGAGACGGCGGGGAAGCCATATTGTGCCTGGATGATCTTCAACTGCATGTCGCCCGCCGCGCGCGAGACGGCATAGGGCGTGGTCGGGTTGAAGGGCGCATCCTCGGTGATCCAGCCATCGGTGCTGCCATAGACCTCGGGCGTGGTCACATGCACGTAGCGGGCGAGGCCCTGGTAGCGCCGCAGCCGTTCGAACAGCAGGGTGGTGGAGACGGCATTGGTCATCATCCAATGCTCGGGATGCTTCCAGCTTTCGCCGACCATGCTTTGCGCCGCGAAGTTCACCACATGCGTCGGTTTTTCCGCCGCCAGCAACGCGTCCAGCGCATCGAGGTCGTAGTTGATGTCGATCTTGAAGAAGCGCACCGGCGCCGCGTGCGCGCGCCAGCGATAGGGCAGGAAGGCATCATGCGGCTCGGGCGAGCGGGAGGTGGCGATCACCTCATGCCCGGCGGCGGCCAGATGGTCGCAGAAGAAGGCGCCGGAGAAGCTGTTGGAGCCCAGGATCAGGAAGCGGCTCATGCGTGGACCTCCTTCCGACGTGCGGACAGGCGCTGCATGATCATGTGGCCAATCGCCATCTGAAGGTCCTCGGCCACCTGCATGTCATCGACCGGCACATGGATGGGCACATCGGCCATCGCTTTGGCCTTGCCGCCGGAATAGCCCAGCACAGCGTAGCTGATCATGCCGATCCGCTTGGCTTCGGCCAGCGCCGCCAGGATGTTCGGCGAATTGCCGCTGCCCGAGAAGGCCAGCAGCACATCGCCTGGCCGCGCCATCACCGCGAGCTGGATCGAGAAGATCGTCTCATACCCCTCATCGTTGGCGAGGCAGGTGATGATCGGGCTGTTCGCCGCCAGCCCATGCGCGCGAATGCCCGAGCCCAGGCGCTTCGAAAGCGCGTAGACATAATCGTTCGCCAGATGGTTGGCGTTGCCCGCGCTGCCGCCATTGCCGATCAGGAACAGCTGGCGCCCGGTCTTCCAGCAGTCGAACAGCTCGTCGCCGAGCCGCGTCACCAGATCCAGCGGCAGCGCGCGGAGCGCGGCCGACAGGCGCTCGACATAGGCGGGATAGGTGTCGGGGATGCTCACTTCAGCACCTCGGCCTGCATCCACTTCAGATTGTACCAGCGATCCTCATTCTTCAGCGCGCCCTGGCGGTAATAGCCGACGATCTCCTTGATCGCGTCTTCCACCTTGTGCTTCGGGCGGAAGCCCGTCGCCAGCAGCCGGTCGCTGTTCACGCGGTAGCTGCGCGGATCGTTGGAGGGTGTCACGACGATCTCGGCCGAGACATGCTCGGCCACCATGCGCGCGATGTCGAGGATCGAGATGTTCTCGAAGCCGGCATTGAACACGCCGGTATGCTGCGGGTTGTCGAGGAGGAAGATGTAGAGGTCGCAGATGTCCTGGATATGGATGTTGGGGCGCGTCTGGTCGCCGCCGAACACCGTGATCCTGCCATTCTGCAAGGCCTGGATGGTCAGCATGTTGACGCTGACATCAAGCCGCATGCGCGGCGAGAAGCCGCAGACCGTCGCCGGGCGCACGATCTGCACCACCATATCGTCGGCGTAGGACAGCACGATGCGCTCGCCGCACATCTTCGTCTTGTTGTACTCGCTGATCGGCAGCAATTCGAGATCTTCGGTGACCTGCTCCTCCTCCTTCACGCCATAGACGCTGCCGGAGGAGGCGTAGATGAAGCGGCGGATGCCCTTCCGCTTGCAGCGGTCGGCCAGCTGCATGGTGGCCAGGCAGGAGATTTCCCAGGTCAGCTTCGGGTCCAGATCGCCGCAGGGATCGTTCGCGACGGACGACAGATGAATGACGGCATCGACGCCATCCAGGTCGATCTGCGCCGGGTCGCGCACATCGCCCTGCACGATCGTCAGGTTTGGATGGTCGGGCAGGAAGTTGCCGAACCACTGGATGTCGAACGCCACCACATGATGGCCGCGGGCCAACAGCTTGGGCACCAGGACGCTGCCCTTGTAGCCGCAGGCCCCTGTCACGAACACCTTCATGGAACCATCACCTTCGCAGCATGATATTCTGGGCGCTTCCCGCGGGGGCCTACACAAGCGATTGTGGCTTGTCCATCGCCACCGCCCATTCGCGCTCGGCCGCCAGCAATGCCTCGGGCGTGCCGATGTCGCGATGATAGCCCGGCGTCTCCACGGCCAGGATGCGGCCCTGGAAGCGCGGGATCACTTCCGTCGAGAGGTCCACCACCGGCCGGCCGAGCGACGCCGCGGCGGCCACCACCTCCGGCTCGAACACATAGACGGCGGCATTGGCCAGGTTGCCGGGTGGATCAGCGACCTTCTCATGGAAGGCCAGCACCCGCCCCGCCGCGTCCGTCTCCAGGATGCCGCAGCTTTGCGGCGCGTCGGTGCGGAAGGCCAGCATGGTGAGTGCCACGCCGGCCGGGCGCGCCGCATGCGCGGCGATCAGTCCCGCCACGTCGAAATCCGTCAGATTGTCGGCATGCGCCACCAGGAAGGGGCCATCGCCCAGCCAGCCGCGATTGGCCAGCACCGTGCCGCCGGTGCCGAGCAGCGCGGGTTCGGCCACCAGGTCAACCCGGTCGCGCCAGGGGTTGGCGGCCACGAATTCCTCAACGCGGGGTGCCAGCCAATGGGTGTTCACCAGGGCGCGGTCGATGGCGCCCGAGCCGAACAGCAGGTCGAACCACAGGCCCAGCAACGGCTTGCCATGGATCGGCACCAGGCATTTCGGCACCGTGTCGGTCAGCGGGCGGAGCCGGGTGCCAAGGCCGGCGGCGAGCAGCAGGGCGCGCATCAGCCTTCGTCCGCGTCGATCTCCGCCTCGATATCGGCGGTGGTGACCGGGATGTTGCCGACGCGCCCGACCTGGCAGGCGGCCGCCAGCGCACCCAGGTAGCTGGCCGACCAGATGTCGATGCCCGCGCGAATCGCCATGGCGGCGCAGGTGAACAGGCTGTCGCCCGCGCCTGCCGGGTCCTTTGGCGCGATGTTCATGGCCGGCAGCCGGTCGGTCAGCGGGTCATCGGCGCCGGCCTTCGGCGCGTGGACCAGAAGCCCTTCGGCGCCGAGCGTCACCATCACATTCTCGGCCCGGGCCACGGCGCGCAGCTGCTGCGCCAGCACGGCCAGCCCGCTTTCGAAATCACGCAGCGCGAGCCGCGCCTCGCGCTCGGTCGGCGTGATCAGCGTCATGCCCTTGAAGCGCGATATGTCGGACAGCTGGGAAGAAGCCTGGCTGTCCGCCGCCATCGCGATGCCGCGCGCGGCGGCGCGCTCGGCCACCGCCTCCACCAGTGGCTGCGGCAGGCAGCCATAGTTGAAGTCGCTGAACAGCAGCAGGTCGGTGGTGGGCAGCTCAGCCTCGATCCGGGCCAGCAGCCGCTCGACCAGGGCCGGCTCGATCGCGTGCTGGCGCAGATGGTTCACCCGCAGCAGCGTCTTGCCGCTGGCGCGAAAGCGCTGCTTGTGCGTGGTCGGCCGGGTTTCGTCGACGATCAGGTCGGCCTCCACCCCGTAGCCGCCCAGCGCCTCCCGCGCGAAGGAAGCCGCATCGTCGCGCCCGGCCACCGTGATGTAGCGCGCCACGGCGCCAAGCCCGCGCGCATGGGCGGCCACGATCCCGGCGCCACCCACGAAGGTCTTCTGCTCGACCGGGGTCACCACCAGGGTCGGGTCTTCCTGCGACATGCCGAGCGCGTCGCAATTGATGTAGGTGTCGACGATCAGGTCGCCCACCACCAGCACCCGCAGGCCCTTGAGCCGGGGCAGCACGCGCTTGAGCCCGGCCACGCTGAAGCCATGTCGCGCCGGATAATCCTGCGGCTTGCGGAGTGTGGAGAAGCTGGTCTCCAGATATTCGCGCCGCATCAGCTCGATGGAGGCGAAGCGCACCTCGCCCGAGCCGAACAGCAGCTTGCCGCCATAGGCATCCACCGCCGCCTGTTCGGCATTCGCCCGGCCCGCATGTTCGCGGCCCTTGACCACGATGTCGGGCCGCAGCCGGCTGATGAAGGCCGCCACCGGCTCATCGAGCGCGAGCGCGTGGTGCACCAGGCCAAGCGATGCCACGCCTTCGAGCCGGAGCGCCCGCGGCACGCTGACGCCCGAGGTGCTGTCGGGGTTCACGCCGATCACCAGGAATTCGCCCGCCTCGGCGGCAAACTTCAGCAACCGCAGATGCCCGGGATGGATCACGTTGAAGTTACCGGAGACGAACACGATCCGCCGCCCCGCCGCGCGGTGCCGGATGTCCGCCACCAGCGATGCGGGGCGCGCCGGAGTCTCGGCCGGGTCGGACACAGGCTGGACCCCGATCGCAGATTCCACGAAGACGCCTTTCCAAATATTGCCCGGGCTTAGCCAATCACCTCGGCCGCCGCAATCGGCATCGCGGGGCGCCGGGCTTGTTGGCGCCACCCTCCTCGTCTAGGCCCGGGCGCGCGCCATCGCGGGCGGGGCAGGGGGGCGGGTTCAGCATGAATGTCAGCGTCTCGGCCATCATGCCCAACTACAATCATGCACACCTGATCCCGACGGCGCTGGCCGGGCTGCAGGCGCAGACGCGCCCCTATGACGAAATCCTGATCGTCGATGATGGCAGCACCGATGACAGCCTTTCGGTGATTGGCGCCATCGCCGCCGCCGACCCGCGCATCCGGCTGATCCGCCACCCGGCGAATCGCGGCGCGGTGGCCGCCATGAACACGGGCCTGGCCGAGGCGCGGGGCGAGATCCTGCATTTCACCGCCGCCGACGATTCCTACCGCCCCGCCCTGGTGGCCACGCTGCTGCCGCTGCTGGCGGCGCATCCCGGGGCGGCGCTGGCCTCGGGCGAGGTGGCGGTGGTGGCGGCCGAGACGGGGCGTGCGCTCGGCCTGCGCCCACCGGTGCGCCCGGCTGCCCGCGCGGCCTTCCTGGGACCGGACGCCGTGGCGGCCGAGCTGCGGCGAATCGACAATTTCCTGATGACCCAGGCCGCCCTGTTCCGCCGCGGCCCGCTGGTGGCCGCTGGCGGGTTCGACCCGAGGCTTGGCAGCTTCACCGATGGCGTGCTGGCCCGCCGCCTGGCGCTGCGCCATGGCTTCTGCTTCGTCCCCGCCGTGCTGGCCGAGTGGCGGGTGAGCGATGGCGGCTACTCCCGAAGCCTGGCGCGCGATGCCGACCGTGCCGTGGCGGCGCTGGCCGCGGTGCACGCCGCCTTCCGCGAGGACCCTGTCTTCCCCCCCTGGTATCCCGCGCTGTTCGAGCGGCGTTGGCGCTTTGCCATCGCCCGGCTGGCGGTGGAATCGACGCCGCCCGACCGGGCCGTGCTGGACCAGCTGCTGGGCAACCGGCTGCCCGGCGCCCTGGCTGCCCTGCCCGCGCCGCTGGGGCGAATCGCGGCCCTGGCCTGGCTGACGCTGCATTTCCGCCCGACCTCGCTGGTCGGGCTGGTGCGCACGGCGCTGGCCCGGCGCGGCGCCGCCTGAGCCGGTCGGTCAGCCCAGCAGGCCGTCGGGCGCCGGGTTCAGCGCCCGCACATCGGCCTGGGCCGCGCCGCCGCGCCCGAAATCATCCAGCGCCAGGCCGTTCCAGACGCTGTCATATTCGCTGCCGAGCCCGGCGGTGCCGGCCGTGCGCCCCTGCTGCCAGGCGAGGGGCAGCAGGTTGAGCCCAGATTGCGCGTCGAAATAATTATAGACCCAGACGTTGTTGGCCAGCGCGGCGCTGCCGCTCCAGGGTGCCTCGGTCTGGATGCGGTAGCGGCCATGCGCGGTCGGGATCAGGTCGCCCGGCGCATGGGCGCTGGCATCGCCCGCCAGCCAGCCCGTCCAGCGATCGCCGGTATTGGCTTCGAAGACCCAGGTGAACAGCGTCGATTGATACAGGCTGGCCTGCGCCGCCCCGCCCAGCCCGTAATCGTCCCAGGCCTGGCCGTTCCATACCGTGTCCAGTTCGCTGCCGAGCCCGGCGGTGCCGGCGAAGCGCCCCTCATTCCAGGCGCGGGCGGTCAGGGCGAAGCCCGATTGCGCGTCGAAATAGCTCAGAACCCAGACGCTGCCATTGAAGGATGCAGCACCGGTCCAGGGATATTCGCCGGTGATCACATAGCGCCCATGCGCGGTCGGGATGATGTCATTGGCCGCATGGGCCGCGGCATCGCCGGCCAGCCAGCCGATCCAGCGGTCGCCGCTATCGGCCTCGAAGGTCCAGGTGAACAGGGTGGATTGATAGAGGTTCGCCTGCGCCGCGCCGCCCTGCCCATAGCTCACCCATTCGAGCCCGTTGAACACCGTGTCGGATTCGCTGCCGAGCCCGGCGGTGCCGGCGAAGCGCCCCTCATTCCAGGCACGGGCGGTCAGGTTGAAGCCCGATTGCGCGTCGAAGTAGCTCAGCACCCAGACGCTGCCGTTGAAGGATGCCGCGCCGCCGGTCCAGTCATATTCGCCGGTGATCACATAGCGGCCGGCGGCCGTCGGGATGATCTCATTGGGCGCATAGGCCGAGGCATCGCCCGCCAGCCAGCCGATCCAATGGTCGCCCGTATCGGCTTCGAACACCCAGGTGAACAGGGTGGACTGGTAGAGGTCGGCCTGCAGGGCGCCGCCCTGGCCGTAGCTTTCCCATTCGAGCCCGTTCCAGGCCGTATCCAGCTCACTCCCCAGGCCTGCGCTGCCCGCGGCGCGCCCCTCGACCCAGGCGCGGGCGGTCAGGCCGAAGCCCGACTGGGCGTCGAAATAGCTGAGCACCCAGACGCTGCCATCGAAGCTGGGCGGGGCGGTCCAGGCATATTCGCCATCGATCCGGTAGCGCCCATGGTCGGTGGCGACGATGTCCCCCAGCGCATAGCTGGTCGCGTTGGCGGCCAGCCAGCCGATCCAGCGATCGCCGCTATCGGCCTCGAAGATGAAGGTGAACAGGGCGGATTGATAGGCATCGGCCTGCGCCGTGCCGCCGCGGCCGAAATCGTCCCACGCCGCGCCATTCCAGATCGCATCATATTCGCTGCCGAGGCCCGCGGTGCCGGCGACGCGCCCCTCGTCCCAGGCGCGCGGGGTGAAGCTGCGGCCGGATCCGGCATCCTGGTAGGTCACCACCCAGACGCTGCCATCCAGCCCGGGGTCGCCCGTCCAGGCCTGCTCGCCCTGGATCCGGTAGCGGCCGGCGGCGCCCGCGATGGTGTCGCCCGGGGCATAGGCGGGTGCGTGGCCCACCATGAAGCCGCCCCAACTGTCGCCGCTATCGGCCTCGAATACCCAGGTGAAGCTGGTATCGGGCAGGCGGTTGGTGGTGGATCGGCCGCCGCGCCCCACCTCCACCCAGGCGCCGGCATTCAACGCCCGGTCCACCTCACTGCCCAGGCCGGCCAGGCCGGTCGGATAGGCGCCGCCGCTCTCCAGCGGCAGATCCACGCCCGAGGCCGCGTCCCTGTAGCGGGTGGTGGTGACGGTGCCCTCCGCCAGGCCGGTGTCGAAGCCGAAGGGCGTTTCCGTCAGGATCCGATAGGTGCCCTCGGCGCCCTGGATGGTGTCCCCGGGTGCGAAGGAATCGCTATTGTCGTGCAGCGTGCCCCACAGGCTGTCGCCGCCGGCGCCGCCCGTGCCGGTGCCGACGAACAGCCAGGTGAAGGCGCTGTCCGGCCCGTCGCTGCTGTTGGCCTGGCTCTGGCCGCTGCGGCCGAAATCGTCCCAGCCCGTGCCGGTCCAGGCGGCGTCCAGCTCGCTGCCCAGCCCGGTGAACCCCACCGCGGTCGCCGGGCCGGCGCGGGTGACCAGGAACTGGGCGGTTGCGGCGTCCCAGTAGAAATCGACGAACACCATGCCCTCGGCCAGGCCGGCCGGCGACAGGTCGATACCCTGTTCCTGTTCCAGGATGATCGAATAGGTGCCGTGCGCGGTGACGATCGTGTCGCCCACGGTGAAGCGGGTGGCATCCTCCACCAGCGTTCCGCCCCAGGAATCGCCCCCGAGGGCCCGGAAGACCCAGGTGAAGATGCTATCGGTGGGGTCGCCGGACATGTTGGCATGATGTGCCTGAACCGGCTGAAGCCGGCGTTAAGCCATGCGATTTTCGCGGATCAGCCGCGGATCAGCACCACCGCCTCGATCTCCACGGGTATGCCGCGCGGCAGGCTGCCCATGCCCACCGCCGAGCGCGCCGGGCGGCCGGCATCGCCGAACAGCTCGACGAACAGGTCGGTGCAGCCATTGATCACCTCCGGCTGCTGGCCGAAATCCAGCGGCGCGCGCACCATGCCGAGCACCTTCAGCACCGCCTCCACCCGATCCAGGCTGCCCAGTGCCGCGCGGATGTTGGCCAGCAGGTTGAGCCCGCACAGCCGCGCGGCTTCCTGGCCCTCGGCCACCGTCAGGTCGGTGCCGACGATGCCAGCCATGTGGGTGCCGTCCGGATGCCGCGGGCCGACCCCCGACAGGAACAGCAGCCCGCCGCCGATCCGCCAGGGCAGGTAGTTCCCCGCCGGCGCGGGCGGCGGCGGCAGGATCAGGCCAAGCTCGGCAAGGCGCGCTTCGGCGGACATGGCGATGGTCCTTTCGGGGTCAGTCGCGTTCCTCCGCCGGCGGGTCCGGCGGTTCGGCGGTGGGGATCGCATAGCCTTCCGACAGCCATCGCGCGAGGTCCACCTGCTGGCAGCGCACGGAACAAAAGGCAGCGCGCGGTTGCAGGATGGGCTGGCGGCAGATCGGGCAGCGGCGGGCTTTGCTCATGCAGCGGTCACTTCTTCCTGGCCCGGGCGCAGCCCGGGGTCTGGCAACAGGCGAAGGAAGCGGGTCAGCGCCGCCTCGGCTTCGGCCAGTGCGCCCGGCAGGGCTTCCAGCGCCGCCAGCACCTCGGGCGCGGCCCGCAGCGCCAGCGCGGCACCGGGTGCCGCCTGCTGTTCGCGCACCACGCGGCGCAGGGCCGCCAGCCCATGGGCCAATGGCGTGCCGAGCTTTTCGTTCAGGGGCGGGTGGATGCGCGGCCGCTGGATCTCGAACAGGCCAAGCCTGGTCAGACCCAGCAACCGGGCGCCGCCCGGATCGCGCGCCAAGGCGGCGGCCAGGGGGGCCTCCAGCGCCGCCCGCGCCTTCACCGCCATGCCCGCCAGGTCGAGCAGGATGGCGCCGCCGAGGTTCCGCAGCCGGATCTGCCGCGCTGTCTCGGCGATGGCGCGCAGGTTCACCGTGCCGGCGGCGTCGCGGTCGGTGCCGGTATCGACGTCGATCGCGGTCAGTGCCTGGGTCGGCTGGATGGTCAGGCGCCCGCCGCCCGGCAGCGGCACGATGGCCTCGCCGAGCGCCGCAAAGGCTTCGTCCGTTTCCGCGTCGAAGCCCCCAGGTGCCAGGCGTGGTCGCAGGGTGGCTGGCAGCCGGGCACGCAGCGCGGCGGGCTCGGCCAGGATCGGCAGCGTCGGGTGGGCGCGTGCCAGCCGCTCCAGCGCGCTCGGCCCGCGCGTGAGCAGGCGGGGTGGCCCTTCGGCCGGCGGGGCATTGGCGCCAAGGCGGGCCGTGACCCGCGGGCCCTTGCTGCCCTGCGCGGCGCGCGTGACGCGCACGGCCAGCAGCTGGCCTTCCTGCACGCTGCGGGCGATGGGCTGGCGCGTCGCGGCGGCCTCGGATTCCGGCAGGAAGGCGGCGGGGCCCTCGGCCAGCGTCACGAAGGCGCCGGCCAGGGCCGGGGCCAGGGCGGTGACGCGGCCGAGATGCAGGTCGCCCACGCCATCCGGCCGCGCCGGCCATTCCACCCAGGCCTCGGCCAGCCTGCCCTCCACGATCAGCGCGGTCCGCACCTCGCCCGGGCCGGCGGCGATGCGAATCAATCCTTCAGCCATCCGGCGCCCCGCAGCAGCTGCGCGGTTTCGAACAGCGGCAGGCCCACCACGCCGGAATGGCTGCCCGAGAGGAAGCGCACCCAGGATTCCGCCCGCTTCTGGATCTGGTAGCCGCCGGCGACCCCCTGCCATTCGCCGCTGGCCAGGTGGGTCGCGATCTGGCCCGGCGTCAGCCGCTGGAAGGCCAGGATGGTGGTGGTCAGCCGTTCCTGCACCGACCCGTCGGGCCGCACGAGGCACACGCCCGTCAGCACCCGGTGCCGCTGGCCCGACAGCAGGTCCAGGAAGCGCCGCGCCTCGGCCGCGTCGGCGGGCTTGCCCAGCACCCGGCGGCCGGCCGCCACCACCGTGTCGGCGGCCAGCACGAAGGCATCCGGATGCCGCGCCGCCACGGCCAAGGCCTTGGCACGCGCGAGGCGTTCCACCAGCGGGCGCGGCAATTCGGCGCGACGCGGCGTTTCGTCGATCTCGGCCGGGTCGATCGCGTCCGGCACCACGCCGATGCGCGCCAGCAGCTCCAGCCGCCGCGGCGAGGCGGAGGCGAGGATCAGCACGCCTATTTGAATCGGAAGGTGATGCGGCCCTTGGTCAGGTCGTAGGGCGTCATCTCGACATTCACCCGGTCGCCGGCGAGCACGCGGATCCGGTTCTTGCGCATCTTCCCGCTGGTATGCGCGAGAACCATGTGGTCGTTGTCGAGCTTCACGCGGAACATCGCGTTGGGCAGCAGTTCGACCACCTGGCCGCTGAACTCGATCATGTCTTCTTTCGACATGCAGATCCTTTGCTGGGCGTTGGGCGCACGGAGGCAGGGGGGAGGCGAGCGCGGCGGAACATGATCCGCGCCCCCGCTGAGGTCAAGGCGGTGTCAAGGCGGTGTCAAGCGTCAGGGGGCGGCAAGTTTGTGCCGAGGTGCCGAGGCGCCGCGCGATGCTCGCGCCATGGGCGGTCAGCCCTTCGGCGCCGGCCAGCGTCACGGCGGCGGGGCCGATGGCGGCAAGGCCCGCGCGCGTCGCTTCCACCCAGCTGGTGCGCTTCAGGAAATCGAACACCGACAGGCCGCTGGCGAAGCGCGCGGTGCGGCTGGTGGGCAGCACATGGTTCGGCCCGGCGACGTAATCGCCCAGCGCCTCCGGGCACCAGCGGCCGAGGAAGGCGGCGCCGGCATGGCGGATCTTGGCCAGCAGCGCGCGGGGTTCGGCCACCATCAGCTGCAGGTGCTCGGGTGCGAGGCGGTTGGTGATCTCGGCCGCCTGATCCATGTCGCGCACCCGGATCACCGCGCCATGCCGCCGCCAGCTTTCGCCGGCGATGGCGGCGCGCGGCAGCGCCGCCAGTTCGGCGGCGAGCGCCGCCACCACGCGATCGGCAAAGGCGGCATCATCGGTGATCAGGATCGCCTGCGCCGCCTCGTCATGCTCGGCCTGGGCCAGCAGGTCGAGTGCCACATGCGCGGGGTCGTTCGTGCCATCGGCGATCACCAGCACCTCGGACGGGCCGGCGATGGAATCGATGCCGACGCGGCCAAAAACCTGCCGCTTCGCCTCCGCCACATAGGCGTTCCCCGGGCCCACGATGCGATCGACCGGCGCGATGGCGGCGGTGCCGAAGGCCAGCGCCCCCACCGCCTGCGCGCCGCCGACGCGCCAGATCTCGGTGACGCCCGCCAAATCCGCCGCCGCCAGCACCAGCGGGTTCAGCGCGCCATCGGGCGTGGGCACCACCATGGCGATCCGCACCACCCCGGCCACGCGCGCGGGCAGGGCGTTCATCAGCACCGAGGAAGGGTAGGCTGCCTTGCCACCCGGCACATAAAGCCCGACGGCATCCAGCGGACCCCAGCGGAGCCCGGTGGTGATGCCGATCTCCTCCACCATCTCCACGTCGCGTGGCAGCTGCACGCGGTGGAAGGCCTCGATCCGCGCGGCCGCGAGGCGCAGCGCGGCCATGTGCGCGGGCGGCACGGCCTCGATCGCGGCGGCGATCTCGGCCGGTGTGGCGCGCAGCGCGGCCGCGCTGGCCGGCTGCCAGCGATCGAAGCGCGCGGTATAATCCAGCAGCGCGGCATCGCCCCGCGCCCGCACCTCGGCCAGGATGGCGGCGACGGCCACGTCCACCCGGTCCGTGGTCTCGCGCGCCTGGTCGAGCAGCTGCGCGAACCCGGCCTCGAAGCCCGCATCGCCGGTATCCAGGCGGATCATCGCGCGTCACCCTCCGCGAGCGCCGCGCGGAAGCGGGCGATCCAGGCGCCGATCGCCTCCGGCATGGTCTTCAGCGCGGTGCGGTTGACGATCAGCCGCGAGGTGACCTGCGCGATCACCTCGGTCTCGACCAGCCCATTGGCGCGCAGCGTCGATCCTGTCTGCACCAGGTCGACGATCACCCGCGACAGGCCAAGCGAGGGGGCGAGTTCCATGGCGCCGTTCAGATGCACGATTTCCGCCTGGATCCCCTTGGCCGCGAAGTGGCGCCCGGCGATGCGGGGATATTTGGTCGCCACGCGCACCCGGCTTTCAGTGTCCTCGGATGGCGGCGGCGCCTCGGGTTCGGCCACCGAGACACGGCAGCGGCCGATGCCAAGGTCGAGCGGCGCATAGACCTGGTCATCGTCGAATTCCATCAGCACGTCGGCGCCGCAGACACCGATCTGCGCCGCGCCATGCGCCACGAAGGTGGCGACATCGAAGGGGCGCACGCGCACCACGTCCAGGCCGGGATCGTTCGTCTCGAAGCGCAGCCGCCGGCTATCCTCATCGAGGTAGTCGGCCGCCGGCACGATGCCGGCGCGCGCGAGCACCGGGCCGAGTTCGGCCAGGATGCGCCCCTTGGGCAGGGCGAGCACCAGCGGCCCCCCCGGCATGCTGGTGGCGGCGTCGGCCAGTGGATGGCTCATGCGCGGCGCGCGAGCACCTGCTCGGCGAGCGTCGCGAACCAGGAGGCGCCGATGGGCAGGATCTCGTCGTTGAAATCATAGAGCGGGTGGTGGACCATCGCGTCGCCCGATCCCTTGCCGCCGCCGAGGAACAGGTAGGCGCCCGGGCATTCATTCAGCATGAAGCTGAAATCCTCGCCGCCCATGGTGGGCTGGGGCAGGGGCAGGCTTTTCGCCTCGCCCACCACGGTGGTCGCGGCCTGGGCGGCGATGCCGGTGCTCTCGGCCTCGTTCACGGTGGCGGGGTAGGCGCGGTGGAAGCTGGCGGTGGCGCTGCCGCCCATGGCGGTGGCGATGCCCGTCACGATCGCCTTGAACTTCTCCTCCAGCAGGTCGCCGACCGAAGGCAGGAACCAGCGCGCGGTGCCGCGCAGGCGCACGCTTTCGGGGATGACGTTGAAGGTATGGCCGCCCTCGACATGGGCGATGGTGATCACGCCCGATTCCAGCGGGTTCACGTTGCGTGCCACCACCGATTGCAGGGCGGTGATGATCTGGGCGGCGATCACCACCGGATCGACGCCATTGTGCGGCATGGCGCCATGCGCGCCGCGGCCGGTGATGGTGGCTTCCAGATTGGCCACCGCGGCCATCACCGGGCCCGACGCATGCAGGAAGGTGCCGGCGGGCGCGCCCGGCCAATTATGCATCCCGAAGATGCGCTCCATCGGGAAGCGGCTGAACAGCCCTTCCTTCACCATCACCTCGCCGCCGGCCAGGTTTTCCTCGGCGGGCTGGAAGACCAGGTAGACGGTGCCGTCGAAGTTCCGGGTCTCGGCCAGGTATTTGGCCGCACCCAACAGCATGCTGGTGTGCCCATCATGGCCGCAGGCGTGCATCTTGCCGGGGATGGTGCTGGCCCAGGCGTGGCCGGTGGCTTCCTCGATCGGCAGCGCATCCATGTCGGCGCGGAAGCCGATGGCGCGGGTGGAGGTTCCGCTGCCGCGGATCACGCCCACCACGCCTGTGGTGGCGATGCCGGTATGCACCTCGTCCACGCCGAAGTCGCGCAGCTTTTGCGCGACGATGTTGCTGGTGCGCACCTCCTCGAAGCCGAGTTCCGGGTGCTGGTGGAAGTCGCGCCGCCACTCGGTCATCTCGGGGTGGAAATCGGCGATGCGGTTGATGATCGGCATGGGAACCCTCCGGCGCGGTGGATGGGCGCGGCGGCGGCTTTGGTCAAGCGGTTCTGAATGTCTGCGCCAGGCCCTGGGCCAGCGGGCGGCCGACCACGCCAAGCCGGGCGCGCATCGGGCCGACATCGAAGGCCTGGTCCTCGGTCAGCCGCTGCACCTCCTCGGGCGCGATGCGCGGCAGCAAAGGCGGGCGGGCGAGCGGCGCCAGGCGCATCAGCAGCCCGGGCGGGATGCCGACGAAGCGGGGCGGCTTCAGGCCCGCGGCGGCGGCGACGGCGGCGGCAAAATCGCGATAGGGCAGGGGCTGCGGCCCCGCCACCACCAGCGCCTCCGGCCCCGGGCCGCCGGCATCCAGCGCGGCCAGCAGGCAGGCCGTGACATCATCCTGGTGGATCGGCTGGACCAGGGCAGTGCCGCCGCCCGGCAGGGGCAGCAGCGGCAGGCGACGGAGCGCCGCGGCCAGCCGCCGCACATGGTCCGGGCCGCCACCGCCATAGATCATGGTCGGGTGCAGCATCAGGCCGGCCCGGCCGCTGGCCAGGAAGGCGGCCTCGGTATCGCGCACCGCATCGCCGACCGGGTCCGGCCAGCGCGAAAAGCGGCGGGTGGAGCCCATCAGCACGAAGCGCCGCGCGCCCGGCGCTGCCTGCAGCACGAAGCGGGTGAAGCCGGCGGGCGCCGTGCTGACCACCGTCTCGGCACCCGCAAGGGCGCGGGCCAGTTCGGGGATATTGTCGAGCTCGGCGAAGACCGCCTCGGCGCTGATGCCGGTGTAGATCCAATGCGCGGCGTTGCGCACCACCGGGCGGAAGGGCCGGCCGGCGGCCCGCAGCGCCCGACACAGCGCCGCGCCCGACCGCCCGGCCGCGCCGATCACGGCGATCATGCCTGCAGGAAGCGCAGATCGGCGCCCTCGGGGGCCTGGGTCACCTGCTCATGCACCAGCCGGTCCCAGCCACGCGCCGGCGCGGGGGCGGGGGCCCAGGCGGCGCGGCGGGCGGCCAGGGTTGCGTCATCCACCAGCAGGTCAAGCCGCCGGTCGCGCACCGACAGCCGGATCCGGTCGCCGGTTTCGGCCAGGGCGAGCGGCCCGCCCACCGCCGCTTCCGGCGCCACATGCAGCACGATGGTGCCGAAGGCGGTGCCCGACATGCGGCAATCGCTGATCCGCACCATGTCCTTCACGCCGGCGCGGGCCAGCTTCTTCGGGATGGGCAGGTAGCCCGCTTCCGGCATGCCGGCCGGGCTGCGCGGCCCCGCCCCCTTCAGCACCAATATGTCGCTGGGCAGCACATCCAGCGCCGGATCGTCGATCCGGTTCGCCAGATCCGCCAGCCCGTCGAACACCAGGCAGCGCGCCTCGGTCTCGAACAGGCTCTCGGTGGCGGCGCTGCGCTTGAGGATCGCGCCATCGGGCGCCAGGCTGCCGAACAGGGACACGAGGCCGCCCACCGGGCTGACCGGCTCGGCCCGCGCCCGGATGATGCGCCGGTCGACATAATGCGTGCCGTCGCCGATGCGCCGCCGCAGCGTGACACCATCGAGGTCGAGCGTATCGAGGTCCAGCAAGTCGGACAGTTCCCACAGCAGCGCGCGCATGCCGCCGGCGGCGTGGAAATCCTCCATATAGCCCTGGCCGGTCGGCTTCAGGTCGACCAGCACCGGCGTGGTCTCGCTGAGCCGGTCGAGCCGCCGCAGATCGAGCGTGAGGCCGGCCCGCCCGGCGATGGCCGCCAGATGCACCACCGCATTGGTGGAGCCCCCCAGCGCCAGCAGCACGCGCACCGCATTGTCCAGGCTGCCCTGCGTGACCAGCGAGACCGGCGCGACGGGCCGGTGGATCAGCCGCACCGCCTGCGCGCCGGCTTCTTCCGCGATGCGCAGCCGGTCGGCATGCACGGCGGGCGCGCTGGCGGCGTCCAGCGGCATGAAGCCCAGCGTGGCGGCGAGGCACGCCATGGTGCTGGCGGTGCCCATCACGCCGCAGGTGCCCGCCGTGGTGGCCAGCTTGCCCTCCAGGGTTGCGATTTTCTCGGCGGTGACTTCGCCCGCCCGATACCGCGCCCAGTAGCGGCGGCAATCGGTGCAGGCGGACAGGCGCTCGCCCTCAAAGGCTTGCGCCAGCATGGGGCCGACCACCAGCATGACCGAGGGCGTGCCGGCGCTGATCGCCGCCATCAGCTGCGCCGGCACCGTCTTGTCGCAACCGCCGACCAGCACCGCCGCATCCATCGGCTGGTTGGCCAGCATCGCTTCCGTGTCGAGCGCCATCAGGTTGCGGTAATGCATGGAACAGGGGCTGAGCGAGGGCTCGCACAGGCTGACCGTTGGGAAGGCCAGCGGCAGCCCGCCGGCGGCCAGCACGCCGCGGCGCACCGCCTCGATCAACTCGGGCGTGGTGCGGTGGCAATTGTTGAAGTCACTCCCCGTATCGGCGATCCCGACCACCGGCCGGTCCAGCATGGCCTGGCTGTAGCCCATGGATTTCGCGAAGGACCGGCGCAGATAGAGCGCGAAGTCGCGGTCACCATAATTGCTGGCATTGCGGGCCAGGCCGCGGGGCGCGTCGGTCATGCGGGGTCTCTCTTTGGGCTGTCGTTCGGGGGCTGTCGTTCGGGGGCATCAGGGGGGGAGCAGGGCGGCGACCAGCGCCTCGATCTCGGCGGCGATTCCCGCCTCGGTGAGGGCGGCGCGGATGGCGCGGCGTTGCGCGGTGAAGTGCGCGCCGGGGTCGAGCGGAGTGGCGGCGGAAATGGCCTCGGCGCGGCCGGCGGCCTCGGCCAGGTCGCGGTGCAGCGGCTCGGCAGGGTCGTAATCGGGGATGGGCAGGGTCCAGACGAGATTGTCGAAATCGCGCTTGTCGCGCTGGCCATGCGGCTGGAGGTCGGTGATTTTCGCCAGCGCCGCCGCGCTGTTCAGGATGGCCAGCAGATACTGTGCCTCCTCGGCCGAGCGGGCCGTGGCCCAATAGGCCTTGTGGTCGACCAGGGTGGCGGGTGCCAGCAGCCGGCAGGCGCTCAGCCGCGTGCCGGCCTTGGTGTAGAGAACGCGGATCGGCGCCTCGCCCGCCTGCGCCGTCAGCTTTCGCATATGGTTGATCTGCGCGCTGAGCGTCATGCGCGGCGCGCCATCGCTGGCCTTGTTGGCGTGCGCGGCCCACTTCCCTTCGCAATCGCGCAGCCAGGCCGCCAAATGCCGGTGCCCCGCCTCGGCCGCCGCCGCCGCATCCAGCAGCTGCCCGCCGGCCAGCGGGATCACCGCCGTCACCGTCCGCAGCAGGCGGAAGGGCGCCACCGATTCGCCCAAGGCCAGCGGCCGCAGGAAATCCGCCTCCACCGGGCCGTTGGGCGGCGCTACGCCGCTCCAGGGCGTCTTGTCCAGCCGGCCTTCGCGCCCGCGCATCCGCGGCGCGTCCCGGTTGCGGCCGAGCCGCGTCTCCGGCTCGGGATCCACCACGAAGAAGCGGCGCGGGACGATGGTGGCGCCCTGGCGAAACCGGGCGCGATAGGGCGAAACGCCCTCCAGCGTGCGCGGCCGCGGCCAGGGCGCGCGCGATCGGCGCAGCACCGGCCCGGCCTCGGCATCGCTGGCGTCGCGCCGGGGCAGCCTGCCTTCCCAGCGATCCACCTCGGCCGGCACCGGCCCGGCAGCGGCGCGGGTGCCGAACAGCACGCAGGTGCTGGTGGTGCTGCTGCCCGATTGCGCGCCGAAGATCGGCCACACCTTCTCCAGCGCCCATGCGCCATCCAGCCGCGTCGCCACCCGGCGCATCTCGCCGGCGCGCAAGCCCGCGAAGACCGGCGCGTTCAGCGCGGCATAGGGCAGCACGAAGGCCATCCGCCCGCCGGGGCGCAGATACCGCTCGGCGCCGCGCGCCCAGAACAGCGCCCAGAGATCCTGCTGCGTGGCCAGCTTGCCGCCGACCCAAAGCCCATATTCGCCAAGCCCCTCCCGCAGCCGGTCCTTCATCGCCGGGCTCAGATGGCGATAGACGATCCAGGGCGGGTTGCCGAGCAGCACATCGGCCAGCTGGTCGGGGCGGGAAAGCCAAACGGGCCGTACCAGGTTGCGCAGCACGAAGGTCCAGATGCCGTTGCGCCCGGCGCGATACAGCGCCTGAAGTCGCCCGAAGGTCTCGGCCAGCCGCGCCGCGTCGGCGGGGTCGGCGCCTTCCAGCCGGGCCAGGCGGCGGCCGATGGCGGTGGGCGTCGCATCTTCCGCCAGCCCCTGGTTCAGTGTCTCAAGCCCTGCCTCGAACAGCGCCTGCTCCTCGGCGAAGCCGGTCGGCACCTGCAAGGGCGGTTCCGCCGGCACCTCCACCAGCACATCGGCATGGTCCAGATAGCGGCGGAGGTTCCATTGCATGGCATCGCCGAGGAACACCGGCACGGTCAGCCGCGCCGGCCGGCTGGCCAGCAGATCGCCCAGCGCCAGCAGCCAGGTGACGCGCGCCAGCGTGACGGCGACGGGATGCACATCCAGCCCGCGCACCTGCGCCGCCGCCGCCTCCAGGATGCGCCGATCCGTCCAGCCGGCCGCGCGCCCGGCCGCCACCAGCCGGCGCAGCGCATGGAACAGGAAGGTGCCGGAGCCGCAGGCGGGATCGAGCAGGGTCTGCGTCAGCGGCGCGTCCACCGCCGCCTCCACCACGCGGAAGGCCAGCCAGTCGGGCGTGTAATATTCGCCGAGATCGTGCCGTTCCGCCGGATCGACCAGATTTTCGTAAAGGATCTTGAGGACGTCGGTTTCCACGTCGCGCAGGCGGAAGCGGTCGGCCTCGCGGGCGATGTGGCGCACCAGCGTGGCACCTTCCGGGTCGCGCAGCGGCCAATCGAAGAAATCCGCCTCGACGGCGCCCTGGATGCCCTCGGCCGCGAAGGCGGCCCCCGAGAGCAGCGCCGCCGGATCCGCGACCGGCAGGCCGAGCACGCGGGCGGCGATCGCCTTGACCAGGATCACCAGGTAGCTGTGCTGGAGGAACAGCGCATCGTCGCCCACCGCCTCGCCATAGGCTTCGCGCAGCAGCCCGCCCCACAAATCGCGCTTCAGCCGCACCTCCGGATCGGCGCCGAGGCGCTGCCACAGGCCTTGCAGCGCCAGCCGCGCCTGGCCGAAGGCGACGCTGCCGCGGCCGAAGGCCTGCGCCACCAGCCGCGCTTCCGGGATCAGGTCGCCGCGGTCGGTCAACAGCGGCTCGAGCCAGGCCATCAGCTCGGCCGGCCGCTCGGGGTCGGTGGCGTGGCGCGCGAGTTCCGTCAGCGCGCCGTCCCGCAAGCCATAGGCGATGAACAGCGCACCATCGGTGGCGATGCCGGTCACCGGGCGCGGGCTGCGAGCGCGCGCCGCGGCATCGCGCAGATAGTCGGGCATGCGCGCGCGCACATCCGGCTCCTCGCGCCGCAGGTCGGTCTTGATCTCGATGACGCTGGCGCCCCACAGCGTGTCGATCCGGCCGGAGCCGTCCAGCAGCCAGGCTTCCTGCTGCATCTCCTCGTAGCGCGCGTCGAAGCCCTCACGCAGCATTTCGCCGAGCAGCAGGCGCAGCGCCTCATGCCGGCCGCGCCCATCGGCGGGGCGGGCGACCAGCGCGCGGACAATGTCGGGAAGCCGGTCGTTTCGCCAGGACATGGGCACAGCATGCGCGGCGCGCGGCGTGGCGCCAAGGCTGGCCCGACTCGCGGCCATGCTGCTACGGATCGAAGACGGGCGCCGCTGGGGCAGGATCATGGACCGACAAGGCGATCTTTTCGCAACCGCCACCGAAGCCGCGCGGCCGGGCCTGGACGAAGCGACCCTCGCCGCCATTCGCGCGCAACTGCACGCCACCCTGGCCCTGGTGCAGGCGGCGCCGGACATGCCCTGGGACGATCACCTGACCATCATCCACCAGGATAATGGCTTCCGCGCCGCCAAAAAGTTGCTGCCGGCGGCGGAGGGTGAAGCGCTGTGGGCCGCCTTCGACGCCGAGATGGAGCGGCTATATGCCGTGATGAATGCAAGGTTGATCGCCGAGGCCGAGCGCGCGGGCGGCTAGAACAGCGCCGGAAGATGCCGGTATCCTGCTACCGCCACCGCAAAACCCAGGTCCGCGCTTGACTTTGCCGCCCATCCGGCAGATATGCGCACTCCCTGAACCCAAGAGTAACGGACGCAGATGCTCACGCGCGAAACCCGCTCGCTGAAGCCGGCCGAAGTGGTGAAGAACTGGGTGCTGATCGATGCCGAGGGCCTTGTGCTCGGCCGGCTCGCCAGCCTCATCGCCAACCGGCTGCGCGGCAAGCACAAGCCCCAATTCACCCCGCATGTCGATTGCGGGGACCATGTCGTTGTCATCAACGCCCGCAAGGTGCGCGTCACCGGCAACAAGGCCGTGCAGTCGGTCTTCTACTGGCACACCGGCTACCCGGGCGGCATCAAGGGCCGCACGGTGGCTGAGCGTCTGGCCTCGCCGCACCCGGAACGGGTGATCGAGAAGGCGGTGGAGCGGATGATCACCCGCGGCCCGCTCGGCCGGGCGCAGATGGGCAACCTGCACGTCTATTCCGGCCCCGAGCATCCGCATGCCGGCAACCAGCCCGTCACTCTCGATGTCGGCGCGCTGAACCGCAAGAATGTGGCCGACGCGCCCCAGGCCAACGCGCAGTTGAAGGTCGCTTCCGCATGAGCGAGCAGATGAATCGTGGCAGCTCGCTGGCCGAGCTGAAGGACATGGTGTCGGCCGCGGGCGGCCCGGCCGTGGCGCCGACGGCGCTGCCGGTCGAGCCGAAGCGCGATATTTTCGGCCGCTCCTACGCGACTGGCCGGCGGAAGAACGCCATCGCCCGCGTGTGGGTGAAGCCCGGCAAGGGCGCGATGAGCATCAATGGCAAGCCGGCGGCGAAGTACTTCGCCCGCCCGGTGCTGCGCATGCTCATCACCCAGCCCTTCCTGGTGGCCGACCGCTACCAGCAGTTCGACGTGATGGCGACGGTGAACGGTGGCGGGCTTTCGGGCCAGGCCGGCGCGCTGCGCCACGGCATCTCCCGCGCGCTGACCTATTATGAGCCGGGGCTGCGCGGCATCCTGAAGAAGGCGGGCTTCCTGACGCGCGACAGCCGCGCGGTGGAGCGCAAGAAGTACGGCAAGGCGAAGGCCCGACGCAGCTTCCAGTTCAGCAAGCGCTAACCCGCGCCGTCCCCATTATTTCATGGAAGGGGCGGGTCCGCAGGGGCCCGCCCCTTCTGCTATTCTCCCCTTCTCCACGGAGGTCCGCGATGCCAAAGGGCAGCATCCCGAGCGTCTTCATCGATGGCGAAGCCGGCACCACCGGCCTGCAGATCCGCGCGCGACTGGCGCATCTGCCCGGCATTGCGCTGCGATCGCTGGCGGACGCGGATCGCAAGAACGCCGCCGCCAAGCGCGACCTGCTGGCCGAGGTGGATGCGGTGGTGCTGTGCCTTCCCGACGCCGCGGCGAAGGAAACCGCGGCGATCGCGGCCGGCCTGGGCGACGCCGCGCCCAAGCTGATCGATGCCTCGACGGCGCATCGCACCGATCCGGACTGGGTCTATGGTTTCCCCGAATTGTCCCCCGCGCAGGCGGCAGCGGTGGCCGCTTCCAGCCGCGTCTCCAACCCCGGCTGCTACCCGACGGGCGCCATCGCGCTGATCCGTCCCCTTGTTGAAGCCGGGATCATGCCGGCGGACTTCCCGGTCACGGTGAACGCCGTCTCCGGCTATTCCGGCGGCGGCAAGGCGATGATCGCGGAGTTCGAGCCCGTTCGCAGCGCCGACCCCTTCTTCCTCTATGGGCTGAGCCTGACCCACAAGCATGTGCCGGAGATGCACACCCATGCCGGGCTGACGCGCCGGCCGATCTTCGTGCCCAGCGTCGGCGCCTTCGCGCAGGGCATGCTGGTCAGCGTGCCGCTGCACCTGGAGACGCTGCCGGGCAAGCCCGCGCCGGCCGACCTGGAAGCCTGCCTGCGCGCCCACTATGCCGGCTCAGGCTGGGTCCGCGTCGAGGCGGCCGATGGCGCGGCGCGGCTGGGGCCGGAGGCCACCAATGGCTCGAACGCGCTGGAACTGCGCGTCTTTGGCCATGACGGCTTCGGCCAGGCGGTGCTGGTCGCGCGGCTGGATAATCTGGGCAAGGGCGCCTCCGGCGCCGCGGTGCAGAATCTTGGGCTGATGCTCGGCATCGATGTCGCCCCGGCCCTGCCGCTGGCGGAGGGCTGACCATGCGCACCACCCTTCCCTTCGAGGGCAAGCTTCCCGTGATCCACCCGGCCGCCTGGGTGGCGCCGACCGCAGTGGTGATCGGCGATGTCGAGATCGGCGAGGAAAGCTCGATCTGGTATCATTGCGTGCTGCGCGGCGACACCAACCAGATGCGCATCGGCGCCCGCACCAACATCCAGGATGGCTCGATCCTGCACCTGAATGCCGGGGCCGAGCCGCTGATCATCGGCGACGATGTCACCGTCGGCCATGCCTGCATCATCCACGCCTGCATCCTGAAGAACCGCGCCTTCGTCGGCATGGGCGCCACGGTGCTGGACCGGGCGGTGATCGAGGAAGGCGGGATGCTGGGCGCTGGCGGGCTGCTGCCGCCGGGCAAGGTGATCGGGCCGAACGAGCTGTGGATGGGCAGCCCGGCCAAGCTGGTGCGCGTGATGCCGGCCGAGGAACGCGCCCGCTTTGACCGCACGGCGCCGGCCTATGTGGCGCTGGCCAAGCGGCACCGGGCGAGCCTGGCGGCCACCTGATCCTGGCCGCGCGAAGGTCACGCCTTCGCGCGCCTGCCCGCATCGCCCTTGGGCGGCCATGATCGGACCCCATATCCCTGGGCGAGGAGAACCGACATGCGCGTTCCTGCCCTGTCCCTGTTGCTGCTGCTTGCGGCCTGCGCCGGTGGCGCACCGCAGCGTTTCGTGGACCTGCCCCCGGCCGCCCAGCCGCCCGGCGCCGGCGACCCGGTGCGCGCCGCCATCATCGAAAGCGCCTTCGTCTTCGGCCAGCCCGGCCAGGTGGCGGGGCAGCCCGCCAAGGTGGCGCGGGCGCTCGGCCAGCTGGAATATCTGGCCGAGGCCATGGGCAGCCGCCCGCCGGGCGCGCATGACGGGCTGGCGCTGCCCATGTTGCAGCAGGGCCGCGCCGAATCCCGCCGTGCCTTCGGCATTCGCCCGGATGCCCCGCCGCAGCTGGCGGTGGACGCGCTGTTCGCCGCCGCCGTGGCGCTGGAGGCAGGTCGGCGTGAGGAAGCGACCGCCGCCCTGGTGCCCATCGCCGCCCCCGGCGATGCCGAGGCGATGCGCGATCGGCTGGACAATCTGCCGCACCTGCCCGCCGCCGCGGCCGGCACCAACCGCGCCTACCGGCTCCTCACGCCGCCGCCGCGGATCGTGCCCGCCTTCCGGTCCTGACGGCGCGCTACAGCGCCGCGTGCCGGCGGACGACCTCCGCCAGCACCGCGTCCGGGTCTTCCGCCCACCAGCGCTTCGAGAGGATCTCCACCTCGTCGAAGCCGCCCGCATAGCCGGCCGCCGCCACAATCCGGCGGATGCCGGCAATGTCGATCACGCCCTCGCCGGGCAGGCCGCGGTCGAACACCGTGTCGGTGGTCGGCACCTTCCAGTCGCAAATGTGGAAGGCGGCGATCCGCGACCCGGCCCGCGCCACCTGGGCCGCCAGGTCGGGGTCCCACCAGACATGGTAGACGTCGAGCGCGATGGCCGTGCCGGCGCCGAGCGCATCGCACAGATCATTCGCCTGGCCGAGCGTGGAGAGCACGCTGCGATCGGCGCAGGTCATCGGGTGCAGCGGTTCGAGCGCCAGCTTGATGCCGGCCGCGCGCGCTTCCGGCAGGATGGCTTCCAGCCCGTCCTGCACCATGGCGCGGGCGCCGGCCAGGTCCTTGCTGCCCGGCGGCAGGCCGCCCACCACCATCACCAGGCAGCGCGCGCCGATTGCATGGGCTTCCGCGATGGCGCGGCGATTATCCGCGATGGCGGCGGCGCGGCCGGTGGCGTCGGCGGCGGGGAACATGCCGCCGCGGCACAGCCCGGTCACCGTCAGGCCGGCATCACGGAACTGCCGGGCGGCCGCATCCACCCCCATCGCCTGCAGCACGTCGCGCCAGGGGGCAATCCCCGGAATGCCATGACGCGCGCAGCCCTCGATGCAGTGCGCGAGACCCCAGCCTTCCTTGACGGTGACGGTATTCAGGCTGAGCCGGTGCATCAGCCGATTCCATGCAGGCTGAGCAGCGTGCGCATGCGCGCCGCCGACAGGTCCGGGTCGCGGAGCAGCCCGGCCTGATCGGCCAGCCGGAACAATTCGGCAAAATGCCCGATGGAGCGGGCGCTCTGCTGGCCGCCGACCATGGTGAAATGGTCCTGGTGGCCGTTGATCCAGGCCATGAACACCACGCCGGTCTTGTAGAAGCGGGTCGGCGCCTTGAAGATGTGGCGGCTGAGCGGCACCGTCGGCGCCAGGATATCGTGGAAGGTCGCCAGGTCGCCGGCCGCCAGCGCCGCCAGCGAACCGCCCACCGCCGGGGCGATCGGGTCGAAAATGCCCAGCAGCGCGTCGGAATATCCGTGTTCGTCGCCGGCGATCAGCTCGGCATAGTTGAAATCATCGCCCGTATACATCCGCACCCCGGCGGGCAGCCGCCGGCGCATGGCGATTTCCTTGGTGTCGTCCAGCAGGCTGATCTTCACGCCGTCCACGCGGGCGGCATGGGCATGGATCACCGCCAGCGCGGTCTCCATGGCCGCCATATGGTCGTGATTGCCCCAATAGCCTTCCAGCGCCGGGTCGAACATCTCGCCCAGCCAATGGATGATCACGGGCTGGCGCACCTGGCCGAGGATGCGGGCATAGACCCGCTCATAATCGGCCGGGCTGCGCGCCGCCTTGGCCAGCGCGCGCGACGCCATCAGGATGATGCGGCCACCCATGCCCTCGACGGCCTCGCACTGTTCCTCATAGGCGCGGATCACATCATCCACGCTCACGTCCGGGCCGGGCGCCAGGTGGTCGGTGCCCGCGCCGCAGGCCATGACCGCGCCCGGCACGTCGCGCATCGCATCCAGCGACCGGCGGATCAGCGCCTGCGCCGCCACCCAATCCAGGCCCATGCCGCGCTGCGCCGTGTCCATCGCCTCGGCCACGCCGAGCCCGAGCGACCAGAGGTAGCGCCGATAGGCCAGCGTTGCGTCCCAGTCGATCCTGGCGTCGAGCCAAGGGTCCTGCTCGGCGCGGGGGTCGGCCACGACATGGGCGGCCGCCAGCGCCACGCGCGGGAAGGGGGGCGTGGCGCGCGGAAAATCGCGCGGGGCGCCGAGCGTGTAGGGCGCCAGCGTGCCGGCGTCGGTCGGCAGGAGCAGGCTGGGCATCGTCTCAGGCCTCCAGCTTCGGCAGGTCGATCCAGCGGCGCTCCGCCCAGGATCGCAGGCCCGCCTCGGCCAGCTGCACACCCTTTGCGCCCGCGAGGAGATCCCAGGGGTAGTCGGCGCGGGCGCCGGCCACATATTTCAGGAATTCCTCCCATTGCAGGCGGAAGCCGTTCGGATAGGCCTCGGTGTCCGGCACTTCCTGCCAGCCGGCGAAGAAGTCGATGGTTTGCGGCACGTCCGGGTTCCACACAGGCTTCGGCGTGTTCACCCGCGACTGCGTCCGGCAGCTGTGCAGGCCGCACACGGCGGATCCATGGGTGCCATCCACCTGGAAGGTCACCAGATCGTCGCGGCGCACGCGCGTGACCCAGCTGGAATTGATGTGCGCCACGATCCCGCCTTCGAGCTGGAAGGTGGCGTAGGCCGCGTCATCGGCATCCGCGGTGTAGCTTCTGCCATCCTCGGCGATGCGTTCGGGGATATGGACGGCGCCGAGGCAGGACACCGCCTCGACATTGCCGAACAGATTGTCCAGCACGTAGCGCCAGTGGCAGAGCATATCGAGGATGATGCCGCCGCCATCGGTGCGTCGGTAATTCCAGGAGGGGCGCTGGGCGGGCTGCAGATCGCCCTCGAACACCCAATAGCCGAACTCGCCCTTCACCGAGCAGATGCGGCCGAGGAAGCCGCTATCGATCACCATCTTCAGCTTGCGCAGCCCGGGCAGGAACAGCTTGTCCTGCACCACGCCTGCCTTGATGCCGGCCGCCTTGGCGATCCGCACCAGGTCCAGCGCATCCTCCAGCCGGTCGGCCGTGGGCTTTTCGCAGTAGATGTGCTTGCCGGCGGCAATCGCCTGCCGGACCAGCGCCGCGCGCGCCTGGGTGGTGGCGGCGTCGAAGAAGATCTCGTCGGCCGGGTCGGCCAGGCAGGCGGCCAGGTCGGTCGAGACCCGGCTGATGCCATGGGCGCGGCCCAGCGCCTCAAGCTTTTCCTGGTTCCGGCCGACCAGGATCGGGTCGGGCATCAGCCGGTCGCCATTCGGCAGCCGCACCCCGCCATCCTTCCGGATCGCGGCGATGGAGCGGATCAGATGCTGGTTCATGCCCATGCGGCCGGTGACGCCGTGCATGATGAGGCCGATACGGCGTTCCGCCATGGGATGTTTCCTCGCGCTGGTAACTGGATGGTTACCTAAGCCCGCGACGGCCGCGGGTCAAGGCCGCAGATAGCCCAGCACCACCTGTTGGATATGCGCCTCCCGCGCCGCGATCGCGCTCTCCGTATCGAGCTTTTCGCCGAAGATGGCCGAGAGCGTGTGCTGGTTGGCCACGTAGAAGTGGCCGAGGCCGACGATGGTGATGTAGAGCTGCATCGGGTCGACGCCGGGCCGGAACAGCCCCGCCGCCTCGCCGGCTGCCAGCACGGCGCGCAGCTGGTCCAGCATGGGCGAATAGAGCGCCGGCACATCGGCCGAGCGCGCCAGATAGGCCGCGCCATGCAGGTTTTCCTGGTTCAGCAGGGCGACGAAATCCGGGTGGCGGGCGGTGTAGCGCAGGTTGAAGGCAACGAGGCGCGCCATGGCGCGGTCGGGCGGCAGGCCCTCCAGCACGATCTGGCGTTCCTCCTCGCGCTTGGCGGCATAGGCGGCTTCCAGCACCGCCAGCCACAGCTCCTCCTTGTTGCCGAAATGGGCGTAGAGCATGCGCTTGTTGGCGCCGGCGCGGGCGGCGATTTCGTCCACGCGGGCGCCGGCCAGGCCCTTGGCGCTGAACTCCACCCGCGCCGCATCCAGGATGCGCGCGCGCGTGGCGGCGGCGCGGGGCGAGAGGCTCATGCCAATGGCCGCACCACGCCGCCAGGCGCTGGCCGCAGGTCATTCAATTCGGCCGCTGGTGTCATCCCTCCTCGGTGCGATTATCGTTGCCGCGATAGATGATGTGCGGGCGGGCGGTGCGGGCGGCCTCGGTCAAGGCCAGCCAGGCTTCGAACTCGCCCAGTATCTGCGCGGTGATGTTGGCAAGCGTGGCCGCGCGCGCCGCCGCCAGGCTGTACCAGTCGAGCCGTTCCAACTCCCCTGATCCGCCCAGGCTGCCGGTGGCCCGTTCCGCCTTCGCCACCAGGAAGCGCGCATCGAAGCGCATGGCGCGGGATGCCGGGGTGATGGCGCGGCACAGCTGCTCCAGCGCGTCGAGGTCGGCGGCCAGCCGCCCGGCGCGCATCTCGCCCAGCAGCAGGCCGGTTTCCTCATGCAGTTCGCGTGCGGCCGCCGTGCCCAGCGCGCGCGCCAGGCTGGGCGTGGCGCGGTAGGCCAGGCGCGCGGCGGGTTCGGCGCGGAGTGGGCTCAGGATCGGCGCGCGATAATCGGCGCGGTCCACCCGGCCGCCGGGGAAGACCAGCACGCTCGGCATGAATTTATGCTTGGCGTGGCGCATGCCCATCAGGATTTCGGCCGGGCCCTCGGCGGGCTGGCGCCACAGGATCAGGCTGGCGGCATGTTTCGGGCGCACCGCGCGGGCGCCGGGCGCGCGGGCGGCGGCCCGCTTCAGGTCGGCGCCGCCCGGATTGTCGCGGCCGCCATCGGGTTGGTCAGCCAAGGTTGATCCCCTGTTCCGCCAGCCAGGCGCGGAAATTCGCGCGTTCCGGGACCGACAATTGCCGCGCCGCATTCTCGCTCCAGCGGCAGCCTTCGGGGGCCGGGCCATGCACCTCCGGGTAGCGCGGCTTGCCGGGCGGACGCAGCGCATCATAGGCGGGCAGCAGCGCGGCCAGGTCGGCATCCGCGTAGGTTTCGCGATGCACCACGGCAGCGGGCGGCAGCCGGGGGGAGACGCGCCCTGTCTCGGCCGGCACACCCAGCGTCAGCCCCGCCAGCGGGAACACGCCCGCCGGCAGGCCGAACATCTCGCGCATCAGCGGCAGATGGTTGCGCACATAGCTGATCGGGCAGGTGCCGAGCCCTGCGGCATCCGCCGCCATCACCGCGAAGCCCAGCGCCAGCGCCGCATCCGCGCTGGCATTGAGGAAGGTATCGATGCTGTCATTGGCATGGGTGCGGCCATGATGGGCGCAGATGCGCCGCCCGCGCCGAATGTCGCCGCAGAACAGCAGGAAGATGGGCGCCTCGGCGATCCAGGGCATGCTGCCGATGGCCTCCGCGATGCGCGCGATCTTCTGGGCGTCGCGGGTGACCAGGATGGCATATTGCTGCAGGTCGGACTTTGCCGGGGCGGATTGCGCGCCGGCCAGCACCGACTCCAGCAGCGCATCCGGCACCGGATCCTTGGTGTAGCGGCGGGTGACGCGGCGCTTCAGCAGTGCGGCAAGGCCCGGGGATAGCTCGGGCGGCGCGAAGGGCAGGGTGCCATAGCGCGCGCGGATCAGCTCGTCGGCGTTCATGCCCTGCAACCTGCCACCGCCTCAGGGCTTCGCCCAGGGGTCATAGGTGCCGAAGTTCCACAGATTGCCCTCGGGATCGCGGCACGACCAGGCGCGCCCGCCATGTGCCTCGTCACGCGGGCCGATCAGCGTCTCGGCACCCAGCGCCACGGCTCGCTGCGCCAGGGCATCGACATCGGCAACGATGAGGTAGGGGCTCTGCGTCGGCAGGCCCGCCCTGCGCGCGGTGGTCTGAAGCGCCCCGAAGGCGTCGGCCCGATCCGACCCCAGCATGATCATCGCGTGACCCAGAACGAGTTCGGCATGGGCGATGCCGCCCTGCTCATCCGGGTAGACGGCGTGGCGTGTGAAGCCGAAGGCGTCGCAGAGCCATGCGATCATCCTCGGCGCATCCTGGCAGCGGAAGGTCGGTATGATGGTGGCTTGCATCGGCGACGTCTCCTGCATCAGCCGGGCGATCGGGTGACCCAGGCATCCGCGACGGTCACGCCCTCGCCGGCGCGGTGGATGATCAGCGGGTTGATCTCGGCCTCCGCCAAGCCCGGCAGCGCCGCCAGCCGCGACACCGCGACGATGGCCGCCGCCAGCGCGTCCAGATCGCCGCGCGGCAGGCCGCGGAAGCCGCCGAGCGGCTTCAGCCCGCGCACCTCCCCGATCATCTCCCGCGCCATCGCAAGATCGACGGGTGCGAGGCGGAGCGTGACATCGCGGTGCAGCTCGGCCAGCACGCCGCCCGCGCCCAGCAGCACGATGGGGCCGACTTCGGGATCGCGCCGGACACCCAGGATCGCCTCGGCCAACCCCTGCGCCATGGGCTGCACCAGAAGCCCGGTGATGCGTGCGCGGGGTGCGGCGGCGGCGACACGGGCGCGCATGGCGGCGGCTTCGCGTGACAGCGCATCGGCATCCGCGATGTGCAGCGCCACACCGCCGACCTCGGTCTTGTGCGGCAGATCGGGCGACAGGATCTTCAGCGCCACCGGATAGCGCAGCCCGGGCGGCGGCGCGGCCTGCATCACCACCGCATCCGAGCCCAGGCCGAGTGCGGCGAACAGCGCGCGCGCATCGGCCTCGTCCGGCGCGTCGGGGATCGCGAGGTCGGGGATGCTGGCCGGCGGCATCTCGGCGGGGGCGCGCCAGTCGCAATAGGCGCGGATCGCATCCGCGGCGCTTTCGGGCGTGCGAAAGGCGGCGACGCCGGCCTCGGCCAGCAGACGCAGCGAGGCCGCGGCCTCGGGTGCCAGGAAGGCGGCCACGGGTTTGCCGGCAATCGTGGCGCCGGCGATGATGCCGCCCACCGCATCCGCCGGGCGGAACTGCGCGGAACTGCCGACGACCGCCAGCACCAGGTCCGTATCCTGCGCCGCCCGCAGCGCCGCGAGCCCCGCCATCACCCGATCGGGCCGCGTGCCGGCCAGCGTCATGTCCAGCAGCCGGCCATGGTGCGGCAGCCCTTCGGCGCGCAGCAGCGCGGTGGCGGTGGCGTCCGGCCGGCGTGCCTCGATGCCGAGCACGCCCAGCGCATCGACGGCCAGCGCGCCGCCACCGCCCGTGGTGGTCATCACGCCCACCGCGCGATGGGCTTGCGCGGGCGGCCCGCGGCCGGCGACCAGCATCGGCAATTCCAGCAGGGCTTCCAGCATGCTGACGCGCAGAATGCCGTGCGCGCGGAAGAAGGCATCGGCCGCCGCATCGCTGCCCGCCAGGGCGCCGGTGTGGCTGGTGGCCAGCTCCGCGCCAAAGGGGCTGCGGCCCAGCTTGAGCGCCACGATCGGCTTGCCCAGGCGATGCGCCTTGCGGGCAGCGGCGGCCAGTTGCTCGGGCGCGCGCAGCGCCTCCAGGAACAGGCACACGGTCGCCACGTCCGGATCGTCGAGCAGCGCGTCGGCAATCTCGCCTGCCGTCAGGTCGGCCTCATTGCCCGTGCCGATCAGGTGCGAGAAGCCGAGGCCGCGCGCCGCGCCACGCGACAGCAGCGCGCCCATCATCGACCCGGATTGGGAGACCAGCGCGACGCGCCCCGCCGGCGGCAACTGGCCCTCCAGCGCCGCATTGGTGGTGAGAGCGAGGCGCGTCCGCAGGTTGACCACGCCCATGGAATTGGGGCCGAGCAGCCGCATGGCGCCGGCCGCCGCCAGCAGGGCCTGCTGCCGCGCGAGCCCCTCCGGCCCCGCTTCCGCAAAACCATCGGCCAGGATGCAGGCCACCGCGACGCCGCGCGCGGCGCAGGCGGCGACCGCCGGCAGCACGGCATCGGTGCCGAGCAGGATATAGGCCAGGTCGATGTCGCCCGGCACCTCCGCCAGGCTGCGCACGGCGCCGGGCTGCGTCGGATGCACGCGGATCACCTCACCGGCGAAACCATGCCGCGCCAGGTAGCGCGCCGGCCGCGCCGTGAGCCGCGTGGGGTCGGCCGAGGCGCCGATCAGGGCCACGCGCCCCGGCGCGAGCAGCGCCTTCATGTCCCCCGGCGCGAGCAGCGCCTTCATGCGCCCCGGCGCTGCGGGAAGGGGCGGCCGAAGACGCCCTCGGCGATGCGGTTCTTCATCATCTCCAGGCTGCCGCCGGCGATCATCCAGCCGCGCACCTTGCGCAGGCAATATTCCACCAGCAGGTCCTGGCTGTAGCCGGTGCCGCCCATGATCTGCAGCGACTCATTGGCGGCCAGGAAGCCCGCCTGGTTGCAGGCGAATTTGGCGATCGCCACCTCCTGCGGGTCGGGCAGCCCCGCGCCGGCATTCACCGCCGCGCGATACAGCAGCAGTCGCGCCGCATCGAGTGCCACCCGCATCTCGGCGAACTTCCATTGCAGCCCCTGGAATTCGGCCAATTGCCGGCCGAATTGCCGGCGCGTTTCGGCATGCGCGCGCGCCTGGCCGAAGCAATATTCGCCGAGTGCCAGCGCGCGCGTGGTGTTGCCCACGCGTTCCACATTGAAGCCGGCAATCTGCTTGCGGAAGCCGCCGGGGCCGAGCAGCAGATTCTCCGGCGGGATCGGCACATCCTCGAAATACAGCGCGCACCAGGTCTCGCCATTCATGTAGCGGCTGGGCTGGCCGAGCCGAAAGCCCGGCATGCCGCGTTCCACCAGCACGCTGCCGATGCCCCCCGTCCCGGGGCCGAAGCGGCAATAGACGACGAAGACCGACGCATCCTCGGTGTTGGAGGTGAACACCTTGCCGCCATTCAGCCGGAAGCCCGCGCCATCGGGCGTGGCCATGGTGCGCAGATCGGTCAGCGCCGATCCGGCATCGGGTTCGGTCATCGCCACGGCGGCAATCGCCTCCCCGCGCAGCAGCGGGCCGAAGAAGCGCGCCTTCTGGTCGGGTGTGGCATATTCGGCGAAGGTGCGGAGCGCGCCGAAATTGCCGGCCTGCAGCACATCGGCGCTGCGCGGGCAGACCAGCGCCACCTGCTCCATCGCCAGCACCGCGTCGAACAGCGTGCCGCCCTGCCCGCCATCCGCCTCGGGCAGCATGATGCCGAACAGGCCGGCCTCGGCCATGCGCCGGGCCACATCCCAGGGGAAGCGTTCCTCATGCGCGCGGGCGAGTGCGCCCTCGGCCAGGTTCGCTTGCGCGAAGCGGCGGACACTGTCCTGGAAGGCCGATTGTTCCTCGGTGAGGGTGAAGCGCATCAGACCGGATCCCAGCCGAACACGTCGCCGCTGCGATCGAGCGGCAGGAAGTGCGCGCGCAGCGCCGGCAGCGCCACTTCCGCGATCGCCTCCGGCGTCCAGCCGCCATCGCGATGCGTGCTGCGCACCGGGCGGGGCTGGCTGAACAGGAAAATCTCGTTCATGCGCGCGGCAAAAACCTGCCCCGTTACGTCGCGCGCCGCGTCGGACGCCAGGAACACCGCCAGCGGGGCATTCTTCTCGGGTGTCATCTGCTTGAGCCGCGCGACTCGCGCCTGCTCGGCCGGCGTTTCGGCCGGGATGGCGCCGGTCATGCGGCTCCAGGCGAAGGGGGCGATGCAGTTGGACCGCACGCCAAAGCGCGCCATGTCGAGCGCGATCGACTTGGACAGCGCCAGCACGCCAAGCTTGGCGGCCGCGTAATTGGCCTGCCCGAAATTCCCGATCAGGCCGGAGGTGGAGGTCATGTGCACATAGGCGCCGCTGCCCTGCGCGCGGAAGTGCGGCGCCGCGGCGCGGGCCACGAAGAAGCTGCCATTCAGGTGAACATTGACCACGGCCAGCCATTCCTCGGGCGACATCTTGTGGAAGATCTGGTCGCGCAGGATGCCGGCATTGTTCACCACGATGTCGACGCGCCCGAACGCATCCAGCGCTGCCTGCACGATGCGCTGCGCACTGGCCCAATCCGCCACGCTGTCGGCATTGGCCACCGCCGTCCCGCCGCGCTGGGCGATGATGGCGACGGTCTGCTCGGCCGGGGTGGCGCTGGTCGGGCCCTCGCCGGAGAGGCTGGCACCGAGATCGTTCACCACCAGCTCCGCGCCGGCCAGCGCCATGGCCAGCGCGATTTCACGCCCGATGCCGCCGCCCGCGCCGGTGACGATGGCGACCTTGCCCTGAAGCATGGCTGAATTTCCTCCCTGTCGGCGGTCTCTATGGCATGGTCCCGAAGGCGCGTCAGGCGCCGCGCCCGCGCAGGATGCGCGGCGGCGCGCCGGGGCGATGGCGAAGCCCAAAGCCCCGGCGGCCGCGATGCGCGGCCTTCAGCGCCGCGACCAGCGCGCGGAAGGCAGGCCGGTCAGCCGCGGCCAGCATCTGCAGCCACACGATCTCGCCGCCGGCATCGCCCGAGGGGGGGCGGCCGCCGGCCAGCAGCGCCGCTTCCTCGGCCGGCGAGAGCAGCGCCCAGCCGGCATAGGCGCGCAGCCGCGACCCCTCGGTCAGCAGCAGGTAATGGCCGCGCCGCACCTGGCCGCGCAGCGTGCGGATCAGCGTGCCGGCCGGGAAAGCGTCGAAGGGCGGGCGCGCGGCCAGGAAGGCGGCCGCCGCGCCGAGCGCCGCCAGCGGATCGGCATGGCGGCTGGCGGCAAGCTTCGGTGCGGGATCGCACATCATCATGTCGTGACCGTGCCCCGGCGCGTGCCGGACCTTGTTTCGCCGGTTTCGGCCAGGGACAGCTTATGGCATGCTGCAAGACGACGTCACCATCGGCTGGGAGCCAGGATCATGAGCGCGACCAACGGCAATGACTATCTGGTCGATGCGTCGGGGGATTTCGACAGCTTCTTCGTGCTGCGCGGACTGGGCGGCAATGACACGCTGCTGGGCCTTGGCGGCAGCGACGCCCTGTGGGGCGATGGCGGCGACGATGACCTGTATGGCGGCAATGGCGATGATGAGTTGCAGGGCGGGTCGGGCGCCGACTATCTGGATGGCGGCGCCGGGTTCGATTTCGTCTCCTATGAAAGTGCCGGCGCCGGGGTCAATGTCGACCTTGGCATCGACCGTGGCGATGGCACCTTCGGCAAGGTCAGCGGCGGCGATGCGGGCGACGATGGCGATGTTTTCGTCAGCATCGAGGGGCTGATCGGCACCTTCTACAATGATACGCTGTTCGGCACAGCCGGCGCGAATCATATCGACTCCTGGGACGGCGACGACCGGATCGATGGGCGTGGCGGCGCCGACACGATCGAGGCGGGCGCGGGTGCCGATACCGTCTACGCCTATGGCGGCGAGGTGATCGATTTCGACGATGGCTATCCCGACCTGCTGGTGATCGCGGGCGGCGCGGCGCGGCTGAACTTCCAGTCGGGCGCCCACAGCATCGGCGGCATCGCGACGGGGATCTCCACGGTGGGCACGGTGCGGGCCACGGCCGGCAACGATTCCATCGTCAGCTCGCTGTTCACCCCGATCACCGTCTTCGCCGAGGCCGGCGATGACACGCTGGTCGGCGGCAATGGCGAGGATGTGCTGGAAGGCGGCGCGGGTGCCGACCGGCTGGCCTTCGGCGCGAATGTCGATACCGCCAGCTACAGTGGCGATGCCACGGGCGTGCTGGTGGATATCCGCGCTGGCCTGTCGGCGCTGGGCCATGCGGCCGGCGATTCCTGGGATGATTTGCCCGAAAACCTGCGCGGCGGCTTCGGTAATGATTCGCTCGGCGGCTCGGCCCTGGCCAATCGGATCGAGGGTGGAAGCGGCCAGGATTACCTCGCCGGCTACGCCGGCACCGATACGCTGGTCGGCGGCGACGGCAATGACCTGATCGAGGATCACGACCAGGCCGCCGGCAGCTGGACAGACAGCGATACCGACACGCTGCTGGGCGAGGCCGGTGCCGACACCATCCGCTCGGCGGGCGGCAATGATTCGATCGATGGCGGCGAGGGGATCGACGTGCTGGAGATGCGGCTCGGCACCAGCCTCGTCCCCGTGCTCGCCCCGGGCGGCGCCAGCTTCGGCATCCTGGTGGGCGGCGCCAGCGTGGCGCGCGTGGCGGGGGTCGAGGCGCTGGCGCTCACGACCGGTATTGGCGCCGATACGCTGGTCGGCCTCACCGGCGCCGATACGCTGGATGCCGGGGCGGGGGATGACAGCGTCACCGGCGGCGGCGGCGACCTGCTGCTGGGCGGCGAGGGGTTCGACACGCTGCGCCTGCTGGGCGGCACCTTGCTGCTGGATCTGCTGACCGGCGCGGCCGCGGTGGATGGCGTGGCGCTGGCCGGCGCCTTCGGCTTCGAGCAGACCTTTGGCACCGAGGGCGCGGACACGGTGCGCGCCGGCGCCGGCGACCTGGCCTTCGATGGCGGCGGCGGCGCGGATTCCATCGCCGATGGGGCAGGCTTCGACACGCTGACGGGCGGCGCCGGCAATGACACGATCCGCCTCTCCGGCCAGGGCGACATCGCGCAGGGCGATGCCGGGCAGGACCGGCTGGTGCTGGATTTCGGCGTGCCCGAGGACGCGCTGCTGTTCATCACCAGCGCGCTGCGCCCCTGGGCCGTGCAGCTCGGCCGCGATGCCGGCGCGCCGGTGGTGGCCGAGGCTTTCGGCTTCGAATCGGTGGAGGCGCGCGGCAGCGCCTTCAACGACACGATGAACGTCTCCACCCTGACCGGTGGCGCCACGCTGCTGGGCGAGGCCGGCAACGATCTGCTCACCGGCGGGCGCGGCGCCGATGCGCTGACGGGTGGGGTGGGGGCCGACCGGCTGACCGGCGGCGCCGGCGCCGACACGCTGACCGGCGGCGCGCAGGCCGATACGCTGTCGGGGGGCGCGGGGTCCGACTGGTTCCAGATCCTCGATCGTGCCGACCGCAATGATCGCTTCCGCGACTTCACCAGCGGGCAGGATCTGCTGGTGGTCTCGGCGGTGGGCTGGGGCGGCGGCCTGGCCGAGGGGATCGCGCTCGGCGGCGCCAACCGCTTCGTGGCAGGCACCGTGGCCACCGAGCGCTTCGGGCAGTTCCTGTACGAGATAGAAACTGGCCTGCTGCGCTACGATGCCAGCGGCAGCGGCGGCGCGGCGCCGGTGGTGGTCGCCACCTTGAACGCAGGTGCCACGCTGCTGGCCAGCGACATCATGGTGATTGCATAGCAGCCGGGGGTGGAGGCCGCGGCCGGAATCGAACCGGCATTCACGGATTTGCAGTCCGGTGCATCACCACTCTGCCACGCGGCCCCACACCCCCTCATATCCTGCACGGGTCGGGTGGGGTCAAGCGCGGTGATGGCGAAGGAAGCTTGGCCACCCAGGGCTGCCCCCCTATAACGGGGGTCATGCAAGATCACGGTCGCCCGCCCAACGCCGCCCCACCCACCCTTGCCCCGCCCACCCTTGCCCCGCCCATCGACCCGATGGTCGATGCCCGGCGCTTCATGGTGGATGGGCAACTTCGCCCGAACCGCGTCACCGACCCCTTCCTGCTGGCCGCGATGGGCGACCTGCCGCGCCATCGTTTCCTGTCCCCAACGCTGAGCCCCTGGGCGCATGCCGACGCGGATGTGCCGCTGCCCAATGGGCGGGTGCTGATGCAGCCGATGGTGATCGCCAAGCTCATGCAGCTTCTGGCGCTCCGCCAGGGCGACCGGGTGCTGGTGGTCGGCGCCGGCCGCGGCTACGCCGCCGCCGTGCTGGCGCGCATGGGCGGGCGGGTCGTGGCGCTGGAAGCCGATGCGGCGATGGCCGCCGAGGCGCGCCGCCTGTTGCCGGGCCTGGTCCCGCCCGGCGCCGTGACGGTCGAGGAAGGCCCACTGGCCGAGGGCTTCGCCGCCGGCGGCCCCTATGATGCGATCCTGATCGAAGGTGAGGTGCCGGAAATCCCGGCCGCCCTGTCCGGCCAGCTGGCCGAGGGCGGGCGGCTGGCCACCATCCTGGCGGGCGGCGTGCGAGGGGCAGGCCCGCGCGCGGTGCTCGGGCGCCGTGCCGGCGCCAGCTTCGCCCTGGCCGACGCGTTCGACGCCTTCACCGCCCCGCTGCCCGGCTTTCGCCCGGCGCCGGCCTTTGTGTTCTGAACCCCAGCTCGTGGCCCGCCGGGTCGCCCTGCGCGCCAATGGAGATGTTTCGTGATGCCGAATTACCGTCCGGGACTGGCGCTGCTGGCGCTGCTGGCGCCGGTGGCCATCGTCGCCGAAGCCCGCGCCCAGAGCCTGCAGGAAGCGCTGGCGATGGCCTATGCCAACAACCCCACCCTGCAGGCCGCCCGCGCGCAGCTGCGCGCCGTCGATGAGAATGTGCCCCAGGCGCTGGCCGGCTGGCGCCCGACCGTGCAGATGACGGGCAGCTACGGCACCGCCACCGGCAACACCACGAACACCCGCACCGGCACCCGCAGCAACAATGACCGCGACCCGGCCTCGCTCACGGGGAGCGTCTCGCAGCCGATCTTCCGCGGCGGCCGGACCGAAGCCTCCACCCGGCGGGCCGAAAACCAGGTGCTGGCGCAGCGCGCCCGCCTGCTGGCCACCGAACAACAGGTCCTGCAGGAAACGGTAAACAGCTACGTCGCCGTCATCCGCGACCAGGAGGAAGTGCGGCTCAACATCAACAATGAGCAGGTGCTGACCCGCCAGCTGCAGGCCACCAATGAACGCTTCCGCGTGGGTGAAATCACCCGCACCGACGTGGCACAGGCGGAAAGCCGCCTGGCCGGGTCGCGCGCGGCGCGCGCCGATGCCGAGGGGCGCCTGCAACAGTCCCGCGCCACCTTCACCCGCCTGGTCGGCCAGGCGCCGGAACGGCTGGTCGCGCCGCAGCCGCTGCGCCAGCCGGTGGCCAATGCGCGGGACGCCGCGACGCTGGCCAGCCAGAACAACCCGAATGTGGTCGCCGCTCTGTTCGATGAGGCCGCGGCGCGCGACCTGGTGGATGTGAACTTCTCCACCCTGCTGCCGCAGGTCAGCCTGAACGCCAGCACCTTCCGCAACGACAATTCCTCGCAGCCCGACTCGCGCAGCACCGGCAGCTCGGTTACCGCCAACCTGACCGTGCCGATCTACCAGGGCGGGTCCGAGCATGCGGCGGTCCGCCAGGCGCGCCAGCAGGCGCAGCAGGCCCGCCAGATCGTCGAGGATCAGCGCCGCGCCGCCGCGCAATCCTCGACCCAGGCCTTCGAGGCGCTGACCGCCGCCCGCGCCCAGGTGGAGAGCGTGCGCGCCCAGATCCGCGCCGCTGAAATCGCGCTGGATGGCGTGCAGCGCGAAGCCATCGTCGGCAGCCGCACCACGCTCGACGTGCTGAACGCCGAGCAGGAGTTGCTGAACGCCCGCGTCAGCCTGGTGCGCGCGCTGGCCAACGTGATCACCGCCTCGCACAGCCTGGCCTCCTCGGTCGGGCGGCTCACCGCGCGCGACCTGGCCCTGCCGGTGCAGATCTACGACCAGGAAGCCTATTACCGCGAAGTGCGGAACCGCTGGGCCGGCTGGGGCGACTATAGCCAGGCGGGACGCTGACGCATGAGCGGGCCAGGGAAGCCGGCCGCGCCGGGTGATCCGCCGGGTGATCCCGCGATGGACGATATCCTGGCCTCGATCCGCCGCATCCTCAATGAGGATGAGGCCGGCGTGCCGCCCCCCGTGGCGCCGGCCCCCG